>Ga0208612_1000709_pt1 | contig 14037 bp, 13 predicted proteins | sample AntDryMetagUQ889_FD_188089 | JGI IMG/M metagenome (GOLD analysis project Ga0208612, IMG submission 188089) | Polar desert microbial communities from Antarctic Dry Valleys - UQ889 (SPAdes) | ecosystem: Environmental > Terrestrial > Soil > Desert | place: Antarctic Dry Valleys | collected 2008-12-31 | reverse complement strand
CCGCCCGCCAGCTCGAACGCATGACCGAACGCCCGCACGCATGACCGAACGCCCGCACGCATGACCGAACGCCCGCGCGCCCTCATCACCGGCATCACCGGCCAGGACGGCAGCTACCTGGCCGAGCTGCTGCTTGAGAAGGGCTATGAGGTCCACGGCATGGTGCGCCGCGCCTCGACCGAGACCTTCCAGCGCCTGCAGGGCTGCCGCGACGCGCTCGTCCTGCACACCGGGGACCTGCTCGATCAGCGCTCGCTCGGGGACGTGCTGCGCGAGTGCCAGCCCAACGAGATCTACAACCTCGCCGCGATGTCGTTCGTCGCGGCCTCCTGGAACCAGCCGGTGCTCACCGCGGAGTTCTCGGGCGTGGGGGTCACGCGCGTGCTCGAGGCGATGCGCGAGGCCGCGCCCGAGGCGCGCCTCTACCAGGCCTCCTCCTCGGAGATGTTCGGCCAGGTGCTCGAGGTCCCGCAGACCGAGACCACCCCCTTCTACCCGCGCAGCCCCTACGGCGTGGCGAAGGCCTACGGCCACTTCATCACGGTCAACTACCGCGAGAGCTACGACCTCTTTGCCTGCTCAGGGATACTGTTCAACCACGAGTCGCCCCGCCGTGGACTCGAGTTCGTGACCCGCAAGGTCACCCACGCCGCGGCGGCGATCAAGCTCGGGCTGCAGGAGGAGCTGCTGCTCGGCAACCTCGACGCCGAGCGCGACTGGGGCTACGCGAAGGACTACGTCGAGGCGATGTGGCTGATGCTCCAGCAGGAGGCGCCCGAGGACTACGTGGTCGCCACCGGCGAGACCCACAGCGTGCGTGAGCTGGTGGACCTCGCCTTCGCGCACGTCGGGCTCGCACCGAAAGACTACGTGCGCACCGACCCACGCTTTCTGCGCCCCGCCGAGGTCGAGCACCTGATCGGCGACGCCTCGCGTGTGCGCGAGCGCCTCGGGTGGCGTCCGCGCACGAGCTTCGAGGAGCTGGTGCGCCTGATGGTCGACGCCGACCTCGAGCTGCTCGCTAGCGGAGCCCCGCAGAAGCAAGCGGGCTGACGCTCCGGCGTGCCGGCGGCACACGACCCCAGCGGCGCCACCCCGGACCGTGGTGGTCCCGACCGCGACGTAAGCGGCGCTGCAGTCGACCCGAGCGGCGAGTGCGACGCGGTCGTCGTCGGCGCCGGGATCATCGGCCTCGCGGTCGCTCGCGAGCTGAAGGCGCGCCGGCCGGGGCTGTCGATTACGGTGCTCGAGCGCGAGCAAGAGGTCGCTGCCCACCAGACCGGCCACAACAGCGGCGTAGTGCACGCGGGCGTCTACTACACCCCCGGCTCGCTCAAGGCACGGCTGTGCGTGGAGGGCGCGCAGCGCCTCTACGCCTACTGCGAGCAGCGCGGCATCGCCCACGAGCGCTGCGGCAAGGTGATCGTCGCGCGCGACCACACCGAGCTCGGTCGGCTCGAGGAGCTCGAGCGCCGTGGCCGCGCCAACGGGGTGGCCGGGCTGCGGAGGCTGTCCCCTGCGCAGATCGAGGAGCTCGAGCCCCACTGCCGCGGCGTGGCCGGACTGCACTCGCCCGAGACCGGCATGGCCGACTTTGCCGCCCTCGCGCGGGAGCTCGCGCGTGAGCTCGTCGCCGAGGGGACGGTGGTGGCCACCGCGGCGGGCGTCGCCGCGATCGCGCGGCGCGGCGGGCGGGTCACCCTGCGCCACGCGCGTGGGGAAACCAGCGCTCGGTTCGGGGTCTTCTGCGCGGGCGCCTGGTCGGACCGCCTCGCCGAGCTCGACGGCGCCCCCGCGGATCCCCGCATCGTGCCCTTCCGCGGCGCCTACCTGCGCCTCCGCCCCGAGCGGCGACACCTCGTGCGCTCGCTGATCTACCCGGTTCCCGACCCCGGGCTGCCGTTCCTCGGCGTGCACCTCACCCGCCGCACCGACGGCGAGGTGCTCGTCGGGCCCACGGCGCTGCTGGCGGGGGCACGCGACGCCTACACGCTCCGGCGCGTGCGACCCCGCGACGTGGCCGCGACGCTCGCCTGGCCGGGCAGCTGGCGCATGCTCCGGCGCTGGTGGCGCACCGGCAGGACGGAGCTCCGCCACGCCACGAGCCGCGCGACCTTCGTGCGCGCAGCCGCCGCCTACGTGCCCGAGCTGCGCGTCGATGATGTTGAGCCGGCCTTCGCAGGCGTGCGCGCGCAGGCGCTCGCGCGCGACGGGCGCCTGTTGGACGACTTCGCCTTCTCCGCGACTCGGCAGGCGCTGCACGTGCGCAACGCCCCCTCGCCCGCGGCCACGTCCTCGCTCGCGATCGCGAGCATGATCGCCGACAGGGTGGAGCCCGAGCTGGCCGTCTAGCCCTCCGAAGCTCGGCCCGCCCGCCCGCTCTTCGATGCCCGCCGCTCGCCCAGCGCCGCGAGCGCGAGCGCGCCCGCCGCCGCCACGATCGGGTACGCCGGAGCGTGGTAGCGCGCCGAGCCGACTAGGAACGCGATCGGTGCGAGGATCAGCGCCGCCGCGAGCAAGCCGGGCAAGAGGATCTGGTCGCGGCGCCCGCGGCCCACGACGAGCCCCGCCAGCGCCGCGAGCGCGAGCAAGGAAGTAAGCGGCCCCTCGAAGGTGATCGTGCGCCCGTAGGCGTCGAGTGCTCCAGCCCCGCGACCGTTCACCCCGCGTGGCGAGTCCCAGTAGGCCCCGATCTCGTAGAAGGCCGCTCGCTCGAGTCCACGCGCCTCCGACGAATCGCGAAGCAGCGCGATCAGCGTCACGCCGTTCTCGTAGCCGACCGAACGGGGCCCAAAGCGCGCGTAGTCGAAGCGGCCAACCGGCGGCAGGGCCGTGTTGGCCAGGCCGTGAGCGATCGACTTCAGATAGGGCCCAGGTTGGTGGCGGATCGCCCGGCGCGCGAAGCGGCCGAGCGGCGCGTCCGGAGCCCAGCGAAACGCCCGCTCGGGCGCTCCGGGCGCCGGTTCGGGTGGAAGCGGCAGCCTGCGCACCGGCACCCCGGGCAGGAACATGTACTCGACCGGCGTGAGCCTTCGCCGTTGCGGGGGCTTGCGCTCGCAGACCGTCGCGACGGCCTTGGGAGGGTCGAAGCGGGAGCAATCGGCAAAGGGCGCTGTGCGTGCATAGAGGGTGAAGCCGGCCGCTCGGGTGAGGGCGGCGGAGCCTGTGTGGCGCTCCTGCGCGCCCAGGTAGACCCCGAGCACCGCGACTCCCGCCAGCATCCCCGCGATCGCCGGGAGCGCGCGCCCGCGTAGGCCGCGGCCCGCCAGCAAGCACCAGAGCGCAAGCACCGGGAGGATCAGCAGACCGGCGGAGCGCACGGTCGTGGAGACCCCGGCGAGTGCTCCCGCGACGGCGATCCAGGCGAGCGAGCCGGTGGACGCATAGCGCGCGGCGGCGTAGAACGCGCAGATCACCACGAAGGTGAAGAGCGCTTCGGATAGGACGGCGTGCTCGAGATACACCTGCGTGCCGCCGAGGAGCACGGCGGCTGCGGGGAGAAGCGCCAGGCGAGGGCCGCACCCGAGCCGGCGCACGCCCGCGTAGATCACTCCCGCGCTGGCAAGCCCGAGCAGGTGCTGGACCACGACCACGATCTGGAGGTTCTCGTGGAGGTGGCGCACGAGGCGCAGGAAGACGGGATAGCCCGCTGTGCGGTAGGCGGCTGTGAAGAGCTCTCCCCGGGTGGCGTTGAGGTAGCTGTTGGTGTCCGGATAGCCGATGAAGCCCGGGTCGTAGGCGAGCACGAACCACAGCCGCAGGCCGGCTCCCAGCCCGAGCAGCACGAGCAGGGGCCGGGGGATCCGTCGGGCGGCGTGCGCCAGCGCGCTGCGCGCGCCGGGCGCGCAGGCAAGCGCCAGGCTTGCCCCCGCCGCGATGCCCGCGATCGACCACCAGACCAGCCGCGGCGGCCCGATCCCCACGCGGTGAGCCGCGAAGGCCACAAAGGCGAGCGCTGCCCCGAGCAGCGTAAGGCCCGACCGCCGGGAGCGGTGCTCGGCCTGGCGCAGCGCCGCAAGCCCCGCGTAGGCCATCAGGACTGCTCCCGCGAGGATCGCCGCCGCCTGGTCGACGCCGAAGTCGAGCGAGCCGGTCACCCCCGGCCGGTCGGCCAGCAGCCCCGCGATCACTAGCGCCAGGCCCGCGAGCGCGATCGAGCGCTGGCGCACCACCTGGGCCGCTCCCGTCACCGGCCCCTGGGGTCGGCCCACGTGCGGGCCGCGAGCGCCGCGAGGCCCCCCGTCAGGTGCAGGACCGCTGCGACGCAGACGAAGATGAGCCCGGTGATGACGCGGTCGGGCGAGGTCGTGAGCAGGAAGGTCAGGTCGAGCGGGTAGATCCAGTAGGCCCACACGAGCAGCCCCCACATGATCGCGCCGGCACCGAGATAGAGCGCGGCGGCGCGACGGTTGACGCCGGCCACGAGGCTCGCGCCAGCCACGAGCACCGCGAGCGGAACGAGGTAGACCCACTGCTCCTGCCGGGCGAGCTGGGCGTTGATTGCCCGCACCGCGGGCATCACCCGCTCTGTCCGGTCGAGCAGGTAGCCCGGGTCGAGCCCCTTCAGCACGGGCAGCTCCCCGGCCACCCCGTGCGCCGCCATCCAGATCCGCCACGGCAGCAGCGCCACCACCACACCGAGGGCGGTCAGCCCGAGCCCGAGCGCCTGGCTCCGGCCCCTGGTGGACGGGAGCGCCTCGCTCCGGCGCCTGGCGAACGGAAGCGCCTGGCTCCGGCGCGTGGCCAGCACGACGATGGCTGCCACCAAGAGCAGTGCGGCCGCGCTCATCAGACCCTCGTTCTTCGTGCTGGCGGCGGCGGCGAGCATCACCCCGGACAGCACGAGGTCAGACCCCCGGCCGCGTGTGAGCCAGAGGCCGAGGCAGAGCGCCCCGACGCCGGCGAACAGTGCCATCGGAAGGTCGGCGAACGCCCACAGGAGCTGCTGCCAGACGCCGGGAGCGGCGCCCACCCCGAGCAGGATCGGGGCCCAGATCAGCGGGCCCATCACGTCCCGCACGAGGTATGCCGCCGCCCCTACGAAGGCGGGCAGGAGCAGCCACAGATGCGCGTGCACGGCCTGTGTGTCGATTCTCCCCGCGGTCCGGAAGTGCAGCGCCTCCCAGACGGGCAGGAGCAGCGGGTAGTCGGGGTGCATGAAGGCGTAGCTCTCGCTCGTGAAGAACTCGCTTGGAAGCGTGTCGTTGACGGTCAGCAGCTGTGCCTTGCGCGTCCAGATTGACCACGCATCCTGCTGGTCGAGCGGCAGCAGGAGGGCGTTGAGGAGGCCGACCAGGGCATAGACGCCGAAGAGGACCACGAAGATCGCTGTGATCCACCAGCCAAGCGAGCGCCCGCGCAGCCGCGGCGCGGCCGGGACCCGGAGGTGCAGCCGAGGCAGACGCGGGCGGGCATTGCCCTCCCGCCGCAGGCCAGCACCGAGGCCAGCCACGACGCACAGCGCCGCAACCCCCAGGAAGGTCGTTACACCGAACGGTGCTCCGGCCGAGAGCAGGGCGATCAGCGCGACGCACACGACCGCCGACCCAGTGAGGTAGGCGAGTCCCAGCGCCGCGAGAAACGATCGAGCGGAGCGCCCGAGCACCCCGAGCCCCCAGAGGATGCACAGGCCCGCGAGGGCCAGGACGCCGTCGGCGGCAAAGGCCCCGAGCTCAGCGCGCATCGCGACGCCTTCCGAGCAGGTAGCGAGGGGCGTACGCGGTCGGTCGATCGAACGACCCGGTGGGGTAGGCAGCGTCTGGCGCCCGGTCGTAGAGCACGATCCAGTCGGCCTCCTGCGAGCGATCGACGGCGAGGTGCGGAGCCAGCTGGAAGGTTCCCCACTGGTAGGCGGTCGGGTGCGCTGCCTCGCGGCCGACCAGCAGCTGGAACGTGTCACCCGATTCGAGCCGCCGTCGCACCCACTCGAGGAAGTCGACGTTCACGCCCCCCACCACCCCGCCGCGGACGGCGGCGTCGCGCTCTGAGAGCCGGCGGTTGTCATTGCGCTGCTCGTAGAAGCCCTGCGTCGCGACCTGCAGGTTCGGCAGGGCCACGACGGCGCCCAGCACGAGCGGGATCGCCACCACGACCGGCACGGCGCCGCGCGCCATCGGCAAGAACTGCCGGGCCAGTGCGACCAGCACCCCCCCGGCGGCCAGGGCCCCTGCGACCTGGAAGAGCAGGGTCACGCGCGGGCAGGCTACCGGGGAGCGGTCGCTCGGCTCCGGGCAAGAGGCGGGCTGGGGGTCCGATGCGCGAGCGGACCGGGACAAGGCTCTAACCTGCCCGCCTCGTGCCCGACTTCTCGATCCTGATGCCCGTCTACAACGAGCGGGACACCGTCCGGGAGGCGATTCGGCAGGCGCTCGCCGCCGACTACCCCGTGAGCTCTGTGGAGCTCGTGGTCGTGGACGACGGCTCGACCGACGGCAGCCGCGAGCTGCTGCGCGAAGGCGAGTGGGATCAGCGGGTGCGCGTGCACTCCCATCAGGCCAACGCCGGCAAGGGCGCAGCGGTGCGCACCGCACTCGAGCACGCGCAGGGCACCTGGGCGGCGATCATGGACGCCGACCTCGAATACGATCCCACTGACCTCGCGCGCCTCCTGGAGCCGCTGCTGGCCGGAGAGGCCGAGGTCGTCTTCGGCACCCGCGGCTTTGCCTCCCACTCGGCCTACAGCTTCTGGTACGTGATGGGTAACAAGGGCGTCACCCTCGCCGCCAACCTCCTCTTCAACAGCTGGCTGGCGGACATCATGACCTGCCACAAGGTGATGCGCACCGAGGTCTTCCGCTCGCTCGGCCTCACGCGGCGGGGCTTTACGATCGAGCCGGAGATCACGGCCAAGCTCTTGGCCGCCGGCTACCAGATCTTCGAGGTGCCCGTGCGCTACAACGCGCGCGGACGCGCGGAGGGCAAGAAGCTGACCGCCGCGGACGGCCTGCGCGCGCTCGCCACCCTCGCAACCTGCCGGATCCAGAGCGGCCGCCTGGACGGCCGGGTGCGACGCCATGCCTGAGGCCCTCGGGCAGCCCTCCGAGGAGCTCTGGGACCTCGAGCAGCTCGCTTCCGCGGAGCGTCTGTGCGACTGGATGTTCGACCAGTTCTCCCCGGCCGTCGGGGAGACCGTGGCCGAGGTCGGCGCCGGCATCGGCACCTTCACCGCGCGCCTGCTGGCTGCCGGGGCGCGCCACGTGCTGGCCGTCGAGCCCGAGCCGGCGTGCGCGGCGGAGCTCGAGCGCCGCTTCGGCGCCGACGAGCGCGTCGAGGTCGTGCGGGAGACGCTGCCGGACTCGCGCTCGCTCGCCGAGCTCGAGGGCCGCTGCGACCTCGTGCTCTGCCAGAACGTGCTCGAGCACATCGAGGACGACAGCGCCGCGGCCGCGGCTATGGCGAGGGCTCTGCATCCCGGCGGCACGCTGGCGATCCTGGTGCCCGCGCACCCCCGCCTCTACGGCACGCTCGACCGCCAGTACGGGCACTTCCGGCGCTACGACCGCGATCGCCTGCGCCTCGTGGTATCCGGAACTGGACTGGTGCTGGATGAGCTGTACGCGTTCAACCTGCTGGGCATCGCGGGCTGGTGGGCGAAGAACCGCCGGCCCAAGGCCTCGATCGACTCCGGTTCGCTGCGCGCCTACGAGACCCTGCTCAAGGCATGGCGGCCGCTCGAGGATCGCATCCGGCCGCGCTGGGGGCTCAGCCTGATCGCCAAGGCGAGGCCCGCCGCGTGAGCGCCAACCGCTCGATTCCTACGCCGGCTCGGGCATGACGGACGGCTCCTAGGATCACCGCGGTGCGTGCCCTCGACTCCCGGCTGCGGGGACCGATCCTCACCGAGCCCAGCGTGCACGGGGACTCGCGCGGCTTCTTCTGCGAGAGCTATCGCGCGAGCGCCTACGCCGAGCTCGGCGTGGCGGACTCCTTCGTGCAGGACAATCACTCGCGCTCGGCACGCGGGGTGGTGCGGGGCATGCACTTCGCGGTCGGCGATGGTCAGGCAAAGCTCGTGCGCTGCGCGCGCGGATCGATCGTCGACGTGGTGGTCGACATCCGCCGCGGCTCGCCGACCTTCGGCCAGTGGGAGGCCTTCGAGCTCGACGACGAGCAGCTGCGCCAGGTCTACGTGCCGATCGGCTTCGCGCATGGCTTCTGCGTGACGAGCGACGTCGCCGACGTCGTCTACAAGTGCTCCTCCTACTACGACCCCGCCGTCGAGCGCGCGATCGCCTACGACGATCCAGACGTGGCGATCGAATGGCCCGTCCTCGAGCTGCGCCCATCCGACAGGGACGCCGCAGCTCCGCGGCTCGCCGAGGTCGCCGCCGAGCTGCCCTTCGTCTACGCGACCTGAGCCTGCTGCGGGAGCCCTGGCTCCGCACGCGCCAGGCTCACGTGGAGGAAGTCCCCGCTGCCACCGATCCTCCCGGCAAGCCAGGTCAACGGGTAGAGCAGGACGGCGGTGAGGTAGCCGGCCGCGAGGCGCCAGCCCCCCCTGGTCAGCAGCCGCCCCGCCACGACGTACTGGAGGCTCCAGGGCAGCCCTAGCGCGCTCGTTGTGGTGCGCTTCCAGCGGAGCGCAAGCCCCGCCCGGGCGGCGACCGCGGCCAGGCTCGCGGCGCTCAGATGGATGCGATGCCGCGGCAGCTCGAGCGGGAACCAGCGGCCGCGGAAGAGCCGCCGCTGCCAGCAGTCCCAGTTGGGCAGCGTGATCAGCACCGTGCCGCCGGGAGCCAGCAGCCCGCACGCGTGCTCGAGGTCTCGCACCGGGTCGTTCACGTGCTCGAGCGCATGGCGATAGACCACGACGTCGAAGGCCCCAGAGGGGAGCGCGGGCGCGACTTCGGGAAGGGCCCCGTGGCGCACCGCGAGCCCGCGCTCGCGGCAGACCGCAACGGCGGTCTCGCTGAGGTCACAGCCCTGCGCCTCCCAGCCCCGCTCGGCGAAGCTCGCGAGCAGGTCCCCGCGCCCGCAACCGACGTCGAGCAGGCGGCCCGGTGGTCGCGCCGAGGGCTCGCCGAAGGGGGTGCCCCTGAAGCGCCACCAGTTCATGGGCGCGAAGGCGAGGCGGCCGAGCAGGCCACCGGGCTGGTGGTAGGCGGAGTAGGTCTCGGAGGGATAGAAGCCGGGCAGGTCCGCGTCGTTCGCGAACGGCAGCGTCCACGCCACCCCGCACGTGCCGCACTCGACGATCCGGCACTGGGGCCCGAGCCCGTACTGGCGGTCGTGCGCCACAAGGCCGGGCGCGTCGAGATCCACCTCGCAGACCCGGCAGGAGGGCGATTCGGCTGCGCTCATCAGCGCCAGCCTACGTCACGGGGAGGCGGATCGGAGCGGCAGATACCCGCGGGCGACCTGCCGCACGAGCGCGCGCTCGCCGGGCGAGAGCACGAGCAGGCCGTAGGCCAGCCAGTAGGCGAGCGGGCCGGCGACGAGCGCCGCGACGAGCCCAGCGAGCGAGTCGATCCCCACGACAGCCTCGACGAGCGCCAGCGCGCCGGCGAGCAGCGCGCCGAGGCCGTAGGCGGGCAGCCAAGCCTGGCGGGCGAGCTCTGCGACCGTGGCGCCCGAGACGCCGAGCGAGAGCCGCAGTACGAGCGGAGCGGCCACCACGAACGGAATCGCGGTGCCGAGTGCCGGCCCCTCGACGCCGACCACAGGGGTCAGCGCGATCGAGAGCGCCAGATTCGCCAGCGCGACGACCGACAGCAGTCGTGCGAGCTCACGCGCGCGGCCCGCGCCGACCAGGAAGTTGGGGGTGAGGGCGAGCTGGCCGTAGAGCAGCCAGTAGGACGTCATGATCGCCAGCGCCCCCGCACCGTCGCGGTAGCCCTCCCCGAGCCAGAGCTCGAGCGTCGGGGCCGCCAGGACCATGAGCGTCACCACGAGGGGGACCGTGAGCGCCAGCGTGTAGCGCGAGCCGCGCACGACCAGCTCGCGCAGGCGGCTGCGATCGCCGTCCTCGGCGTAGCGGGCGGCCATCGGCAGGGAGGTGAGGCCGAACGCCTGGCTGAGCGCGTAGAGCACGTTGTGGGCGCGTACCGGACCCTCGTACAGGCCGAGGGCGCCGACCGAGGCGAAGACCCCGAGCACGACGCGGTCGAGCCCGTAGATCACGACGTTCGAGAGCTCGAGGATCAGGACGTAGCCCGCGGTCGGCAGCACCTTGCCAGCCTGCTCGCGGTCGATGGCGTGCCGGTCGAAGCGAAACGGCAGTCCTAGGGCGCGCTTGGCGACGGCGTTGATCGTGCCGCTCACCACGGGGATCGATCCGCTCGCTCCGATCAGGACCCACAGCGGCGCATCCGCGGCGATCAGTCCCAGCATCAAGCCGGCGAAGACGACGAGCGCGGCGATCTCGTTCGCCGCCGAGCGGGTGAGCAGCAGCGCTGCTCTAATGGCGTCGAGGTTCACGCTTGCCGCGAGGCCGACCGCGGTGAGGGCGGCCAGCAGCAACGCGCCACGCTGGGCCTCTGCCTCCAAGCCCCCATCGAGCACCAGCGCCGAGATGCCAAAGCCGACACCCACGATCAGCACGCCGGTGGCGATGCCCACGGCCGCGTAGAAAGCCACGCAGGTGGAGAAGGCCGCGACCCGCTCGCGATCGTCGCGGGCGGAGACCATCGTCCGCAGCGCGGAGTTGGAGATGCTGTTCTTGAGGATCAGCAGGTAGACGGCGAGCGTGCTCATCAACCCGTAGGCCCCGAGCTCTGGGAGCGAGAGTCGTCTCGCCAGCGCGGTGACTATGGCCAGAAGCACGAGCAGCCCGGTGAACTGGGCGGCCTGCTGGGTCAGTGCACCGGACGCGACTAGGCCGGCCTGGCCTCCAGCCGGGCCCGGGCTGCTCGGTCGCGACTGCACTGAATCGGCGAGTCTTGCAGGTGTGATGGCTGGTTGGAAAGGCTGGCGGGCTCGTCTCGCCATCTCATAGAGTGCCCGGGGATGAGCACGGCGGAAGCGAGGCCCCGATGTCGGGTTTGCGGGGAGGAGCTCTCGTCGCCCGCCCTCCCGGCGCTCGATCGCCACCAGGGCATCGCAGGTGAGTTCCGGGTAGTCGAGTGCAGCGGCTGTGGTGTGGCCTGGACGCTCCCGCTGGCGGACGATGAGGAGCTCGGGGCGTTCTACCCGTCAGAGACCTACGCTCCCTACCACCAGCCGGGGGGAGCGATCGGCCGGCTCCTCTTCGCACTCGCCAACGGGTCGCGCTTCCGAGCCCCACCGTTCCACGAGGCCTCGGTGCGCCCCCGCGGCCGCCTGTTGGACGTCGGCTGTGGCCGCGGCGACCTGCTCGCGAGCTTCGCGGCTCGCGGCTGGGAGGTCGAGGGATGCGACCCCTCGGAGACGGCGGTAGCCGTCTGTCGCGACCGTGGACTGTCGGTGAGCCATGGGGCCCTGGCCGACGTCGCCGGCTCGCTCCCCGACGCCACGTTCGACGTGGTCGTCTATCTCCACGCGCTCGAGCACGTCAACGATCCCGTACGTGAGCTCGAGCTGGCGCGCCGGCTGCTCGCCCCGGGCGGGAGCGTCCTGATCTCCGTGCCCAACTGGGACTCCTGGCAGCGCCGGCTGTTTCGCGGCCGGTGGTTCCACCTCGATCCGCCCCGCCACCGGATCCACCTGAGCGAGGGCAGCCTGCGCACGGTCGCGCGGCGCGCAGGGCTGGCGGTGCTCTGGACGCGCACGGGCACGAGCGCGCTCGGTCTGCCCTGGAGCCTCCAGTATGTGGTCGGGGGGCGAATCCTGACCGGCGGGAGATGGCAGCTGCCCGCCTACTTCGCTGCCGCCGCGCTCTACCCCCTGACCTGGGTGGCGGGGCGGATCGGCGGCAGCGGCGACTTCCTCCACGCCGCCCTTGCACATCCCAGCGCGCCGGGATCGCAGTCGAGTCCCTAGGTACGATGGCTCCCTGCGGGGCCCGCCGGGAGCCGTGGGAACGGCCGGCAGCGCGCAACTTTGGGACCCTCGTGCCTGCTTGAGAGACGATGCAGCCGAGCGCAGACAACCTTGCCGTGGTACCCGCCTACAACGAGTCGGCCACGATCGTGGGCGTGATCGCGGCGGTGCTCGAGAACGCGCGCGGCTTCGACGTGCTCGTGGTCGACGACGGATCGACCGACAACAGCGCGGAGCTCGCCAGGGCGAGCGGAGCACGGGTCGTGCGCCACCCCTTCAACCTCGGCATCGGCGGGGCCGTGCAGTCGGGCTTTCGCTACGCGCTTGAGAACGGCTACCAGCGGGTCATCCAAGTCGATGGCGACGGCCAGCACGTGGCCACCGAGATTGGGCTGCTGGAGGCCGCGATGGACGCCGAGCCCGACGTCGACATGATCTGCGGCTCGCGCTTCGTCTCAGCGACCGGCTACCTCGCGCCGCGGGCCCGACGGACGGGTATCTGGATCTTCGCCGTGATCCTGTCGCGGATCGTGGGCCAGCGGGTGACCGACCCGACCTCCGGCTTCAGGCTCTACAACCGTCGCGCGATAGCACTGTTCGCGGGCGACTACCCGCACGACTACCCGGAGGTCGAGGCGGTGCTGATGGTGCACTTCCACCGCCTGCGGATGCGGGAGGTGCCGGTGCGGATGCTCGAGCGGGGCGGGGGAAGGTCCTCGATCGGCTCGGGGAAGTCGGCCTACTACATGGTCAAGGTGCTGCTCGCGATCTTCGTCGGGCTCGTCCGCCGCCGCCCGGTGGTGGAGCCGGGCGACGAGGCGCCGGTGGCGGCTTCGCACGGGATCTGAGATGGAGCTGCGGATCCAGATCGTCGCGGTCCTCGCCAGCTCCGCGCTGCTGCTATTGATCCTCGAGCTGGTTCGCCGCCGGCGCCTGCTCGAGCGCTATGCGTTGCTCTGGCTCTTCAGCGCGCTGGTGCTGCTGGGGCTCGCGATCTTCCGGGACGTACTCGAGACCGTCTCGAAGGCGATCGGCGTCTTCTATCCGCCCAACGCCTTGTTCCTGATCGCGTTCGCGTTCGTGATGGTGCTGCTGCTCCACTTCTCGATCGCCGTGTCCCGCCTCTCCGACCAGTCGAAGGTGCTGGCCCAGCGACTCGCACTGCTCGAGGAGCGCCAGGCCCGGGGAGAGCAGGAGGACCGCGCTGAGCAGCCCGAGCTCGAGCGCGATGGCCGTCGCTGAGGCGTCCGGCGCACGCGTGCCTTCGAGCTGGGCTGCGCTCGCAGTCGTGATCGTCACCTACGACAGCGCCTCCGATCTCGAGCGCGCCCTCCCCGCCGTGCTCGATCAGCTCGGCGAGGACGACGAGCTCGTCGTCGTCGACAACTCTGCGGGCGGCGCCACGGCGGCAGCGGCACGGCGCCTGGCGCCCGGCGCCCGGGTGGTCGAGGCGGGTGCGAACCTCGGCTTCGCCGCCGGCTGCAACACCGGCGCCAGGGCCTCCGCCGCACCGCTGCTGCTGTTCCTCAACCCGGATGCCGTGCCCGGCCCGGGCTGCCTCGAGCGGCTGCGCCGGGCGGGGGCCACGAACCCTGGGTGGGGGGCTTGGCAGGCGCTCGTGACGCTCCCCGATGGCGAGCGCTTGAATACGAGCGGAGGGGTCACGCACTTCCTCGGCATGGGCTGGGCGGGCCAGCACGGACAGCCCGTCTCGGCTGCGCCCGCCGAGCCGGTCGAGGTCTCCTTTGCCTCCGGCGCCGCGCTGGTCGTACGCCGCTCGGCGTGGCAGTCCCTCGGCGGGTTCGACGAGCAGTACTTCATGTACGGAGAGGATCTCGACCTGTCGCTTCGCTTGTGGCTCGGAGGCTGGGGCGTCGGGCTCGTCCCGGCGGCGCGGGTGGCGCACGACTACGAGTTCGACAAGGGAGCACGAAAATGGTTCCTGCTCGAGCGCAACCGCGCGCTGACGGTGCTGGGCGACTATCCCAGGGCGCTGCTCGTCCTGCTCGCACCGGCTCTGGCGGCGTTCGAGCTGGCGTCGCTTGCCGTGGCCGCGCGCGGCGGCTGGCTGGGGGAGAAGGTGCGTGCGCAGCTCTGGGTGGCGATGCATCTGCCAGCGCTGCTCGCGCGGCGGCGACGGGG
>Ga0208612_1000708_pt1 | contig 14038 bp, 11 predicted proteins | sample AntDryMetagUQ889_FD_188089 | JGI IMG/M metagenome (GOLD analysis project Ga0208612, IMG submission 188089) | Polar desert microbial communities from Antarctic Dry Valleys - UQ889 (SPAdes) | ecosystem: Environmental > Terrestrial > Soil > Desert | place: Antarctic Dry Valleys | collected 2008-12-31 | reverse complement strand
ATAGCTCCGCCTGGATTTGAACCAGGGACCTCGCCATTATGAGTGGCGCGCTCTAACCGCTGAGCTACGGAGCCGCGTCGGTCTAGATTAGCCCCGTGGCCGGGTCCCCGCTGCTGCTCGCTGTGCCCAACGTGAGCGAAGGGCGCGACGCGGACGTCATCGAGGCCATCGGCCAAGGCTTCGCGCCCGCGCGGCTGCTGGACCTGCACGGCGACACCGATCACCACCGCAGCGTCTTCACCCTCGCGGCGTCGCCCGCCGAGCTCCCCGAGGCGCTTCTCGGGGGCGCGCGGGAGGCCGTGGCCAGGATCGACCTGCGAGACCACCACGGCCTTCATCCGCGTGTGGGGGCACTCGACGTCATGCCCGTCGTCTACCTGGACGATGGCCAGCGCGGTGCCGCCTGCGCCGCGGTGCTCACCGCCGCCGGCCTGATAGGGGAGGAGCTCGGGGTCCCCGTGGTCCTCTACGGCGAGCTGGCCACCCGTCCCGAGCATCTCCGCAGGTCCGACCTGCGGGCAGGTGGCCGGGAGGGAATCGCGGCCCGGCTCGAAGCCGGTGAGGTCGTGCCCGACTACGGTCCTCCGCGAGCCCACCCCACGGCGGGCGCCGTGCTGGCTGCGGCGCGTCCGCCGCTGGTGGCCTTCAACGTCGACCTGGACAGCGACGACCTCGAGCTGGCGCAGCGGATCGCCGTCGGCCTGCGCGAGTCGGGTGGTGGCCTGCCGGGCGTTCGGGCGCTCGGCCTCTACCTGCCCGAGCGAGGGCGGGCGCAGGTCTCGACCAACGTGGAAGACCATCGGCTGACCCCGTTGCGCGAGGTCCTGGAGGCCGTTCGCAGCCAGGCGCCGGTGGCCGAGGCCGAGCTGGTGGGCCTGGCGCCCAAGGCGGCCTTCGCGCGCTTTCCCGAGGACGTTTCCCTGCGGGGCTTTTCGCCCGAGAGGCACCTCATCGAGTACGTGTTGCGAGGATTGACCTAGCGTAGGAGCAGCCCGGGCGCTGGCCGGGCGAGCACCGCACGCCCCCCACCATGGCCCAGACCAAGCGAAAGCGGCGCCGCAAGCACCGGGGCACCCCGGCGGGGAACGTCGTGCGCCCGACCTCTGGCGCCAAAGCCCGCGGCAGGGGCAAGGGCAAGGCCAGGGACCCCAAGGAGGAGGCGCGCCAGCGACGCGAGGAGCGGATGAACCGAGAGCCCACCTGGCGCGGCGCGGTCAGCCGGGCGGCGATCGCGGCGGTGATCTTCGGTGCCCTGCTGATCTCGCCGCTGTTCCCCCAGCCGGTTCTGCAGGCGCTCCTGCTCACCGTGTTCGTATTCCTGATCTACATACCGCTCGGCTACGGCACCGACAAGCTCTTCTACAACTTCCGCCAGAAGCGCAAGGCGCAGGGAAAGTCGGGCTAGGCTCGCGTCATGGACGTGCGCATGCTCACCGTCGGCATGGTGGCCGAGAACACCTTCATCTTCCGGCGTGAAGGGTCGAAGAGCGCCCTGATCGTGGACCCCGGGGACGAGGCGCCGAAGCTGCTGGGTGCGATCGACGAGCTTGGGGTCACGCTCGAGGCGGTCCTGCTCACCCACACCCACTTCGACCACGTCGGGGCGGTGGCGCCTGTCGCCAAGGCCACCGGCGCGGAGGTGTGGGTGCCGAAGATGGAGCGGCCGGTGCTGGCGGACATCATGAGCTTCGTGCCGTGGCCGGGGTTCGGCCCGTTCGAGAGCTACGACGCCGAGCACGACCTCGAGGGCGGCGAGACCCTGCAGCTGGCGGGCTTCGAAATCGAGGTGCTCTTCACCCCCGGCCACAGTCCCGGCCACGTGAGCTTCCACATCCCCGACGAGAGGGCCATCTTCTCGGGTGACGTGCTGTTTCAGGGCTCGGTGGGCCGAGACGACCTCCCTGGTGGCGACGGACCCACCCTCATGCGCTCGATCCGCACGCTGGTCGAGACGCTGCCCGAGGAGACCACGGTCTACCCCGGGCACATGGGAGTGACCACGCTGGGCGCCGAGCGGGCCACCAACCCGTTCCTGGCGGAGTTCGCCCGCTGAAGGCCCCGCGGGGCACATTCGACGTCCTGCCCGAGGACGGCCTCGACCGGCTGGACCTGCTCGAGTTGAGCCGGGACCTGCTCGGGCGCGCGCTGTACGACTACGTGGAGACTCCCGTATTCGAGGACACCGAGCTCTTCGCGCGCGGGGTGGGGGAGTCGACCGACGTCGTTCAGAAGGAGATGTTCACCTTCGAGGACAAGGCGGGGCGCTCGCTGACCCTGCGCCCCGAGGGGACCGCGTCGATCTGCCGCGCCTACGTCGAGCACGGCATGCACAAGCGCGCCCAGCCGGTGAAGGTCTGGTACTGGGGCCCGTTCTTTCGCCACGAGGCGCCTCAGGCCGGGCGCTTCAGGCAGTTTGCGCAGATCGGCGCGGAGGTGCTCGGCAGCGACGAGCCCACGGTGGACGCGGAGCTCATACTCCTGCTGTCGCAGCTGCTCGAGCAGTCGGACTGCCAAGAGGTCCGTTTGCGGCTGTCGAGCCTGGGCACCGCCGAGACGCGGAGGGCCTACACGGCTGAGCTTCGCGACTGGCTGCGAGAGCGCGAGGGTGGCCTGTCTGAATCCGTGCGCGCGCGGCTCGACCTCAATCCGCTGCGCGCGTTCGATTCGGACGATCCGCAGACGCAGGCGATCATGGCGGAGGCGCCGAAGCTGCTCGACCGTCTTGCCGACGACGACGCGGCGCACTTCGCTGAAGTGCGCTCGCTGCTCGATGATGTGGGCCTCGAGTACGAGGTCGACCCGGGTCTGGTTCGCGGGCTCGACTACTACACGCGAACCGTCTTCGAGTTCGAGAGCGGTGTCCTTGGGGCTCAAGCCGCGCTCGGCGGGGGTGGCCGGTACGACGGACTGGTCGAGGTGCTCGGAGGACCGCCCACTCCCGGCGTGGGTTGGGCGGCCGGGATCGAGCGGATGCTCCTGGCCACGCGTCAGGGGACCTCGCGGGAGAGCGCCGGCCGAGTCTTCGTCGCGGTGGCCAAGCCTGAGCGCCGTTTGGAGGCTTTCGACATGGTCCTGGGCTTGCGCGACAACGAGATCCCGGCGGAGCTCGACGAAGCCGGGCGCTCGCTCAAGGGCCAGCTCAAGCAGGCCGATCGACTCGATGCCCTCTGGACGGTGATCCTCGGAGAGGAGACGGAGCTGAGGGACATGCGCACCGGTGACCAACGGGCAGTCGAGGGATTCGACGGACTGCTGGAGGCGGTGCGCTCGGAGTGAAGGTCCCGCGACCCAACGCATACCGCGACTCCTGGGCGGGCGACCTGCGCGCCGACCAGGTGGGCGAGGAGGTGCGCGTGGCCGGCTGGGTGCACCGCCGGCGCGACCACGGTGGGCTGATCTTCATCGACCTGCGCGACCGCACCGGCATCCTTCAGCTCGTCTTCCGCCCCGAGGAGGCGCCCGAAGCGCACGCGGCCGCCGAGCGCCTGCGGGGTGAGCACGTGCTCTCGGCGAAGGGCGAGCTCGTGCGGCGCGAGGGGGGGACCGTCAACCCCAACCTCCCCACCGGGGAGGTGGAGCTCAACGTGCGCGAGCTGGACCTGCTTGCCGACTCCGAGACGCCGCCGTTCGAGATCTCCGAGGACGACCCGGTGGGCGAGGAGCTGCGGCTTCGCTACCGCTACCTCGACCTCCGCAAGGAGCGCATGCGGGAGGCGATCGTGCTGCGCCACGAAGTCACCCGCGCGATGCGCCGCCACCTCGGCGACGAGGGGTTCCTCGAGATCGAGACGCCGACCCTAACCCGCTCGACACCCGAGGGGGCGCGCGACTTCCTCGTGCCCAGTCGCCTCCAGCCGGGCTCGTGGTACGCGCTGCCCCAGTCGCCGCAGCTGTTCAAGCAGCTGTTGATGGTGGGCGGCTTCGAGCGCTACTTCCAGATCGCCCGCTGCTTTCGCGACGAGGCCTTCCGCGCCGACCGCCAGCCCGAGTTCACCCAGCTCGACGTGGAGCTCTCGTTCGTGGACGAAGAGGACGTGATCGCCTTGGTCGACCCTCTTCTGCGCGAGGTGGTCGCGCTGGGCGGCATCGAAGTCGACCTGCCGATCGACCGCCTCGCCTACGACGAGTCCATGCTGCGCTACGGCACCGACCGTCCCGACCGCCGCGTGGGCCACGAGATCGTGGAACTGACCGAGGCCTTCCGCGGCTCGGAGTTCAAGGTCTTCGCGGGCGTGATCGAGTCCGGCGGCGTGGTGCGCGGGCTCAAGGCCTCGGGGGAGTTCCCCCGCAGCCGCTTCGACTCGCTCACCGAGCAGGCGCAGTCGCTGGGCGCCGGCGGCCTGGTGTGGGGGGTGGTCGAAGAGGGCCGCGCGCTGCGCTCCCCGGTGGCGAAGTTCCTGGCTGAAGACGAGATTGCCAAGGCTCTCGACGCGCTCGATGCGCACGAGGGCGACGTGGTGCTGATCGTGGCCGACAAGCCCGAGGTGGCCGCGAAGGTCCTGGGCACGCTGCGGCTCGAGGTGGCGGGTCCGGCGCCCGAGGGCGTCCACGACGTGCTGTGGGTGGTCGACTTCCCCATGTTCGAGTGGGACGAGGAGGCCGGGCGCTTCGACGCGCTGCACCACCCCTTCACCGCCCCGACCGGCGACCTCGACGGCGACCCCGGCACGTGGCGCAGCCGCGCCTACGACGTGGTGCTCGACGGCTGGGAGCTGGGCGGCGGCTCCATCCGCATCAACACCCCCGAGGTGCAGCAGAAGGTGTTCGGCGCCCTGGGGATCGCGCCCGACGAGGCCGAGGACCGGTTCGGCTTCCTGCTGGAGGCGCTGCGCTACGGCGCGCCGCCGCATGGCGGCATCGCCTTCGGCCTGGATCGCATCGTCACCCTGCTGGCCGGTCGCGACTCGATCCGCGACGTGATCGCCTTTCCCAAGACCGCCAGCGGCAGCGATCCGCTCACCGGTGCGCCCGCGCCGGTCGATGCCGCTCAGCTGCGCGAGCTCGGGCTGCGCGCCCAGGGCGGCGGTAAGTCTTGATTCTCGACGCTATCCTCGGCTCCGGCCCGAGCTTGTGCGCCAGTTGTCTCTCATCGTTGAGCCAATACCAACGGGATGGGAGTTCGACTCGGGGCTCCTCGTGGGGGGTCCCGGAGAACACCCACGCTTGCAGATGCAGGCCCAACTCCCGGACGACAGCGGCAAGCTGGGGCCGCTTGACCCCCTAGCGGCGGAGCGCAGGCCGAGCGTTGGTCGGCCGAGCACCGCACGCTCGACAGATCCACCGGCGGAGCGCAGGCCGAGCGTTGGTCGGCCGAGCACCGCACGCTCGGCAGACCCACCGGCGGAGCGCAGGCCGAGCGCCGCACGCTCGATCCCCTACCTGTCAGTCTGAGTCGCCGACGTGGTCGGAGAGCTCGAGACACACCTGACCCAGGCGCAACGACCGTTGACCGACGCACCGCACACCGGCGCCGCGGGCGGATCGGCCTGCGGCGACATGGTGCGAATAGCGCTTCGGGTGGAGGGCGAGCGTGTGACCGCGGCGGAGTTCGAGGTCGAGGGTTGCGCCGCCGCCCGCGCCGCGACCGGCGCAGTGACCGAGCTGGCCGAGGGCGCGCCGCTGCTCGAGGCCGCCCGCCTGACCGCGCACGAGGTGGCCGAAGCCCTCGGCGGCCTCACGCCCGCGGGCCGCCACGGAGCAGAGCTGGCCGCCGACGCCTTGCACCGCGCGCTGGGGGCGGCAGTGCGCGACGGCGCAGCCGCCGCCGCACCGCGCGAGGGGCGCGTGGCGGTGGCGCTCAGCGGCGGAGTGGACAGCGCGGTGGCCGCGCACCTGCTGCGCACCGAGGGCCGCGACGTGGTGGCCGTGACGCTCGAGCTGTGGGCGGACCCTGCTACCGACGGCGGGCGCTCGTGCTGTTCGCCGGCCGCAGTTCTCGGTGCCCGCGCCCTGGCCCACTCGATGGGTCTGCCGCACTTCACGCTCGACATGCGCGAGGCGTTCCGCGCCGAAGTGGTCGACCCGTTCCTGGATGCCCACGCCGCGGGAAGCACACCCAACCCCTGCGTGCGATGCAACGGGTTGGTCCGCTTCGACGCGATGCTCGACGCCGCCGCTGCCCTCGGCGCGGGGGAGCTGGCCACCGGCCACTACGCCCGCGTGCGCGACGACGGCGACGGGCCGCTGCTGCGCGCCGCCGACAGCGCCGAAAAGGACCAGAGCTACATGCTCGCCCGCCTTGCCCCCGAGCGCCTTGCGCGGCTGCGCTTCCCGCTCGGAGAGCTCGCCAAGCCCCACGTGCGCGATCTCGCGCGCGCCGCCGCGCTGCCCGTTGCCGAGCGCCGCGAGAGCCAGGACCTCTGCTTCGTGGCCGGACTGGGCCCCCGCGGCTTCCTGCGCCGCCACGGGGGGAGCCGGCTGTCCGAGCGCCCGGGAGAGATCGTGGACCGTGCGGGGCGCTCCGTTGGGCGCCATGACGGCCAGCACCTGTTCACCGTGGGCCAGCGCCGCGGCTTGGGCGTAGCCGCTGCGGAGCCCCTGTTCGTGCTGGCCAAGGACGCCCCGCGAAACCGCGTGGTGGTGGGCCCGCGCGATGAGCTCGCGGCCACCCGCGTGAGCGTGGAGAATGCCCGCCTGCACCGGCCCGGCGGGCGCGTGCGCGCGGTGAAGCTGCGCTACCAAGCGAAGGCCGTGGGCTGTCGCATCGGCGGCAATCCGCCGGCGGGTGAGCACGCCAGGCTGGAGCTCTCGCTCGATCAGCCGGTCGACGCAGTGGCGCCCGGCCAGACCGCCGTGCTGCTCGACGGCGACCTCGTGGTGGGCGAGGCCACGATCGCGAAGGCCCCAGCGGAGGAGCGCAGCCCCAGCGCTGGTGGAGCGACCACCGCAAGCTCGAGGCCATCGTGAGGGCCGAGCTCATCGAGCTGACGACGCCGCTCTCGCGCGACTACCGGGCGGTGGTCCGCTTGATCGTGGGAGGAATCGCAGAGTCCCTGGACTTCGCCTTCGACGAGGTCGACGACCTCCAGCTGGCTGTCGAGCGGCTGCTGGCCGAAGCGGGACAGACCGGGAGCGTGAACATCAGCTTCGAGCTGGGGCCGCGGAGCGTGCGCACCCGTGTCGGGCCGCTGCGCGAGAGGACCATCGCCGATGCCCTGCAGGGCCCCCCGCCGGCGCCGGGCGAGCTCAACCTGCGTCGCATCCTCGAGGCGGTGGTGGACTCCTACGGCGTCGAGGACGCCGCCGACGGCGCCATCTACGTTCGTCTCGAGAAGGTGCGGGAGGCGCGGTGAGGCAGAGCCGAACCCGATCCCCGAGCGAGGCCGCCAAGGCCCGCAAGCAGGACCGCCTGCTGCTGCGTCGCTACCACCTGGACGGAGACACGACGGCGCGCGAGGAGCTCATCGAGCGCCACCTGCCGCTCGTGCGCTCGTTGGCCCGTCGCTACGCCGGCCGCGGCGAGTCGCTCGAGGACATCGAGCAGGTGGGCGCCATCGGGCTGATCAAGGCGATCGACCGCTTCGAGCTCGAGCGCGAGGTCTCCCTGGCGACCTACGCCACCCCCAATGTGGTGGGCGAGATCAAGCGCCACTTCCGCGACAAGGGCTGGTCCATTCGCGTGCCGCGCGCCCTCCAGGAGCTCAACGCCTCGATGTCCAACGCGATCGACCGCCTGACCGGCCGCCTCGGCCGCTCGCCCTCGATCGCCGAGATTGCCGCCGAGTTGAAGTCCACGCCGGAAGAGGTGCTGGAGGCACTAGAGGTGGGCTCGGCCTACTCGACGGTCTCCCTCTCCACCGGCCCGGGCGGCGAAGAGGCCCTCGACCCGATGGAGACGATCGGTGAGGAGGACGAGGGCTTCGACCAGATGGAGACCCGGACGGCGCTCGAGCCCGCCCTCGGCCACCTGCCTGAGCGCGAGCGCGAGATCCTCCGCATGCGCTTCAACGAGGGGCTGCCGCAGACCCAGATCGCCGACCGCGTCGGGCTCTCGCAGATGCACGTCTCGCGGTTGATCCGCAAGTCGCTGTCGACCATGCGCGACGAGCTCGCGTGAGACGATCGAGCGGCGGTGCTCGGCCGGCCAACGCCCGGCCTGCGCTCCGGCGCAGACGATCGAGCGGCGGTGCTCGGCCGGCCAACGCCCGGCCTGCGCTCCGGCGCAGACCATCGAGCGGCGGTGCTCGGCCGGCCAACGCCCGGCCTGCGCTCCGGCGCTAGTCGCGTGCGCGGGGTCGTGGCCTGCGCGGCCTGCGTGCTGGCTCTCATCGGATGCGCCGGCGAGGGGTTCGGCGTGGGGGAGGACGCGCGCAAGGGGGGCTCGTTGACGCTGGCCCTCGATCGCCCCCCCGGCTCGCTCGACCCGGCACTGGCCACCGGCCCGCAGGCCCGGCTGCTCGCCTGGCAGGCCTACATCGCGCCACTCACGCTCCGGCGTGCCTCCGGGCAGGAGGGGACCGAGGTGGTCCCCGGCCTGGCCCGGCGACTGCCGGCGATCTCCGACGGCGGCCTGACGTGGCGTCTCGAGCTGCGCCCGGGCCTTCGCTATTCGGACGGCAGCCCGTTGCGAGCGAGCGACCTGGTCCACTCACTGCGCCGAGTGCGCGCGCTCGGCTCGCCGGGCAAGCGCCTGTTCGAGGGCGTGGACTCCGTTGAGGCCGACGACCGGCGAGGGCGGGTCACCTACCGCCTGCGGGCCCGCGACGGCGCCTTTGCCCAAGTGCTCGCCAGCACGTACGCGGCACCGGTCCCGGCGCGCGTCCCGCTCAGCGACCAGGGCGGGCGCCCGCCGCCGGGCATCGGGCCCTACCGCCTGGCCCGGGCGGGCGGGCAGCTCGTGCTCGTCCGCCGACGGGGTTTCCGACTGCCCGAGGTGCCGGGCGCCAACGTGGACCGCATCGCCGTGAGCGTCGAGCCCGACCCCGAGCGCCGGGCCCGGCGGACGATCGCCGGCGACCTCGACGTAACGGTCGGGCCGCTTCCCGCCCAGCGCCTGCCCGACGTCCGCTCGAGGTACGCCGAGCGCTACGACGAGAGTGCGGGCCTGTCCACCACGATGTTCGCGCTCAGCTCCCGGTCGGACCCCGTCGACGACGTGCGCGTGCGCCAGGCGGTGAACTTCGCCGTGGACTCCGAGGCCTTCGGCCGGGTGTTGGATGGGCGCCTCGCGCCGGGGTGCACCGTGCTGCCGCCCAAGGTAAGCGGCTACCGGGAGCCGGACCCGTGCCCGTATGGCGACCCGGCCGAGCCCGGCGATCTGCGCCAAGCCGCCACGCTGCTTCGCGAGGCCGACGCCGAAGGCGCCCGCGTGACGGTGGGCGGCGGCCCCGGCGCCTTGGACCGCGCCGTCGTCCGCTCGTTCGCGACGTTGCTGCGCAAGCTCGGCCTTCGGGCCCGGGTCGTGAGACCCGGGGTCCCGGCGCAGGCGACGCTGCTCCACCTGCGGCCGGTCGTGCCCGACCCTCGGGCCTACCTGCGAGCGCTGCGTGGCCTGGACCCCCAGCTGGCCCGCGCGGCCCGGCGGGTGCGCGCAGACCCCGATCCCGAGCGGGCGGCCGAGGACTGGGCCACCCTCGACGCCGGCCTGGTCGAGCGGGCGCGGGTGGTGCCCCTCGGCTACGACGAGGACTCGACCCTGCTGTCGGCCCGGATCGACTCCGCGAACTGCTTTCGCGCCCATCCCGTGTTCGGGGCCGACCTGTCGAGCATCTGCCTAGAGTGAGCCGGCTTATGGAAACCGCGCGGATACGCGAGCTCTACCTCTCGTTCTTCGAGGAGCGGGGGCACCGGCGCATGCCCTCGGCGTCCCTGGTGCCACCCACCTACGACCCGTCCGTGCTGCTCACCACGGCAGGCATGCAGCCCTTCAAGCCCTACTTCCGCGGCGAGGAGGAGCCGCCCGCGCGGCGGCTGACCTCCTGCCAGAAGTGCTTTCGCACCCCCGACATCGAGGAGGTGGGCACCACCGCCCGCCACCTCACCTTCTTCGAGATGCTGGGCAACTTCTCGGTGGGCGACTACTTCAAAGACCAGGCCGTGCGCTACGCGCTCGAGCTGTCCACCGAGGGCTTCGGGCTGCCGCTGGAGGACGTCTGGATCACGGTCTTCGGAGGCGACGAGGAGTTGGGGATCGGGCCCGACGAGGAAGCGATCGAGCACTGGCGAGCGGTGGGCGTTCCCGACGATCGGATCGTCCCATTGGGTCGTGAGGACAACTTCTGGCAGGCCGGCTCGACGGGCCCGTGCGGGCCCTGCTCGGAGCTCTACTTCGACCGCGGAGTCGAGTTCGGGGAGGCCGACGACCGTCCCGGCGACGACACGGACCGCTTCCTGGAGGTCTGGAACCTGGTCTTCATGCAGTTCGAGCTGCACCCCGACGGCTCGCTCACCGGCCTCCCGGCCAAGAGCATCGACACCGGCCTCGGCCTCGAGCGCCTGGCCGCGATCCTTCAGGACGTGCCCTCGGTCTTCGACACCGACGGCTTCCGTCCCCTGATCGAGCTCGGCGAGGGGCTCTCGGGCCGCCGCTACGGCGAGAGCTTCGCCGTCACCCGCGCCCTGCGCATCCTGGCCGACCACGGGCGCGGGGCGGCGTTCATGATGGCCGACGGCGTGGTGCCCTCCAACGAGGACCGCGGCTACGTCCTGCGCAGGATCACGCGTCGTGCGATTCAGCAGGGGCGGGTGCTCGGCATCGACGACCCCTTCCTGCCCCAGCTCTTCGAGCGGGTGGTCGAGACCGCGGGCGACGCCTACCCCGAGTTGGCTCGCGAGCGGGAGACGATCTCCCGTTGGGCGCGCTCGGAAGAGGAGGGCTTCGGGCGCACGCTCGAGCAGGGCCAGCGGCTTCTGGGCGGCCTGGTCTCCCGCGCGCGCGAGCAGGGGACGTCGTGGGTGAGCGCCGAGGAGGCCTTTCGCCTGCACGACACCTTCGGCTTTCCCTTCGAGATGACGCGCGAGCTGCTCGCCGAAGAGGGCCTCTCGGTGGACGACCAGGGCTTCGAGGAGCTGATGGACCGCGCCCGGGAGCTCGCCCGCGCGGGTGGCGGGCGCACCGCCGCGGCTACCGGCGGCCAGCACGAGCGCGTGCTCGCCTTTGCCCGCGCCGCGGAGCCCAGCCGCTTCAGGGGTTACGAGACGACCGAGCTGGAGACCGTGGTGAGCGCCACCGCTCGGTTCGATCACGGACTTGTGCTCGTAAAGCTGGAGGACAGTCCCTTCTACGCCGAGGGCGGCGGTCAGGTGGCCGACCGCGGCCGCCTGGAGACTCCCTCGGGCTTCGGGCAGGTGACAGACGTCTATCGGGTGGGCGACGACCAGGCGCTGGCCCTCGAGGGGGTCGAGGGCGAGATCGGGTCGGGGGAGACCGCTCGCGCCGCGGTCGATCGCTCGCTGCGCCTGGAGACCATGCGCAATCACACGGCGACCCACCTCCTGCACGCCGCGCTGCGCGAACGGCTGGGCACGCACGTGCGCCAGGCCGGCTCGTATGTGGGGCCCGACAAGCTGCGCTTCGACTTCACCCACGGCGAGAAGCTGAGTCCGGGGGAGCTCGACGACGTCGAGCGCCGGATCGCGGGGTGGATCGCAGGCGGCCATCCGGTGCATGCCGTGGAGACCACCCGCGACGAGGCCGAGCGCCTCGGCGCGATGGCGCTCTTCGGCGAGAAGTACGGCGACTGGGTGCGGATGGTCGAGATCGACGGGGTCTCGCGTGAGCTGTGCGGCGGCACCCACGTGGCCACCACTGCGGAGGTGGGCCTGTTCCATGTCACGGCCGAGACGTCGAGCGCCTCCAACGTGCGGCGCATCGAGGCGGTGAGCGGCTCGGCCGCGGTCGAGCTGTTCCGCGAGCGCACAGAAAGCCTGCGCAGGATCGCCAAGGTGGTCCGCGCCCAGGAAGCCGACACCGTGCGCGGTGTGGAGCGGCTGGCCGATCGCGTGAAGGAGCTGCAGCAGAAGAGGCCTTCGGCGGGCCCCGAGCACGACACCGCGGACGAGCTGGTGCGGGGTGCCGTGGATCTCGGAGGTGTGCCCGTGGTGGTCGAGGTCATCGGGGGCTCGGACCCCAAGGCGCTGCTGGCGCTCTCGGACACGGTGCGCCAGCGGCTGGGCGACTCCGCGGTGGTGCTCGGGACCGCGGGCGAGGGGCGTGTGAGCTTGGTGGCCAATGTGGCGCCCGCGCTGGTCGAGCGCGGGGTGCGCGCCGGAGAGGTGGTGCGCGCGGCCGCCGAGAAGGTGGGAGGCGGCGGGGGAGGGCGCGACACCATGGCCCAGGCCGGCGGGCGTGAGCCCGACAAGCTGCCCGAGGCGCTGGCCAGCGCGCGAGCGGCGATCGAGATGGCGCTCGGTTGGTGACGGGAAGGGTGCTTGCCCTGGACCACGGGTCGGCTCGCTGTGGCTGCGCGGTGTCTGACCCCTCGGGCACGCTGGCGACGCCCCTGCCCGCCATCCGCCGCCCCGACCAGCCGGCGGGCCTGGACGCTGTCGCGGCCCTGGTCGGCGAGCGCGAGGCCGAGCACGTGGTGGTTGGCCTACCGCTGACCCTGGCGGGCGGGGAGGGAGAGCAGGCGCGGGCAGCGCGCGAGTTCGCCGACGCGCTCGCCGATCGGGTAGACGTGTCCGTCGAGTTGTACGACGAGCGGTTCACCACGAAGATGGCCGAGCGCCGGGGCGGCGCGGGCGACCCGGACTCACGCGCGGCCGCGCACCTGCTCGAGGGCTGGCTGGCCGCCGCGGCGCGAGAGGCGACATGACGCCCGCGGGGCCTCCACCGGTGCCGGGTGGGCGCAACCCCGAGGACCGCGAAGCGGCCCGACGCGAGCGCGAGGCGCGCCGCACAGGCCGCGGCTCGACGGACGGCGCCTCGGACGGGGGACCGAACTGGCGCGAGCGCGCCGAGCGGCTCACGTCGGAACGAGCCGAGCGTCCCTCGCGCGAGCAGCGCGCTCCGCGACGGTTGGGCAGCTCGCGCGGGGAGCGCGCCGAGCGACAGAAACGGGCGCCCCGCCGGCAAAGGGCGCCGCGCCCCGAACGCGCTCCGCGGGCCGACCGCCACGCGGCCTCGGGCTCTCGGCGCCCGCGTTTGGTCGCTGCCCTCGGCGCCGGTGCCCTGGTGACGGGCCTGATCGCCGCGTGGTTCCTGGTCTCGCTCTTTCAGCCGCTCTCGGGGGACGGCAGGGGAGAGGGTCGCGTGAGCGTGCGTGTGCCGGCCGGCGCCGGCGTGGGCGCCATCGCCGAAGTGCTCGAGCGTCGCGGCGTGATCGGGAGCTCGTTCTTCTTCCAGACCAGAGCCCGGATCTCCGGCCGCTCGGGCGACCTCAAGCCGGGCGTGTACCGGCTCGGAGAGGGCATGAGCATTAAAGCCTCGCTGGATGCGCTGGCCAAAGGCCCCGCACCCAACGTCCTCAACGTGACCGTGCCCGAGGGCCGCGCGCGCCGCGAGGTGGCTCGCGCGCTGCCAAGGCAGCTGCGCGGCGACTACCTGGCCGTGACCCGCCGCTCGGACCGACTCAGCCCGGCGCGCTACGGCGCGCCGCGAGGCGCGAGCCTCGAAGGCTTCCTCTTTCCCTCCACCTACGAGCTGAAGAAGGGCAAGCCGGTCTCGGCCCTGGTCGCCGCGCAGCTGGGAGCCTTCAAGTCACAGTTCGCCAAGGTCGACCTCGGCTTCGCCAAGCGCGCCCGGCTCACGTCCTACGAGGTCCTGACCATCGCCTCGATGGTCGAGCGCGAGGCGCAGCTTCCGCGCGAGCGCCCGCTGGTGGCCTCGGTGATCTTCAACCGCCTGCGGGAGGGGATCCCGCTCGGGATCGACGCCACCATCCGCTACGCGACCAACAACTGGGACCGCCCCCTGACTCGATCTCAACTCCAGGTTCAGTCCCCGTTCAACACCCGCACCAACAAGGGCCTGCCTCCGGGGCCCATCGGCAGTCCCGGCCTGGACTCGATCCGGGCGGCCGCCAAGCCGGCCCGCAGCGGCTTTCTGTTCTACGTGGTCAAGCCGGGCACCTGCGGCGAGCACGACTTCTCGCGGACC
>Ga0208612_1000707_pt1 | contig 14050 bp, 8 predicted proteins | sample AntDryMetagUQ889_FD_188089 | JGI IMG/M metagenome (GOLD analysis project Ga0208612, IMG submission 188089) | Polar desert microbial communities from Antarctic Dry Valleys - UQ889 (SPAdes) | ecosystem: Environmental > Terrestrial > Soil > Desert | place: Antarctic Dry Valleys | collected 2008-12-31 | reverse complement strand
AACACCACCGGCGTCCCGATCACCGATCTGACTATACGGCTGCAACGTGGCCCCGCACTCGAGAGCCGAAGGGCTCTGGCCGACAACGACTCCGACCCGGTCGAGGTCAACGATTCCAGCACCGCCTTCGTCAACCTGCCCGGTTCCCTGGCCGGCTCCGGAGTGTTGCCCTTCACGTATACGACAACCCCCGAGGCCCTCCGGCTGACGGCAAGCGGTTCGTACCCGCTACTGGTGAACGTGAACGGCAGCCCGGGATCCGAGCCGGCCAGCCGGGTCGGCGAAAAGGTGGTCCTGTTGCCCCACCTCGCCGCGCCCCCGACGGCAGCGACCGAGTTGTCCTGGCTGTGGCCTCTGGTGGCACCCCCGGAACGCACGTCTCTCGGCGTGTTCACCGGAACCAGTCTCGCGACCTCGGTGAGTCCGGGCGGCCGATTGGACCGCGCGCTGTCGATCATCGAGACCGGTCCGGGCGCTGCCGGGGCATCCCCGGGCACGGTTTCACCGGCGGTGACCCTTGCCGTCGACCCGGAGTTGCTCGAGGCGGTCCAGGTCTTGGCCAGCGGCGACTATCAACTGATCGTCGGCGGGCAGCAGCAGACCTCCACGATCGGCCGCCTCGAGGCGGCCAATTGGTTGATTCGGCTCAGAGCACTTGCCGTGACCCATCCCGTCGTGGCGCTCCCCTACGGAGATCCGGACCTCGCCACACTCATCTCCCGTGGACAGGGACCCGCCATCGAGCGGTTACTGCCGAACGGGAGTTCCGGAGATCTGGTGACCGAAATACTCGGGGTCGCACCGGTGACGTCCATCGCATGGCCGCCGGAGGGTGCCGCCGGATCTCCCGAAGTGCTTGACGTTCTCGCCGACAACGGCGTCACCCAGGTGGTCGCCGATGACCTGCTCACGTTCGAGGCACCCGCCGATGCCGGGGCCTACGACGCGGTCAGCACGATCGAGACCGGATCGGGGCCGCTGACCGCACTGGTCGCCGATCACGCGCTCACCGGCATGGTGGGGCGTGACATCTCCGCAGACGGCGCCCGGGCGCTGACCGAGCAGCGCTTTCTCGCCGAACTGGTCGCCGCCAGCGTGGAGGCACAGGGCCGTACGCGATATCTCCTGATCGCCCCGAAGCGCGATTTCGACCCGGATACGGCTGCCGCGCTGATGAACGCCGCAGCCGACAAGCCTTGGCTGGGCAGGGCATTGGCGACCGAGTTGGACTCTGTGGTCGCCGAGCCCACCCCGCGGGTGCCGCTCTCGACGACACCGCCCAGCGCCATCCCCAGCACCCAGTTGAGCCAATTGCTCGGCGCCATGCGCGCCCGGGACGACTTCGCCAGCGCCCTGGACGAACCCGACGCCGCCTTGCTGCCGCTGGACCGGGCATTGGCGCGGGCGGCGACGGTCAACCGTCCCGCCGCCGCTGACCTGCAGTTCGCCATCGTGCTCGACGCCGTAGCCGCGGTGACCGCGTTGCGGGCAACCGTGGGACTCGTCCCGCCGGCAAACGGCACCTACAGCCTAGCCTCGGCTGATGCACCTCTCGTCCTGACCGTCTTCAATGACAATCCGTTCCCTGTCGAAGTGATCGTCGCGCTGGCACCGCGCGGGGCACCCGGCGTCCGTACCACCGATGTCGTCCAGGTAGTGCCGGCACTGACCCGGACGACGATCCCGGTTCAGGCCGACGTACAGCGTTCCGGCAGCTTCACGGTGATCGCCACCGTGACGACCCCCGCGGGTTCCACGCTTGGTACGCCGATCCAATTGCGGGTTCAGAGCACGGTGTACGGACCGGTCGCGTTGGCGATCACGTTCGGTGCCGCGGCACTTCTGGCTCTGTTGTTCGCCCGCCGGTCGGTCGCGTACTGGAAGCGGCGCCGCGCCGCCGACTCCCGTGCTGCGACCGGGGCTTCGCAGTTCCCGGTCCCAGCGCAGGCCAAGCCCGCCCCGGATCCGGAACTGCTCGATGCGCCGCGGCGGAGCCCGGTATGACCAGGCGCCGCGGTCCCGAGTCCGAGCCGGACCCGGACCCGGCATCGACTCGCCTGCTACCGGCGATACCCACAGCACTCCCGCCGGTACCGCCGGGACCACCGGCGCCTGCCGCGGCGTGGCCGCCGCACCCGCCCCGCCCAACCCTGCCTCCCGTACCGCCGAGACCTGATCCGCCGGCCGACGAGATCCCCCAATATCCGCCCCCGGTACCCCCGCCTCGGCCGCTGCGGTCCTGGCAGGTCGAGGCGCCGGAAACCCTGCCCGGCGAATCACTGACGGCCAGCGCCCCCGCACCGGCCGACGAGGCCGATGCCAGCGACGGTGCAGCCCCGCGCCTGATTCGGACCGCCGGCATGGTGGCTGTGGCCACCGCCGTCTCTCGGATCACCGGTGGGCTCAAGGCTGCGGTGTTGGCCGCCGCCATCGGCATCGGGTTGGTCGGGGACGCCTACACGACAGCGAACATCCTGCCGAACATCATCTACGAACTGCTGATCGGCGGAGTACTGACCTCGGTGGTCGTGCCGCTGCTCGTCCATGCCCAGGAGCGCGACGCGGACGGTGGGGTCGCCTATGCGCAGCGGTTGCTGAGCCTGATCACGGTGCTGGTCATCGTGGGCACGGCGCTGGCGGTACTTGCGGCACCACTGTTGACCTATGCCTACGGAATCCGCGGCGACGACGCGCAGGTCGCGCTGGCCAACAGCCTGGCCCGGATCCTGTTGCTGGAGATCATCTTCTACGGCATCGGGGCAGTGGCCACGTCAATTCTCAACACCCGCAACGCGTTCGGCCCGCCCGCTTGGGCCCCGGTCCTGAACAACGTGATCGTCATCGCGGTCGGATTCCTGTTCATCGCGCTCCGCGGAACCGATCCGCTCACCCCGAACACGATCACCATCGGCGAGGTCTACCTGCTCGGGTTCGGCACCACACTCGGCATCGCGGCGCAAGCGCTCGTCCTGATGCCGGCCCTGCGTCGAGTCGGGGTCCCGGTGCGATTCCGCCGCGACTGGCGGGGTTCGGGCCTGGGCGAGATTCGCCGACTCGGCACTTGGGTGGTGACCTACGTCGGGATCAGCCAGGTCAGCTTGATCGTGTTCACCAACGTCGCCAACACCGCCGCCCGGGAGGGCGGCCTGGGATCCAACGCGTACGCGAACGCGAATCTCCTCTTCCAACTGCCCTACGGCGTCGTGGGCGTGGCCCTGCTCACGGCCCTGCATCCCCGAATGAGCCGGGCCGCCGCCCGCGGGGACACCCCCGGCCTCATCCGGGACCTGTCGTTGGGCGCCCGGCTGACCAGCCTCGTCCTGATGCCGGTCGCGATGATGTTCATGGTCTTCGGACCCAACATCGCCATCGTCGTCTTCGCCCACGGCCAGGTCGGCGTGGATCAGGCGCGGACCGTCGGCGCCGCCCTGGCCCTGAGTGGGATCGGCCTGGTCCCCTTCGCGCTGACGCTGCTGCACATGCGGGTCTTCTATGCGCTCAAGGATGCCCGTACTCCCACGATGATCAACCTGATCATGGTGGCGGTCCGGATCCCGGCAGCCCTACTCGTCCCCCTGCTCGTCGAGCCGGAGCAGGTCGTACCGGCACTGGGAGCGGTGAATGCGCTCAGCTTCTGCGTGGGTGCAGTCGTCGGACAGAGTCTGCTCCGGCGCAAGTTCGGCCACGTTGACACATGGCGGATCCTGCGGACCCTCGCAGTGGTCGGGCTGGTCGCCGGGGTCGGCGCCGGGGCGGCCTACGGGTTGTTGGCCGTGCTGATGCCCGATGCCGACAGCCCGCTGCGTTCCCTGGTCGTGGTGGGCATGGGTAGCGTCGTTGTGGGAACCGTAGTGGTGGCCGGACTGTGGCTGGCGCGGTTACCCGACATTCGGGACACCGTCGCCGGATTGCGGCGCAGGCCGGAGGAACGGACGTAAGTCGAGCAGACCGGCTGGCGAGCCTGGTGAGAGACAGCGGATACTCACTGGGGACCGGGAAGGAACAGACGAGGTGCGGGTAGGCGATCCACCCGTCGGGGGGCGGTATTCGCTCGTTGAACCCTTCGGGGCCGACGAGCGCTTCGCTGGCGGCAAGGTGCAGACCTGGCGCGCCCAAGACTCGCTTGTCGACCGGGCAGTAGTGCTGCGGGTGATGACTCCCGGTGGGAACAGCGCGAAGCTGTTCCTCGATCGGGCGCTGGAGATGAGCCTGATCGCCCATCCCGGCCTGGGCATGGTCTACGACGCCGTCGACCTAGGCGAGCACGCGCTGGTGGTCTGCGAGTGGATCCACGGCACATCGCTGGCCGACACCCTCAAGGCGCACGGTCCGCTCACGCCGGCCACCGCGCGCAAGACCCTGGGCGACGTTGCCGAGGCAATCACCGTGGCTCACCACGCGGGGCTGCCCATCGGCGGGATCACCGCTGAGCGGGTGGTGCTGCGCGACAACGGCTCGGTGACCGTCACCGGGGTCCCGGCTCTGTTCGCCGACGAACGCGGCGACATCCAGCAACTCGGCAAGCTCCTGTACGCCGCCCTGACCGGGGAGGACCCGGCCCTCGATGACCCCGACCTGGCCAAGAAGCTGCATCGCGGTGTTCCACGCGACCTGGCGGTCCTGTGTCAGCGCGCCCTGGACAACGACCCCGCTCGACAGTTGGGCAGCGCCGCCGCCTTCGCCGCGGTGTTGCGGCCCCGCACGAAGCCGCGATCTCCTACCGGCACTACTGCGGGCCGCACCAGTGAGCGCCTCGGCGGGTTCGACACCGACCCGGCGGGTTCGACGGCGGTCCCCGCTCCGCCCCCGGTGACGGTTTTGGCTCCGCCTTCGGTGGCCGGGCCGGCTGGCGGGCCAGCTGAGGCCGAGGTAGCTGCCCCGCCCCCGGCGACAGTCCGGATCCCCTTGCGCGGCGCTGCAGCGGCCGCAGCGAAGCCGAAGATGAAGGCGGAGCCCTTCGAGGACGACGAGCCGCCGACGAGAGCCATCCCCCGGCGCCGATCCACCGCACCTGCGAAGCCGGTCGTCGCCGCGGTGGCCAACCCCGTCCTGGACGCGGCCCCACCGACGCGGGCGATCCCGACCCGGCGAAAGCCGTCTAAAGCCACGCCGGTCACGTCGGCTGTCGCGGGCACAGTCCTTGACTCCGCCGCCACCACCCCGACCGTGGACTCCCCGCCGGTCAAGACCAACCCGAGGGGGCAATCGAGCACCGCGCCACCAGCCGCGCCTGGTCGGGGACCGATCGCGGCCCCTGGTTCGACAGCGGCTGGGACGGCTGAGGCCGAGCCGCCACCGGCTCCGGATCGCTTGCGGGACGACTGGGGGGAGGAGTCGCGTCCTGATTCTGTGGCCGGGCCGCGCGGCGACTCGCCGATCCGCACCACCGAGGACTACGACCCCTGGTTGGACGACACCGGGACCTGGGGAACCTACGACGACAGCGACGAGGACCCGGACGAGGACTTCGACGAAGGCAGTCAAGCCCGGCGCAAGATCCTGCTCTACGCGGTGCCGCTGGCCGCGCTGATCCTGATCGTGTTGATCGCCGTTTTCATCGGTAAGCAGTTCAACGATGCGCTCAACGACGACGCCCCTCCTGTCGTGCCCGACTCGCAGGGCACGCCAGGCACCACACCAGGCACCGAGGGGACCGGGGGCGCAGCACCCGGGGACCCGGCGGCGGCCCCGTCGCCGTTGCCCGTGGTAAGCGCAGCGGTGTACAACCCGTTCGGCGACGGCGAGCCCGAGCACGACGACGAGGTGGGTCTGGCCTACGACGGGGACCCGGCCACTGCCTGGCAGACGCTGACCTACCAAAGCACCCCGGAGTTCGGAAACCTCAAGCCCGGTGTCGGGGTCATCTTCGACCTGGGTGAGGAGCGGTCCATCAACGCGGTCGAACTGTCGACGAGCCTCCCGGGCAGCGCCATCGAGATCCGGGTGGGCGCCGCCCCGGACGCACCGCTGGACAGCTATCAGATGGTGGGTGCGCTGGATCCGTTCACCGAGACTGGCGCGGTACCCCTGGCCGAGCCGGTACGAGCTCGGTTCGTGATCGTCTGGTTCGTGCGCCTGGTCGAGGCGAACGGCGGCTTCGAGGGCGCGCTCGCCGAATTCCGCGTCCTCGGGACCTGACGGCGCATCGGGGCAGGACTGCAGGTCAGCCGGCGGGCGGCGGGCCGGTCAGGAACTAAGGTCCAGTGGTGTGGGGGGCCTCAGACGCGGAGCCGCGGGCAACGCATCAGCGCTGAGTACCGCGAGTGATACCGCGCTGCTCGCTGCCCACGTCGAGGGCGACCCGCATGCGTTCAACGAACTCGTCCGGCGCCACCGGGACCGCCTCTGGGCAGTGGCCCTGCGCACCACCCGCAATCCTGATGACGCAGCAGACGCCGTACAGGAAGCCCTGATCTCTGCCTTCCGCAACGCCGCCGCCTTCCGGGGACAGTCCGCGGTCACGACCTGGCTGCACCGAATCGTGGTCAACGCCTCCCTGGACATGGCTCGGCGCAGAGCGGCCCGACCAAGTGTCCCGATGCGCGAGGAGGAGGCCTTTCAGCCAGCTGACCCAAGGGACCGGATCGCCGAACGAGAATTCGGGATGGTGGTCGAACAGGCGCTCGGCGAACTGCCGATCGACCAGCGCGCCGCAATCGTGCTGGTCGACGTGCACGGCTTTCCGGTGGCCGATGCGGCCGAGACCCTTGGAGTGCCGATCGGCACCGTCAAGAGTCGCTGCGCCCGCGGCAGAGCACGCCTGGCAGTTACTCTCGGCTATCTTCGAGAGACTGAAGGTGAGGGGAACCGCAATGCACCCGGTCACGTCTGAGTGTGCAGGCGGCCTCCAGAAAACTCTTCCGGGCCGACGAACGTGAGAGATAGTTGTCAGCGCACGGATCTAGGTTCGCTTGGGAAGGAGGCCAGGACGTGACCTCGGCTCCCCACCCCGCGGGCGGCCCAGACGTCGCCGTCCTGGCCGATCTGTCCGCGCACGTCCTGCCGCCGACGGCTGACCGATCCGCTCGTGCCCACGTCGAGACCTGCGATGAATGCACCGCCGTGCTGCAGGCGCTGGACCGCACCGGTCGTGAACTGCGCTGGCTGCCGCCGATCCCGATGCCGGCGCACGTGGCTGCCCGAATCGAGAGGGCCCTGGAGGCCGAGAGCACAGTCGTCTCGATCTCGCAGCTACGTCTGCGGCGCAGGCGACGCCAGCAACTGATCTCCGTGGCCGCTGCCGGTCTCATCGTCCTCGGCGGCGGCGGCATTCTCGTCTCGCAACTGGCCGGCGGCGACCCGGGTCCTGACGTCGCGGCTCAGGTCGACGAGAGCACCGACCCCGCGTCCCCCACCACGGGGGCCGGCCTCGACGAGGAGACCCTTCCCGATGCCGTCTCCGACCTGGTGACCGGCGGCGAGGGCGATCAACCCCTGCAGCTCGAGGGCACGCCGGCACCGCAAAACTGTGTCGCCAGCGTGCAACTGGATGGACTGGACGAGTTGATCGGCGTCATCGAGATCCGCTACGGCGGGCGCAACCGGCACGCGGTGTTCTTTACCACGTCCAACGCCACGATGGCTCGGGTGATCGTCGTCGAGGATTGCGCCGTGGACAGTCCGGTGATCGTCGCGACCCTGAAGGGCCAGATCTAGGCGGTGCCTGCCCGCGGATCGGATCCAAGCGGGAATGCGCCCCCGTACCCTCGCGTTGTGGTGTCCGCAACCATCAGAGACGAGGGAACCGGTGCCTGACCAGGTACGCAACGTGATCATCATCGGCTCGGGCCCAGCCGGGTACACCGCGGCGATCTATGCCGCCCGAGCCAATCTCGTACCGTTGGTCTTCGAAGGCGTCCAGTACGGCGGCGCGCTGATGACGACCACCGAGGTGGAGAACTTCCCCGGTTTCGTCGACGGTATCCAGGGCCCGCAGCTCATGGAGGACCTGCGTGGTCAGGCGCAGCGCTTCGGGGCCGAGTTGGTCCCCGACGATGTGACCGAGGTCGACCTCGCATCCAACCCCAAGGTCGTCAAGGTCGGCGATGCCACCCACCTCGCCAAGACCGTGATCGTGGCCACCGGCTCGAAGTACCGCTACCTCGGACTGGACAACGAGGCCAGACTCCTGGGGCACGGAGTGTCGGCATGCGCGACCTGCGACGGATTCTTCTTCCGGGACCAGGACATCGCGGTGGTAGGCGGCGGCGATTCAGCCATGGAGGAAGCCACCTTCCTCACCCGCTTCGCCAAGTCCGTCACCGTCGTGCATCGCCGCGACGCGCTGCGGGCCAGCAAGATCATGCAGGACCGGGCCCGGGACAACGACAAGATCAAGTGGAAGCTGGGTACGACCGTCAGCGAGGTGCTCGGCGAGGAGCGGGTCGAGGGCGTCGAGTTGACCGCGACCGAAGACGGGCACACCGAGCGGCTCGATGTCACCGGCCTGTTCGTGGCGATCGGGCATGACCCACGGAGCGAACTTTTCGCCGGTCAGCTCAAGCTCGACGAGGCCGGCTACGTGATCGTGGAACATCCGACCACCAAGACGAACATCGATGGCGTGTTTGCCTGCGGCGATGTCGTAGACCACACCTACCGTCAAGCCATCACCGCGGCCGGCACCGGCTGCGCCGCGGCGATCGACGCCGAACGTTGGCTGGCCGACATCCCCATCGAGGCCGAGCACCCGTGACGCGTACGAGTTTCGACCACAGCGTCAACTACGACCGCAGGGTCAACTAGAGGAGAGCACATGGCAGGCAACACCAAGACCGTCACCGACGACAGCTTCGACCTCGAGGTACTGGGCTCCAGCAAGCCCGTACTCGTCGACTTCTGGGCCGAGTGGTGCACGCCGTGCAAGATGATCGCCCCGGTTCTGGAAGAAATTGCCGCCTTGCACAGTGACAAGCTGACGATTGCGAAGCTGAACATCGACGAGAACCCGAAGACCGCCATGAACTACAACGTCATGTCGATCCCGACGATGACCGTCTACGTGGATGGGAAGCCGGTCAAGTCGATCATCGGTGCCAAGCCGAAGTCGGCGATTCTGGCCGAACTCGCCGACTACCTGTAAGCGCGCAGTTGCCCGCGAGGGCAAGAAAGGCCGGTCCGGTGCACCCGCCGGATCGGCCCTTTTGCTGCCCATGACCAGAACCGGCCCAGATGCCAGAATGATCCGGTGAGCCATTACCCGCAGGAGCACAGCGAGCCTGTCCTGCGCCGCGGCGACACCGGTGCGGGCGTGGCCGATGTACGCGAGATCCTGGTGTCGCTGGGTTTGTTGCAGGAGCCCCATCATCGGGACGTCGCGGATGCCGAGTACGACGAGGCCCTAGAGCTGGCCGTACGACACTTCCAGCAGGTCCGCGGGCTCTCGGTGGACGGCAGGGTGGGCCGCGAGACCTACGACGCCATGACCTCGGCTCGCTGGCGCTTCGGTGACCGGCTGCTGCGCAACTCGGTGACTCGCCTGATGCACGGTGACGACGTGATGACCCTGCAGGAGCGCTTGATCGGCCTGGGCTACGACGCGGGCAAGCCGGATGGGGTCTTCGGTGCGGAGACCGAGCGCGCCCTGCGCGGCTTCCAGGCCGACTACGGGCTGAATGCCGATGGCACCTGTGGCCCGGTGACGATCCGGGCGCTTCGCCAACTGGATCGCGGGGTCCGGGGCGGGCGGCCGCAGTTGCTGCGCCAGGAGTCAGCCTTCGTCTCCTCGGGTCCACACCTGTTCGGTAAACGGGTGGTCATCGATCCCGGGCACGGCGGTCCGGACAAGGGACACTCCCTCGGGGAGACCACCGAGGCGGATCTGACCTGGGACATCGCCTCCCGGATCGAAGGCCAACTGGCCGCTGCCGGCGGCACGGCCTATCTCACTCGCGGCCGGCGCGGCAACCCGACGACGAGCGAACGGGCGGCGCTCGCCAACTCGACCGACGCCGACCTGCTGGTCTCCTTGCATGTGGAATTCCACCCCTCGCCGCACGCGCGAGGCATTGCCACCTACTACTTCGGCACCGGCTCGGGGGCCGGACCTGGCTCGTCGGTGGGGGAGACCTTCGCCGGGATCGTCTGCCGCGAGGTGGTCTCGCGCACCGGCCTGCTCGATTGCGGGACCCACGCCAAGTCGTGGGACCTGTTGCGACTGACCAGGATGCCGGCCGTACGGATGGACATCGGGTACCTTTCGCACCCGGTCGACCGGCGTCTGCTGCTGGATGCCCGGTTCCGCAGCACGATCGCCCAAGCAACGGTGGCGGCGATCCAACGGCTCTACCTGCCCCAGTCCGACGATTACATGACCGGAGCACTGGAAGTCCAGTCTCTACGCCGCTGAGGGCACCGAGTGAGGAAGAGAGCCACAACCATCGACGATCCACGCGCGAGCACCGCCGGGTCGCTCGCCACATCCGGTGGTACCCGAGACGACCTTGCCGCTGAGCAGGCCTACATCACGAGCCTGTACGAGCGGGTCGACGAACTGCGGGCCCGTGTCCGAGCGGATCTCTCCGACGTTCGGCTGCAACGGGTTTCGGGGCTTACCCACCAGGGGCGGTCCGAACGGGACAGCCGGGCGAGCATGCTCGAGGACCGGGTGGCCCAACTCGACGGGATCGAGGAGGGCCTCTGCTTCGGCCGGATCGACCGTACCGACGGCGAGCAGTTCTACATCGGTCGGATCGGGGTCGCGAGCCCCAACTACGACCGCCTGCTGGTCGACTGGCGAGCTCCGGCCGCGCGACCCTTCTATGCCGCCACTCCGAGGGCACCGCAGGGTGTCGTACGGCGTCGCCATCTGCGGACCCGACGGCGCGTCGTGCTCGGCATCGAGGACGACGTGCTCGACATCGACGCGGTCAGCGAGGCCGATCAACGCCACCTGGCCGGGGAGGGTGCCCTGATCGCGGCACTCAACGCCGGGCGGACCGGACACATGCGCGACATCGTCGCCACCATCCAGGCCGAGCAGGATGCCGTCATCCGCTCCGGACTCGACGGGGTCCTCGTGGTCGAAGGTGGGCCTGGCACCGGCAAGACCGCTGTCGCACTACACCGCGCGGCCTACTTGTTGTACGAACACCGTCGGCAACTGGCCTCGCGCGGCGTCCTGGTCGTGGGTCCGGGAGATGTGTTCCTGCGCTACATCGAGCGGGTCCTGCCGAGCCTGGGTGAGACCGGTGTCCTGTTGTCGACGATCTCAGGTCTGTATCGCGGGAGTCGGGTGACCTCGGAGGAGGGCGACGCCGTGGCCGCCGTCAAGGGCGACCTGCGGATGGCCGGCGTGCTCGGCCACGCCATTCGGCTGCACCAGTCATTACCTACTCGCGTCATCGAATTTCGTTATGGCAGAACGACTCTCGAGATGGACGTGAATGAAGTCGCCCGCTGCCGTGGGCGAGCCCGACGGTCGCGCAGACCGCACAACCGGGCGCGGGCGGTCTTCTTCCGCGAATTGCTCAACGGATTGGTTGCGCAAGCAGCCCGGGCGCTGGATCAGGACATCCTGGACGCAGACTCGCGCGCAGACCTGATCAGTGAGTTGGGCGAGCACGATCCAGTCGTGGAGATCCTCGATGCGCACTGGCCGGTCCTTCGCCCGGAGGAGGTGCTGGGGACGCTGTATGCCGACCCCCAGTTCCTGACCCGGGCCGCAGACCAGCTACCCGTCGCCGACCGGGGATTACTTGCCAGACCCGCCGGCCATGGCTGGACGGCGGCTGACATGCCGCTGCTGGATGAGCTGGCCGAACGCCTCGGCACAGTCACGCCCGCAGACCCGGCCGCGGTTGCCCGCCGCGGCGACGAGGCAGCCGAGGAGGGCTACGCGGAGGAGATGCTGGCCGAACTCGACCTCGTGGTCCCAGTCGACGCATCCCTGGTGGCCGCCCGCTACAGAGGCACGCCGACCAGGCAGACCACCGCGGAGCGAGCTGGTGCCGACCGGGCGTGGGCGTACGGGCATGTCATCATCGACGAGGCGCAAGAGCTGTCCCCGATGGCCTGGCGGATGCTGGCCCGGCGCTGCCCCAGCCGCTCGATGACCGTGGTCGGCGATCTGGCGCAGGCAAGTGGCCCGGCCAGTCTGCGCAGCTGGGCGCAGGCTCTCGATTCATATGCGCCAGGCCACTGGCGCCGGGTCGAACTGACCGTGAACTACCGGACTCCGGTCGAGATTATGGGCCTGGCCGCCGACGTACTGCGCGTCGCGGATCCACACCTGCGCCCGCCGGACGCCATCCGCTCGGTTGGCGAGGGTCCGGTCGCGGTCGGCGTCCCAGCCCGCGCGCTTGCCGCGGAGGTGGCCCGGGTGGCCGGCGATCAGGCGGCCCGATATGCAGCGGAGGAAACCGGCGGGACCGTTGGGATCATCGCTGCTGGGGTTGACCTGGCCTCAGTGGCCGAAGCCGTGGCCCAGGCCATTCCCGGGGCTTCGACATCCGGGCGGGCAAGTCTGGACAGTCCGGCGGTCGTACTCACGCCACGTACAACGAAGGGTCTGGAATTCGACACCGTGATCGTGGTGGAGCCGACCGCGATCGTGGCCGAGCGGGACCGCGGCCGCCACGATCTCTACGTCGCGCTGTCGCGTGCCACGCAGCGCCTGGTCGTCGTCCATTCCGCGGACCTGCCCGAGGGGATGGACCGCCTGGTTCCAACCGAGTGAAGGGCACCCTCTATCGAACCTATTGGCACAAGGCGCCCTTCACTCAGTAGGAGAAGTCGCGCAAAGTGCTTGTTCGCTCACAACAAGTAGCGGCCTATGGGAGCCTTGTTGGGCGGACCTCCATCGGAGGCGCCGGGGCTGGAGTTGGCATGCGCAGGATTCGCTGGACCTACCTCGCCCTGGCCGCCCTGGGCCTCTTGCTCTATCCCTTCGTATCGGTCACCGGCAAGGACGTCATCTATCTCCTGTCGTCGGCCTCCGTGCTCATCGCAATCGGGTGGGGTTTGCGCTCGTACCGTCCCGCCAAGCGATCCCCCTGGCTGCTGTTGATGGCCGGGTTCACCTGCTTCCTGGTCGGCGATGCCACGTCCGTCGTGCTGGATCACACGATCGGCGAAGCGAAGCCGTTCCCGTCCCTGGCCGACGTCGCGTACCTGCTGTTCTATCCGTTGGTCTATGTGGCGATCGGGCGGTTCCTCAAGTCGACCGGCCATCCCGACAGAGCAGCCTGGGTCGACGCCTCGATCTGGACCACCGGTGCCGCTGTGGTCCTGTGGGAGCCGCTGTTCGAGCCGTACATCGTCGCGAGCGGTGCCCACGCGCTGTCCTCCATCGCGGGGATGGCCTACCCGTTGCTCGACCTTGGTCTGCTGCTGATGGTGCTGCGGATGCTGGCCGGCCGGATGCTGTACCCGGCCCACCTTCTCGTCACGGCCGGTTTGGTCTGCCTGGTAACGGTGGACCTGGTCTTCAACATCCGCCAGGCGCAAGGTGTCTATGTCACAGGCGAATTCACCGATGTCGGTTGGCTGCTGCTCTCCATCCTAGTTGGAGTGGCCGCGCTCCATCCCTCCATGATCCGGCTGACTCAGCCGCGGGCCCACGCGCCGGGACCGGCCAGCCGGCGACGGTTACAGGCGCTGCTCGTTCCGGCGCTGCTCGCTCCCGCCCTGATGCTTTACCAGCTGCTCTCCAGCCAGTCGACGATCGGAATCCGGGACGGCCTGTTCATCGCAGCCGCGACCACCGCCATGCTGGTTCTGGTCGTGGCGCGTGGTCGCGGGTTGCTTGCCGTCGCCGAGGAGCGATCCGAGCTGCTCAGCCAGCGGACTGACGCGCTCGAGGTGGCCCTCTTGGCTCGCGACCGCGCGACTCAGGACTTACGCCGGCAGGTGGACCGCGACACCTTGACCGGCTTGGCGAGCAGGGACCTGTTCGTCGACACGCTGGACTCCGAACTTGCCGCCTGGAGCGCCGGCGGCGCGCGCCCGTCGATCGCGTTCCTCGACCTGAACGACTTCAAGACGATCAACGACACGCTCGGTCATGACGCTGGCGACCTTGTCCTGGTCGAGGTGGGCCGTCGACTGCTAT
>Ga0208612_1000706_pt1 | contig 14053 bp, 12 predicted proteins | sample AntDryMetagUQ889_FD_188089 | JGI IMG/M metagenome (GOLD analysis project Ga0208612, IMG submission 188089) | Polar desert microbial communities from Antarctic Dry Valleys - UQ889 (SPAdes) | ecosystem: Environmental > Terrestrial > Soil > Desert | place: Antarctic Dry Valleys | collected 2008-12-31 | reverse complement strand
GCTGCGGCTGCTGGGCGTACACGTCGAAGACCGACCGTCCGACGACCTCGCCGGGAGCGAGCCCGATCGACCGCAGGCGCTCGCCCTCGGAGAGCGTGAACGTCCCGTCGCGATCGACGGCCCAGAGGACCATCGGCGCCTGTGCGGCGATGCGGCGGAAGCGCTCCTCGCTCTCGCGCAGGGCCCGCTCGGCCCGGCGGCGCTCGAAGGCGAGCCGGGCGGCCTCCTGGGCCTGGCCGGCGCGCTGGCGGTAGGAGACCGCCACGCGCGTGAGGCCGGTGAAGAAGATGACGGCGCCGGCGCCCACCAGCAGCGCGAGGATCCCGGTCAGGCGCCGCAGCCCCGCGGTCGCTCCAAGCTCGGCCCGGCTGGTGGTCGTGTACCTCTCGACCGCCGCCTTGGAAGCGGACGCATAGCGGCTCTTCTGCCTTCGGTAGCCTGCGCTCGTCAGGAGGCCCGTCGCGGCCTGCTCTCGACCCCCGCGAGCGAGCTCAAGCGATCTGCGCTCCGTACTCAGCAGCGCCGCGCGGATCTCCTCCATGCGAACGAGCGCGCGGTCGGCGCCCGGGTCGTCGATGAGCCGCCTCGAACTACCGATCAGCGCCCCGAGTGCGGGCACGAGCTCCCTGTGACGGCGCTCCGCCGTGGCGTCGCCGGCAGCCGCCGCCAACCGCGCGGACATGGTGAGGGTCTCGCCGTAGTAGTTGATGCGCTCGAAGTTGCGAGCGACCTCGAAGCGCTGGTCGAGCACCTTCCGCGTGCGACCGTCGAGATGGACCTGGTAGGCGAGCAGCACACCGAGCGCCACAAGCGAGACGAGCCCCGCCACGAGCAGCCGGCGCGCCGCAGGCTGGCGACGCACGGTGGCCACCCCGAGCCGAGCCGACGCCAACCCTCGTGCCGCGGGTGAGGCGGGGCCGTCGAGGTCGATTCCCGGCCCTCCCGCAGAGCCCACCCCGGGTGGCCCGCCGGCTCCGGTCGCGGGCGTGTCCGGGCCGGCCGGCGAGCGGCCATCAGCTTCGTCTAGGCGGTCAGCGCCCCGACTCCCGGGAGCGCCGCCAGCTCCCCCCGGCACGCGGTACACGCCGAGACACGGTACCCCTCTCCCAGGAGTAGGCGCCTCTCCCCCACCGTGAGCGCCAGCTCGTGATCGCCCGGAAAGCTCCTGCACACGTCGCGGAGCTCCTCGAGGAAGGAGTCCGGAACGCTCGGGGAGACCTCCACGACCACCCGCCGGACGATCGGCGCGGCCTGCGCCCGGGCCCGTGCCCGCTCGACCTCCTCGGCGCTCGGCTCGAAGACCTCGACCTCCTGGGCCACGAGCTTCGTCTCGCCGCCGCCCTTGTGGTCCACGCGCCCGCGAACCACCACCACGCGGTCGCCGTCGACCACGTCGGCGATCTGCTGATAGGCGTTCCCCAGCACCAGCATCTCGACCTGCCCCTCCAGGTCGTCGAGCGTGGCGAACATCATCCAGTCCCCCGCGCGGGTCCGGATCTTCTTCGACTCGGCGATGATCCCGCCGACCGTCACCCAGTCGCCGTCGCGGCGTGACTCGACCTCGGCGAGCGAGCACTCCACACGCTCACGCAGAGCGGCTCGCACCTCCTTGAGCGGGTGGCTCGAGAGGAACAGCCCGAGCGTCTCCTTCTCCATCGTCCGCGTCTCCGCCGGGTCGTCGGGCAGCACGGGCACGGTCGGGTGGTGGCGAAACGGCGAGGGGCCACCTCCGCCGGCGGAGACCCCCGCGGGCGAAGGCTCCTCGAGGTCGAAGATCGACGCCTGCCCGAGCAGGGCGTCCTGCTGGGCCTTCGAGCCCGCGCCCTGGGCCGCGGGCAGGGCCTCGAGCATCCCACGCCGCGACGCACCGGTCGAGTCGAGCGCCCCGCAGCGCACGAGCGACTCGATGGCCTTCTTGTTCACGGCGCGGCAGTCGACGCGCTCGCAGAAGTCGTAGAGCGACGAGAACCGCCCGCCGCTCTCTCGCGCGGCCACCACGGCGTCGACCCCCGCGCTGCCCACGTTCTTCACGGCATCGAGGCCGAAGCGGATGTTGCCGCCGGAGACCACGAAGTCGTGCCCCGACTCGTTGACGTCGGGGGGCAGCACCTCGATCCCCATCTCCTCGCAGCGCGAGACGAAGAACGGGACCTTGTCCTTGGTCGACATGACCGAGGAGATGAGCGCGGCCATGTACTCGGCCGGGTGGTTGGCCTTCAGCCAGGCGGTGCGGTAGGCGATCAGCGCGTAGCAGGCGGCGTGCGCGCGGTTGAAGCTGTAGTCGGCGGCCGCCTCGTTCGTCGCCCACAGCTGCTCCACCACCGCTCGCGAGGTCCCCGTCCCCTTCGCACCGTCCACGAAGCGCTCCTTGAGCGACGCCATCCGCGCACGGTCCTTCTTGCCGATGGCCTTGCGCAGGTCGTCGGCCTCGGGGCCCGAGAACCCGGCGATCGTCTTGGCGATCTGCATCGACTGCTCCTGGTACAGGATCACCGAGTAGGTGGACTCGGTGATCGTGCGCAGGCGCTCGTCGACGTAGGCGATGGCCCCAGGGTTACGCTTGTTGCGCGCGTAGGTGTCGATGTGGCGCATGGCGCCCGGCCGGTAGAGCGCCACGAGCGCGATGAGGTCCTCGAGCTCGGTGGGGCGCACCTTGCGCAGCGCCTCGCGCATGCCGTCGGACTCGAACTGAAAGACGCCGACCGACTCCCCGCGCGCGAGCATCGCGTAGGTGGGCTCGTCGTCGAGCGGCAACGTCGCCATGTCCGGGCGCGCTCCGCTCGAGCGCTCGATGATGTCGAGCGCGGCCTCGATCACGTCGAGGTTGCGCAGACCGAGGAAGTCCATCTTCAGCAGCCCGATCTGCTCGATCGGCCCCATCGAGTACTGCGTGACCATCTTGTAGGCCCGTCCACCGTCCTCGGCGACGGCGCCGCGCTCCTCGGCCAGCTGGAGCGGGACGATGTCGGTGAGCGGGCGGTCGGCGATCACCACCGCGGCGGCGTGGATCGAGGAGTTGCGCACCGTGCCCTCGAGCCCCCGGGCCACGTCGACGATCTCGCGTGTCTGGGCATCCTCGGCGTAGGCCCGCGCCAGGTCCTCCCCGGGCGCCAAGCACTCCTCGAAGGAGGGCGCGCGACCCATGATCGGCTCGGGGATGAGCTTCGCCACCCGGTCGCCCGCGGCATAGTCGTGGCCGAGCACGCGTGCGGCGTCGCGGGTGGCGTTGCGCGGGGCCATCCGCCCGAAGGTGATGATCTGGGCCACCGACTCCGAGCCGTACTTCTCGCCCACGTAGCGGATGACCCGCTCTCGACCCTTGACCGAGAAGTCGATGTCGATGTCCGGCATCGACACGCGCTCGGGGTTGAGGAAGCGCTCGAACAGCAGGTCGTAGCGCAGGGGGTCGACGTCGGTGATGCGGAGGGCGTAGGAGACGATCGACCCCGCGGCCGATCCCCGCCCCGGGCCCACGGCGATCCCCGAGTCCTTGGCGAACTTCACGAAGTCCCAGACGATCAGGAAGTAGGCCTCGAAGCCCATCCGCCCGATCACCTCGAGCTCGGTGTCCATCCTCTCGACCGCGGCGGCCGGGACCGGGTCGCCGTAGCGCTCGCGGAGCCCCTCCTCGGCCCGGCGGCGCAGGTGCGCGTTCTCGCTCTCGCCGTCGGGGGTGGGGTAGCTCGGCAGCAGCATCCGGCCGAGCTCGATCCCGGTCGAGCAGCGCTCGGCGATCTCAAGCGAGGTGGGGAGCGCCTCCGGCCACGGCGCGAACGCCGCGGCCATCTCCTCCGAGCTCTTGAGGAAGAACTCGTTGGTGTCGAAGGAGAGCTTCGGCTGGGCGAGAGTCGACTTGGTCTGGACGCAGAGGAGCGCGCGGTGGTGGTCGAAGTCCTCGCGGCGCAGGTAGTGGACGTCGGCGGTGCCCACCACCGGTCGGCCCATCTCCCGGGCTATGCGGGCGATGCCCTCGTTGGCTTTGTCCTGGTCGGCCAGGCCGTTGCGCTGGAGCTCGAAGTAGAGGTTCTCGGCTCCGAAGACCTGCACGAGGTCGTCGGCGTGGGCGCGGGCCTCGCCGGGGAGGTCGTCCACGAGACGGCGGCAGAAGCGACCCTGGAGGCAGCCGGTGAGGGCGATGACGCCCGCGCCGTGGCGCTCGAGCAGTCGCAGGTCGACGTTCGGCTTGCCGCGGCGCTGGCCCTCGAGGAACCCGGCCGAGGTGAGCTTGACGAGGTTGCGCAGGCCCTCGTCGGTGCGGGCCAGCAGCGTCAGGTGGTTGCGCTCGTAGCGCACGGCCTCCGAGCGCAGGTCGTCGACGAGGTAGGCCTCGAAGCCGAGGATCGGCTTCACGCCCCGCTTGACGCACGCCTGGTGGAACTCGACGGCCCCGTTCATCACCCCGTGGTCGGTGAGCCCGAGCGCTGACTGCCCGAGCTCCGCCGCGCGCTCGGCCAGCGCGTCGATGTTGCAGGCGCCGTCGAGCAGCGAGTACTCGGAGTGGACGTGGAGATGAACGGCCTCGGGCGCCAAGGTGGCGAGTCTAGGTTCGGCGGCCGACGGCTTCGAGCGCCCGGCGTCCCGTGCTCATGGACTAGGGTCATGGCCATGAGAAAGCGCTTGAAGATCTCGAAGGGCGGACAGGTCTCGGTGCCGGCCGAGGTCCGGCACCGTTGGGGCACTTCGACGGTCATCGCCGAGGACGAGGGTGAGCGACTGGTGCTTCGACCGGCGCCAGACGATCCGATCGACGCGGTGATGGGCATCTTCGCTCCGGCGGCGAGCGCGATGACCACCGACGAGGCCTTTCGCCTGTATCGCGAGGAGGAACGCGAGGCCGAGGAACGCAAGAGCGGACGATGATCCTCCTCGACGCGTCCAGCGTCGTGGCGCTCCTGCGCGGCGAGCCCGCGGCGCCCGAGGTCCGTGCGCTCATGCGAGAGCCCCGTGTCGGCATGCCGGCGCCGAACCTGGCCGAGGCCCTCTACGTACTGGCGGGCCTTCCCGAAGTGGGTCTCGAGCGTGCGCGAGAAGCGCTCGAGGCGCTGACCGAGGGCGGTCTCGAAGTCGTCGGGCTCGACGAGCGCCGGGCGATCCGAGCAGGAGAGCTCAGATCGATCCACTACCACCGCTCCAGACGCCCGCTCTCGCTCGGAGACTGCCTTCTGCTCGCATCTGCCCGAGCAGACGACGCCATCGCCTCCTCCGACTCCGGGGTCATCGAGGTGGCGGGTCTCGAGAGACTGCGCGCGATATCTCTGCCCGACTCCACCGGGCGCCGGCCGTGACCGACGGCACCCGGACGCCCGTCCCATGGCGTCTCGCCGGCGGGTATAACTCGCCCCGTGCTCCGTCAGGGACCCATCCCGGCGCCGGTCCACGGCCTCATCGAGTACGTGGCCGGGGCGTTCTTCATCGCCGCGCCGTTCATCTTCGGCTACGTGAACGGATGGGCGGTCGGCATCTCGATCGCCGTCGGCGTCGCGATCCTCGCCATCACCGCCGCCACGGCGCTGCCCACCGGCCTCGTGAAGCTGATCCCGGCGTCCGTGCACCTCGTGCTCGACTTCATCCTCGCGGCCTTCCTGATCGCGGCGCCGTTCCTGTTCGGGTTCAACACCGAGAGCGCTGCGCTCGCGGTGTTCCTCGTGACGGGGGTGGCGCACCTGCTGATCACGATCGCCACCCGCTTCCGGGAGCCCCGGCACCCGGAGGCGCTCGGGGAGGGTGCACCCGCGCCGCCGACCGGTGGCCGACGCGCGGGTCCAGGCGCCGAGGGCTTCTAGCCCTCACTCCCCGAGCGCGCCGCGGCGGCGACGCCAACGGCCACCACGAGCGCAACGATCGCCGCGGCGCCGAGCTTGATCCGGGTCTGCTGGAGCTTGCGGTGCACCACCTTCTTGCCGACCAGCCACACGAGCCAGCCGAGCGCGGTGTAGGCGTTGCCTCTCATCCCGTCCCCTTTCCTCGATTGCGGACACCAAAGGCCATGCGCGACTGGAGCGTCCAGAGCTCGATGAACCCGGGGCTCGCCGCCTGTGAGAACAGCCCGCCGGACTCGCCGAAGCCGGCCAGCTCGGGGTCATACAACGCGAACGGCGAGGAGCGCCTCACCGGCGTCGCCCGTCCCTTGTAGAGGCGGAGGGTGATGGTCCCCGTGACGTGCTCGTTCACCGCGTCCATGAACGCGGAGAGGTCCTCGCGCAGCGGCTCGTGCCAGAGCCCGGCGTAGGCGAGGAACGCCCACTGGTTCTCGAGTGCAGGCTTGAAGTTGTTCTGGTGGATCGTGCCCACGAGCTTCTCGAGCTCCTTGTGGGCGGTGAGGATGATCTCTGCCGCCGGCACCTCGTAGAGGTCGCGGACCTTGAGGCCGACGATCCGGTCCTCCAGGTGGTCGACGATCCCCACGCCGTGCCGCGAGCCGATCTCCGCCGCCCGCTCGAGCAGGTCGACCAGGCCCAGCCGCTCGCCGTTCAGGGCCACCGGGCACCCGCGCTCGAACTCGACGTCCAGGTGCTCGGCCTGGTCGGGCGCGTCCTCGGGGCGGCTCACCAGCTCGAAGACATCGTCTCGGGGGGGCTCCTGGAGGTCCTCGATCGGCCCTCCCTCCGAGGAGCGACCCCAGATGTTGTCGTCGATCGAGTAGGGCGGGGCCTCGGTGCCGCCCTTCACCGGGATGCCGTGCTCACGGGCGTAGGCGATCTCCTCCTCCCGGCCCATCTGCCACTCGCGGACCGGCGCGATGATCCCCAGGTCGGGCGCCAGCGTGGCCACCGTGCCCTCGATCCGCACCTGGTCGTTGCCCTTGCCGGTGCAGCCGTGGGCGATCGTGTCGCATCCGGCGCGGTGGGCGTGCTCCACGGCGAGCCGCGCGATGAGCGGGCGGCCGAGGGCGGTGAACAGCGGGTACCCGCCCCCGTAGAGGGCGTTGGCCTTGATCGCCGGTAGCACGTAGTCGCGCGCGAACTCCTCGCGGGCGTCCTCGACGAAGCAGTCGAGAGCGCCGAGGTCCATGGCCTTCCCGCGCACAACCTCGAAGTCCTCCCCCGGCTGACCGAGGTTCACGGTAAGGGCGACGACCTCGGCCTCGTACTCCTCCTGGATCCACTTGAGCATCACGCTCGTGTCGAGGCCGCCGGAATAGAGGAGGAGCACCCGGCCGACCTCGTCGGGATCGGCCTCGTAGGTGGCGGTGCGGGGAAGGGCGGTGCGGGGCTCCGGGGCCATCGGCGGCCGGACGCTAACAGCCCCCGGGTCGAGGTCACCCAGCGCGACCGGTGTGGGACCGTCTGGGAGGTGAGGTGGGCCGGGTAAGCCCGTCGCCGCGTGGCGCTTCGCGGCGGGCGCGCACGGTCGGGCAGAGCGCCGCCCGTGCGCGCGGTGCCGGCCAGCCGGGAGCTCTAGCTCACCCCTTGGCGCGCGTCGCGAATGACTCGGTCCCCCGGACAACGAGCGTGTACCCGATGATAGAGGCGGCCTCGACGGTTCACCCGCACCGCGATTGTCCCGTAGATCGTCAACGCCTCACCACTGACGGAGTACTGGAATGAGCACAGCACTTGGCCGCTGCGCCTCCCGAAGCGGGCACGGGCACAAGGTTCCCCAATATCGGTGGTGGCCCCGACGATGGGGGCCGCCGTCTGGACTCGGCCGTCGGGCGCGGCGGCGTCCACGATCACCTTGAGCCCCTGGCGAGAGCGGCGGATCTCGTTCTGGAAGACCCGCTTGATCACGACCTTCGCCTGTCTGATCGTCGGGTCCCGGTGCCTCGCCGAGGCCGGCGCAGCCACGGTCCCAAGGGTCAGGCTTGCGACGACGACGAGCAGCGCCACCAGACGAGCTCTTCTCACGATCTTCTCCCCCCGCAGCGGAGCGAGCCCTGCCCGGCTCCCGTAACGGCGGAGAGAGTAGCCGACTGTGGCCGGGCCCGCAAAGGTGCCCTCGGTGCCCGACGGAGGCAGCCCGACCACCTATGCGGTGGTCAAGTGACCACTCGCCCGAGCGAGCCGCCACGCGCCCTCCCTCGAGGGGTCAGGGCGGGGCTCCCCCGCCGTCCCTCGGTCCGTAGCTGCGCAGGTAGACGAGCTGGTCGCCGCGACAGAGGGTGGCGGCGCGCTCGTGGTCGAAGCGCAGGAGCTCGCCGTCGCGCACCACGGCGAGCACCGGGTCACGGGAGTGGACCTCCTCGATCGGGCCGAGGTCCTCGTCACGAACTGGGCGCTGGAGCAGGTCGAGGCCCTCCCCGACCGACAGCAGGTCCTCGAGCACCTCCACCACGCGCGGCGTCTCGATCGCGAGCCCGAGCATGCGACCCGCGCCGCCCGAGGAGGTGATCACCGAGTTCGCACCGCTGCGGCGCAGCAGGTGGGCGTTCTCGTCCTCGCGGACCGCCGCGGCGATCATGGCGTCGCCATTCAGCTCGCGGGCGGTGAGGGTCATGAGCACCGCCGCGTCGTCGCGGTGCGGGGCGACCACGATCGAGCGAGCCGACGCGGCCTCGGCCGAGCGCAGGACCTCGGTGCTCGTGGCGTCGCCGGGCATCGCGGCGAGCCCCATCCCCGTCGCTCGGTCGCGCGCCTCCTCGGACTCGTCGATCACCACGATGCTCTCGGGATCGGCCCCCCGTCGCAGAAGCGTCGTGGCCGCCGCCCGACCCTTCGTGCCGAAGCCGCATATGACGGTGTGATCCTTCAGGTGAGCCCTCCAGCGCCTCACGCGGTACGCCCGCCTCGTGTTCTCGGCGAGCGCCTCGAGCGTCGTACCGATGAGCAGTATGAGGAAGAGGACGCGCGCCGGGGTCACGAGCAGCGTGGTGAGAAGCCGGGCCCGGTCGGTGGCGGGCACGATGTCGCCGTAGCCGGTGGTCGTGACGCTCACGCTGGCGTAGTAGAAGGCGTCGGGCAGGCTGACGCGACCGTCGCGCGGATCCTCGTACCCGCCGCCGAGCCAGGTGAGCAGCGCGACGAACACGATCAGCCCGGTCGCCACCGCGATCCGCCGGCCGATCAGAAGCGGCGCGGTGGTGTGGTGGCCCGGCAGCTCGACGTGGCGCGTTCGGTCGGACATCAGCCCCGGGCAGCCTACGCCCGCCTCTACCCGCAGTGCGCGCGCTGACGCCTGAGCTCGCCCGCGGCGGGCGCGACCTCAGATGGTCGCTGCAGGGCGGTGCTGGGCGGCGAGCGCCGCGCGGAGGCGCGCGAGGCCCTCGTCGGCCTCCGCGGCAGTCAGGGTGAGCGCAGGCACGAGCCGTACGGTGGTCGGTCCGGTGGCGTTCACCACGAGGCGATGCTCGAGCAGCGCCCGGCGCACCAGCGCCGGCGCGTCGGGATGCTCGAATGCGAGCATGAGCCCGCGCCCGCGCACCCCCTCGAGCCCGAGGTCGTGCAGGCCGGCCGCCAGCTGCGCCCCCCGCTCCAGCACGGACGCGAGGACGGCCGGGGCCTCCACCACGTCGAGCACGGCCAGCGCGCCGCGCGCGACCAGCGGTCCCCCGCCGAACGTCGAGCCGTGGTCGCCGGGGCGAAGCACGTCGGCGTACTCCGGCGCCGTCACGCACGCTCCGATGGGCAGTCCGCCACCGAGGCCCTTGGCCGTCGTCATCACGTCGGGCCGCACGTCGAGCCCCTGCCAGGCCCAGAGCGTGCCGGTTCGGCCCATGCCGGTCTGCACCTCGTCGAAGACCAGCAGCGCCCCGTGGCGGTCGCACGCCTCGCGGGCGGCGCGCAGCACGTCCATCGAGATCGGGTTGACGCCTCCCTCGCCCTGCACGGGCTCGATCATCACCGCCGCCGTCCGGTCGCCCACCGCGCTCGCGAGGGCGCCGGGGTCGTCGCGGGGGACGGCTCGGAAACCGGGGACGAGCGGCGCGAAGGGCTCCTGCTTGGTCTCCTGGGGCGTGGCGGAGAGCGCGCCCATCGTGCGCCCGTGGAAGGCGCCGTCGAGCACGACGACCTCACCACGAGGCTTGTGACGGCGGGCGAGCTTGATCGCGCACTCGTTGGCCTCGGCGCCGGAGTTCGCGAAGAACACCTTGCCTCCGAGCGAGCCCCGCGACAGGCGCTCGGCCAGCCGCATCGACGGCTCGGTGTAGTAGAGGTTCGAGACGTGCATCAGGCGCCCGGCCTGGTCGCGCACGGCCTCGACGAGCGCGGGGTGGCAGTGGCCGATCTGCGCCGTCGCCACTCCAGCGAAGAGGTCGAGGTACTCGTGGCCGTCGGCGTCCCACAGGCGGCAGCCCTCCCCGCGCACCAACTCCACCGGGAAACGGGCGTAGGTCGGCATGAGGAAGTCCCGCTCGAGGACTTCGAGGTCGGCGAGGGTCATGGGCCGGCGCCTCTCGGCCGCGTGATATCCGCCCGGACCCGGGCGGGGGGAATCCGGGGGGTGTCCCCCCGGACGGTCATGGCTCGATCTTCGTGCCGATGCCCTGGTCGGTGAACAGCTCGAGCAGGAGCGAATGGGGCTTTCGCCCGTCGATGATGTGCGCCGCCCCCACTCCCCCGCCCACCGCATGCAGGCACGCCTCGATCTTGGGTCGCATGCCCCCGGTCACCCCGTCGAGACGCGCGCGGGCCTGCGCGGCGGTTGCCTCGGAGATCAGGCTCCCGGGATCCTCGGGGTCCGCGAGCCAGCCCTCGACGTCGGTGAGGAACACGACCTTGAAGGCCCGCAGCGCGGCCGCCACCGCGGCGGCCGCGGCGTCGGCGTTCACGTTGTAGGAGTCGCCCGCGGCGTCGGCGCCCACGGAGGCGATAACCGGGATGTAGTCCTCGGCGATGTGCAGGAGGACGTCGGTGTTCACCCGCTCGATCTCCCCCACGAAGCCGATGTCGCGCTCGCCGGCCAGCTGCTTGCGGACGCGGAACAGCGACCCGTCGTCGCCCGAGAGGCCGACCGCCGCCTGGCCGCAGCGATCCAGGCCGATCACGATGTCCTTGTTCTGCTTGCCGATCAGCACCATCTTGGCCAGCTCGGCGGTCTCCTGCGTGGTGACCCGCAGGCCGTCCACGAACTCGACCGGGATGCCCAGGCGCTCCATGTAACGGGTGATCTCGGGGCCGCCTCCGTGCACGACCACGGGGTTCATGCCGACGAACTTGAGCAGCACCACGTCGCGCGAGAACTCCGCCCGCAGGGTCGGGTCGATCATCGCCGCGCCGCCGTACTTGATCACCACCGTGCGCCCGTGGAACTCGCGGATGTAGGGCAGGGCCTCGAGGAGGGTGGAGACGTCCCTCATGTCGTGTAGTGCGCGTTCAGGGACACGTACTCGCGGCTCAGGTCGCTGAAGAAGACCTCGGTCGCCCCGCCGTCGCCGGGCAGGGTGATCGCAAGCTCCACCTCCGGCTGGAGCACCGCCTTCTCGACGTCGCTCCACTCGTCGGCGTCGAGCTTCAGGGCCACCCCGTCGGACACCACGCGCCGGCCCTGCACGTCGAGGTCCACCCGCAGGTCGCCGTCCGCTCCGTCCCGGCCGGCCATCGCCTGTCCGACGGCCTGGAGGATGCGGCCGAAGTTGGGGTCCCCGCCGTGGAGGGCGGTCTTCACCAGCGGGGAGTCGGCCACCGCACGGGCCACGGGCTCGACGTCGTCGGGCCCACCCTGCACCATCACACGGCCGACACGCCGCGAGCCCTCCCCGTCGGCCACGATCTCGAGGGCGAGCTGGCGCATGAGCGCGTCCATGGCCTTGCCGAGGAGGCGCTCGTCCTCGGTCTGGGGATGGACCCCGACGCCCGCGGCGCCGCTCGCGAGGACGAACACCGTGTCGCTGGTCGAGAGCTGACCGTCCACGGAGATGCGGTCGAAGGAGCGCTTCACGCACACGCGGGTCAGGAGCTCCACGGTGTCCGGCTCGAGCGCGGCGTCGGTCTGCACGAAGCAGAACATGGTGGCGAAGTGGGGCGAGATCATCCCCGCTCCCTTCGCCTGGGCGGCCAGCCGCACGGCGCCGTTCGGCAGCTCCACGTCGAGGCAGGCGCGCTTGGGGCCGCGGTCGGTGGTGAGGATGGCCCGGGCTAGACCCTCGGCGTCGGGGCCGAGCCGCGCACACGCCTGACGGACCCCCGACACGAGCGCGTCGCGCGGGAGCTCTGAGCCGATCACCCCGGTCGATGCCACGCCCACCTGCTCGGGCGCGATGCGGAGCTCCTCCGCGGCGGCGGCCTGGGCGGCGCGCGCCGTGTCCAGGCCCCGCTCGCCGTCGCCGGTGTTCGAGCCCCCGGAGTTGGCCACCACCGCGCGCAGCCGGTGGAGCGCCGCGGCGCGGGAGACCCGCACCGGCGCGCCCACGCGGGCGTTGGTGGTGAACCGTGCGGCGGACGTGGTCTCGGGGCGGTCGGAGAAGAGCACGCCGACGTCGAGCGCGTCGCCTGGCTTCAGTCCGGCGGCCACCGCGGCGGAACGGAAGCCCTGAGGCAGCTCGCCGGGCGGCGCCTCGGAGACATGCTCGGGGCGCTCCACCCAGCGGGAGCGGAAGAAGCTCACGGGGCGAGCCCCGCGGTCTCGGGCAGGCCCAGCATGAGGTTCAGGTTCTGGACGGCCTGGCCGGCGGCCCCCTTCCACAGGTTGTCGATGGCCGCGAACACGAGTACCCGCCCGGTGGTCGGCTCGACCGTCGCGTGGATGCGGCAGCGGTTGGTGTCGCGCACGTCCCGAACGCCCGGCGGGCCGGCGACCAGCTCGACGAAGGGCTCACCCGCGTAGGTCTCCTCGAACAGGCCGCGCACCTCCGAGGCCGACAGCGGCGCGCGCGGCGTCACGTAGCAGGACGCGAGCAGCCCCTGGTCGATCGGCAGGAGGTGCGCCACGAAGGTGACGGTCACGCCGTCCGGCAGCTCCTGCTCGAGCTCGGCGCTGTGACGGTGGCCCTCGACCTTGTAGGGGCTCACGTTGTCGGCCACCGACACGTAGTGGGTCGCCCTGGTGGCCTCGCGCCCCGCGCCGGATACGCCGGTCTTGATGTCCACCACGACGTCGCGGAGATGCTCGCGCAGCGGCCAGAGGCCGAGCAGCGCGGCGGTCGAATTGCAGCCCGGGCCGGCCACCAGGTCGGCGCCCCGGACCTCGTCGCGGTGGGTCTCCACCAGCCCGTAGACGGCTTGGCTCAGCAGCTCGGGCGCCTCGTGGGGCTGGTACCAGCGCTCGTAGCGGTCCCGATCGAGGCGGAAGTCGGCGGAGAGGTCGACCACCTTCAGGCCCCGCTCGCGCAGCGCGCGCACCGTCGGTGCGGCGGCGCCGTGCGGATAGGCAACGAGGGCCGCGTCGGCCCGGTCGGCCACGCGATCGACGTCGAGCTCCTCCATCTCGAGGTCGACCCCGTAGCGGGGGTAGAGCTCCGCGTGGAGGACGCCCGCGTCGGCGCGTGCGGTGAGGGTGGTCAGCTCAAGGTTCGGATGGCGGTCCACGAGCATGGCGCACAGAGCACCCCCGAACCCCGCCGCTCCGACCACCGCAACTCGCGTCGGATCAGGCACGCAGCCTCCCCCCCACGGCCTCGAGACGCTCGGCGATCGCATCGCGCCGGGCGGCAACCTCCTCGTCGGTCAGCGTGCGGTCGGGGGCGCGGAACTCGAGCCGCAGGGCCAGCGACTTCTGCCCCTCCCTCACCTGCTCGCCGCGGTAGAGATCGAAGACGCGAACCGCGCGCAGAAGCTCACCGCCCCCGGCGCGCACCGCCTCCTCGACCTCGCCGGCGCTGCGCTCCTCCTCAACCACGACGGCGATGTCCTGCAGCACCGGCGGGAAGCTGGTGACGTCGGCATAGCCCGCGGGCCCGGACGCCAGCTCGGTCACCGCGTCGATGTCGAGCTCGAAGGCCGCCACCGCACCGTCGAGCTCCCATTCGCGGACCACCTGCGGGTGGACCTCGCCGATCCATCCGGCCTCGCGCCCCTCGCAGATCACGGCCGCCGCGCGCCCCGGGTGCAGGAACGACCGACCGGGGTCGGGTGCCACCTCGAAGGAGACGCCCGCGACCTCGAGCAGCGCCTCGACCAGCGCACGCGCCGCGAAGAAGTCCGCCGGGCGCTCGGTGCTCCGCCAACCGCCGGCCGCC
>Ga0208612_1000705_pt1 | contig 14102 bp, 19 predicted proteins | sample AntDryMetagUQ889_FD_188089 | JGI IMG/M metagenome (GOLD analysis project Ga0208612, IMG submission 188089) | Polar desert microbial communities from Antarctic Dry Valleys - UQ889 (SPAdes) | ecosystem: Environmental > Terrestrial > Soil > Desert | place: Antarctic Dry Valleys | collected 2008-12-31 | reverse complement strand
CATCTCGGGCAGCCAGGCGGCGATCGCCGGCGTGGCCTCCGCTCCCGCGGACCTCAGGCGCCACCTCTCCGAGGGGATGGCCTCGGTGTTTCCCTCCTCGGGCTTCGGCCCCGCGGCCGATCGCCTCGAGGGCTGGGAGTGGCGCATGCTCGTGACCGGCCGTGCGAGCGGGGGCCGCGAGGTGCAGGTGACCGTTGACGGGGAGGGACACCCCGGCTATCTCGCCACGGCGAGGATGCTCGGCGAGGCCGGGCTGCTGCTGGGCGAGCCCGGCGCCACGCCTGATCGCACGGGCTGTCTGACGCCCGCCGCCGCGCTGGGCACCGAGCAGATCGAGCGCTTCGATCGCGCTCGGCTGCACTTCGCCGTCTCCGCGTAGGCCCAGTGGGCGAGGAGGTCCTCTCCACGCGGGCACTGGGGCGCGCCACCTTGGCACGCCAGCTGCTGCTCGGGCGCCACGAGCTGCCCGTCCCCGAGGCGATCGGCCGGCTCGCGGGCATGCAGGCCCAGGAGCCCGGGCCGCCCTACCTCGGGCTGTGGGCGCGCCTGGAGGACTTCGACGAAGCCGAGCTGGCGCAGGCGATCGTCAGCAGGCAGGTCGTGCGCGCCACCCTCATGCGCGGAACGCTTCACCTGCTGCCCGCGACGGACTTCGTCCGCCTGCGCTCGTCCGTCGCACCCGCCGTCGGAGAGGGCATGCTGCGGGTGCTGGGCAAGCGCGCCGAGGGCCTCGACGTGGCGGAGCTGGTCGAGCAGGGCCGCTCGCTGTTCGACGACGCCGACGCGTTGAGCGCCAAGCAGCTCCGCGACGCGCTTGCCGAGCGCCACCCCGAGGCCGACGTCCGCGCCCTCGCCGCGGTGGTCCGCACCCAGATCCCGCTCGTGCGCGTCCCCGACGGCGGTCGCTGGGGCTTTACCCCGAAGGCTCCGTTCACCGACGCCGAGCGCTGGCTGGGAGAGCCGCTGCGCAAGAGCGCCGACCGCGAGGAGCTGGTGCGCCGCTACCTGGGCGCCTTCGGCCCCGCCACCGCCCGCGACGCCGAGGCCTGGGCCGGGGTGGGTGGGCTTGGCGAGGTGTTCGAGGGGCTGCGCTCAGAGCTCGAGGCCTTTCGCGACGAGAGGGGTCGCGAGCTCTTCGACCTGCCCGGCGCCCCGCGCCCGTCCGAGGACGTCGAGGCGCCCGTGCGCCTGCTGCCCGAGTTCGACAACCTCGTGCTCGCGCACGCCGATCGCACCCGGGTGATCGCCGATTCTCACCGCACGAACCTGACCACGAAGAACCTGCGCGTGCGGGCGACGGTGCTGGTGGACGGCGCGGTCGCCGCCTTCTGGCGGATGGAGAAGAAGGCCACGGTGGTGGTGGAGCCGTTGCGCAGGCTGAAGGCCGGCGAACGGAAGGCGATCGAAGCCGAGGCCGAGGCGCTGGCGGCCTTCGCCGAGCCCGGAGCGAAGAAGCGGGCCGTGCGCTTCTACTAGGGCGCGGCCCCTACGGCCCCAATCGTGGATCATGCCGGGCGATGATCGATCTCGGCCTGCTCGCGCAGGTCACCGGCGGCCTCGGCGACCCGGGGCCTCAGCCCGACCTCCTCGAGGCGCGCCAGATGCAGGCGCTCTCGCTGGCGGTGCACATTCCGCTGGTCTGCTTCGGGATCGCCTTCCCGGCGATGATCCTCTTCCTCGAGGGTCTGTGGCTGCGCACCGGTGACCCGGTCTACAAGGCGCTCGCCAAGCGCTGGTCGAAGGTGACGCTCATCCTCTTCGCCGTCGGCGTGGTCACAGGCACGGTCCTCTCGTTCGAGTTCGGCCTGCTGTGGCCGAACTTCACCGCCACCTTCGGCGAGGTCTTCGGCCTGGGCTTCGTGCTGGAGGGCTTCTCCTTCTTCATCGAGGCGATCTTCATCGCGATCTACGTGTACGGGTGGGACCGCCTGAAGCCCAGGCTGCACTTCCTGTGCGGAATCCCGGTGGTCATCACCGGCGTCACCGGCTCGCTGACGGTGATCGCGGTGAATGGCTGGATGAACAACCCGACGGGCTTTGACGTTGTGGACGGCAAGGTCACCAACGTGCGCCCTTGGGAGGCCCTGTTCAACGACTTCCTGGCCCACGAGTTCGTGCACATGTACATCGCCGGCTACCTGGTGACGGGCTTCATCGTGGCCGGCGTCTACGCGCGCGCCTGGCTGAAGGGCCGTCGCGACCGCTACCACCGCATCGCCCTGGTCGTGCCCTTGACCATCGCCGCCCTGGCGGCGCCGGTGCAGATCGTGGTGGGCGACTGGGCGGCGCGCACGGTGGCCGACCGCCAGCCGGTCAAGCTCGCCGCCTTCGAGGGCCTGGCCGACACCAAGACGGGGGCGGAGTTCACGCTCGGCGGGGTCTACGTCGACGGCAAGCTGAAGTACGGCATCCCGGTGCCGAAGCTCCTCTCGCTGCTGGCCGACCACGACCCCAACGGTGAGGTGGCCGGGCTCAACTCCGTGCCCAAGAAAGACCAGCCGCCGGTCAACGTCGTGCACTTCTCCTTCCAGTTGATGGTGGCCATCGGGACCGCCCTGGCCGGTCTGGCCGTGGTCTACCTGTTCACGTGGTGGCGCCGCCGGCGGCTGCCCCGCTCGAAGTGGTTCTACAGGGCCGTGGTCGCCGCGGGCCCGCTGGCGGTGGTGGCGCTGATAGCGGGGTGGATCACCACCGAGGTGGGACGCCAGCCTTGGGTGGTCTACGAGGTCATGCGCACCCCCCAGGCCGTGACGAGCGCCGACGGGCTCGAGGTGGGGTACGCCTTCCTCGTGGTGCTGTACGCGGCGCTCGGCGCAGCGGTGGTCTGGTTGCTGAGGCGGTTGACCCGCCACCCGCCGCAGGCGGGTCCCGAGGCCCCGGGAGATTCGGGCTGATGGCCCTGAGCTGCCTCGCGCTGATGATGGCCGGGCTCACGGCCTACGGGCTGCTGGCGGGCGCGGACTTCGGCGGCGGCTTCTGGGACCTGACCGCCGGCGGGGCGCGGAGGGGCGGCGGCGTGAGAGGGATGATCAAGCGCTCGATGAGCCCGGTGTGGGAGGCCAACCACGTGTGGCTGATCTTCGTGCTCGTGATCTTCTGGACCGCCTTCCCGAAGGCCTTCGGCTCGGTCACTTCGACTCTCTACGTGCCGCTGTTCGGCGCGGTCGTGGGGATCGTGCTGCGCGGCGCGGCCTTCGCCCTGCGCGGCGAGGCGGCCACTATCGGGGAGACGCGCGCGTTTGGCGCGGTGTTCGCCCTGTCCTCGCTGGTCACCCCCTTCTTCATGGGCGCGGCGCTTGGCGGGATCGCGTCGGGCCGGGTGCCGGTGGGCAACGCCGCGGGCGACCCGATCTCGAGCTGGGTCAACCCCACGTCCCTCCTGGTGGGCGCGCTCGCCGTGGCCACCGGCGCGTACCTCTCGGCGGTGTTCCTGGCCGGCGACTCCCACCGCGCCGAGCTGCCCGACATGGTGACCGCCTTCAAGCGGCGCGCGCTCGGAGCGGGCGCGGTCGCCGGCCTGCTGACCCTGGGCGGCCTCGCGGTGCTCAAATCCGACGCCCCGCGCCTGTTCGACGGGCTCATCTCAGGTGCGGGCCTGGCCGCGGCGGTCGTCTCCGGGCTGGCCGGTGCGGCCACGCTCGCGCTGGTGTGGCTCGGGCGCTTCTTCCTGGCCCGCTTCACGGCGGCCTTGGCCGTGGTCGGCGTGACAGCCGGCTGGGCGTTCGCACAGAGGCCCGACCTCCTGCCCGGGGCCCTCACGCTCGATCAGGCGGCCGCCGGCGACGCCACCCTCAGCGCGCTGCTCGTCGCAATGGCGGGCGGCCTGGTGCTGCTCGTGCCCTCGCTGTGGCTCCTGTACTCGCTGGTCTTGCACGGCCGGCTCGACCAGAGCTCCGAGCCGCTCGACGAGCGCGTTCGCTCGTGAGCCGCCTGCCGGTGGCGACGGTGGCCAGTGGGTCGGTGGGGTTCGTGCTCATGCTCGTATTCGAGGGCCCGCTCGCGCGCTCGGTGGGCATGGCGGCGCTCCTGGCCTTCGTCCTGTGCGGCGTTGCGCTGATCGCGAGTCCGGGGTACCTCGAGCGAGACGAAGAGCCGTAGCGGCGGGCTCCGGCGAGCCCCTAACCCGGGAGCTTCGAGGCGATCACATCCAGCTGCTGGATGTCGGGCTCCTGCGCCCACAGCTCGGCGTTGTCGCCGAGCGCCTTGGCAACCTCGCCGTTGAGGTGGGCCTGGCGCCCCGAGTCGTCACCGAACACGTCGAAGATGGCGAACGTGGTCGGCCCCAGCCGGGCGGCGAACCAGGCTGTCGTCTCCGGTTCCTGATCCACGAGTGAGCGCCCCTGCTCGAGGAACGCCTGAACATCGTCTTCCCTTCCCTCGGCTGCCTCGAGGCGGACGAAAAGCCCTACGGTGACCTGGTCGGCCATGGTGCTCCTTCGAGTTGTCGTTGTCGGCCCGAGCCCGGCTCGGCCATGCCGCCGCTTCCCGAGCACGTGACCGGGCAAACCCTCTGACGCTCGGCCAGCGCCCACACCGCTGAGAAGGAAGGTCGGAGAGTTTGGGGGTGCATGGCGCACCAAGGTCTCCGTTCGCCCGAGATTCGCCCCCTTCGCACCGGGCTGGTCCCCGCCCAGGCGGGTGTAGGATCGTCACGGTCTGGGCCCGACACTCAAACCAGGAGGATTCCATGGCCGCCAGCGACCAGGAGCAGGGGCCGCAGAAGCCGAGTGAGCAGCGGGGCGGAGACATGCCGGACGAGACGGAGGCCCGCGAGAAGGGTGACTGGGGGAGCACCGCGGGTGAGGGCGTCGTCCCCACCGACCTCGGAGGGTCCGACGCGCCGAGCGAGATGCTTGCGGAGGATCCGGAGCTCGAGAGCTCAGTCCTCGGGCAGACCACCGCCTCGGATGAGCCGGCCACCGAGAGCGGCATCGACCTGACTGCGGGCGACAACGCCGACGCGGCGACCGACGGCGGGCCGGACCTGCCGGACGGGGCCGAGCCCGACACCAAGGACGTCGGCCTCGCTCCCCGCCAGACCGACAGCGAGTCTGCCCGCTAGCGGGCCCGTCCGGGAACGGCCCGGAAGGGGCCTCGGGCTGGAGCGCGAGTTGCTTGACGCGCGCTCCGCGATGGCTGTTGGGCTCCGCCATGCTTGATGACGTTCGCGACGCGTTCGCGCAGGCGGCGGCGCAGGACGGCATCGAACTGGAGAGGCAGTCCTTCGACTGGCTGTCCGAGCAGGGCCACGTCGCGCTCGAGCGCGTGGCCAAGGAGCGACGGGACCCGACCCTGGTGGAACCGGTGACTGTCGCACTTGGGGTGCTCGGCGCGATCTACGCCCGGCTCGAGGGCGATGTCTCGGTTCTACACGCGTCGCGGGAGAACCTGCTGCTTCCCGTCGATCTCGTGCACGCTGCGACGGGAACCGTTGTCGAAGTCGACGGGCCACCGCATTTCACCTCGCTGCGCCTGACCGCGCTCGAGCTCTACCCCGCGGATGTGGTCGTTGGCTTCCCCCTCGGCGAGCACAAGGATCTGTGCCGCGCCTGGTGTGAGAGGACCGACGGGCTCTCACGCGGCCTGGCCGCCAAGGGCTTCGGCCTCGGCGGAGTGCAGCGCGAACGGGCCTACAACGACTCACTGCGAGATCTCGCGGTCGTAGCCATGGGCCACCCGCCTCTCGTGCGGATCGTGGCCCTCGACGGAGACGGGGCAGCCGCCTACCACCGCCACCGCGCCTCGCTGCTGGCCCTCGCCGCCTGAGGACAGCCCCGCCCGAGTCATGGCGTAGCCGCCTCGCGCTTTCGCGCCTACCCTGGGGCACAGCTTGCGCCGCCCGACGCCCCGCGGTATAAGGTCGCCATCAGGAGGCGCGCGATGGGAAAGGTCGGAGCGCAGTGTCGCGCCATGGGGAGCGCGGGAGCGCAGGAGAGTCTGATCACCGTCGCGCCGGGTCTGTCGCAGGCTGTTCGGTGCTGACGGTCGCGTCCACCGGCTGGGTGGTAGGGCTGGTGATCGGCACCGTCGTGATCGCGGTCGCCGCGGCGATCGTGATCGTGATCGTGGCGCTGGCGACCCGGATCGCAAAGCAAGCCAAGACGGCCGAGGAAGCGGTGGAGGTGGTCCGCCGGCAGACGGCCGAGCTCGGCGGCGTCGCGCGGATCAATGACTCGGGCGTGAGGATCCTGCACGCCGCTCGATCGCTTCGAAAGGTGGCGGTCGGGAAATGACGTCTGCTGCAGTGTCAGGGGACACCTATTGGGTGATCGCCCTGTCCATCGGGCTTGGCGCGGCGGCGGTCGTCGCGATCCTGCTCGTCGTGCTCATCCTCAACGTCGAGAGAATCCAGCGGTCGGTCGAGAGCCTGCTGAAGATCGCCGGCGACGTCGGCGCTAACACGGCGAACATCCCCCAGCTCGAGGCGACCGCGCCCGTGCTGGCACTGATCGCGGAGGAAGCTGTGGTCCAAGACGACTACATGAACGCGCTCACCGACGGGTTCGGTCAAAAAGCATGAACACCGACACCTACGTCGTGCTGAGCGTCGTGCTCGCCTTGGTCGTCATCCTCGTACTCGCCGTCGCGCTGATCAGAGTCCGCAAGGGCCTCACGGCGATCTCAGAGGGTCTCGCTGCACTCCGAGACGCGCTGGCGGGCGTCGAGGCCGAGCATCTGCGCCCGCTGGAGCCGGCGGTCAAGGCGATCAACGCTCAGTTCGACGTCATTCTCTCGAAGCTGCCGGGGATCGCCCGCAAGGCCGCGATCGTCGCCGAGCGAAGGCCGCGATGACCCTCTGGTGGATCGGAGACATCGTCCTGCTCGTAGTGGTGCTCCCGGTCGTCGTGTATCTGCTGCGCGGTGTGCTGGATGCGGTCAGGAGCATCGTGCCCACCGTGGGGGAGGTCCGGACCGTGGCCGCCGCAGGGTCGAGAGATCTCGACGCCGCCGCCCTGCTGGCGACGACGCAGGAGCAGGTCAAGCAGACGGTCGCGGGGGTCGCAGGCTACGGCGGCTCGCTCGACCTGATCCTCGACGACGCCGACCGGGAGTAGGAGGCCATGTTCGCCCCAGCGGTGGTCGCTCCCGCGGTGGTCATGATCCTCGCGGTCCTGTTGATCGTCCTCGCCCTCGTCTACTTCCTCGTCTCGACGATCGTGGAGCTTCGACGGATCGCCGCCGGAATGGACGAGGTCATCGCGGACGTCGGCGAGATCGTCGAGAAGAGCGCGCCGGTCAACGACGTCGTGACCACGATCAACAAGGAGCTCGACGCCGGCGCCGACCTGCTCGAGGGCCTGCTCGTGAAGAAGGCGGGCCTGAGGGACGCCGTCGGCCTCATCGACGGTTTGTACCCCGGGGCAGGCGCTGAAGGGTTGCGCAACTTTCCCGCGAGCACGGAGATCGAAGCGCCGCGGATCGGCGAGACCTATACGAGAGGCACGCTGTCGCTCGCCCGGCTCGGGCGCGCGGCCCCGATCGCCGCCGCCAGCCCGGGCGGTCAGGTGCTGAGGAACGTCGAGGGGGGCAGCCTGGCGGCGCGAGAGCTCTACCCGGATGTCCGTCACTCGAGCCCGGAAACGCTGCCGGGCTCGCCGGCCATCGGCGCAGACGCCCCCGTCCAGTACGAACAGCGCGATGACGTCGGGGCTCCTCGCAAGCGGCTCCCGGACCGTCCCTCCTGATCTGAGAGGAGCAGCTTCTTGCAGACCCCCGCGCCATTTGAATACGAGCGCGCGACCAGCGTGGAGGGCGCGATAGCGGCGCTCGAGCGACTCGGCACAGAGGCGCGAATCATCGCCGGCGGTCACAGCCTGCTGCCGATGATGAAGCTGCGGCTGGCCAGTCCCGAGCACCTGATCGACATCAACGAGATCACAGAGCTCGCCTACATCCGCGAGCAGGACGATGAGATCAGGATCGGCGCGATGACCCGGCACGTCGAGCTGCTGAAGTCCGAGCTGCTCGCGCGGCGCTTCCCGCACTTCGGCGACGCCGAGGCCGAGATCGCCGACCCGCTGGTCCGCAACCGCGGCACCATCGGCGGCTCGCTGTGCCAGGCGGACGCAGCCGAGGACCTCTCGGCCGTCTGCTCGGCAGCCAAGGCGCAGGTCGTCATCCGCGGCGCCGGGGGCGAGCGTATGGTCGGGATGGACGACTTCCACGTCGGGCCCTACATGACTGCGGTGGGCGCGGGCGAGATGCTGACCGAGGTCCGCCTGCCGGTGCGCCCGGGGGCAGGCAGTGCGCACGAGAAGGTGGAGCGCCGCGCCGGCGACTGGGCCATCGCCGCGGCGTCCGCGGCTCTGTGGATCGACGGTGGCAAGATCTCCGATGTCGGCATCGCCCTCAGCGCGGTCGGGATGACCACCATCCATGTCACGCGGGCCGAGGAGCTGCTGCGCGGCAAGCCGCCGTCGGACGGGCTGTTCGCGCAGGCGCGCGTGATCGCTGCGGAGGACTGCTCTCCCAGCGCCGACGGCCGCGGACCGATCGACTACAAGCGCCATCTCGCCGGCGTGCTCACCCAACGCGCACTGCGCCGCTCGACGGAGCGCGCTCTGAAACAGGAGGCTTAAGCATGCACGTGTCGACAACGGTCAACGGCGAGCAGGTCTCTGGCGAGATCGAGCCACGCCAGCTCCTCGTGCACTTCCTCCGCGAGACCCTCGGCCTCACCGGAACCCACTGGGGCTGCGACACCTCCAACTGCGGTGCCTGCGTGGTGCAGATGGACGGCCAGCCGGTCAAGTCGTGCACGGTCCTCACGGCGATGTGCGAGGGCCATGAGATCCGCACTGTCGAGGCACTCGAGGTCGACGGCCGGCTGGACTCGATCCAGCAGGGCTTCCACGAGCGCCACGCGCTGCAGTGCGGTTTCTGCACGCCGGGGATGCTGATGACGGCTCGGGCGCTGCTGGACGAGAACCCGGATCCCACCGATCACGAGATCCGGACCGCGATCTCTGGCTCTATTTGCCGCTGTACCGGGTACAAGAACATCGTCAGCGCCGTTCGCTGGGCGGCCGACCACGAAGCCGCTGCGAGCCCCCAGGAGGTATGAGCATGGCTGTTGTCGAGAACCTCGAGAACCTTCCCAGTCCCACGACCGAGCGCCCGATCGGCTTCGGTCGTCTGAAGCGCAAGGAGGACCTGCGCTTCATCCGCGGCGAGGGCAGCTATCTAGACGACATCAGGCTGCCGGGAATGGTCTACGGCGCCGTCCTGCGCAGCCCGTACGCGCACGCGCGCATCCTGTCGATCGACACGTCGGCCGCGTTGGACCATCCCAACGTCGCCGCCGTGGTCACCGCCAAGGACCTCGAGACGCTCGGCCTGGCGTGGATGCCCACGATCTCCTACGACACGCAGGCCGTCCTCGCCGGCGACAAGGTCCGCTTCCAGGGTCAGGAGGTCGCGTTCGTGATCGCGACCGACGAGTACTCGGCCAACGACGCGCTTGCGCTGATCGACGTCGAGTACGAGCCGCTGCCGGCGGTCGTCAACGCTCGCAGAGCGCTGGACCCCGAGGCGCCGTTGATCCGCGACGACAAGTCCGGCCAGCGCGACAACCTCGCGAGCCCGACCTGGGAGGCAGGCGACGAGGCGACGACCGACCGCGCATTCGCCGAGGCGGACACCGTCGTCACCCGCGACATGATCTATCCGCGCTGTCACCCGGCGCCGCTCGAGACGTGCGGCATCATCGCCGACTTCAACCCGGAGACCGGCCAGCTCGACATCTACAACGGCAACCAGGCGCCGCACGCGCACCGCACGGTCTACGCACACGTCGCGGGGCTCGCCGAGCACATGATCCGGATCCGCTGCAACGACATCGGCGGTGGCTTCGGAAACAAGGTCCCGGTCTACCCGGGCTACGTCTGCGCGATCGCCGGTTCGATCGTTGCCGGCGTCCCCGTCAAGTGGGTGGAGAACAGAACCGAGAACCTGACGTCCACCGGCTTCGCCCGCGACTACATCATGCGCGGCGAGATGTGCTCAAAGGACGGCAGGATCACCGGTCTGCGGGTCGACGCCATCGCCGACCACGGTGCCTTCGACAGCACCGCGCAGCCGACGAAGTTCCCGGCCGGGTTCTTCCACATCGTCTGCGGGTCCTACGACCTGCAGGCGTCACACGTGAAGGTCAAGGCGGTCTACACGAACAAGGCGCCCGGGGGCGTGGCATACCGGTGCTCGTTTCGCATCACGGAGGCCGTCTACCTCGTGGAGCGGATGGTCGACGCGCTCGCACTCGAGATGAAGGCCGACCCGATCGACCTGCGCATGCGCAGCTTCATCGCCCCCGAGCAGTTCCCGTACGAGACCACCACCGGCTGGACGTATGACTCCGGCGACTACGCCAAGACGATGGGCGTGGCGATGGAGATGGCCGGCTACGAGGACCTGCGCGCCGAACAGGCCGAGAAACGCGCCCGGGGCGAGCTGATGGGCATCGGCGTGTCCTTTTTCACGGAGGGCGTCGGGGCGGGGCCGCGCAAGCACATGGACATCCTCGGGCTGTCGATGAACGACGGCGCCGATCTGCGCGTGCACCCTTCGGGCAAGGCTGTGGTGAGCATCAGCGCACAGACCCAGGGCCAGGGCCACGAGACCACCTTCGCGCAGATCGTCGCCGAGGAGCTCGGGATCCCGCCGGAGGACGTCGAGGTCCGCCACGGCGATACCGACAAGTCGCCCTACGGCCTGGGTACCTACGGCAGCCGGTCGACGCCGGTCTCCGGCGGGGCGGTCGCGGTCGTCTCGCGCAAGGTGCGCGACAAGGCGCGCATGATCGCGGCGACGATGCTGGAGACGAGTCCCGAGGATCTGGCCTGGGAGAAGGGCCGCTGGTACGTCAAGGGGGACCCCGAGCAGGGAGCGATGATCGAGGACATCGCCCATCGGGCGTACAGCGGAGAGCCGATGCCGGCCGATATGGAGGGCGGACTCGACGCGCAGGTGATCTACGACCCGCCGAACCTCACATACCCCTACGGCGCCTACATCGCAGTCGTCGACATTGACCCCGACACCGCCCATGTCACGGTCCGGCGCTTCATCGCGGTCGACGACTGCGGCGTGCGGATCAACCCGATGGTCGTGGACGGCCAGATCCACGGTGGGCTCGCCGAGGGCGTCGGCATCGCGTTGATGGAGCTGATCTCGTTCGACGACGAGGGGAACTGCCTCAACTCGTCGTTCATGGACTACCTCATCCCGACAGCGCTCGAGTGTCCCGACTTCGAGCTGGGGGAGACGGTCACGCCCTGTCCCCACCATCCGCTCGGCGCCAAGGGAGTCGGCGAGTCGCCGACCGTCGGGTCGCCGCCGGCGATCGTCAACGCGGTGATCGACGCGCTGAACGAGACTCACGGCGTCGAGCACGTCGACATGCCCTGCACCCCGGCCCGCGTCTGGGCGGCGATGCAGGGGCGCCCCGAGCCCCCGCAATGATGACCGCTGCTCTGTCGCGGCGAGCGCAGGAGCTCGCCGCCGCAGGCGCCGCGTTCGTGACCGCGACGGTGGTGCGGGCGCAGCGCCCGACGAGCGTGGACGCAGGGAATGTGGCGCTCGTGCTCGGTGACGGGACGATCGAGGGCTTCGTCGGCGGCGCGTGCGCAGAGCACAGCGTGCGCGCGTACGCGTTGGAGGCGATGCAGAGCCAAGAGGCCGTGCTGCTGCGCATCCTCCCGCCTGTCCTACCGGAGGTGGGGTTCGCCGACGCCGGCGAGGCGGGCCCCGCCGGCGAAGAGCGCCCCGGGCCCGGTGCCCGTCGAGACCAAGTTCCGGCTGGGCTGCGCCCCGAGGACGGGGCCGTGACGGTCCAGAACCCGTGCCTGTCGGGTGGCGCGATCGAGGTCTTCCTCGAGCCCGTCCTTCCCGCGCCGCGTGTCCTGGTCGTGGGCGACACCCCGATCGCGGGCGCGCTCATGCAGATCGGCGCGGAGCTCGGCCTCGACGTCGTCGCCGTGGACGGTGGTGCTCTCGATCCTCGGCGCGACGATCTCGCGCTCGTCGTCGCGGCGCATGGGCGGGACGAGCTTCACGCGCTGCGCCGCGGCCTCGAGTCGGGCATGCCCTACGTCGGCCTCGTCGCCAGCAGCAAGCGCGGCGCCGGCGTGATCGGCGAGTTGCGGGGCGACGGCGTGTCCAACGCGCTCGTCGAGCTGATCGACGTGCCCGCCGGCATCGACATCGGCGCTCGCACCCCCGCCGAGATCGCGCTGTCGATTCTCGCCGAGATCGTCTCGGTGCGTCGCGTTCGCCGCTCGGCTGCATCGAAGCCCGGCGCAGGCGTCTCCGCACCCGCGAGCCTCCCCGCCTCCACCTCTGCGACGACCGCCATCGACCCGATCTGCGGGATGACCGTCGCGGCCGTGGCGAGCACCGCTTCGGCCCAGCACGACGGCGAGAGGTTCTACTTCTGCTGCGAGGGCTGCAAGGACAAGTTCGAGAAGCAGCACGAGCATGCAGTCGCAGAGTGATCCGTTCGTTGCCGGGCTCGTCCTTGGCGCCGGCGGCTCGAGGCGCCTCGGGCGTCCCAAGCAGCTGCTCCCTTATGGGGAGGGCACGCTGCTCGGCCACGCCGTCGGCGTCGCCCGTGCGTGTCCGTTCGACCAGCTCGTCGTCGCGATCGGAGGCGCCGCGGACGGAGTTCGGGCGAGCGTGGACCTGGCGGGCGCCGACGTCGTCGTCAACGACGGCTACGGTGCCGGCTGCTCGTCGTCGATCGCCGCGGCGATCGGCGGCTTGGATTCCCGCTGCGATGTCATGGTGCTGTTGCTCGGAGACCAGCCGGGCGTGACGGCGGCCACGGTGGCCACGCTGCTGGAAGGCCGTGGCGGCGCCCCGCTGGCCATCTGCCGCTACGACGACGGCCGCGGTCACCCGATCGCGTTCGCGCGCAGCATGTTCGCCGATCTCGCCGACCTCCACGGAGACAAGGGCGTCTGGCGGTTGCTCGACCGGCGCGCCGAAGACGTGAGGGAGGTTGCGGTAGCGGGTCAGATCCCTCTCGACGTCGACACGCCGGAGGACTACCACGCGGTCCTCGCCTCCGCTCCCGCCCCGGCGTGAGCCCGCCGGAGGCCACGGGCGAGGCGGCCGGCGAGGTCCGCCGGCTCGTGCCCGACGTCGAGACGCTGGCGCAGCGCCTCGCCGGCGTGGACTACCTCGTCGACGAGGGCCTGGCGACGTCGATGTTCGTCAGCCTGCGCCTGCCCCAGCCCCTGCTGCTGGAGGGCGAGGCGGGTGTCGGCAAGACGGAAGCGGCCCGGTCGCTGGCCGCCGTGCTCGACACCCCGCTGATCCGCCTGCAGTGCTACGAGGGGATCGACGCGGCGGAGGCGCTGTACGAGTGGAACTATCCCCGCCAGCTCCTGAGCATCCGGCTCGCCGACTCCAGCGGCTCGACGCTGCGTGAGGAGGAGCTGTTCGGTTCGGACTACCTCATCCGGCGACCGCTGCTGCGTGCCCTCGAGCACCCCGGCCCGCGGCCCGCGGTGCTGTTGATCGACGAGATCGACCGCGCCGACGACGACTTCGAGGCGTTTCTGCTCGAGCTGCTCGCGGAGGCCAGCGTGACGATCCCGGAGCTGGGCACGATCGTCGCCACCCACCCGCCGATCATCGTGCTGACCTCCAACCGGACCCGTGACCTCCACGACGCCGTGAAGCGCCGCTGCCTGTACCACTGGATCGACTACCCGAGTCCGCAGCGCGAGGTCGAGATCGTGCGCCGCCGGGTGAAGACCTCCTCGCAGACGCTGGCCGTTCAGGTCGCGGACGCGGTCGCGCACATGCGCGGCAGCGATGTGCAGAAGCCGCCTGGGATCGCCGAGGCGATCGACTGGCTCGCAGCCCTGAGCCTGCTCGGGATCGAGCGCCTGGATCCCGCGGCCGTGAACCTCACCCTCGGGTCGGTGCTGAAGTACGACGAGGACCAGGAGGTGATCCGCGCGGCCGGCCTCGAGCAGCTCGTGCGCAGCGGTGACTGACGCCGGTGCGTCCGACCGGGGGTTCGGGGTGCAGACGATCCACCTCGACCTGCCGCCGCTCGCCGGGGCTTTGAGCCGCCGCCTGCACGACGTCGGTGT
>Ga0208612_1000704_pt1 | contig 14105 bp, 15 predicted proteins | sample AntDryMetagUQ889_FD_188089 | JGI IMG/M metagenome (GOLD analysis project Ga0208612, IMG submission 188089) | Polar desert microbial communities from Antarctic Dry Valleys - UQ889 (SPAdes) | ecosystem: Environmental > Terrestrial > Soil > Desert | place: Antarctic Dry Valleys | collected 2008-12-31 | reverse complement strand
AGTCGTCCCTGTGGGTGACGACGGGAACCTCGGCGAAGTTGTACTCGGGAGGAGGCGACGGGATGCTCCACTCCAACGTCCGGGCATCCCAAGGATCCGAACCCGCTTCCATCTTTCCCTTGCGGCGACTAACGGCGACGTTGAGGAGGAACACGAGCGTGGAAAGGGCGATGATTCCCGAACCGACGGTCTCCATCATGTTCCACAGGTTCCAGCCCATCTCATCCGGATAGGTGTAGATGCGGCGAGGCATCCCCTGGAGCCCGACGATGTGCATCGGGCCGAAGGTCAGGTTGAAGCCGATGAACCAGAGCCAGAAGTTCAGTTTGCCGAGACCCTCACCCAGACGGTGCCCGAAGATCTTGGGCCACCAGTAATAAAGCCCCGACATGATCCCGAAGAGCGCCCCGCCGAACAGCACGTAGTGGAAGTGAGCCACGACGTAGTAGGTGTCGGTCTGTTGCGCGTCGTGAGGAACGATCGAGTGCGTTACGCCGGACAGTCCACCGATGATGAACATGGCGATGAAGCCGATCGAGAACAGCATCGCGGTGGGGAACCTCAAAGAACCGCCCCACATCGTCCCGATCCAGTTGAAGATCTTCACTCCAGTGGGCACGGCGATGAACATCGTCGACAGGGCAAAGGCCGAGTTGGCGACCGGGCCGAGACCCACCGCGAACATGTGGTGGGCCCACACCCCCCAACCCATGAAGCCGATCGCCGCACCCGCGAAGACCACGGCGGCGTAACCGAAGATCGGTTTGCGGCTGAAGGTTGGCAGGACCTCGGACACGATGCCCATCGCCGGCAGGATCAGGATGTACACCTCGGGATGCCCGAACAGCCAGAACAGGTGTTGCCAGAGAACGGGGTCCCCACCCGCGGCAAACTGGAAGAAGGTCGTGCCGAAAAGGCGGTCGAACATCAGCTCGAACAGCGCGACCGCGATGACAGGCATGGCGAAGAGAAGGAGGAAGGAAACGACCAGCGCCATCCAGATGAACACCGGCATACGCATCAAGGTCATGCCCGGGGCGCGCATGTTGAGGATCGTCACGATGAAGTTGACGGCGCCCGCAAGAGAGGCGACGCCCAGGAGCTGCAGACCGATCGCGTAGAAGTCCATCCCGTGGTTCGCCAACCCGCTGGGCCCGGTCGCGCCCGATTGCGTGCTGAGCGGTGCGTAGCCGAACCAACCGCCGTCGGGGGCCCCACCCAAGAAGAAGCTGGAGTAGATGAAGATCCCACCGAAGAGGAAGATCCAGTAACTCAGCATGTTGAGGCGAGGGAAAGCCACGTCGCGGGCACCGATCATCAACGGGATGAAGAAGTTGAAGAAGGCGACCCCCATCGGCATCACGACGAGGAAGATCATCGTGACGCCGTGCATGGTGAAGAACTGGTTGTAGACCTCTGCAGTCAGAACCTCTCCGTTAGGGGCGGCCAGTTGAGCGCGGATCGCAAGCGCCTCGAGCCCTCCCAGTAAGAAGAAGATGAAGGCGGTAACGCCGTAGAGGATGCCGATCTTCTTGTGGTCGACGGTCGTGACCCACGACCACCATCCGGTGGTAGCTCTCGGCCTGGCGAAGAGGCTTCGCCGTGGTTGCTCCCATGCCGCCGTTGCCATCAGATCTCAGCCTTTCCTTTCTGAAGTTACTTCAGTGTCTGGAGGTACGCGACGACCGCGTCGATCTCTTCCGCGCTCAATCCATAGTCAGGCATCTGGGCGCCCGGTTTGACCGCGGGCGGGTTGTCGATCCAGCGCTTGAGGTTCTCCGTGTTGTTCTCGAACATGGCGCCCGCGAATGTCTCTCGGGTGGCGAAGTGCGTCAGATCCGGACCCGTCGTGGCCTGGGCGTCGGTCCCCTTGATCGCGTGGCAGCTCACGCAGGTCCCCATGAAAATCTCTTGGCCCTCGGCCGCGGCGCCCGAAACCGAAGCGGCGGCCGGCTGTTGCTGATCCAGCAGCCACTGCTCGAATTCCGCCGGCTCGTGGGCGATCACCCGGAGGCGCATGTTGGCGTGCGAGAGTCCGCAGAACTCGGTGCACTGGCCCCAGTAGGTCCCAGGCTTGGTGGCTTCGAACTGCATCCTGTTGGTGCGACCTGGGACGACGTCCTGCTTCCCGGTCAACTTGGGGATCCAGAAGCTGTGGATGACGTCGGCGCCTTCGAGCGTGAGGAGAACCGGCTGGTTGATCGGGACGTGCATCTCGTTGGCGGTCATGACCTCAGCATCGGGATACTCGTACTGCCACCAGAACTGCTTGGCCGTCACGGTCACGTTCAGCGCGCCGGCCGGTGCCTTCGACAGGTCCGCGATCGCCTTCACCGTCGGTACGGCCAGCCCGGCAAGGATCAGCGTCGGGATCAGGGTCAGGACGACCTCAACCTTCGTGTTGCCGTGGAACTGCGCCGCCTCCCGTCCCGGACGCCGTCGGAACCTGATGACCGTAAAGACAAGGACCGCCTCAACGATCAGGAAGACCACGACGGCGATGGCGAAGGTGAGGTCCCACAGACCGTCGGCACGCTCCGCGATCGGTCCCTCGGGGCTCAGGTAGTCCTGGGGGCCAACGTCCGTGCTGCACGCCCCGCCGAAGAGTGCGAGCGACATGCCGAGCACGCCAAGCAGGAGGCGGCGGCCGCGCGCGCTAAGACCTCTGAAGAGTTCCATTGGACGCGCAGGAATATATATGACGCCACGGCGGCGACCCCTTCATGTTGCCTTGTGAATCTGCGGGTCGGACCGAGGAAAGATCTCACCTCGGTCCGACCCCAGAAGGTCGGGGGTCCCACTATCCTGCCTGCGATGGCAGACGAACGGTTCGATGAAGAAATCGTCGATCAGCCTCTGCACAGACGCCTCTTGGTCCTGGTTCCCGCTCTCGTTCTGATCGCTCTCATCGCCTACGGCTTGGCCACGAAGGTCGAACCCCGGACGGAAGAGGGCAATGCCGCCCCCGAGTTCGACCTTCCTCTGCTGGACGGCAGCGGCTCGCTGTCGAGTGACGACCTGAAGGGCTCGCCGGTCGTCATCAACTTCTTCGCGTCCTGGTGCTTCCCGTGCCGGGAGGAGGCTCCCGACCTCGAGCGCCTCTCCCAGGAGTACGCGGACTCCGGCGTGCGCTTCGTCGGCGTCAACGTGCAAGGCGGTCTGCCACCGACGCTGCTCGACTCCGAAGCGGGGGCTCGCGACTTCGTCGAGGAGTTCGGCATCACCTACCCGGTCGTCGCCGACACCGAGGGGGTCCTCGCGAAGCAACTGATGGACTTCTACGGACTTCCGCAGACGTTCTTCATAGACGACAGGTGGATCTTCGCGGGTACCCGTTCCGGAGACCGCGTCGCTACCGAGGACGGCGCCGTCGTCCTCGGCGCGATCTCGGCCGACGCGCTCGAGCGTGCGATCCAAGATCTGGTGGACAAGGCGGAGTCCCGGTGAGCGCGCAGCAAGAGGTGCAGGGCGCCGAGATATCTGCCTCGGCTCTCGGGATGATCCTCTTCATCGCTTCCGAGGTGATGTTCTTCGCGGCTCTGTTCGGCGCCTACTTCACCATCCGAGCGGGAGCCGATGTGTGGCCCCCCCATGGGGCCGAGTTGGAGGTCTTGCTTCCGGCGCTAGCCACCGGGGTCCTCGTTGCCTCGTCGGTCACGGTTCACGTCGCCACGGCGCGGGCTGAGGAAAACGACCGAATAGGCACCTCGCGCTGGCTTCTGTTCACGATCGGGCTGGGTCTCGTGTTCCTCGCCGCCCAGGCCTGGGAGTACGGAAGGCTGGAGTTCTCGGTGGCCGACCACACCTACGGCACGCTCTTCTATTCGATGACCGGCTTCCACGCGCTGCACGTGTTCGCCGGCGTCGTCGCGCTGGGCTTGGCGTGGTTGAAGAACGCGCGGGGGCAGGTCTCCCACAGCCGGCCGGGGCCGGTCATCGCGGCCGGGCTCTACTGGCACTTCGTCGATGTCGTGTGGCTGCTGCTGTTCGCCACCCTGTACCTGCTGCGCTGATCAGGAAGACAGCGGGGGCAGTTTCTTCAGCAAGGGCTCGATCTCTTGGCGCGTCGCGACGTTGTCCCAGCGGGCCGCGATCTTGCCCTTGTCATCGACGAGATAGATCCACGGTTCGGTTAGGTCTTCGTCTCGGTAGACCCACTCCGCGGCCCCCTTGTTGACGACCGTGTTCTGGAAGTTGCGCCAGATCTCGACATGGATCACGTTGACCCGGTCGCCGTATTCCTTCTCGAGCTCTACAGCCATGTCCGTGATCGGCCCGCAGAAACGGGAGACGCAGTAAACCGGGGTCGCGAACACGACCAGCGCGGGCTCGCCCCGACGGATCGACTCGGCGATCGTTATCTGGTGCAGTTCCGGGTCGGGCACGGGCTCACCGTCACGAGCGCGGGAATCGATGGCCTCGCGTGGCGCATCGTCGGTCTCGGCCGTCAGGTTGTCGGTGCGGGGCGCCTTCTCCCCCACCGCGGGGTAACGGTTGTCCTCGGATACCTCGAACGCCGCGCGCCCCGACAGCGAGCCGTCGGACAGGTCCGCCGTAACCTGCGCGGCCCAGAATCCGGCCCGATCGAAGGTCACATCGGCTGCGTACACCCCGCGCCCCTCTGTGGCCGTCGTTGCCTCGGGGTGGCTATCGGTCGCGCTGTCGTTGCTGCCCTCGATGGCAAGGAAGGTGCCGGTCGCCGTGGGCCCCTCCTCCGCCGTGCCCTCGCCCTCCTCGGTGCCCAGGTAGAAGAACTCGATGTCGACCTCGCCGAAGCTGACGAACATCTGGTCGGGCGTGAGCAATCCCGCGATGAAGCGACTTTCTTCACCGGCGAGCAGCTCGTAGTTGGCCGCCTGGACGATCAGTTCCTCGTTCGCCCGCGCCTGAGGAGCCGTATCCGGTTCGGCCCCCTCAGCGCAGGCAGCGACCAACGCAACTCCGAGCAGCAGGACGCCCATGCGCACTCGTTTCGACCCTTGCCTCAACATGTCGGCGCCTCCACGTCTATGGCCCGCAGCGCGGGCACCGTCGCGTCCAGCAATCCGTCCAGGTGCTCCCTCAGCGCATCACCTTTTACCAACCCCTGGGCGAGATCTGCTTCGACCGTCTCCTTAGCTTCCAACAGCGAGCCCGCAGCCTCCCGGTCCGACTCGCCAACCTCGGCGGCGAGGTCGTGAAGTTGAACATGTACCTCGTTCTCGAACACCGTGGCCGCGGCTTCCACATCGGAGCCTGCCAAGCTTCGTGCCTCGCACAGCCCCGCGACCAGGCTCACGTAGCCGCCACCATCACCCGAGGGCGAAGCCTCGGCATCGTGATCGTCCTCGGCGAAGATCGTCATGCCTCCGACGGCGATGGCTACACCCGCCGCGACCATCACGATCGAGACGATCGGTTTCGCCGTCTTCTGGACGAACAGGACGACGCCGATCGCGATCAGCGGCAAGGCCAGGATGAGCGACTCGAAGGCAGAGCCGCCTCCGCCCCCATGAGCTAGGAGCACTGATCTAGGACTTGTCCCAGGGACGTCGCACGGCCAGCGCTACCGCCACGACCGCCACGGTCCCCAGCGCGAAGGGAACCACGGGGAAAGACGTGCCCTCTTCGTCGGGGTTCACGATGGGCGCCCGGCTGGAGGTGTCGGGAGAGATATCGGTCTCGGGTTCGACGTCGTCGCCGTCCTCCCGGGTGCAGTCCTTCTCCCCGCCCACCTTGAACGTGAAGGCCTCCATGGTCGCGTGGCCGTCCAGTGCAGATATCGAGCGCAGCCTGACCAACCAGCGACCCGGCTCCCCTCCCGTGATCGGGGTCTTCAAGCTGTCTCGCTGGATATCCAGGGCGCCCGAGACCTCCCGCTCGCAGCCATCTGTGACGACGACGGACGAGCCCCGAGCCGCCGGCTCCGCAAGGATCAGGCCGACCTCCTTGGGCGGCTTCGTGACCTGGGTCCCCGCGGCGGGCGATGAATCGCGGATGTCCCCGTGGGCCAGAGCGGCGCCGGGTAGACACAACAGCAACGCAATGGTGGCTCCCACAAGGGTTAGGAGCGCTTCCAGTGCATTCCTCCCGGTCATCTTCCGAGGGTATAGGTGCAAGGTGGCGGTGGGTTTCAGAAGCCAGGCTAGGCCCGCCCATCCTTTAGTCTCGCAAGAACGATGCAGCAGGCTTCCGAGAGCGCAGACGCCAAGCGGCGCGCCAAGTTCCTGATCGGCGGAGGGATCATCCTCCTGAGCTTGGTCGCGCTCGTTGCCTGGGCCATGACCAGGCCGAACTCCACCTCTTTCTTCTATACGCCCAGTGAAGTGGTCGAGCTGCCGCTCGCGCAGGGGGCCGAGGAGTACCGGGTCAACGGAAAGGTCGTACCGGACAGCGTCGACAGCGACGGTCTGACGACCACCTTCGACATCTCGGACGGGGCCACCGCGCTGAGCCTCACCACGGACCAGTCCCTGCCCGACGCCTTTTGGACCGCGATGGCGAACGACTCGTCGGAGGTAGAGGTGGTGGCCCGGGGCCGCTACGACGGAACCCGTTTCGTGGCCAGCGAGGTCCTGGCGAAATGCCCGTCGAAGTTCAAGGCCAAGGTCGCCGCCTGACGGGCGGCAGACTCAGCCGATGACCTTCTCACTGGGAGCGTTGGGACGTCCGTCCCTGATCATCGCTCTCGTTCTGATGCTGGCCGCGATGGGCTTGTCATTGTGGGGTGCGCTTCGGAAGAAGAGCGGGCCCACCGAAGCAGGGCGGCGGGCCCTGACGGCCGGAGCCGCCTTCGTCGGTCTCGCTGCGGTCGCACTCGTTTCGGCGCTGTTCGCGCACGACTTCTCCTTCGAGTACGTCACGAGCTATTCGTCCCGGTCGTTGTCGCGCGGGTACACGATGGCCGCGCTGTGGGGAGGCATGGAGGGCTCGCTTCTGTTCTGGACGCTCCTGCTTGCCATCTTCTCCGCGATCGCCTTGCGGGGATCGCGCGCCAACACGGTGTTGCGGGCATGGGCCGCGGTGGTACTGGGCGGGATCGCCTGCTTCTTCCTGTTCCTATTGATCCTGCCGGCGAACCCCTTCCGTGTTCTGGCCGAGGTCCCCGCGGACGGCAATGGTTTGAACCCGCTACTGCAGTCGCCGGGGATGTTGATCCACCCGCCGCTTCTCTATACGGGCTTCGTCGCCTTCTCGATCCCGTTCGCGTTCGGGATGGCGGCGCTCATGACCAAGCACCTGGAAGACGGATGGCTGAAGCAAACTCGGCGCTGGACCTTGTTCGCATGGAGCGCGCTGTCGATCGGGATCGTCCTTGGCGGTGCGTGGGCCTACACGGAGCTGGGCTGGGGCGGTTACTGGGCCTGGGACCCGGTTGAGAATGCCTCGTTCATGCCCTGGCTAACGGCGACCGCGTACCTGCACTCGGTGGTGATCCAGGAGAAGCGGCGGATGTTCAAGGTGTGGAACCTGAGTCTGATCCTTCTCACCTACGTGCTTGCGGTGTTCGGGACCTTCCTCACGCGTTCGGGGATCCTGTCCAGCATCCACACCTTCACCGAGGGACCGATCGGCAAATGGTTCCTTCCGTTCTTGGCCGCGATGTTGATCGGCGGCTTGGCTTTGATCGCCCTGCGCCTGGATTCCCTCCGCAGCAAGAACCGTTTCGACTCACTGTTATCCCGAGAGTCCGCGTTCCTGGCCAACAACGTGCTGTTCCTGTCGGCCGCCTTCGCGGTCCTGTGGGGAACCGTCTATCCGATCGTCGCCGAGGCCGTCACCGGGGTGCGGCTGTCGGTGGGGCCACCCTTCTTCAACGCGGTCTTCATCCCGATCGGACTCGCGCTCATCGGCCTGGCCGGTCTCGGCCCCCTCATCGCGTGGCGCCGTATGAACAAGAAAGCTTTCGTGCGCATGATCCGGGTCCCACTGGTCGCAGGCGCGGTCGCTGCGATAGGACCCGCGGCACTCGGCGTGAGGAGCACGGGCGCCTTGCTGGCCTTCGCACTGTGCGCATTCACTGCGACCGCGATCCTCGCAGAGTTCGCGCGCGGAAGTCGCGTGCACCGATCGCGTGAAGGGCTTGGCTGGTTCGCCGCGCTGGGTAGGACGCTCGTCCGGAACCGTCGTCGCTACGGAGGCTACGTGGTCCATCTCGGCGTCGTCCTTATCGTGCTGGGATTCGCCGGCTCCGCGTTCCGCATCGAGCGCAGCGCGCACCTGGCGGAGGGCGAGTCGATGACGGTCGGGGGATACACCCTGCGCTACGAGGAGCTAATCCGCGGCGAGACCGACGAGAAACAGATCGCGCAAGCCAACATCCTGGCTACCAAGGGCGGCGACGTCGTTCGGACGCTGGAACCTCAGCGCAACCTTCACAAGGCGCAACAACAGTTCCAGTCGGAAGTAGCGATCGCCACTTCTCCGATCGAGGACCTCTACGTCGTCATCACCGCTATCGATCCCGACGGGGCCGCATCGGTGCGCGCGTTCGTGAACCCTCTTACCTGGTGGATCTGGGCGGGGGCCGCGATCATGGCGCTGGGGATGAGCGTGCTCCTATCCGAGCCTGGGGCGCGTACCGCGCCAGCGCCCGCTCCGGCTCCCGTAAGAAGACCGCTGGTGGCCACCCGATGAGAACTCTCGTGGTCGCGCTCGGGGCCGTGGTTCTGTTTGCCACACCTGCCGCGGCTGCTCCCGAAGACGTCGCCAATCGGCTCTCGAACGAGATCATGTCCCCGTTCTGTCCTGGGGTGACCTTGCACGACTGTCCTTCGACAGAAGCCGACGCGCTGCGGGAGCGCATCCGGAACTGGTCGGCAGACGGTTGGAACGAAGACCAGATCATGAACGAATTGACCGCTGAATACGGCCCCGGCATCAACGCCATCCCACCCGACGATGCGGGTGGCCTTGCGCCTTGGATGCTGCCCGCGCTGGTCGCCGCCGGTGGACTGTTCTTCACGGGCGCGCTGGCGCGTCGCTGGACCAGAGCGCGCGAAGAAGAGCGCCATCGGGAAGAGATCGAGGACGCGCGCTCGCTGAGGGCTACGCCGGAGCAGCGCTCGCGACTCGAAGCCGAGCTTGCCGCGCACCGGGCAGCCGGCTCCCCCGGGGCCAACCTGTGATCGGCGCACTCGTGGTCGGGCTTCTAGCGGTCGCCGCGCTCGCCTATGTGATCGCGCCACTGCGCAGGCCCGACTCCGAGGTGCTCCCCACCGGGCCATCACGGGAGCAAGAGGCGCAAGAAAGGAAAGGGAGCGCCCTCACTGCGATCCTCGATCTGGAGGACGAAGCTCGCGTGGGCAAACTCACCCAGGAAGAGCTCGAACCGCTGCGCGAGGAGTACGAACGCGAAGCCTTGCTCGCCCTCGAGCAACTGGACCAGATGGCGGCCCCGCCTCGTGCCGACGATCCTCTGGAGGCAGAGATAGCGGCGATGAAGGAACGGCTCGCATGTCCCTCCTGTGGTGCCGTGCGCACGTCCGGGGGAACATGCAGCCGATGCGACGCCTAGCTCTCCCTCTTCTTGTCGTTCTCGCCCTCGCGCTCCTGAATCCGGCGCGCGCGGCGAAGACCGGATCCATAGAGGGCCGCGTGATCAACGGCACCACCGACAAGCCCCAGGCGGACGTTGAGGTCACACTCACGATCGGCCGCGGGGAGGGCAGCCAGGAACGTACCGTCACAACCGGTGAGGATGGACGGTACAACTTCGACAACCTCGCCACGGGCGAAGACGTGTTCTACGTGTTGGATGCCCGTTACGAGGGCGGGCTGTTCGCCGGGCGCCCGCTGACGATCCCCTCCGACACCCGCAAGCCACCGGTTATCGAAACGACGCTGCGCGTCTTCGAACCCACCACGGACCCGAACGCCATCCTGATCCGTCGGGACGATCTCTTCGTCGTGCATGACGAGGATCGCTTGTCGGTCATCGAAGCGATAAAGATCGTCAACCCCACCCGCAGCGCCTACATCGGCCGGGGCACCGCGCTGTCGGAGACCGACGAAGACGGAGTGACTCCCAGTCTGGGCTTCGCGCTGCCGGACAACACCGTGCCGGAGACGTTCCGTTGGCTGGATGCGGACCTGGATGTCCCAGAGGCGGTCGAGATCGAGGGCGTCGGTTTCGGGATCACCTCCGCGATCCCTCCCGGCGAAGTGGACTTCACTTTCAGCTATCAGTTGGAGGGAAGCGGCGGCACCTTCGACATCTCCCGGCGCGCCCTCTACGAAGTATCCGAGTTGACCGTCTTCGCGGCCGACCCGCTGGAGGTGACCAGCAACCGGTTAGAGGAACGGGACGAGGTGGACCTCGAGGGCACGACATACCGCACCTTCACCACGACCGGCGACCTGGACGCCGCCGACCCCGTTCAGATCCTCGTGATCGCCGAAGGTGGCACGTCAGTCCCGTTCATCGCCGGTGGTGCTGGTGTCGTTGCGATCGGCTTGGGTATCGGCGTGTTCGCGTTCCGGCGCGCTAAGCGTCGCAAACCGACCACCCGTGAAGCACCACCGCCGACGAGTCACGACGAGCTCGTTGCGGCGATCGCCGATCTGGACCTGCGTTTCGAAGCAGGCGACATCCCCGACGACGACTACGCGCGGCAGAGAGCCGACCTGAAAACTCGCGTTTCCTCGTTGCCGAGTTCCGACTAACCGTGTCCACCCTCATCGAGGTCCGCGACCTGAAGGTGGCCTACGGCCGCACCCTGGCGCTGGACGGCGTGGACCTGACGCTGGACGAAGGCGTCGCCGGTCTCTTCGGACCCAACGGATCGGGCAAGTCCACGCTGCTGAGGGTCCTCGCGGGATTGTTGCGGCCCTCTTCGGGCACGGTGCGCGCATTCGGTTCGTCGGTATCCATGAAGGACGAGAGCCTTCGCGGCCGGATCGGTTACGTGGGGCATCGTGGGGGCCTCTACGGACGTCTGACTGTCATGGAGAACCTGGAGATGTTCGCTCGACTCCACGGGGTGAACCAGACCCGGGCCGAAGTCGTCACGGAGCAGCTCGGCCTCGACGCACGCCGGGACACACCGGTGATGTCCCTTTCGGCCGGCTACCGCCGGCGCGCCGCGGTCGCGCGAGCTCTACTGCACGAACCGGAGCTGCTGTTGCTCGACGAGCCCTACGCGAACCTGGACGACGAAGCCGCGGATCTCGTCTCCGCGGCGGTCGTGGCATGGCGCCGCCCCGGCCGGGTCGCGGTCATCGCCACCCACGGAGCGAAGAAAGTGAAGGCGTACGCCGACGCCGGTTTGATCCTCCAACACGGCCATCTGCTGAAGCAGGGGACCTACACCGCCGCAGGGTTCACCGAATGAGCACGAGCTCGGGATTCCTGTCGAAGACCGCGACGCTGGTGTCTAAGGATCTACGCGTCGAGCTTCGGGGGCGAGACACGCTGCCACCGATGGTCGCCTTCGCGGTCACTGTGTCCCTGCTGTTGGCATTCGCGGCCCCCGCGCCCGCAGAGTTGAACGAACCGGTCTCGCTGCCCATCGGAACCGTTGCCTTCGTCGACGTAGCGGCGGCCTTCTTCTGGATAACGATCCTGTTCGCGGGGTTGATCGGATTCGCACGGACCTTCGAAGTCGAGCGGGATGACGGTGCCGTCGACGCGCTGCTGTTGATACCGCTCGATCGTTCGGGGTTGTTCTTGGCGAAGGCCGCAGCCAACCTCGCCTTCATCTTGGTGGTCCAAGCCGTGCTTCTCCCGACCTTCGCGCTGCTCTTTCACTTCGACCTGGGCGCGGACTGGGCCGCGCTGATGCTGGTCGTGCTGTTGGTCGACATCGGCTTCGCGTCCATCGGCACGCTGTTCGCGTCCCTGGCCGCACAGACGCGCAGTCGCGAGTTGGTGTTGCCGATCCTCGCCCTTCCCGCCCTGGTCCCACTCTTCATCGGAGCTTTCGAGCTGACCTCCGACCTGCTCGCCGGCGACGGCCTGGACGCGATCGCCGCCCGGGGATGGTTCGGCATCATCGTCGCCTTCGACGTGATCTTCTCGATCGCATCGGCCCTCGTCTTCGAGTTCGTGATCGATGCGTAAGGGGGCCGCGTTCGCATTGGTCCTGCTGCTGTTCGCTGCCTGCGGTGGACGCCAGGACTCACCTGAGGTCGCACCCGATCGACCTTCGGGCGCAACCCGAGAGATCGAGCTGCCGGAGCCGCTGCCCGCCGTCGCGGCCTACCGTGTTCGGCTGAACCAAGCGGTGCCCGACTCGGTGCGACAGAAGGTGGAAGACATCCACGGAGTCGCGATCGCAACAGCGATCGTCAAGCAGCGCTTCGAGGTCGCCGGTCCGAGTGGCACCAAGCAACTGACCGTGGCGTCCACCCGACCATTGCGGTTCAGGGCGATCGCACCCGCATCGACCAAGGAGGCCGAGTTCGTGTGGACCGCGTTGATCGCAGGCCGCGCCGTGCTTACCTCCGAGGCCGCCGGAGCGCTGGGTATCGAAGGCTCCGGAAGTCTGCAGATAAAGGGGCAGGAAGCGATCCCCGTGGGAGCCTTCGCCGCTAACGGAACCCCCGATGTAGCCGACGTGGTAGTCGCCGACCACATCGGTCGCGCGCTCGGGATGGGTTCGGCGAACCTATGGATCATCGGCGTGCGCTCGCCGGATGATGTCGATGCGCTCGGCCCCCGCTTACGGCAAGTGCTGGGGTCCTACGACGTCGACATCGAACCGATCCTCGAGCGCGAGCCGGCGCCTTTGGACCCTGCCGACGAGCCTCAACCCGTCGGACATGCAGAGGGAACGGTGATCGGCTCCATGTCGTTCCGGATCTTGAAAGACGGCTTCATCGACCCGGACCCCGCCTGGGAAGCGGCCAACATCGCCACCGGAGAGGTCGCCCTGCTCGGTACCGTTACCTGTCACCGACTCGTGTTCCCGCAGCTTCATGCCGCCATGACCGAGATAGCCGAGCTCGAACTGTCATCCGAGGTCAACCCCGACGACTACGGCGGTTGCTACGTGCCTAGATTCATCGATCGCAACCCCAAGAAACCGCTGTCGATGCACGCGTTCGGCTTGGCTTTCGACATCAACGTGTCCGAGAACTACCTGGGCACGAAGGGCGATCAACATCCCGAGGTGGTCGAGACCCTGGCGAGGTGGGGCTTCGAATGGGGTGGGCTTTGGGATCGCCCCGATCCCATGCACTTCGAGATGGTCCGACTCGTCCAAACGTAGAAGGTCCGGTTGCCGAAAATGGGCCTGGGTATACAGCGGCGATGAGCGGACCAAGTAAGAGAGCACTTCACGTCGCCAAGGCCGAAACAAAAGAACTGGTGGACCAAGGGGCAACCGCAGTCATCCTCACAGGAAGTCATGCCAGTGGTAGCGCGAACGAGTACTCCGATCTCGATCTGCGGGTGATCGGAAAGGGTCCCTCGAAGGTTCTCAAGCGGCACGAGGAGTTCCTCGTCTCGGTCTCCTGGATGACTCTCGACGAGCACGAGGACGGCTTCACCGATCCCGAAGAGGTGGGCAGCGTGGTGCCTGGATGGACGAGCGCTCTCATCCTGCACGACCCCCACGGTCACGCGGCCCGGTTGAAAGAGAAGGCCGAAGCGTGGAAGTGGGATGAGATCGCCGACAAGTGCGACGAGTGGGTGGCGGAACAGACCGTCGAGTTGGCGGAAGAGATCCACACGGTGCTGGGCAACCTGGAGCAGGACAAACCTGCCGCCGCCGCAGCCGAGCGTTCGCAGATCGCGATGGGTCTGGCACAAGCCCTGTCGGTCCACAAACGGATCGCTTACGAGTCCGAGAACGACCTGTGGGATCTGGTCGCCGACGCGATGGGCGGACGTTACGGGGAGCTTCAGAGCAAATCGCTCGCGCAAGACGACATCACGCTCAAAGATTCGCTCGGCGCGGTCATGCAGCTGTTCGCGATCGGCGCCGCCGAAACGCAACATCTCCTGAACGATGAGCAGCGAGCCGTGGTCGCTCGTGCTTGCGAACTAGCGGGCTACCCGCTCGTGCCGAAACCCGCCGAGCTCACCGACTGATACACCTCCTGGATATCCACCACTGAACTCCTGAGGTCTGCGACAACGAGGCCAAGGTTGTTCCTCTCACAGGAGGTGGTCATGGGCTTCA
>Ga0208612_1000702_pt1 | contig 14110 bp, 11 predicted proteins | sample AntDryMetagUQ889_FD_188089 | JGI IMG/M metagenome (GOLD analysis project Ga0208612, IMG submission 188089) | Polar desert microbial communities from Antarctic Dry Valleys - UQ889 (SPAdes) | ecosystem: Environmental > Terrestrial > Soil > Desert | place: Antarctic Dry Valleys | collected 2008-12-31 | reverse complement strand
CAGGTGGCCACCCTGGACGACGTCCTCGACACGGCGGACATCTTCATCACCGCCACCGGCAACAAGGACATCCTCACCGCGCAGGACATGGCCCGAATGAAGCACCAGGCCATCGTCGGCAACATCGGCCACTTCGACAACGAGATCGACATCGTCGGCCTGTCAAGGATCGACGGCATCGAGCGCATCACGATCAAGCCCCAGGTCGACGAGTGGGTCTTCCCCGACGGGCACACGATCATCGTGCTCTCCGAGGGCCGGCTGCTCAACCTGGGCAACGCGACGGGGCACCCGAGCTTCGTGATGTCCAACTCGTTCACCAACCAGACGATCGCCCAGATCGAGCTGTGGACCAAGAACGACTCCTACGAGAAGAAGGTCTACGTCCTCTCCAAGGCGCTCGACGAGAAGGTCGCCCGGCTCCACCTCGACGCGCTCGGGGTCAGGCTCACCGAGCTCTCGCCCGACCAGGCCGCCTACATCGGGGTCCCGGTGCAGGGCCCGTACAAGTCGGACCATTACCGCTACTAGCCGCCCCAACGCGGCAGCTCCGGCCGGTCGGGGCGGGGGCGGGCCCCCGTCGAGAAGCGTGGGCCGCTCGACCCCGCCCCACACCGTCGCGGACCTCTCCCTCGCCTCCGAGGGGGAGGCCCGCATCGCGTGGGCCGACGGCCAGATGCCGGTCCTGCGCTCGATCCGCGAGCGCTTTGCCCGGGAGCGGCCGCTCGACGGGGTGACCGTCGCCGCCTCGCTCCACGTCACCGCGGAGACGGCCAACCTCATGCGCGCGCTGGTGGCGGGCGGCGCGCGTGCGGCGCTGTGCGCGGCCAACCCGCTGGCCACCCAGGACGACGTGGCGGCGGCGCTCGTCGAGCGTCACGGGATCGAGGTCCACGCCGTCCGCGGCGAGGACACGGCGGCGGTGGCCCGCAACACGGTCGCGCTCGTATCGCTGGAGCCGCGCATCACGCTCGACGACGGAGCCGACCTGCTCACCGTCATGCACGCGGGTCGCCCGGAGCTCGCCGAGCGGATGCTCGGGGGCACGGAGGAGACCCGGACCGGTCTGCTGCGGCTGCGGACGCTGGAGGGCGAGGGCCGTCTCGCGTGCGCCGTCCTCGCCGTCAACGAGGCGAGGACCGAGCGCGTCTTCAACGACCGCCTCGGGACCGGCCAGTCAACCCTCGAGGGCATCGTACGCACGACCAACCTTTTGCTCGCCGGCCGCACGCTCGTGGTCCTCGGCTACGGCTGGACGGGCAAGGGCATCGCGCTGCGGGCCAAGGGGGCCGGCGCCTCGGTCGTCGTCTGCGAGGTCGACCCGCTCGCGGCGCTCGAGGCGCGGATGGACGGCTTCGAGGTTATGCCGGCGCTCGAGGCGGCCAAGCGCGGGGACGTCTTCGTCACCGCGACGGGCGGGCGCAGCGCGCTGGGGCGCGAGCACTTCGGGCAGATCAAGGACGGCGCGGTACTGGCCAACGCGGGGCACTTCGACGTCGAGATCGACCTCGAGGCGCTCCGCGAGCTGGCGATCGGAGGGGTGCGCGAGGTGCGCCCGCTCGTCGAGCAGCACGACCTCGGCGACCGCCGGCTCAACCTCCTCGCCCACGGCCAGGTCGTCAACCTGGCGGCCGCCGAGGGCCACCCCGCGGCGGTGATGGACATGTCCTTCGCAAACCAGGCCCTCGCGGCGGAGTACCTGGCGGCGCCAAGCGTCCGCCTGCCTCCGGGAGTCCACCCCTTCCCCGAGGCGCTCGACCGCGAGACCGCCCGCCTCAAGCTCGAGTCGCTGGGCGTCGAGATCGACGAGCTGACCGACGAGCAGCGCTCCTACCTGAGCTCCTGGGGAGAGTGACCGTGGAGCGCGAGCAGCCCCCGGTGATCGCTCGGCTCAGGCGTGCGGGCGGCGGGCCCTCAGCCCAGGTCGGCAATGAGGAGCCGGTAGCCGAGATCGAGCTCTGAGAGGTCGAGGATCTCGCGGTTGCGTCCGTGCCATGCTCCCTCGTGGAGGTCGCGGCGCAGGCGTTCGAGCGCCTCGGCGACGACGGCGGGGTCGAGGCGGGCGAACACGGAGATCCCGCCCTGGACCTCGGGATCCAGGTAAGCGTGCGGGCGGCGCCAGAAGGCGTGAAGGAAGCCGTCGCGGCAGTCGTGGGGAATGGGGACCACGCGGATCTCTGCGTCTCCCATCGCCCGAGCGGTATCGCGAAGTCGGGCCCCGGCCGGAATCAGGTCGGCGAAGGTGGGCAGGTAGTCGCGAATGAGCCAGGCGTCGAGCACCCGAGCGGGATCCCAAGTGAACAGGACGGCGCGGCGGCGGGCGACCCGGAGCAGCTCGGCGATGCCGCGCTCGTGGTCTGCCCAGTGGTGGTCGGAGAGCACCGCCATAGAGGCGTCGAACGCACCGTCGGCGAACGGCAGGCTCTCGGCCTTCGCGTCGATGACCGGGGCGGCCGTCGTGGGTCGCTGGGCGCGCATGACGGCCGCGGGCTCGACGGCCACGACCTCGCGGTCTCGCGGCTCGTAGGCGCCGGCTCCGGCGCCGACGTTGACGACCGTGCGGGCGTCGCCGAGGGCGGTGTAGATCGCCGCCTCGAGGCGCGGGTCGGCCTTACGGGTTCGGGTGTAGCCGGCGCCGACGGACTCGTAGAAGCTCGGCCCGCCGCCCAGCCAGCCGCGAGCCTGCGACGGTCGGCTCATACCGCCTCGGCGCCCTCTTCGTAGCGCTCGGCGCGGCGGTCCTCGGCTTCGGACTCGTTGAGCATCCGGACGAAGAGCCAGCCCAGCGCGATGCCCATGACGATCGCCTGCTCGATGGCCATGAGCCCGCCCCCGACGTTCTGGTCGGTCAACGGAGTCATGCCCCAGGGGTCGGGCTTTCCGGCGTAGACGTCGTAGAGCACGTCGGGGGAGAAGGTGAGCAGCACGCCCAGGAAGCCCACGCCCACCTTCGCCGACCACATGTAGGCCAGCGGCCCGATGCCCCGCAGGCGGTGGCGCGAGCGGATCGGCGAGAGCACGTGCCACCAGTACAGCCCGCCGACGAGCGAGAAGGAGAGGTGCTCGGCGACGTGCGCGACGTCGTGCTGGATGGTCGCGTCGTAGAGCGCCGGGACGTGCCAGAGCCAGATGACGGCGACGTAGAGGACGACGGCGGCCGCCGGGTGAGCGAGCGGCCCGAGCGCGCGCTCGACGGCCTGGACACGGCGGGTCGCGGGCCGCAGGAGGATCCGGGTGAAGCCGAGGATGCACAGGAGCGGGACCAAGTCGAGCAGCAGGATGTGCTGGACCATGTGCATGACGAAGAGCTGCTCGGCCAAGCGGTCGACCGGCGAGACGAGTGCGACGAGGGCGACGGCCAGGCCGGCGACGAAGGCGACCAGGCGCAGCGCCGGAGCTCCGCGGCGCTCGTGCTTTCGCACCGCACGCCACCGGCTGCCGTAGACCGCGCCGGCGACGGCGATGGAGAGAAGCGCTCCCGGAGCGAGTGTCCACGCGTAGTCCGGACCCATGTGGCTCGATTGTCGCAATGCGCGCGCCAAACGACACGAGTCGGTAGGCAGAGTCCACCCCCCACCCCTCTCGCCCGCCTGCCGTTGTCGCCTTCCAATCACTCCATCCCCTCGTTCCGGAGCTGGGCGGCGAGGCGCGCGCTGGCCGAGTTGCGGGCCATCGTCGTCCCGCCGGTGTGCGTGGCCTGCCGGGTCGTGCTGGGGGCCGCTGAGGAGATCCTCTGCCCTTCCTGCCGTAGGCGGCTTCCGTGGCTCGCCGGGCCGCTGTGCGAGCGCTGCGGGCTGCCGGCGCCCTGCCGGCCGTGCCCCGCCCGAAGCGCTGCCTTCGACACGTCGTGGGCTCCCCTCGCGCACGAGGGCGTCGCCGGCACGGTGGTCCGTGCCCTGAAGTACGACGCTCGACTCTGCGTCGCCGACGCGATGGCGGCGCAGCTCGCCGCGGGCGCTCCCAGCGGCATGCTCGCAGCCGGGGCGGTGCTCGTGCCCGTCCCGGCCGATCCCGCGCGCCGACGGGCGAGGGGCTACGCGCACGCCGAGCTTCTCGCCGCGGCCCTCGCGCGACGATCGCGGCTGCCGATCGCCCGTTGCCTGCGCCAGGCAGGTCGCGCGCCGGCGCAGGCCGGCCGGCGACGGACCGAGCGCCTTGCTCGCCAGCCGGGCCTCGGGGCGGTCGGTTGCGCTCCGCCCGTGGCCGTCCTCGTCGACGACGTCCACACGACCGGGGCGACGCTCGACGCCTGCGCGCGGGCTCTGCGCGAGGCGGGGGCACAGCGCGTCGCCGCGGTCACCTATACGCGCGCACTGCGGCGATGAGCGCCGGCGCCGGGCGGGCGTGGCCCTTGCGAACGACGGCGCCGCGGAGGCGTGCAATGACAAACCGCCCGCGCGGGCGTAGCATCCGTCGCTCAGCCACCACGAGAGGGGCCACGATGCAGATCGAGGTCAAGGGCCGCAATTGGTCGGTCACGGAAGATCTTCGCGAGCGGGTCGAGAAGCGCTTCGCCAAGGTGGGCCGGCAGGTCTCACCGCTGGCCCGGCTCGAGGTCGAGCTCCGGGAGGAGCGCAATCCCGCCATCGCCGATTCCCACGTCGCCGAGGCCACCCTCTACCTCAAGGGCGTCACCCTGAGGGCGAGCGACGCTTCGCCCGACATGCTGCGCTCGCTCAACCAGTGCGCCGACGATCTCGGCCGGCAGGTCAAGCGCCACCGCGACAAGCGCCGAAATCGCCGCGGAGCCCGCGCGCCCGGCCTCGACGAAGGGGCTTCTCCAGCGGCCTGAGCGAAGCGCGCGACGCGGCGCGCACGGCGGGGCACCGACGATCCGGATGCCCGGCAGCCAAGCGGCCGGCCCTTGCTAGCCTGAACCGCATGTCGATCCTCGACCGCGCCCTACGGATGGGCGAGGCCAAGAAATTCAAGGGCTATGAGGACCGTGTGGCTCGAATCGGGGCCTTCGAGCCGGAGATGGAGCTCCTCGAGGACGAGGAGCTGCGCGGCCATGCCGACGAGCTGCGCGAGCGCGCCCGCAACGGCGAGACACTCGACGATCTGCTCTACGAGTCCTTCGCGCTGACCCGCGAGGCGGCCAGGCGCGCGCTGGGGCAGCGCCACTTCGACGTCCAGCTCATCGGCGGGATGGTGCTCCACGACGGCGGCATCGCCGAGATGCGCACCGGTGAGGGCAAGACCCTGACGGCCACTCTTCCGGTCGTGCTCAACTCGCTCGGGGGCGAGGGCGTCCATCTGGTCACGGTCAACGACTACCTCGCTCGTCGTGACGCCGAGTGGATGGGGCCGATCTACGAGGCGCTGGGCGTCACCACCGGCGTCCTGCGCAACATGCAGCCCGCTCCTGAGAAGCAGGCTGCCTACACCGCCGACGTCACCTACGGCACCAACTCCGAGTTCGGCTTCGATTACCTGCGCGACAACATGGCCAGGTCGCTGGAGGACAAGGTCCAGCACGGCCAGCGCGTCGACGCGGACGGCAAGATGCGCGCCAGGCACGTCTACGCGATCGTCGACGAGGTCGACAACATCCTCATCGACGAGGCGCGGACGCCGCTGATCATCTCGGGCGCTCCCGAGCAGGCGGCCGACCTCTACGCAAAGTTCGCCAAGCTCGCGCCGAAGATGGAGGCCGGTACGAAGCCCGACGGCCTCGATCCGCGGGCCAAGAAGGAGTTCACTGCCGACTACGACTACGAGTTCGACGAGAAGCACAAGACGGTCTCGCCGACCGAGCGGGGAGTGGCCAAGGCCGAGAAGTTCCTGGGCATCGACCACCTCTACCGCGCCGAGAACGGCCCGCTCGTCAACCACCTCCACCAATCGCTCAAGGCCGAGTCGCTCTACAAGCGCGACGTCGACTACGCGGTGGTCGACGGCGAGGTCTTGATCATCGACGAGTACACCGGCCGCCTCCAAGAGGGCCGGCGCTGGTCCGAGGGCCTGCATCAGGCGATCGAGGCCAAGGAGGGCGTGCGAGTCCAGGAGGAGAACCAGACGCTCGCGACGATCACCCTCCAGAACTACTTCCGCCTCTACGACAAGCTGGCGGGGATGACCGGCACCGCGCTGACCGAGGCGACGGAGTTCAAGAAGATCTACGAGCTCGAGGTGGTCGAGATCCCGACCAACCAGCCGATGATCCGCGCCGACCGCAACGACCAGGTCTTCAAGACGCGGGACGCCAAGTGGGTCGCGGTGACGCGCGAGATCGTCGATCGCAACGAGCAGGGCCAGCCGGTGCTGGTGGGCACGGTCTCCGTCGAGATCTCAGAGCTGCTCTCCCAGGAGCTCAAGAAGCAGGGCATCAAGCACACGGTGCTCAACGCCAAGCCCGAGCACGCCGAGCGGGAGGGCGACATCATCGCCGAGGCGGGTCGCAAAGGGGCGGTGACCATCGCCACCAACATGGCCGGCCGCGGCGTCGACATCAAGCTCGGCGGCAATGCGGAGCATTTGACGGGGCTCGAGCTCGCAAAGCTCGGCCTCAAGCCCGACGATCCCGACTACGAGGAGACGGCCGAGACGATCCTGCCCACGATGGAGCGGCAGGTCGAGGCCGAGCGCGACGAGGTCATGGAAGCCGGCGGGCTGTTCATCTGCGGCACCGAGCGACACGAGTCGCGCCGGATCGACAACCAGCTGCGCGGTCGCTCCGGCCGCCAGGGCGATCCCGGCGAGTCGCGCTTCTTCCTGAGCGGCGAGGACGAGCTCGTGCGCCTGTTTGCCGGCAACCGCATCTACGGCATCCTCGACAGGTTCGGGGTGACCGACGAGGAGGGCCGCGAGGAGCCCATCGAGCACAAGCTGCTCTCGAAGCAGATCGAGAAGGCCCAGAAGAAGGTCGAGGACCAGAACTTCCTCAGTCGAAAGCGGGTGCTCGAGTACGACGACGTCATGAACGAGCAGCGCAAGAAGGTCTACGAGTACCGCGACCTGATCCTCGAGGGGCGCGACATGGGCGAGCCGGCCCGCGAGGAGATTGCCGCGATGATCGAGCGCCTCGTCGCGGAGTACACGCCGGGCGACTACATGGAGGACTGGGACCTCGACGGGCTCTTCGAGCAGGTCTCCCAGATCTGGCCCACCGCCCTGACGGCGGCCGACCCGGACCCCGACTCGATCGACCGCGACGGCTTGACGGCCATGTTGGTCGAGGACGCCGGCAATCTCTACGAGAAGCGCGAGGAAGATCTCAGCCCCGAGATCATGCGCTCGCTCGAGCGCTACCTGCTGCTCGACATCATCGACCAGCGCTGGCAGGAGCACCTGTATGACATGGACTACCTGGAGAAGGGCATCGGGCTGCGCAGCTTTGCCCAGATCGAGCCGATCATCGCCTACAAGAACGAGGCCTACACCCTCTTCCAGGACCTCATGCAGACGATCTGGACCGACTTCGCGCGGCTCGTCTTCAACGTGCAGGTCGAAGTCGAGGAGGAGGATGGCGCGGCGCCCGAGCGCTACACGCCGCGCTCCGGCTCGTCGACGCGCTCCGGGAGCGTCTCCTACTCCGGCCCCGCCCAGGCCCAGTCGAGCGCCCTGGCCATCCAGGCCGCGGCCGTCCCGGTCGATCAAGCCGTGCAGGCCTACCGGGACGGGGTCGTGGAGGAGGAAGAGCTCGCGCCGGTCCACGTCGAGCAGCGCAAGCTCGACGAGCACGATCAGATCGGGCGCAACGACCCCTGCTGGTGCGGGAGCGGCAAGAAATTCAAGAAGTGCCATGGCGCATAGCGCCATCACACGCGCCGTTACGTCAAGCCATGGCGCCTAGCGGCGCCCGCGCGAAGCTGCTCGTCGCAGCCCCCAACCTCCTCGATCCGAACTTCCAGCGCACCGTGGTGCTCGTGGCCGAGCACACCGACGAGGGCGCGATGGGGATGGTCCTGAACCGACCGTCGGGCACGACGGTCTCCGAGGCCTCGCCGGACCTCGCCGCGCTGGTCGAGGCCGACGACTACGTGCATGTCGGGGGACCGGTGCAGCCCAACGGGGTCATCGTGCTCGCCGAGTTCGACGACCCGGAGGTCGCCGCGTCGATCGTCCTGGGCGACGTCGGCTTCGTGCCGGCGGGCTCGGACCTCGACGAGATAGCCCGCGACGTGCGCCGCACGCGGGTGTTCGCCGGCCACGCCGGCTGGGGTCCCGGCCAGCTCGATGCCGAGCTCGAGGACGAGGGCTGGATCGTCGTCGAGGGACCTCTCCCCGACGAGATGTTCACCGAGGATCCCGAGCGCCTGTGGAGCGAGGTGCTCAATCGCAAGGGCGGCCGCTACAAGCTCGTCGCCCGGATGCCGGCCGACCCGTCGGTCAACTGACTCGAAGGCGACGGCCCGCTAGCCTCCTGCCCATGGCCACGGCGCCCCCTTCCGAGCCCCTCTCTCAGCGGCTGGCCGCCATCCGCGGGCAGATGTCCCTGCTCGCGGACTATCTTTGACCCAGCGGGTCTGGAACAGCGCATCTCAGAGCTCGAGGAGCGCATGGGCGTCCAGGGCTTCTGGGACGACCAGGAGGAGGCCGCGCGGGTGGGCGCCGAGCACGCTCGCGCCTCGCGCAAGCTCGAAGGCTTCCGGTTGCTGCGCGCCGACGTCGAGGACCTCGATGCGCTGGCCGAGCTCGTCGAGGAGGACGAGAGCCTCCAGGACGAGCTGACCGAACAGGTCGCCTCCATCGAGGAGCGCCTCGGCGCGCTCGAGGAGGAGCGGCTCTTCGGGGGCTCCTACGACGCCGGAGACGCGCTGGTGACCGTCAACGCCGGCGCGGGGGGGACGGACGCTCAGGACTGGGCCGAGATGGTCCTGCGCATGGAGATGCGCTGGGCGGAGCAGCGCGGCTTTGAGGTCGAGCTGCTGGAGGTCAGCGCGGGGGAGGAGGCCGGCGTCAAGTCGGCGACCTTCCGCGCGAGGGGCGAGAACGCCTACGGGCTCTTCGGGGCCGAGAAGGGCGTGCACCGGCTCGTTCGCCTCTCGCCCTTCGACGCGGCGCACCGCCGGCAGACGAGCTTCGCGGGCGTCGAGGTCTCGCCGGTGGTCGAGGAGGCGGGCGACCTTCAGATCGAGGACGACGACCTTCAAATCGACACCTACCGCGCCAGCGGGGCGGGAGGTCAGCACGTCAACAAGACCGACTCCGCCGTGCGCATCACCCACCGCCCGACCGGCGTCGTCGTCCAGTGCCAGAACGAGCGCTCCCAGACGGCCAACAAACAGACCGCGATGGGCATGCTGCGCTCCAAGCTCGTAGAGCTCGAGGAGCGCTGGCGCCAGGAGGAGATCGCCAAGGAGAAGGGCCAGGCCCAGGACGTGAACTTCGGCTCGCAGATCCGCTCCTACGTGCTGCACCCCTACACCCTGGTCAAGGATCTACGGACCGGCGAGGAGGTGGGCGACGCCAACCGGGTGCTCGACGGAGACCTCGACGGCTTCGTGCGCGCCTACCTGCTCAAGGCGGCCGGGCAGAGCTCGTGAGCCGGCGAGCCGCGGCCGCGGTGAGCGAGCTCGTCGAGCGCGCGCTCGAGGAGGACGTCGGCACCGGCGACGTCACGAGCGAAGCCACGGTCGAGGAAGCCGCTCGCGCGCGGGCGGTCATAACCCAGAAGGCGCCCGGGGTGATCTTCGGCCTCGACGTGGCCGAGGAGGTCTTCCGGGCGGTAGATCGCGAGCTGGTCGTGGAACGCCTCACGAAGGAGGGGCGCTGGTGCGACCGAGGCGAGGTCTTGAGGGTGGAGGGTAAAGCGCGCGCGATCCTCGCCGCGGAACGGACCGCCCTGAACTTCCTCGGGCGCCTGTCGGGTATCGCCACGGCGACCGCTCGCGCGGTCCGCGAGGTGCGGGGAACGGGTGCGCGGATACTCGACACCCGCAAGACCACCCCCGGGCTGCGCACGCTCGAGAAGGCCGCGGTGCGCGCCGGCGGTGCGAGCAACCACCGTGCGGGCCTCTACGACGCGATCCTGATCAAGGAGAACCACGCGGCGCTGGCCGGTGGCGTCGGAGAGGCGGTGCGCCGCGCCCGCGCCGCGGCGCCCCACCTCCCGCTCGAAGTCGAATGCCGTACCCCGGCGGAGATAGACGAGGCGCTCGACGCCGGCGCGCAGCGGCTCCTGCTCGACAACTTCACCCCCGAGGCGCTCCGGGACGCGGTCGCCCGGGTGGGAGGCAGGGCCGCGCTCGAGGCGAGCGGGGGAATCGCGACGGGCACGCTGAGGGATTTCGCGACGACCGGAATAGAATGGATATCGGTCGGAGCGCTGACCCACTCCGCGCCGGCGCTCGATCTCTCCCTGACCCTGGAAGTGGCCCCCCGATGAAGACCCTGCCGGTCATCAGCAACGGCGCGGCGAACGAGCCCCTCCTCTCGCTGGAGGACCATTCGTCCCTGCAGAGCGAGATCCGTGCGCTCGCCGCCGAGCGCAATGCGGTGATCCTCGCCCACAACTACCAGGTGCCCGAGATCCAGGCCGCGGCCGACTTCGTCGGGGATTCGCTCGGCCTCTCGCGCCAGGCCGCCGCCACCGACGCCGAGGTCATCGTCTTCTGCGGGGTCCACTTCATGGCCGAGACGGCGTCGATCCTGGCGCCCGACAAGACCGTGCTCATCCCGGACGCCGACGCGGGCTGCTCGCTGGCCGACTCGATCACCGCCGATCAGCTGCGGGCGTGGAAGGCCGAGCACCCGGGCGCGGTGGTGGTCATGTACGTGAACACCTCCGCCGAGGTCAAGGCCCTGACCGACTACTGCTGTACCTCGTCCAATGCCGTCGGGGTCGTCGAGCACATCCTGCGCGAGCACGGCTCTGATGCGGAGATCCTCTTCGGGCCGGACATGTTCCTCGGCGCCTACGTCGAGAAGACGCTGGGCGTGCGCATGCATGTCTGGGACGGCGAGTGCCACGTGCACGCCGGCATCCGCCCGACCGACATCACCCAGGTCCGCGCCGCCCACCCGGGAGCCGACTTCCTCATCCACCCGGAGTGCGGATGCTCGACGAGCGTCATGGAGTACGTCGCGGCGGGCGACGTGGAATCCGAAGGCGTGCACATGCTCTCGACGGGCGGAATGCTCGACTACGCGCGGGCCGCCCGCGGCGGCACGGCCGTCGTGGCCACGGAGACCGGCATGCTCCACGGGTTGCGGGCGGCGGCGCCGGACACCGAGTTCATCGCGGCCAACGAGAGGGCGGTGTGCCGCTACATGAAGATGATCACGCTGCCCAAGCTTCGCGACTCCCTCCGCGACGTACGCGATCTCGTGAAGGTTCCCGAGGATGTCGCCGCGCGGGCCCGGCTTCCCATCGAGCGTATGATCGCCATCTCATAGCCATACCGTGGCGATTGAATCGCCCGCAAATCGGGAAAGGACTCAAACCGTGCCGCCTCGCAAGGACGTGAGCAGCCGGGACATCCTCGTTGCCGTCGGTGCCCTGGCGATGCTGGGGACCCTGGCCTACCTGCTGGTCCGAGCCCTCACGGGCTACGACCTCGCCGACGCGGCCACCACCCCGGGGGCCGACATCATCATCCGCGACCGGGTGACGCTGCTGCCGTGGGTGAGCGGCGCGCTCCTCGGCGGGCTGGCGGTGCTCGTCGGCTGGTGGTTGACGCGGCGCGCCGTCGCCGGGGATCGCACGGAGGCGGAGGAGCGGGCGCGCGCGCTCGAGGCGGAGCGAGACCGGGTCATCGCGCAGCGCGACCAGGTTGCACGTGAGCGCGACCATGCCGCCCAGCAGCGCGACCGGGTCGCACGTGAGCGTGACGAGGCCGCTCAGCAGCGCGACCAGGTCGCCCGTGAGCGCGACGAGGCGCATCAGCGGGCCGAGCAGGCGAGCCGGGAGACCGAGGAAGTGCGCCGCGCCGGCGAGGCCGAGCTCCACAAGGAGCACGAGCTGCGAGCCCGTATCCAACGTGCGCGCCAGGCCGAGCGCGATTGGAACCGCGAGCTGCGCGTCCAGGTCCTGCAGATGCACCGCGAGCGCGGCGCGCTCGGTGCGCACGACGACATCCGCGATCTCGTCCTTCGCATCGCCCTCGAGCTGCTGGGCGCCGAGAAGGGCCTCCTCCTCTCCCGCGAGGACGCCGACGGCGACGGCAACCTCGACATGGTCAGCGTCCACGGCTTCGACGCCGACCCCTCCGACAGCCACCTCGCCCAGCGCTTTGCCGAGGAGGTCATCGAGCGGGACCACACCGTTCGCGACGACGCCTGGGCGTCGCGCGAGGACGCCACCGCTGCCGACCGGGAGATCGACAACCTCGTCGCGATCCCCATCTACATGCGCGATCGCTTCTCGGGAGCGGTCGTGTGCGCCAACAAGCCCGGCGGCTTCGACGGGGACGAGGACGACGTGCTGCTCTCGCTCGGCGATCACGCCGGCGCCATGTTCGAGAACTCCATGCTCCACGGCGAGCTTCGGCGCTCCTACCTGGCGACCGTTCGGCTGCTGGCAGACGCCATCGAGGTCAAGGATCCCTTCCTTCGCGGGCACTCGGAGGAGGTCTCGCGCTACGTCCTCGCAGTGGCCGATCGGCTCAGGCTCGACCAGAAGAAGCGCGAGGAGCTCCTCTTCGGGTCGCTGCTGCACGACGTGGGAAAGATCGGCATCAGCGAGCGGATCCTCCTCAAGCCCGGCGCGCTCACCGCGGAGGAGCGAAGCCGCATAAACACCCATCCTCGCATCGGCTACCGGCTCGTCCAGCAGGTTCCGGCGCTCCAACCGATCTCGCGCGGCGTGCTCCACCACCACGAGCGCTGGGACGGCGGGGGCTACCCCTCCGGCCTGGCCGCCGAGCAGATCCCGCTCGAGGCGCGGATCATCGCGGTCGTCGATTCCTTCAGCGCGATGATCTCCGACCGCCCGTATCGCAAGGCCCTCTCGGCGCAGGGCGCCTGCGCGGAGCTCGAGCGGTGCGCCGGAACGCAGTTCGACGCAGAGGTCGTCCGCGCGTTCGTCGACGAGGTCCGCTGCAACCCGCCGTCCGAGGGCGAGGTCGCCCTCGCACAAGCCCTCTCGGATCCGGAGGTCGAGGCCCTGATGGGCGAGGGAGAGCCGCTGCTGGGATACGGGTCCTTCTCGTTGGTCGACAGCCTCACCCTGCTTGCGACCCGTCGCCACATCCACGAGCTCGCCCACGCAGAGGCCCAGCGAGCCGCGGTCCAGGGCCGCCCGTTCGGAGTGATCGTCGCCGAGCTGGAAGGGATCGCCGCGATCAACGCCCGAGATGGCTACGGCGCGGGCGACACCGCGATCCAGGCAGCGGCGCAGGCCTTCCAGCGGGTGGCCACCCGTACGGGCGGGACGGCCGCCCGGCACGGCGGCAGCCGTCTGGTGCTGCTCTACCCCGGAGCCGACCAGTCCGCCGCGAAGCTCGCGGCCGTGGAGCTGGCCTCGGCCCTCGAGGGCTCGCTCGGCGCTCGCCTCGGCTCGGCGGCCTGGCAACCGGGCGACGAGGGCGAGGACGTCCTGGCCCGCGCCCGGGAGGACTTGCGGATGACACCCGGCGGGATGCCGGGCAACGGAGTCACGCCCGGCGGTGGGATCACGCCCGGCGGCGCGATCCGGGCCGGCTGAGACCGGCCTCCTCCGAGCACGAAAGAGGCCGGTCCCGCAAGACCGGCCTCGATCGACCTCCGGTGTCCGAACCTCAGTTCTCGAGCTCGACCTCCTCGTAGACGAGCCCTTCGCGGGTTGCCTCGAGCTCGGCCTCCTCGACGATCGCGCCCTTCGTCAGCGCGCCGGCGGGGCAGGTCCGATCGCGGTCACCGCCATCGCGACTGCCGCTGCTGTCTTCGTCGTCGTCGCCGCGGTCGTCCTCGCCACGGCCTTCGTCGTCGTCGCCCGACGAGCCGCCGCCCCGCTCGGACGAGGTCGCCGTGGGACGGTCGTCGCCGTCCTCGTTCTCGCACTTCAGGCGCGTAGCCGTCGTGACCTTGCCCTCGATCCTGCCGCCGCCGAACAGCGTGATGACCAGCGTGGTCCCGTCGAAGGACTCGACCGTGCCTGCGTTCTCCTTGCCATCGCGTGTGCCGTCGTCGTCGGAGTCACGATCGCGCGGGCTGGTGCCCGCCCTGAACTCGCCGAGGTTGTTCAGGC
>Ga0208612_1000701_pt1 | contig 14123 bp, 18 predicted proteins | sample AntDryMetagUQ889_FD_188089 | JGI IMG/M metagenome (GOLD analysis project Ga0208612, IMG submission 188089) | Polar desert microbial communities from Antarctic Dry Valleys - UQ889 (SPAdes) | ecosystem: Environmental > Terrestrial > Soil > Desert | place: Antarctic Dry Valleys | collected 2008-12-31 | reverse complement strand
TCGAACGCGTCCCCTACGACGCCGCGGCAGTGGCCCGAGACCTAGCCGCCGCCGGACTGCCCAACGAGTACGCCGCCAAGCTCGTAGCCGCCGCCTAGATAGGAGACACGATGAGGTACGTCCTGTTCGTCTGCACCCACAACGCCGGGCGCTCACAGATGGCCGAGGCCTTCTTCGCGCGCCATGCGCCGCCCGACATCCGTGCCGAGTCGGCCGGACAGGAGCCGGCGCGGGAGGTGTGGCCTCAGGTCGTCGAGGCCATGAACGAGGTCGGCATCGACCTGCGCGAGCGCCGCCCGCAGAAGCTCACGGTCGAGATGCAGCTGCACGCCGACTGGGCGATCACCCTCGCCTGCGGCGCCCAGTGCCCCTACGTGCCGACCACGGTCGAGGACTGGGACATCCCCGACCCGGCGGGACGCTCGCTCGATGAGGTGCGGGCGATTCGCGATGCCATCGAGACCCGCGTGCGCGAGCTCCTCGACGAGAAGATCGACCTGATCCGCTCGGACCGCACCGCCCACCAGGCTCGCCTGTGGCGCCTGCTGCCCAACCTGGTGGCCGAGTTCGGCGGGCAGCGGTCCGAGGAGGAGATCCGTACCGCGGCCGACGCCGCCCTCGCCGAGTTCCAGGACGCGCCGGTGCGCTCCTTCGTCATGACCATCGCGAACCGCAAGGCCCGCGAGGTCCTGCGCGCCAGCGGCCAGCCGGCGCCCGTCTAGCCCTGGACGCCTCGCTCGCCCTCTGGCGTCGGGCCCTGGCGGAGGGGCTCGGCGCCTTCTTCCTCGTCTTCGCCGGATGCGGCGCGGTCGTCGCCGACGCTCGATACGACGGCGCGCTCGGGGCGGTGGGAGTCGCCCTCGTCTTCGGCCTCGTGATCATGGCCATGGTCTTCGCCACCGGCCACCTCTCGGGCGCCCACCTGAACCCGGCCGTGACGCTCGCCTTCGCCCTGACCCGACACTTCCCGAGCCGCGACGTGGTCGCCTACGTGATGGCGCAGGTCGGCGGTGCGACCGTGGCCGCGCTCTGTCTCCGCGCCGCCTGGCCGGACGGGCCCGGCGATCTCGGGGCCACCGTCCCGAGCGTCGGCGCCGGCGGCGCCCTCCTCTACGAGCTTCTCCTCACCGCCGTCCTCATGTTCGTGATCACCGCGGTGGCCACCGACGTCCGGGCCGTCGGCTCCGGGGCCGCACTCGCCATCGGCGGCACGGTGGCCCTCGACGCCCTCTTCGGCGGCCCGGTAACGGGCGCGTCGATGAACCCCGCGCGCTCCTTCGGGCCGGCGCTGGCCGCCGGGGAGTGGCAGGACTTCTGGATCTACGTCGCCGGACCTACCGCTGGTGCCGTGGTCGGCGCCTTGGCCTACCAGCTCGTGCGCGGCCAGGCACCACCGGGCCCCGAGGAGCGCACCGAGCGCGAGACGTGCATCGTGCTCAGGTGACTGTGTGCACAAGCTCCCAGGTCGTCTCACGAAGCCGCTGCTCGCGATCCGGGTCGACCTGCTGAGCCTCGGCGAGCAGGGCACCGATGGACGCGGCGAAGGCCCGGCGCAGCTCGCGTCCGTCCAGCTCACGCACGAGGGTCTCCGCGACGCTCTGACGCAGACCCGCGGGTAGATCATCGACACCGCGACCTTGGTTCGCGGGCAGCTCGTGGCGCAAGCAGGCAAGCGTGATGACCTGGTCGCGCACGCCGTTGATCATGTGCAGCGCCTGCAGGGCTCGACCTCGCGCGATGCTTGACCGTGCGTGCAGCGCGTAGAGCCATCCCATGCCGATAAGGGCTCCGGGCGCAGGCGAGCGCGGAGGCCGGGGCTCGTTGGACTCGCCGAACAGCAGACGGAACGACGCGCCCGACGCCGCGAACGCGTCCCCTGGCCAAAACGAGAGATCGACCTGAAGCGAGCTGCTCAGTAGGAACACGCGAAACAACGTGGAGTCAGACCACACGTCGAGATGATCGACGGCGGAGGCGCTCTCGTAGATACGCGTGGTCCACTCGGCGGCGACGTCATCGGGCTCGAGGCCGTCGGCAAGACGCAGGGCGAGATCGATGTCAGACCACGCGTCCTCGCGATCATTCGCTCCCGATCCGACGACGGCCGCAGCAGTGATCCGGTCGTCGCCCCGCGCGACCGCGATGAGACGATCGCGGAGGGCCTCCCGTTCGGGAATGCTGAACACGCAGGCATCGTATGGGGCGTCGATGCGGGAGCTGCCCGCTGACCGCGGGCCCGGCTCAGGGATACATGCTGTGTCTCGGCAGCCGAACCCTCGATTGCGAACGATCGTGGTTCGGTCTCTCAGTCGCGGCGCGGCCGCACCGCGATCGTCACCCGCGAGCTGGCGCACAGCCGGCCGTGGTCGTCGGTCATGTCGACGTCCCACACCCACATCTGCCGCGAGCGGTGAATGCGTCGTCCCTCGGCGTGCACGGTGCCCTCGGTGATCTGACGAAGGAACTTGACCTCGTGGGCGGTGCCGAACGCGATGCTGCCGTCCTCCCACACGGCGCGCACGGTGGCCTCGCTCGCCAGCATCTCGGCCAGTGCGGCGTAGGCGCCGCCGTGCACGAGGCCGTAGACCTGCTTGATCCGGTCGGTCACCGGCACCCGCCCGCGCACCGACTCCTCCCCCACCTCGAGCACCTCGAAGCCGAGCGTGCCGTCGAGGACGTCGGCCTCGGCCAGCACGTAGCCCTTCGACCGCCCGGGCATGCCCACCGGACCGGACGAGCGCGACTCCCCGCTCACAGCTCCTTCGACATCCGTACGAAGTAGTCGAGCGCCTCGGGGTTGGCCAGCGAGTCGGGGTTCGCGGCCTCGTCGATCGGCGTGCCCATCAGGATCTTCTTCACCGGGACCTCGAGCGTCTTGCCGTTCAGGGTGCGCGGCACCTCGTCGATGGCGTGGATCGCGTCGGGCACGTGCCGGGGCGAGCAGTCCTCCTTGATGCGGCGCCTTATCTGGCCCTGGAGGTCGTCGTCCAGCTCAGCGCCCTCAACGAGCACCACGAACAGCGGCATGAAGGCCTTGCCGTCGCCGTCCTCGACGTCGACCACCAGCGCGTCGGCCACCTGGTCGACCTCGTGCACGGCCGCATAGATCTCGGCCGTGCCCATGCGCACGCCGCCGCGGTTGATCGTCGCGTCGGATCGCCCGTAGATCACCGCGCTTCCGCGGGGCGTGATCCGGATCCAGTCGCCGTGGCGCCAGATGCCCGGGTAGGGCTCGAAGTAGCTCTCCCGCAGGCGCTCCCCGTCCTCGTCGCCCCACAGGTAGAGCGGCATGGAGGGCATGGGCTCGGTGATCACCAGCTCGCCCACCTCATCGATCAGCGGCCGCGCCTCCTCGTCGAAGGCCTCGACCTTGGCCCCCAGCGCCCGGCACTGGAGCTCTCCGAGGTGGACGGGCAGCAGCGGGCAGCCGGAGACGAACGCCGTGCACAGGTCCGTCCCGCCGCTGGTGGAGAACAGCCACACGTCGTCGCGCACGCGCTCGTACACGAAGCGAAAGCCCTCCGGCGAGAGCGGGGAGCCGGTGGAGCCCACGCTCCTCAGGTGCTCGAGCGAGCGGCCCTCGCGCGGGTCGACGTCGGAGCTCCGCAGCGAGTCGATGTAGCTCGCGCTCGTGCCGAAGCAGGTGATCCCGCCCTCCTCGGCGAGGTCCCAGAGCACGCCGAGGTCGGGCGCGCCAGGGCTGCCGTCATAGAGCACCACCGCCGTTCCGCCGAGGAGGCCTCCGATGAGCAGGTTCCACATCATCCAGCCCGTGGTGGTGAACCAGAAGAAGCGGTCCTGGGGCCCGAGGTCCATGTGCAGGCGCACCATCTTGAGGTGCTCCAGCACGATCGCGCCCTGGCCCTGGACGATCGGCTTCGGCAGCCCTGTGGTGCCCGAGGAGTAGAGCACCCACAGCGGGTCGTCGAAGGGAACCTGCTCGTACTCGAGCGAGGGGGCCTCGTCGCCCACCGCGGCCAGGAAGTCGCTCCAGAGGGTCACGTCCTCGAGAGCGCTCGTGTCGGGATCGTCGGAGAGGTAGGGAAGGAGGACCGTGCGCTCGAGCGAGGAGAGCTCGCCCTGAAGGTCGGCGACGGTGTCGGTGCGGTCGAAGTCCTTGCCCCCGTAGCGGTAGCCGTCGACTGCGAAGAGCACCTTTGGCTCGATCTGGCTGAAGCGGTCGGTCACGCTGCGGGCGCCGAAGTCCGGCGAGCAGCTCGACCAGATCGCCCCGAGGCTCGCGCAGGCCAGGAAGGCCACGAGCGTCTCGGGCACGTTCGGCATGTAGGCCACCACGCGGTCGCCGGGACCGACGCCGAGCTCGCGCAGCGCGGCGGCGGCCCGGGCGGTCTGCTCCTCGAGCTCGTCCCAGGTCAGCTCAGCGCGCTCGCGCAGCTCCGAGGCATGCACGACCGCGGTCTCACCCGTCCGGGCCATGCGGAAGACGTGCTCGGCGTAGTTCAGCTCCGCTCCGGGGAACCACTTCGTGCCAGGCATGACGCGCTCCTCGAGCACCGCGTCGTAGGGCTTCGAGGCCTTGATCTCGAAGTACTCCCACATGCTCGCCCAGAACTCCTCGAGCTGGGTGACCGACCACTCCCACAGCTCCTCGTAGCCGTTGAAGGAGAGGTCGCGCTCGCGCCCCAGCCAGCGCATGTAGTCGGTCAGCGCGGCGCGCTCGATCAGCTCCTCCGACGGCTCCCAGAGGAGCTCTCCCTCGACGGCCTCCGTGGACATGTCCTCTCCTCCCGGACGACTGCGTGGGGAGCCTAGGTTACGGGCGGCACTCGAGACGAAGGTCCTCCACCTGGCACGGGAGACCCGACCGGTCGACGATCTCGGGGTCTCCGCTCAGCAGGGTGAGACCGTGCGCGGCGGCGGTGGCGATCGCGAAGCAGTCTCCGAGCGCGATGGGAACGGCAGACTTGAGTCGCGCCACCTCCACCATGCGCGAGACACCGGGAAGCTCGAGCTCGAGGCCCGCACGCAGGTCGGCCAGCACCTCGTCGGCGCTCACGCGCCCGTGGTCGCGTTCGAGCCGGTAGTACACCTCGACCGCGTTGACCCAGCTCAGGATCGGACGGTCCGCGAGCTCGGCCTCGACGCGCTCCTGTGCCGGTGACTCCCCGTCGAGCCAGGCCAGGACCGCCCACGAGTCGAGGCAGGCGCTCACCGGGGTTCGCGAGCGCGGTCCGCGAGCAGCCGGGCTGCCATCCCGCTGCCTCGGAATCGTCCGCCGAGCTCCGACCGCCTCCGCTGGGAGGCGACCACCACGGTGTCGCCGTCGAGGCGGAACTCGACCTCCGTCCCGGGGTGGATCCCAGCCTTGTCGCGGAGGTCTTTCGGGATGACGACCTGGCCCTTGGCCCCCACGCGGGCAGTCATACCGACTCAGTATAACGCGCGGTCAGGTCCTGGTGACGAGGTCGGGCGCGTTCGCTTCCGTGTCAGCCGAGGCGAAGCTCCTGGTGTACGGTGCGCCGTGGCGCTCGGCGAGCGCCCCGATCGTCACTCCACGGTGCCCGCGGGCACGGCCCACTGGCAGCGCTGACCGGTGACCGCGGCGATGACATCGAAGTCGGCGTCGTAGTGGAGTACGCCAACGTGGAGCTGCTCCGCCGCGGCCGCGACCAAGAGGTCGGGGATCTTGCGGCCCCGGTGGCTGCGCTGGGCGAGCAAGCGCTGCACTTGAAGCGCGCGGCGCAGGTGGGCTGCGGTCGTCTCGACCGAGTCGAACGCGTCGAGCGCCCCCACGAGTCGATCCCACTCCTCGCCGTTGCGTGCCGAGTAACCGACCTCGAGGTCGCAGATGCTTGGACGGCCGAGCTGCCCGGCCGCAGCCAGCGGCTGGATCACCTCGCGAACCTCAGAGCGGCTGAGCCGCTTCAAGACGCTGGTGTCGACGAGGAAGCTCAGCGCCACGCTTCTGAGCGATCATCGAGGCGGGCATTGGCCAACACGTCCAGAGCCGCGCTGACCTGGCGTTCTCGGAGGAACGTCGCTCGGCGCAGCGCCTCGTTGACCGTGTCTTTGATCGTGGCCGTGCCGAGCTCCGCGCGAGCCGCGCTGAGAGCCTTCTCGTCGAGATCGATCAGGTGCTTCCCCACGACTTCAGTATATACGGAGGCACATCCGTATAGCCTAGGGACCCGGGCGCGACGGCGAGCCGCCATGGCGTGGGGGTCCGGCCGCCGGCCGGCCTCGGTCGCCATGGTGGCGCCCTCCTACAGCCCGAGCGTCTTCGCGATGATGTTGCGCTGGATCTCGGAGGTGCCGCCGAAGATCGTCTGCACCAGCGCGCCGCGCAGGTAGCGCTCCATCGGGTACTCGGTGGCGTAGCCGTAGCCGCCCATGATCTGCATGCCCTCGAGGGCGCAGCGCTTGGCCAGCTCGGTGGACGCGAGCTTGGCCATCGAGGCCTCCTGGGGAAGCATGCGGTCGGGATCCTCGTCGGTGAGGCGCGCCACCCAGCGCACCAGCAGCCGGACCTGCGCGAGGTCGGTGGCCAGATCGGCGAAGCGGTGCGATATGGCCTGGAAGCTGCCGACCGGCCGGCCGAACTGGCGGCGCTCCTTGGCGTAGGCGAGCGCGTCGTCGAAGGCCCGCTGGGCGAGGCCCAGAGCGAGCGCGGCGAGGATCACCCGCTCGTTGTTGAGGCCGGCCATGAGCTGCGTCCAGCCGCCGCCCTCGTGCCCCAGTAGGGCCTCCTCGGGCACGGCGACGCCGTCGAGATGGAGCTCGTTGGTCTCCCGGCCGCCAAGAGTGTCGATCGGCGTGATGGTGAGGCCCTCCGCGTCGCGAGGCACGAAGATCATCGACAGCCCCTCGTGGGGCGAGTCGGTGCGCTCGGTGCGGCAGACGATCAGCACGTGGCTGGCCTTGTGCGCGTAGGAGCACCACATCTTCGTGCCCTCGAGCACGTAGCTCCCGTTCTCGCGCCGGGCGGCGCACTTCAGCGCGGCGACGTCCGAGCCGGCCTCGGGCTCGGACATCGCGATGGCGAGGCCACCGCCGGCGGCCACCCGTCCGAGCAGGTCGCGCTTCTGGTCCTCGGTGCCGAAGCGGTTCAGCGCACCGACCACGATCAGCGTGACCCCGTAGGCGCCGATCGGGGCCTGGCCGCGGGCGGTCTCCTCGAGGAAGAGGACCGCATCGGAGAACGTGCCGCCCGAGCCACCGTACTCCTCGGGGATGGTGATCCCGTACCAGCCGAGCTCGGCCATCTGCCGGGCGGTGTCCTCGTTGTGCAGGTCACCGAAGCCGTCGGTGAGCTCGCGCAGGCGGTCGGGACCGAGCTCGCGGTCGCAGTAGTCGCGCAGCGCATCGACGAAGTCCCGCTGCTCCTCGGAGAGGCCGGTGTCGGCGCGGGTGTCGAGGGCGCCGGCGGCCACGGTCAGGCGCGGGCTCCGGCCGCGACCGGCCGCTCCTCGCGCGCCTGGGCCTGACGCTTGATCTCCCGCAGCGCGATCGACATCTTGTGCACCTCGTCCGCGCCGTCCACCAGGCGCAGGGCGCGGCCCTCGCGCCACATCAACGCGAGCGGAGTGTCGTCGGACACCCCGAGCCCTCCGTGCACCTGGATCGCGCGGTCGAGCACCTGCTGCTGCACGTTCGCGGCCACCACCTTGATCATCGCGATCTCCTGGCGGGCGGCGCGCTTGCCCTCGGTGTCCATCTTCCATGCGGCGTGGAGCACCATCAGGCGGGCACCGTCGATCTCCATGCGCGAGCGCGCGACGAAGTCCTGCACGAACTGCTTCTCGGCCAGCGGCCCGCCGAAGGCCTCGCGCTCGCTGGCCCGCGCGCACATCATCTCGAGCGCCCGCTCGGCCGAGCCGATGGCGCGCATGCAGTGGTGGATGCGCCCCGGCCCGAGGCGGTCCTGGGCGATCACGAACCCCGCGCCCCGCTCGCCGAGGAGGTTCGACTCCGGCACGCGGGCGCCGTCGAAGCGCACCTCCCAGTGGCCGGGACCGCCAGAGTGCCCCATCACCGAGATCGGCCGCACCAGCTCGAATCCCGGCGTGCCCACGGGAACGAGGATCATGCTCGCCCGCTTGTGAGGGGCGGCGTCGGGATCGGTGACGACCATGGCGATGGACACGCTGGCCCCCAGGGCCCCCGAGGAGTACCACTTGTGCCCGTCGATCACCCACTCGTCGCCGTCGAGCTCGGCGCTGGTGCGCAGCCCGGTGGGGTCGGACCCCGCCGTCTCCGGCTCGGTCATCGAGAAGCAGGAGCGGGTCTCCCCCTCGATGAGCGGCCGGAGGAAGCGCTCGCGCTGCTCCTCGGTGCCGTGGTCGGCCAGCACCTCCATGTTGCCGGTGTCCGGCGCGGCGCAGTTGAAGGCCATCGGCGCGATGGGGCTGCGGCCCATCTGCTCGCAGAGGATCCCGTACTCCCAGTTGGTCAGGCCCTCGTCGTCGCCCTCCGCGAACGGGTCGGGCATGAACAGGTTCCAGAGCCCCTCGGACCTCGCGCGCTCGCGCATGTCGTCGATCACGTGGGGATAGGGGACGTCCGGCGCCACCTCCTCGTCGAGAGCGCTGAGCGCCTCGCCCTCCCGCGGGGTGACGTGCTCGTCCATGAAGGCCTCGATCCGCTCGCGCAGCTCCTTGACTCGGGGCGAGGGCTCGAAGTCCATGCGCGCGGGAGGCTATCCGGCGCCCGCGGGTTCCGACCGACCTCAGCCGCTGATCGCCAGCGCCGCCCAGGCCACCGTCGCGGCCAGCGCGCCGCCGGCGAGGACCGCCGCCGCGAGGCGCAGGGCGTGGCCCGCGCTGGGGGCCCCGCGCCCCGCGCGAGCGGGCGCGGGCTCGGCCTCTGCGAGCTCCGTGTAGGTGAGCGTGCCGCGCGCATGCTCGGCGCCCGACAGGGGCACCATGACGTCGCGGGGGCCGGCGGCCAGGAAGTCGGGGACGTCGAAGCCGGCGCTGCGCCGGAGCATGCTCGGCACGCCCTCCTCGATCAGGAGGTTGCGGATGAGCTCGGCCTCGGCCTGGTTTCGGCCCCCCGCCACCCGCACGAGGTCCCCGCGCGCGAACTCCGGGCGGATCTTGCGCGCGTAGGCGCGCGCTTCGCCGCCACGGTCGTCGTCCCGCGGCTCGCTGCCGCCCTCGCCGCGCGCGTACACGAGCGGCATTCCGCACCCCGCGCACAGTCGGTCCTCGAGCGGGTGGCGGCGGGCGCAGCGGGGGCAGAGCAGCGGCTCCGCCGCGCCCGCGCTACTCGATCTCGATCGGCTCTTCCTCGACACGGCCGTCGGCGATCCTCCACGCTCGCACCTCGGGGTCGGCCGCCAGGGAGACGATCACCTGGAGCCAGTGCGGGTACTGGGCGAGGTTGACGTCGGTCTGCGAGGGCTCGGCCGCGCTGCGCGGATGGGAGTGGTAGATGAAGATGTCGTGGCCCTCGTCGTCGTGCTCGTTGGCGGCCAGGAGGCTCGGCCCGTCGAGCTCGTAGCCGTAGCGGGAGTCGCGCAGGTTCCGCGAGCGGTGCACCTCCTCGACGCGCCCGTCCACGCCGTGGCCGTAGCCGCAACATTCCTTGGGGGCTGACTCACGGGCGTGGTCGACCATTACCTGCCACTGGGCCCGAATGATCCGCATGGCGCGGAGGCTAGATGCCGAGGTTCTGGCCGGCCCGCCCGGCGGGTACCCTCGAGCACGTGTTCAACGTCGGCCCGCTGGAGCTCATCATCGTGCTGATCATCGCGTTGATCGTGCTCGGCCCGAAGAAGCTTCCGGAGGTCGGACGCTCGGTCGGCAAGGGCATGCGGGAGTTCAAGGCGGCGATCGGCGGCGGTCGTTCGGACAGCGACGACAACCCGCTCGCCGGCATCGACTGGAACGAGCACGGTGAGTTCCCGGACTTCGACGAGGAGCTGGAGCTCGAGCGCGACGACGGCCCCGAGCCCGGCGACGACGCATCTGAGCGCGCCCCCCACGACAAGGACGAGACCCGGTCGGGCGACGCCGGCCGAAACGAGGGCGGGCCGGGGGACACGGGCGAGAGCGAAGCCCGACGGCGCGACCGCGAACGGGACGAGTTCGGCCGCGTCCAAGCCGAGGAGGAGGCCCGGGCGCGGCAAGGGTTCTCGTAGGGCTCGCGGACTGCCCGCATCAGGTTCCCGTAGCGGGGACCTGCACAACCCCGAACACGTCGCTCCCAATCAGGTGTGGTTGGGGTTATGCAGCGTCCTCATGCGTAACCTCAGGCACGCCGCGCCCGGGACGACGTGACAGGGGTTCTGCATGCCGCCGGAGCCGCGGCGGCCTCCCTCCGTCGCCCGGGTCCCGCAGCCCTACCAGAACGACGCGGTCTCGATGACCTCCTCGAGCTCCTCGAGCGGCTTCGTGTAGACGCCGGAGGAGAGGTACTTCCACCCGTCGTCGCAGACCACGAACACGACGTTCCCCTCGTCGATCTCCGAGGCCACCCGGTGGGCGATCTTGGCGATCGCCCCGCTCGAGACGCCGGCGAACACGCCCTCCTCGGCCAGCAGCTTCTTGGTCCAAACCACCGAGTCGCGGTTCGAGACGAAGATCTTCCGATCGAGCAGGTCGAGGTCGAGGATCGGGGGGATGAACCCGTCGTCGAGCGAGCGCAGGCCCTGGACCAGCTCGCCCTGGAGCGGCTCGGCGGCCACGACCAGTGTGCTCGGGTTCTCCTCCTTGAGGCGGCGTCCGGTACCGGTCAGCGTGCCGCCCGTGCCGAGACCGGCCACGAAGGCGGTCACCTCGTCGAGCTCCTCGAGGATCTCGACCGCAGTGCCCTCGTAGTGGGCGCGCGGGTTGGCCTGGTTCCCGTACTGGTAGGGCATGTAGTAGGAGGCGTCGCCCTCGGCCATCTCCAGGGCCATGGCCACGGCCCCGTTCGAACCCTGGTCGCCGGGGGAGTAGACGATCTCTGCCCCGTACATGTGCAGGAGCTGGGTGCGCTCGACGGTCACGTTGTCGGGCATCACGACCTTGAGCGGGTAGCCCTTGCGCGAGCAGATCATGGCCAGGGAGATACCGGTGTTGCCGGACGTCGGCTCGAGGATGGTCTGCCCCGGGGCGATCGCGCCGCGCTCCTCGGCGTCCTCGATCAGCGCCCGGGCCACGCGATCCTTCACCGACCCGGTGGGGTTGTGCGACTCGAGCTTGGCGTAGATCCGCACGCCGGGCTTGGGCGAGAGCCGCTTGAGCTCGACGAGCGGGGTGTGCCCGATCGCCTGCACGATGTCCCCGTACCTGCCGCCGCAGGGTCGGTTCTCGAGGCCGGGCTCGATCACTTCAGAAAGTGTAGTCCGCTCGAGCGAATCCCGGGCGATGGCGGCGCCCCGCGAACGTGCTCGACGCGTACGCCGGGCTCAGCGCCCGAAGCCCACGGTCACGCGCCGATTCTTTGCGCGCCCGCGCGGATTGTCCTCGCCGTCCTTGGTCTCGTTGGCGGCGACAGGGTCCTCCTCCCCGTGGCCCACCGCCCTGAGGCTCGGCGCCGAGGCACGCAGGCGCTGGCGCAGGGCGCGGGCCACCGCGTCGGCGCGTCTGCTCCCTCATCGGCGCGCCGTCGTGGTGCGGGACCTCGCTACCCCCCGGCCATCGCCGGGAGGATCACCACGGTGTCGCGCTCGGTGACCGGGGTGTCCAGCCCGTCCAGCACGCGTACGTCCTCGTCGTTCAGATACACGTTGACGAAGCGGTTGAGTGCGCCGTCCTCGCCGAAGAGCTGGCCCCGGGTGTCGGGGTGGCGCTCGGCCAGCGCGGTCAGGACCTGACCCACGCTCGAGCCCTCGGCGGGCACCTCCTTCTCCCCGCCCGTGTAGGAGCGGAGCACCGGAGGGATCTTGACGACGCTCACGGGATCGACGCTACTAGACCTCGTGCGCGAGCTACCCAGCCGCCGCGCAGAAGGCCTCGTAGTCGGGGAAGACCCCCATCTCCTCCTCGGAGATCGACTCGGGGTCGCGCGAGCAGATCGGGCACTCGGGATCGCGCCGGACCTTGAGCTCGGTGAAGGAGGCGGCCAGGGCATCGTAGAGCAGGAGCCGTCCGACGAGCGGATCGCCGCTGCCCACGATCAGCTTGATGACCTCGGTGGCCTGGAGCAGCCCCATGGTTCCCGGCAGCACTCCGAGCACGCCGTTGGCCCCGCACGAGGGGGCCAGCTCGGCCGGCGGGGGCGACGGATACAGGCACCGGTAGCAGGGACCGTCGTAGGGCTTGAATATCGCGAGCTGTCCGTCGAAGCCGAGGATCGAGGCCGAGACCACCGGGATCTGGAGCCGGACCGTGGCGTCGTTCAGCAGGTAGCGGGTGGGGAAGTTGTCGACGCCGTCGACGATGATGTCGTAGCCCTCGATGATCTCCATGATGTTCGAGGCGTCGAGGCGGGCGTTGTACTTGACGACCTCCACCTCGGGGTTGATGGCGTGGATCGAGGTCTCGGCGGAGTCGACCTTCGGCTCGCCCACCCGGTCGGTGGTGTGGATGACCTGGCGCTGGAGGTTGGAGACGTCGACCTCGTCGTCGTCGACGATGCCCAGCGTGCCCACCCCCGCCGCGGCCAGGTAGAGCGCGGTCGGCGAGCCGAGCCCGCCGGCACCGAGCAGCAGCACCTTGGCGTCGAGCAGCTTCAGCTGCCCCTCGATGCCCACCTCGGGCAGCAGCAGGTGGCGCGAGTAGCGCGAGCGCTGCTCGGCCGTGAGCGCCCGGGGCACCTCGACGTCGTACCCGCGGTCCTTCCACAGCGTGATCCCGCCGGTGAGCGACTCGACGTTCTCGTAGCCGAGCTCCTCCTGGAGCGTGCGGGCGGCGAGGGCGGAGCGGTTGCCGCTGGCGCAGTAGAGGATGAGGTGCTCGGAGCGGTCGGGCGCCGCGCCCTCGATACGGGACTCGAGGTACCCGCGCGGGACGTGCGCCGCCCCGGGGATGTGGGACTCCTCGAACTCCTGCTGCTCGCGGACGTCGATCAGGCGCGCGTGGTCGCCCGACCCGGCGCCGTTCGCGCTCGCGCCGTTCAGTCCGGTGGCGTCGCGCGCGTCCTTCGGATCCACCTCGCGGACCTTCTCCTTGACCCTGCGCATGTACTCGGCGGCACTGGGCATGTCGGCGGCGTAACTCCTTGAATTCGGGTCGACTTTTCGCTTCAGAAAGTATAGCGCCGGGGAGGGCACGCTCGGAGGACGTCGTGAGGGCGTCGATCACCTCCGGATCTCTACATTGGCACGTGTGACGAGGCGCCGAACCACCGTCCTTCTCGTGGCCGGCGCGCTGTCGGCCTCGGGCGTCGTCGTCGGGTGGGTCGGTGGGCAGCGCGCGGAGAGCACGAGCATCGCGGCTCCCTCGGCGGGCGTCATCGGCCCGGTCTCGCCGTTCCAGGGCTCGGTGGTCCCTCCAGGGGTGCGCGTGCCGGACCTGACGCTGAGCGACCAGGACGGACGGCCGATCTCCCTGCGGGGGCTGCGTGGCCGCCCGTGGGTGGTCACCTTCCTCTACACGAAGTGCGACGAGAGCTGCCCGCCGCAGGCCCATCAGATCAAGGGCGCCCTCGACGACCTCGGTCGCGACGTTCCCGTGGTGGCCATCTCGGTCGAGCCCGAGGAGGACACGCCCGAGTCCGCGCGCGAGTTCATCCAGGAGGTGCGGATGATCGGGCGAATGAGCATCCTGCTCGGCACGCGCCCCGAGCTAGCCCGCGCGTGGAAGGGCTTCGCCGTCCAGCCCCAATCCCCGAAGGTCGAGCACCAGTCGCGCATCGCGCTGATCGACGCCGAGGGCTTCCAGCGCGTGGGCTTCACGCTCGACCAGGCCACACCCGAGCGGATCGCCCACGACCTGCGGGTGCTCGGAGCCTGAGCGCGGCCTCCGCGCCGGCGCGGAGGCACGAGCGGTGCGCCGCGGGAGCCCGCCGCTAGGGGATGCCCCGAAGCACGCCGCCGTTGACGCGCAGGGCGGCGCCGCTGGTGGCCGACGCCTGCTCGGAGGCGACGTAGACCACGAGGTTCGCCACTCCTCCGTGGTGCGCTTCTCACCGGATACCATCGGCTCTCGTTCTGCGAGCGGAGGCCATCCCGTCGGGGGAAGAGAAGAGAGGCGGGCCGATGAGGCGAGGGCGTGCGGGGCGGAGGACGTGGGTGG
>Ga0208612_1000700_pt1 | contig 14126 bp, 11 predicted proteins | sample AntDryMetagUQ889_FD_188089 | JGI IMG/M metagenome (GOLD analysis project Ga0208612, IMG submission 188089) | Polar desert microbial communities from Antarctic Dry Valleys - UQ889 (SPAdes) | ecosystem: Environmental > Terrestrial > Soil > Desert | place: Antarctic Dry Valleys | collected 2008-12-31 | reverse complement strand
GGGTCGGATCGTGGTCATCGGCGGCACCGGCGCGGTCAGCGACGGCGTCCTCAACGCGCTGCGCGGCCACGCCACCAGCGGCACGGCGACCCGCCTCGCGGGGGCCGATCGCTACGCCACCGCGGTCGCCATCTCGCAGGCCACCTCGCCCGCCGATGGCGACGGCACCGTCTACGTCACTGTCGGGACGAACTTTCCCGATGGGCTGGCGGGGACGCCCGCGGCCGTGCTCGCCGGAGCTCCGCTGCTGACGCTGCCGGGCAACCGCCTGCCGGCCGTGGTCGCGGATGAGCTGCGTCGGCTGAATCCGGGCAGGGTGGTCGTTCTCGGCGGGCCGGGGGTTGTTTCCGACGGCCTCGTGGCGGCGCTGCGCGAGATTTGGGACTGATTGTCCTGCGAGGGTCCCGGTTTCGGGGCGGGTGAGGGGCATTCGATAGGGCCATCGCCGCGGCGATGGAGGCGCCGTAGCGTGACGTGGTCGCTCGCAATCCATGCCCGGAGCTTCATTGCCCGTCATGCCCTCGCGCCCCTTCCGTCGCACCTCGGCTCTCCTCGCCGCCCTCGTCATGCTCGCCGCATTGGCCGCGCCCGCCTCGGCCGTGGACGGTGATGCGTACCTCTCGCTGGCGAACCAGAAGCGCGCGTCGGTCGGGCTTTCCGCCGTCGGCTGGGCCGCCAGCGGCAGCCATACGACTTCATCGGTCACCGGGAAGCTGTACTCGGTGATGATCTTCGTCAAGCTGTGCAGCGCCCCGCCGCCTCCTGCCGAAGAGCCGCCCGCCGGCGGTGACACCACCTTCACCAGGTTGGCCGGAGCCGATCGCTACGCCACCGCCGCCGCGCTCAGCCGCGCACGCTTCGGATCGGGCGCGTCCACGGTATTCATCGCCACCGGTGCCTCGTTCCCGGACGCGCTGGCAGGCTCGCCGGCGGCGGCCATGGCCGATGGCCCGATCCTGCTCACCGCGCGTGACGGCCTCCCGACAGCAACCGCGAATGAGCTCGCTCGGCTCCGCCCCTCGCGCATCGTCATCCTGGGCGGGCCGGGCGTGGTGACCGATCGCGTCGCCGCGCAGCTGCAGGCTCACGCCGGCACCGTCGAGCGGTGGTGGGGCGCGACTCGCTTCGAGACCGCTGCCGCGATCAGCCGCGCGACCTTCAGCCCCGGCGTCCCCGTGGCCTACCTGGCGACCGGAAGCACCTTTCCCGACGCCCTGTCGGGCGGCGCCATCGCCGGGCGCAACCACAGTCCCATCCTGCTCGTCGGGCGCGACTCGCTTCCCACCGCCACAGCCGACGAGCTGGCACGCCTGCGGCGCCGATCCAGGTCGTGATTCTCGGCGGCACCGGGGTCATCTCGGACGCGGTGCTCCAAGCGGCGGCGGGCTACGCGCTCACCGGGTCCGCCATTCGCCTCGCCGGCGCGGATCGGTTCACCACGTCCGTTGCCATCAGCCAGTCGGGATATGGCGCCGCCGGCAGCGACACCGTCTTTGTGGCCACCGGCACGAACTTCCCCGATGGCCTCGCCGGCGGGGCCGTGGCGGCGCTCGTGCCGGGTCCTATCCTGCTCGTCACGCCGACCCAACTCCCCGGCTCGATCGCGGCCGAGCTCCGGCGTCTCGACCCGGACACGGTCTACGTCATCGGCGGGACCGGAGCGGTCTCCGACGGCGTGGTGCGAGCCATGGACGCCGCGCTGCCCTGAGGTCGGGCCGGGCTGCCGGTAGAATCGGGGCAAGATGACCACCCTCACCCCCGGGAACGCCACCGGCACGGGCCGACGAGCCGATGGCCGCGTGTCCAACCAGCTGCGCCCGGTCAAGGTCGTCCCGGACTACCTGAAGTTCGCGGAGGGCTCGGTGCTGATCCGCGTCGGTGACACGCGCGTCATCTGCGCCGCGACCATCGAGGACCGCGTGCCCGGCTGGATGCGCGGCAAGGGCCGTGGCTGGGTCACCGCCGAGTACAGCATGCTGCCGCGGGCGGGCACCGAGCGCAGCCAGCGCGAGGCGGCGCGCGGCTCCATCGGCGGCCGGACGCACGAGATCCAGCGGCTCATCGGCCGATCGCTGCGCGGCGTCATCGATATGAGCAAGCTCGGCGAGCGCACCATCACGCTCGACTGCGACGTCATCCAGGCCGACGGCGGCACCCGCACGGCGAGCATCACCGGCGCCTACGTGGCGCTGGCGCGGGCCCTCAACAGGTACGGGATGGGGCAGCTGCTCATCGGTCAGGTCGCCGCCGTGAGCGTGGGCATAGTGAAGGGCAGCCCGTACCTCGACCTCGACTATTCGGAGGACTCCACCGCCGAGGTCGACTTCAACGTGGTGATGACGGACGACGACCGTCTCATCGAGGTGCAGGGCACGGCCGAGCACGGCGCATTCACGCGTCAGCAGATGGACGCCATGATCGACCTCGCCTCGGCGGGCATCCGGCAGCTCTTCACCATCCAGCGCACCGCCATCGAGGCGCCACCGGTCGAGTGAGGCGCCTCCTCGTCGCCACCACCAACCCCGGGAAGCAGCGCGAGTTCCGCCGGTTGCTGGCCCATCTCCCTGCCGACGTCGTCACGCCTGACGAGCTCGGCCTCGGCCTCGACGTCGAGGAGCCGTACGACACCTACGCCGAGAACGCCACCGTCAAGGCCGATGCCTACGCGCGCGCCTCCGGGCTCCTCACCCTCGCCGATGACTCCGGGCTCGAGGTGGCCGCCCTCGGCGGCGGGCCCGGCGTGCGCACCGGCCGCTGGGGCCAGCGCGACGGACGCGATGCCGATCGCATGGTGGAGGCCGTCGCCGGCGCGGAGGATCGAGGCGCGCGGATGGTCTGCGTGCTCGCCGTCGGCATACCGTCGGAAGACGGGTCGGCGCCTGGCATCGAGCTCTTCGACGGTGTGATCGACGGGTCTATCGCCCGCCAGCGGCGCGGAACCGGCGGCTTCGGCTACGACCCGGTCTTCGAGCTCCCGAGCGGCCAGACGACCGCCGAGCTCCAGGAGGCGGAGAAGGATCGGATCAGCCACCGCGGCCGAGCCGTCGCCGCGGCCACGCATCGGCTCATGGAGCTGCTCCAGCCGGCATAGCCCATCGGTCCGGGCGATTTGGCGACATTCGTCCGGTCGAACTAACCGTTCGTGAACCGTACGGTGGCGGTATATCGCGGAGGACAGCACGCGTGTGTGTTCTCCGCTCCGTACCGCACCGGAGTCCTCACCATCGTGTCCCGAGTCGCAGCCAGCCTTCTCGCGCTCCTCATCTTCGTGAGCGTCGCCGCGCCCGTCGCCGCCGCCGAGCCCGATCCCGCCACGACCCCGGTCGTCGGAGAGGTGGTGCCCGGCGAGGTGATCGTGAAGTACCACGATGCCGCGGATGCCCCGGCTGCGACTGCCGAGGACGGCCTCGAGATCCTGGCCGAGCTGGGCAGCGACCCCGCCGAGATGCCGCTCCTCGTGTCCACCGAGGGCCAGTCGGTCGGCGCGGTGCTGGCCGAGCTCAACGCGGACCCCGCGGTCGACTACGCCGAGCCGAACTACGTGGTGGGATTGACCGAGGAGCCCGAGGAGGGCGCGCTCGCCGTCTTGCCTCCGGACACCGGCGCCACCGCCGTCTCCGTGAACGACCCGCGCAGCGGCGACCAGTACTCGCTCGACCGCATGCAGGTCCGAAGCGCCTGGGGCCTCTCGCCGGGCAGCGCCTCCATCGTCGCGGTCCTCGACACCGGCGTCCAGTTCGGCCATCCCGACCTCGCGGGCCGCCTGCTCGGGGGGCACGACTTCGTGAACAATGACCGCGACGCAAGCGACGACAACGGTCACGGCACCTGGGTCTCCGGGATCATCGCCGCCAATCCGAACGATGGCTACGGCATGGCCGGCATCAGCTGGAATGACTGGATCCTGCCGGTGAAGATCATGAACCGCGAAGGGACCGGCAGCACGTCGAACCTCACCGCCGGCATCATCTGGGCGGCGGACAACGGCGCGACCATCATCAACATGAGCGTCGGTGGCTTCCCGTACTCGCAGTACGTGCAGGACGCCATCAACTACGCCTGGAGCAAGGGTGCCGTCCTCATTGGCGCGGCCGGCAACAATCGTCGCGAGGAGAATTTCTACCCCGCCAGCTTCACGAACGTGGTCAGCGTGACCGCCACCCAGGCCGATGACGAGTTCGCCAACTGGTCCAGCTACGGCTCGATGGTCGACGTGAGCGCCCCCGGCGCCTCGATCCTCACCACGAACTGCTACGCGTGCACGTACGGCCGGCACGACACCTGGGGCACCCACACGAAGATCAGCGGCACCAGCTTCGCGACGCCGAACGTGGCCGGCGTCGTGGCGCTCATCCGCGGCCGCTTCCCCGCCGAGGGGCCGGCCCAGATCGTCAACCGGCTGCTCGCCAGCGTGGACGACCAGGGATATCCCGGGTTCGACAACCGATACGGCCTCGGGCGGGTGAATGCCGCCCGCGCCCTCGGCGGCGGCAGCCCCACGCCCCGCACCTCGACCGGCGACGCCCTGGAGTCGAACAACGTCCTCGGCGCCGCACCGATCATCGCGCTCGGCGCGACCACCTGGCCCTCGATCCACCCCGCGGGGGACGTCGACGTCTTCTCGGTCGACGTGCCCCGTGCTGGCCGCCTCGACGTGCGAGTCACCGGCGTGGTGGACACCGCGCGCGTGGTGAAGAGCTCCCTGCCCATCGATCCGATCGTCGAGCTGTACTCGACCGCCGGCACGCTGCTGGTCCGCGTCGACAACGTGTGGGAGGCCGGCACGGAGCTCGCCTCGTACTCGGTCAGCGAGCCGACCCGCTTCCTGATCCGGGTCCGCAACTACTACGCGAACGGCAACCCGACTGCGTATTCCATCACGCCCTCGTACGTGGACACCATCGCGCCCACCGTGGTCGCGAGCACGCCGTCCAGCGGCGCCACCAGGGTCCGCCAGGACAGCTCGGTGACCGTGGACTTCAGCGAGCCGGTGAGCGGCGTGAGCGCGGCCACCGTGCAGCTGCGCAACGCGGGCGGAGCGCTCGTGCCAGCCACCGTCCAGTACGGGTCCAACCGGGCCACCCTCCGCCCGTCGGCTCCGCTCGCGGCGGATACCCTCTACACGGTAGCCCTCGGCGGCGGCATCACTGACGCGACCGGGAACGGTCTCGTGCCCACGGGCTGGACGTTCACGACCGCCAAGCTCACCGTGCGCCTCGCGGGCGCCGACCGGTACGCCACGGCCGCCGCGGTCAGCGCCTCGCTCTTCGAGCCCGGCGTCCCGGTCGTCTTCATCGCCACCGGTCGCGGCTTCCCTGACGCCCTGGCCGGTGGCCCCGCCGCCGCCGCCGGTGGCGGCCCGCTGCTGCTGACCGATACGAGCCGCATCCCCGCGGCGACCGCGGCGGAGCTCACGCGGCTTCAGCCCGGGCGCATCGTGGTCCTCGGCGGCAGTGGGGTGGTTTCCGACTCCGTTGCGGCGGCGCTCCAGGCCTACACGGCCGGAAGCGTGACCCGCATCGGCGGCGCCAACCGCTACGCGACCGCCGCGGCCATCAGCGCCGCGACCTTCGCGCCGGGTGCGCCGATCGTCTACATCGCCACCGGCTCGAACTACCCCGATGCGCTGGCGGCGGGCGCTGCGGCCGCTCAGCGCAAGGCGCCGATTCTCCTCACGCAGGGCGGTGCGGTGCCGGCCGACACTGCGGCCGAGCTGGCGCGGCTTGCACCCGCGCAGATCGTCGTTATGGGTGGGACCGGCGTCATCAGCGACGCGGTGGTCGAGCAGCTCAGGGCCTTCGCGCCATCGGTGCTTCGCGTCGCGGGTCCCGACCGGTATGCCACGGCGGTGAGCCTCACGGCATCGAGCATCGCCGCCGGCAGCGTCTCCACGGTGTACCTGGCCACGGGGACGTCCTTCCCGGACGGGCTGTCGGCCGGCCCGGTCGCCGGCACGAACGGTGCGCCGCTGCTCCTCGTGACCACGACCGCCGTTCCGGCGGTCGTGGCGGCCGAGCTGCGGCGCCTCAACCCGACGACCGTCGTGATCGTCGGTGGCTCGGGCGCCGTCTCCGACGGGGTGATGAACGCGATCCTCGCCATCTGGCCCTGACCGACTCCCGCCGACGCGGGGTACACGCCGGAGCGGGGTATAGTCGGGCCCGCGGGGCGTGGCGCAGCTCGGCAGCGCGCCTGCTTTGGGAGCAGGAGGTCGCCGGTTCGAATCCGGCCGCCCCGACCACGTAAGATCAGCGGCGTCCGATGCTGATCGCCCTGACGTTCGCCTCCGCACTCGTGGTGGGGTTGATCGTGACCCCCGTGGTGCGCGAGGTCGCGATGCGGCTCGAGCTCCTCGACCACCCGGGAGCGCATCGCAAGGTTCACCAGTTTCCCGTGCCGCGCGTCGGTGGCGTGGCGATGGCGATTGCCTTCGGCGCCGGCATCGGCCTGGCCCTGCTGGGGTCGGGTGGGGATCTGGGGGCCGTCGCGGGCGGCGCGCCGAACCGCGTACCCGCCATCCTCGCCGCCGTCGGCCTTCTCCTGATCGTGGGGGTGATTGATGACACGCGGGGGATGCGCGCACTCGTCAAGCTCGGCGTTCAGGTCGCCGCCGCGCTGCTCGCCTTCGGCCTCGGCCTCACTCTCGAGCGGGTCCATCTTCCCGGCGGCGTGGTGGAGCTCGGCCCCCTCGCGCTTCCGGTGACCGTGGCGTGGATCGTCGGCGTCATCAACGCGGTGAATCTGATCGACGGGCTCGACGGCCTGGCCTCGGGCGTGGGGCTGACGGTCCTCGGCGCGTTCGGCGTGTTGGCGGCCGCGCGGGGCGGCGACCCCACCCTGTTCATCACCGCGGCCGCCGTGGGCGCGGCGATCGGGTTCCTCGCCTACAACCTCCACCCCGCCTCGATCATCATGGGCGACACCGGGTCGATGCTCCTCGGCTTCGTGATCGCCGCGATCGGGATCTCGCTGGTCCAGGACGGCGCGCGACCGGTAGCCCCGTGGGTGCCCGTGATCGCGCTGGGCGTTCCGATCCTCGACACCGCGTGGGCCGTGGTGCGCCGCACCGCCCGCGGCACCCCGTTCTACCTCGCGGATCGAGGCCACATCCACCACCAGCTGCTGCGGCTGGGGCTGACGCAGCGAGACGCCATGCTCAGCCTGACCGCGGTCTCTGGCGCGCTGGCCATGATCGCCATCGTGCTCGGGCGGAACCGGTGAGGCGCGCCCGCCTCCGGGGCTAGAGGTTCGGAGGCAGCTCGTTCGAGGCGTCGTCCAGTTCTGCGGCGGGCGGCCCGAGCGCGTCGGTCCCGAGGTACCAGCCTTGGAGGTCATCGCGCCCGAACAGGCGGCCCATCTCCTCGCGGATCGCGTTGCGTCGCGGTTCGAGCAGGTAGTTGAACTCCGGCTGCGACGGCGCGTCCACGTACCTCGGGTAGTCGAGCACGATGCGCTCGATCTCCGGTCCGGTGATGAGGGGCAGCAGGCTCGCGAGGTCGCCGGCCTGATCGCGCGGGAAGTCGCTGTCCACGGTGCGTCCGATGGCGCGCAGGATGTCGGGCAGCTCGGAGAAGAGGTCCGCGGCGGCGAGCTCATTGCGCACTCCGATGAGCACCTGCTGCTGACGCTCGTTGCGGTCGAAGTCGGTCTGGGTCAGCCGGGTGCCGTCGGGCATCTCGATCCACCCCTGGCGGCTGCGGGCAAACGCCAGGGCCGACAGGCCGCCGTAGTGATTGCATCCCGCCGGCAGCACCGAGCGGATCGGTGGGGTCGCCGGGCCGCAGCTGCTCGCCGAAGAGCGGATCCACGAGCCGACCGGGGAGGCACAGCTCCACCCCGCCCATGGCGTCGATGAGCTGGCGAATCCGGCCATGTCCACGATGGCGTAGTAGGGAAGCTCGAGGCCCACGTACAGGCCGATGGCCTCCCGCACGGTGCGGATCCCGCACTCCACCGGCGTGCCGTCCAAGTCCGGGCACCACAGCTCCGGGTCTGCGGCGGCGACGCTCGCGAGCTCATTTGCCTTGCCGGGGAACACGCCGTCCGCGTAGATCCTGGTGTCGGGCAGCGGCACGTACCCGGTGTCGCGAGGCACGGAGATCATCGCCGCCGTGCGCTCCGCCGGATCCAGGCTCAGTACGAGGACCACGTCGGTGAGGATCTCGTCCCGCCCCGGAGCCGCATCGGTGCCCAGCAGGAGGAAGTTGATCCGGCCCTCGCCGTCCCAGCGGTACGCTGCGCTGCGCGGGGGTCGCGGCCGGGTCGGGGCCGTCCTCGCCATCGGCCCCGCCGGAGACGTCGCCCGGTTGGCCGCCGCCGTCCTCGAAGATCTGGGCAAGCGTCGTGTCGAGGCGTGAGACCACCACGGCAACCCAGCCGTGCATGGCCCCGGTGAGCAGGACGAGGGCACCGGCGGCGATGATGCCTGCGCGCCGATCACCCCGGGCGACGGACGGCCCGCCACCGATGCCCGCCTCGACGATGGCGATCGCGCGCCACGCGAAGAACACGAGGTTCATGACGAGGACGCTCACCAGGAAGGGCCGCGACAGCAGGCCGTTGCGCAGCGCCTCCCCAACGAGGTTCATGAGCAGCAGCGGGACGGTGATCAACAGCACCACGGGAATCGCGAAAATCGCGGCCATGCGCGGATTTCCCGCATATGCCTGCCCCAGACCGGGGAAGATGAAGGACAGCATCGCCGCGAGCCACGGGCGGTGGGGCCGATGGAGCAACGGACGCCCCTCGACGGTGGTCGGGAGGCTCGGTGGGGTGGCCATCGGGTCGGCGAGTCTACACCGGATATGGCCCGAGCACGGAGCTTGTGCAGACGGTGGTGCGCGCGGTCCACGCTTGGGGTAGTACGGATGGGTTAGTACGTTTGCGTCATCACTGCGGCCGCCCGCATACTCACGCCCGCCGCCGTCGCGCCGGTTGGACCGATCACGTCCCAAGGATCCCAGCACATGCCAGTTGAGCTCACCATCGTCGCGATCACGGCCCTCGTCGCGGGGCTGCTCCTGATCGGTATCACCCTGTCCGGGCGGCGCCGATCGGCCGAGGCGGCGAGTGGTGGGCAGCGCGCGATGGCGCGCCCGACGGAGCGCACACCTTCCCTGGCCTCCGACCCGCGGCTTCCGGAAGGCATCCACGGAGCCGGGCGCGGCGGGGGCGACCGTGAGGCACCGGGGGCGCAGGCGACCATGCGCGTTGTCTGGTGGCTGACCGTCACCATCGTGCTGCTCGGTGTTGGCATCAGCGGCTCCTTCGGCGATGACAGCGCCCCCATCTTCGTCCTCGGCGCTGCCGCGGCCGTGGCAGTCGTCATCTTCCACGAGCTCCAGGGCACGTACCGCTCGGGTCTCCTGCGCGTCGCGGAGCTCGCTGCCGCGGTGACCCTCATCGGCGGCCTGCTTGCCCTCACCGGGTTCGCCTCGTCGCCCTTCGTGATGCTCTTCGCCCTCGTGGCCGTCGCCGCGGCGCTGGCCAACGGCTCCCGTGCGGGGCTCGCGGCGGCGGTGCTCGCCAGCGTCGCCTTCGGCGTGGTCCTGTACTTCGATCCGCAGCTCACGAGCTACGGTCCCAACGACGCGCTCCGCCTGTCGGTGGGCCTGGTCGCCACGTGGCTGCTGGCCTTCGTGGCCATCGCGCACGCGAGCCGCCAGCGGCGGACGATCGCGGCGGTACTCGCGGTCTCCCGCACGGATCCGCTCACCGGCCTGTTCAACCGCTCCCAGCTGTTCGTCACCGTCGAGCAGGAGGTCAGCCGCACGCGGCGCAGCGACCGTGGGTTCTGCGTGCTGATGATCGACCTCGACGGGCTCAAGGCGGTCAACGACAGCATGGGCCACCTGCGCGGCGACGACGTGCTCCGCGCGCTCGGCAACGTCATCCAGCACTCCATTCGGGCCGTGGACAGCGCCTACCGCTTCGGCGGCGACGAGTTCGTCGTGGTGCTGCCCGAGACCGACATCGTCGGCGCCTTCGTGGTCGGGGAGAAGATCCGCTCCGGCTCGGAGGACCTGGCGCTCAGCCTCGCCACCGCGCTCGGAGGAGGGCCCGACCCGTTCACCAGCGTCAGCATCGGCCTCGTCTCACACCCGGAGGACGGCTTCACGGCCGAGGAGCTGATGACCGCCGCAGACCGCGCCATGTATCAGGCGAAGATGCTGGGCAAGAACCAGATCAGCGGCAACCCTCGCGCGCGACCGGCCCTCATCGCACGCCGGTCCGCCGATGCGGCGCGCGAGGCCAGCGACGCACCGGAGGCGCCTGCACCCGCTGCGCCGGCGCGTGCGGCCTCCACGAACTCGCCGCGTGAGGACCGGGCCGTGGCCGTCGAGCTCGGATCGGGCGCTGCCCCGACTGCCCCGGAGCCTCCTGCGCCCGCAGCGCCGACCGTCGCCGACGACGATGCCGATGAGGGCAACCACGGCCACGAGTCCGAAGAGGAGGACCAGCCCGAGGCAGGCGAGGTCCGGCGCCAGATTGCAGCTGCCAGTCGCTCGTTCGATCCCGACCACCAGATCCGCCGGGCGATGGACGCCTTCCTCTCACCGATCGCACCCGATGCGGAGCGGCGCACGCCCGACCACTGAGGCCGACCGCCGATCAGGACTCGGTGATGGCGCTCCCGACCGGCACGATCTCCCACCACACGCGACCCGGAGGCAGCACGACGGGCTCACCCGACTCGGCGTACGTCCACGTCGTCAGGTCGTCGGGCGTCGTCCGGGACCAGCGCACGTCGTGCGCCTGGCCGTCAACGAAGAGCACGCCCGTTCCCTCCCCGGTGAGGAACTGGATGCGGCGGGGGAAGCCGCCGGGGTCGGGCTCGTTGGGCAGGACCTCCTGCTCGACCTCCTGCACGATGACGGTCCGCGCGCGTATCCGGTCGCCGGTCACGGCGTCGGAGTTCGCGGCGCCGGCATCGGTGCGCAGCCAGACGCCGGTAGCGGGATCCCACTCCCAGCCGAACTGCCAGAAGCTGGCGGTCTGGAGGCCGATGGTGGTCACCGCACGCCCGGACGGCAGGACCGCGGCCGGATCGAAGGTGAACGGCGCGCGGGCGACACCCGCGACCTGCGCGAGCTCGGTGAGCTGCCCGCCCTCGAGCTCCGCCCGGGCGGCATCCACGTCGAAGAACACGTTGTGCGGCGGCGGCCACGGCCCGGCTCGATAGAAGAAGGACCAGTTGCTGGTGAGCCCGTTCAGGTACGGGACCCCGTTGGTGTTCATGCTGTCGAGCACCTGGAACGCGGCGCCGAAGTTGAACGTGACAGCCCGCAGCTGCTGGAAGAGGTCCACGTTGAAGTAGCGCAGCGAGCGGACCGGGCCGACGTCCGCCCCGACCGACTCGGCGCACAGGTAGATGGCGGCGAAGCGCGTGGTGTCGCCCTCGACCGGGGCCTCGATCACGAGATCGGCGAGGTTGAGCCCCGATGGAGGCCGCGCGATCGGGTTGTTCTCGATCACCACGAGGATGGCGGGACGAAGCGCGAGGGCGGGGTCCGCCAGGGGCTCCCCGTTCATCGGGCATACCGCGCTCGCCAACGGTGACGGGCTGGCGGAGGCCGTCGGGCTGGGTGACGGGCTGGCCGACGGCGTGGGCGATGGAGTGGCCGATGGTGTCGGGACGGGACTGGGGGTGGGTGAGGCGCGAGTGCTCAGGAGCACCGCACCGATCACCAGGGCGACGAGCAGCAGTCCGCCCAGCGCGAGGAGCGCGCGGCCGGAACGACGGGGAGGCATCTGCGACCCATGCTACCGACTCGTCGGGACCGACGCGTCCGGCGTGCGCTGTAGACTCACCAGCCCATGCCCGCCGCCGCCGCGCGCTCCGCCTGATGGCCGCCACGCGGGTGACCGGCCGGCCGATCCCCATCAGCGAGCGGGTCGCCCGCGCCGCGGAGCGCGTCCTCCGCGTGCTCGGCGACGCGCGTACGGGCCTCGCACTGCTCCTGCTCATCGGCCTCGCGAATGCCGTCGCCGCCTTCCTGCCGGGTGGTCCCCGCCTCCTCGACGCGTGGCCGTACGCGGTCCTGCTGGCGATCGTGGCGCTGACCGGGGTGGCCGCCGTCGCCGTGCGCTTCCCGGCGGTGTGGCGGGAGTGGCGCCGTCCGGGGGCCGCGCAGGCCGGTGCCGGCGCGCTGACGGCGCACATCGGCCCGGTGACGCCGGCACTCGTGGTGGATCGGCTGGCTCTTGCGGGCTACCGCGCGCGCCTCGAGGAGGCCCGTGGCCGCTGGGCGGTGCACGGCGTTCGTCGCGGAGCGTCGCGGTTCGCGGGCCTCTTCAGCCATCTCGCGCTCGTGATCGTGGTGCTCGGCGCGGCCATCGGCGCCGCCTTCGGCTCCGAGACCACGTTCTCGCTGCTGCCGGGCGAGCAGGCGCTGCTGGACGCCCCACGCGACGGGTTCAGCGCAGCCGTGCGGCTCGAGGCGTTCGACGCCGAGTTCGGCGCTGACGATCGGCCCCGCCGCCTCGATACGACCGTGACCTTTCTCGAGGGCGGAGAGGAGGCACGGACGTCACTGCTGCGGGTGAACGAGCCCGGCGACTTCGCCGGCTACCTCGTCCATCCGTGGACCTACGGCCCCGCGGTCCGGCTGCGGGTCACGTCGCTCGGCGGCGACACGCTGCTTGACGGCGCGGTGCCGCTCGACGAGGTGCGCGACGGCGTGCCGGTCGGCTCCACGGAGCTCCCCACGCAGGGCCTCACCCTGGGGCTGGCGGTGACCGATGCGGCCGCCAACGAGATCGGCGTCAGCGCCGTGAGCGCGGGCGGTTTGGTAGATACCGCGCGCCTGCGGCCGGGTGAGTCGGCTCGCATCGGCGACCTCGAGGTGGAGCTGGCCGGGTTCGACGCCTGGGTGACCTTCCTGTCGCGCCGCGACCCGGGGCTCCTCGTTCTGTTCGGCGGCGCGGCGGCGCTGTGCGCCTCGCTGGCTGTCGCGTTCTGGCTGCCGCGGCGTCGGGTGACCGTTCGCCCGGTCCCGGCGACGGGTGAGCTCGAGCTCATCCTGCGCGGGGAGCGCTTCGACCGCCCGACCGATGAGCTCGACCGCCTGGCGCGCGCGCTGCGGAGCGCGACGTGACCAGCATCCTCGACATCTGGCGCGGCGTGGACCCCGGGGCGCGTCTCGTCTCCGGCTCCACCGGCCTGCTCACCCAACCCGTCCGTGGCGTCAGCCGAACGCGGGCCGCGCCACCTCACCTGCCGGAGGCCGGCGATGGCCAGCTCCTGGTGGCCGATGCCGCGATCCTGGGCGACGGCCAGCTCGATCGGCTCATCGCCGCGCTGCGCGAGGCGGTGCTCCAGCCCGCCGCCGTCTGGATCGCGGGCGTCTCCACGCCGCTCGAGTCCGCGGGCGACGACCTGCCGGTGATCGCCGGAGCCTCAGCTGCCTCGGCGGCCGCGGCCGCCATCGCCGCCTACCTCGACGACGAGGCGCGGCTCATGGCCGGCGTCGCCGCCGAGCTGCGCCTGGCGGGGGCCGAGGCCGCGCTCGCCGATCCGCAGCCATCCGCGCCTGCCGGCGTGGTCGCCTCCCGTCTCCATCGCGGCGTCGCCGTCACGGTCGACGGGTCGCTCCGCTCGCTGAATCCACGTTCGGCGGGCCGCGCCCTGGCCACGCGTTTCGCGGCCGCACACACCCGGCTGCTGGCCGACCGCGGGTCGAGCCCGGCCGAGCCGCGTCACACGCGCGACGGCCTGTGGATCATGGAGCGTCCGGTGGGCCCGACCGCATCGGCCTGGCTCTTCGACGACCTGCCGTTCGCCCGCATCGACGAGGTGGCACTCGACGCGCTGGCGGTCCCCCTCCGCGCGCTCCTCCGCCGGCGGGCGCCCGAGGCGGCCAACGCCCGTCGCGCGCCGCGCCTCCCTCCCTCGACCGGGGATCCGCTGCGCGACACCCTCCTGGCCGTGGCCCGTGCCAACGGACGCATCGCGCCGGCGGCCCGCACGCTGGGCGTGCATCGCAACACCGTCCTGTATCGGCTCCGTCGCGCGTCCGATGAGCTGGGCATCGACCCGCGCCGCCCCGACGACGCCCTGCGCCTGCTGGGGGACGAGCGAGAGTAGTTCGCGGCCTGCTTCCCACGCCACGGGCGTATCAGCGGAC
>Ga0208612_1000699_pt1 | contig 14133 bp, 17 predicted proteins | sample AntDryMetagUQ889_FD_188089 | JGI IMG/M metagenome (GOLD analysis project Ga0208612, IMG submission 188089) | Polar desert microbial communities from Antarctic Dry Valleys - UQ889 (SPAdes) | ecosystem: Environmental > Terrestrial > Soil > Desert | place: Antarctic Dry Valleys | collected 2008-12-31 | reverse complement strand
CCTTCGTCTGGACCGCCAAGGCCAACGACATTCTGCAAAAGGTCATTCGCGCCAATCGCCGCTTAAGTTCCAAGAAAAACGAAGCACTACACTAGATGCTCACGAGAAAGTTAAGCCGGTAGAGCAACTCGATCCTTCCACAAGCAATGCGAGTTCATCCCCGGAACCGGAGGTGCTTCAAGGCTTAACCGCCGCCGAGAACGCCAAAAAGGCGATTGAAGACCAAATTACCCAGACGGAGGACAGGTTGCGAACCGCCGAACGTCGGCGTGCCGTGGCAAAACGACTGATCGAAAAGCTTGATAACTTTCAAAAGGATTTTAACGTTTTCGCTGCATCATTGAGTGAAGACGCTGAAGAGCTTGGATTGAACCCCGCCGACCTCGCGTCGTTATCCATTAGAAAATCAGACGCCGAAAATATTCTAAATGAAGCGGCGTTGGCAATCTCGTCTGCGAAGAAACAACTGGACGACACCGATCCTCTTGGGCTGAAAAACCAATTCAGTGATAGTCAGTTAAAGGTATCTGAGTTTCAGTCAAAGCTCGACTTACCGAATCGCGCCTATCAAGCATATCTCAAAGAATTGGGTGAGTGGCAAGAAAAGCGAACGAAGCTTGAAGGAGACGAACATGAGGCCGAATCACTAAAGGGGCTGAAAGCGGCACTCGCTGCGCTCGATGATTTGCCAGCGACCATAGCTACGCTGAAATCTCAGCAAAGCAATCTCGCGCTTGAGATCCACGCAGAGAAGCTCGGTCAAGCTTCGGTGTATCGAAGCCTCTATGAGCCTGTTCAGCAGTTCATTGACTCGCATGTGCTCGCAAGAGACAAATTGAAACTGGAATTCCGAGCAGAGTTAGCCAACGAGGATTTCGCGGATCGCCTGTTGGGGTTGCTGTTGCTTAACAGGCGAGGCAGCTTCATGGGCGTTGACGAAGGTCGTGCGAAAGCGGAGGGGCTGGTGCAGAACGCAAGATGGGAGGAAGCGGAGTCTGTCCGGTTATTTCTTGATGGTGTAGACCAGGCATTGCATACGGACCAGCGAGAGAATCCGCCTCTACCAGTCCAACTCAAGGACCAGGTAAAAGGAAAGAAGGTCGACGACGTCTTTGATCTGTTGTATGGACTGGAGTACATCCATCCGAGGTACATCCTGCGTTGGGAAGGCAAAGACCTCGCTATGCTTTCCCCGGGCGAACGTGGAACATTACTTCTCGTCTTCTATTTGCTGATCGACAAGGGTGACATGCCGCTATTGATTGATCGGCCCGAAGGCAATCTTGATAATCATACTGTTGCCAAGGTGTTGGTGGATTGTATCCGAGAAGCCCGAAAGCGGCGACAGGTCTTAATCGTCACCCACAACCCGAATCTAGCAGTGGTCTGCGATGCTGACCAAATTATTCACGCGAGCATGGACAAGATGAACGGCAACGCGGTCACGTATTCATGTGGCGCCCTGGAGAACCCTGACATGAGTCAGCACGTGACGGACGTACTGGAAGGTACTCGCTGGGCCTTCGACGTGCGCGGCGCGAAATATGACGTTGGGAAATAAGCATGGCCAACGGGTACAACTTCGTCGCCGAAACCCAGGACGCAATCTACTTGCTCGAACCGAAGGCGCGTAACCAAATGAACGACGCCGAAGTCATCGCCAAGAAAGAGGTGGCGGTCAAGTGGTGAACGCTCGGCTGACCTCGCGTAATCAGCGCTTAGGAATCAGCGCCACGACGCGGACCGGCCCGCCGGAGCCGCCTTCGATCTTCATCGGCAGCGCGATGAGCGTCGCACCGCGCGGGGGAAGCGCTTCCAATCCCGTGAGATTCTCTAACCCCGGAACGTTCTTCGCGGCGGCGATCCGGTGGACGATGAAATCCTGAGCGCGCCCATAGTCGATCGAGGCGGTGTCGACCCCGAGTACGGCGACCTGGCGTTCTTCGACCAAAAGCCGTGCCGCCTCCGCGCCGTAGCTTGGGAAGCTGAGCCTCGCGGCCGCACCGCGCCGCTCGTCGCCGAGGTAATGCTTGCGGTCAGGCCAGAAACGGCTCCACCCCGTCCGCAAGAGGGCGATGCTTCCCGGAGCAACCGTTCCGTGCTTCTGCTCGAAAGCGAGAATGTCTCCGACGGTAAGCCGATAGTCGCGATCGCTCTGCGCTTTACGTGCAATGTCGATCACGACCGCCGGACCGATAAGCTCTTCCAGAGGCAGGGCTTCCAATGTAAGTTTGCCTTGCGCGAAATGGATCGGTGCGTCGATATGCGTGCCGCCGTGCTCGGGCGTGCAGAAGGTGTTCGCGCTATAGAAGTAACCGGCCGGCGTGTCACCATAGGCGAGGCGCCTAAGCTCGAAATTCCCGCGTTCGGTCGGCCAATAAATCGTTTGTTTGTTAAACGGTTGGGTGAGATCGACCAAGCGATAGGCGCCGGGGTCGAAGGCATGCGTCTCTTGCACAAGTGCGTGCAGTAACGAGGTAAGATAGATAAGCCGTTGACGTCGAATTCTGTTCATAGTGGAAGCCGAGTTGTTTCTTCGCCATTAATGCCCTAACCCCTGCGCATCCATTGTCTTACCATGATTCGGTTTTCAAAACCATAGGAAATCGGGTTTAATGCGCGCTATGAACGCGGCGAAAGATATCTTCTCCTACCGCAAGTACTGGGCGGCGCGGCTGACGCCCGCCCCCTTCCTACCGGTGACACGCGAGGAGATGGAGGCGCTCGGCTGGGATGCCTGCGACATCATCGTCGTCACGGGCGACGCCTACGTCGATCACCCGAGCTTCGGTATGGCGATCATCGGCCGGGTGCTGGAGGCGCAGGGATTTCGCGTCGGCATCATCGCCCAGCCGGACTGGCGCAGCGCCGATGCGTTTACCGTTCTCGGCCGGCCGAAGCTCTTCTTCGGCATCACCGCCGGCAACATGGATTCCATGGTCAACCGCTACACCTCGGACCGCCGTATCCGTTCCAACGATGCCTACATGCCGGGCGGCACAGCGGGTAAGCGTCCCGATCGATCCGTCATCGTCTACGCTCAGCGTGTGCGCGAGGTGTTTCACGAGGCGCCTATCATTATAGGCGGCATCGAGGCTTCGTTGCGCCGCATCGCGCATTTCGACTACTGGTCGGAAAAGATCCGCCGCTCGCTATTGCTCGATACGCGGGCCGATCTCCTGGTTTACGGCACGAGCGGGCGATCTGCGAAATCGCCCACCGGCTCGCCGCCGGAGACCCGATCGGCGCGCTCACCGAGATCCGCGGCACGGCATTTCTGCGCGACGCGCTGCCCGAGGGCTGGACCGAAATCGATTCCACGGCCATCGATACTCCAGGCCCGGTCAATCCGAAGATCGATCCCTACGCGATGGAAGCCGAACGCCTTGCCGCGGGGCCGCCACCGGCGGCGAACGTCGTCCGATTCGTAAAGCGACTTCCAACCGCAGAGCGTGCAGTCGTGCGCCTACCCGCCCATGAGCAGGTCGCGAGCGATCCGGTACTGTACGCGCACGCCTCGCGCATCTTGCATATCGAGTCCAACCCCGGCAACGCCCGGGCGCTCGTGCAGCAACACGGCGACAAGGACCTGTGGCTCAATCCCCCGCCGATCCCGCTGACGAGCAAGGAGATGGACGCGATCTATGAGCTTCCCTATGCGCGCTTGCCGCACCCCGGATATGGCGGCGCGCGCATACCGGCCTACGAGATGATCCGCTTCTCGATCACTATCCAGCGCGGCTGCTTCGGCGGCTGCACCTTCTGCTCCATCACCGAGCACGAGGGCCGCATCATCCAGAGCCGCTCGGAGGATTCGGTGGTGCGCGAGATCGAGACCATCCGCGACACGGTGCCCGGCTTTACGGGCGTCATCTCGGATCTCGGGGGGCCGACCGCCAACATGTGGCGGCTCCACTGCAAGAGCCGCGAGATCGAGTCGGTGTGCCGAAGGCTGTCGTGCGTTTATCCCACGATTTGCAAGAACCTCAACACTGATCACACGCCGCTCATTCGCCTCTATCGGCGCGCGCGCGCCTTGCCGGGCGTGAAGAAAGTCCTCATCGCTTCCGGCCTCCGCTACGACCTGGCCGTGCAATCGCCCGAATACGTCAAGGAGCTTGCCCAGCACCATGTCGGCGGTTATCTCAAGATCGCCCCGGAACATATCGCGGAAGGACCGCTCGGGAAGATGATGAAACCGGGGGTGGGGAGCTACTACCGTTTCAAGGAGCTTTTCGACAAGTACTCAAAGGAAGCCGGAAAGGAACAATACCTCATCCCTTATTTCATCGCGGCGCATCCGGGTACCACGGACGAGGATATGTTGCAGCTCGCGTTGTGGCTGAAGAAGAATGGCTACCGCGCCGATCAAGTGCAGGCTTTTTTGCCTTCGCCCATGGCGCTGGCCACCGCCATGTACCACTCCGGCAAAAATCCCTTGCACCGGGTGACGCGCGCAAGCGAGGCCGTGCACATTCCCAAGGGCCTCAAGATCCGCCGGCTGCACAAGGCGTTTCTCCGTTACCATGATGCGAACAATTGGCCGCTGTTGCGCGCGGCGCTCAAGCGCATGGGGCGCGCCGATCTGATCGGCAGTCGCAAGCACTGCCTGGTTCCCATCTATCAGCCCGCGGGCACCGGACAGGCGCCGGAGGGTAAACGCCGCGACTCGCCGCAACGGCCCTTCCTGACCCAACATACCGGGTTGCCGCCCCAGGGCGAAGCAAGACAACGTTTTCCTAGCTCGCGCCCACCGGCGTTCAATCTGCATCCCGGCAGCCCCACCGGCCGCGGCAAACGCTGACGAGAAAGCCGCGAGCGGTCGGGCGCACGCAATTCATCAGCCTCACTTGTTCGGCATACCTTTCTCTAGTATTACGGAGCCGGGTAGGCGAGGAGCGAGCGGGCTGACCCGCAGACCGGGTTTTGACCCTGAGGTTGGGGCGTCGCCGGTGGTTAACGCGACGCCTTTTCGTTCTTTAACGCCTTTGTTGTAATTAAGCCGGAAAAGGTCGGAATTGCTATTCATAGTGCAACGCAAGCCACACGGTTTTTTCCGTGTCCCTAGCCATGAATAACCAGTTCTTCGAAAGGCCCATTCTAAACTCTCCCTATGAGTACTCGTCTCGTCACTGGGAGCTCGATGTGCAGGGCCAGCCGACTCAGAGAATCATTGAGCGCCGCCGTCGAGCGGAGTTCATCACGCCGATTCCGAAACCGAAAAAGCGCAAGGCTTCGGTTGAACAGACGTCCTTGTTGTTCGAATCTGAAAGGCGATGACAAAAAGGAGGCGGAGAAGAACAACGAAGCCGCTCGTCTCTGGATTTCCGGCCTGGAGGTCGTGAATCGCAAACTCGGCGTGGCACGCGTGATCGACTTGTCCGCGACCCCGTTCTTTCTGCGCGGCTCAGGCTATGCCGAGGGCACGCTCTTCCCGTGGACGATGAGCGACTTCTCACTGATGGACGCCATAGAGTGCGGCATCGTGAAATTGCCGCGCGTCCCGGTGGCACAAAACATCCCCGGCGATGAGATGCCCATGTTCCGCGATCTCTGGGAGAACATCCGCAAAGACATGCCGAGGAAAGGCCGTGGAAAAGCAGAGGTGCTCGATCCCCTGGCGCTGCCTGCGCGGTTGCAAACAGCCCTTCAGGCGTTGTACGGGCATTACGAGAAGACTTACAAGCTGTGGGAAGAAGCCAAGATCCGTGTGCCACCCTGCTTTATCGTCGTCTGCCAGAACACCGCAATCTCAAAGTTGGTGTACGACTTCATCTCCGGCTTCCATCGCCAGAACGACGATGGTTCGACGACGCTCGAAAACGGCCGCCTCCCGCTGTTCCGCAACTTCGACGAGCACGGCAACCCGCTCCCGCGGCCGAACACGTTGCTCATCGACAGCGAGCAGCTCGAATCCGGTGAAGGGCTTGATGACAATTTCCGCGGCATGGCCGCCGATGAGATCGAGCGCTTCCGCCGCGAGATCCTCGAACGCGGCGGCCAACTCGCCGATGAACTGCAACAGGGAAAAGAACTTGATGATGTGACACTGCTCCGCGAAGTGATGAATACCGTCGGTAAGTACGGCCAATTGGGTGGATCGATCCGCTGCGTCGTCTCCGTCTCGATGCTCACCGAGGGCTGGGATGCCAATACCGTCACCCACGTGCTAGGCGTCCGCGCCTTCGGTACCCAGCTCTTTCGCGAGCAGGTCATCGGACGGGCGCTCCGCCGCCAGTCCTACGACCTGAACGAAGAAGATCTCTTCACTGTGGAATACGCCGATGTGCTGGGGATCCCCTTCGATTTCACCGCCAAGCCGGTGGTCGCGCCGCCGCAGCCGCCGCGCGAGACCATCCAGGTCAAGGCTATGCGGCCCGATCGCGATGCGCTCGAAATCTGCTTCCCGCGCGTCGAAGGCTACCGTGTCGAACTGCCAGAAGAACGGCTGACTGCCGAATTCAATGACGATTCCGTGCTGGAGCTAACCCCGGATCTGGTTGGCCCGTCCATCACCAAAAACGCAGGCATCATCGGCGAGTCCGTCGATCTCAGTCTGGAGCACCTGGGAGACCTGCGGCCCTCCACGCTGCTATTCCATCTCACCCAGCGACTGCTTTACACGAAATGGCGCGACCCTGGCGAAGCGCCTAAGCTCCACCTCTTCGGCCAGTTGAAGCGCATCACCCGGCAATGGCTGGATGGCTTCCTGATCTGCAAAGGCGAAACCTACCCCGCGCTGCTCATGTACCAGGGGCTGGCCGACATGGCCTGTAACCGCATTACCACCGGCATCACGCGCAAGTTTGTAGGCGAGCGCCCGATCAAGGCCGTGCTCGATCCCTATAACCCTACCGACTCCACCGCGCATGTCCGTTTCAATACCTCGAAAACACTGCGCTGGGAAACCGATGCCCGCCGCTGCCACCTCAACTGGGTGGTGCTCGACAGCGATTGGGAGGCGGAGTTCTGCCGGGTGGCGGAGGCGCACCCGCGTGTCCGGGCCTATGTCAAGAACCACAACCTCGGTCTTGAAGTACCTTACCGCTACGGTTCGGAGACGCGCAAGTATCTGCCCGACTTCATAGTACTGGTGGACGACGGGCACGGCGAAAACGACCCCCTGCATCTCATCGTCGAAATCAAGGGTTACCAGCGCGAGGACGCCAAGGAGAAAAATCTACCATGGAGACTTACTGGGTGCCCGGTGTCAATCATCTCGGGACACATGGCCGCTGGGCTTTTGGCGAGTTTACCGAGGTGTATCAGATCGAGGCCGACTTCGAAGCGAAAGTCGAAGCCGAGTTCAGTAAAATGATCGAAACGCATACGGGGGCCAGTGCGCTCGGAGTAATCGGGTGAGTCCAATTAGCAGCGATACGCATCCGGTGGCATCATTAAAGATATCGGTGGAAGAACGGCTCCAATATGAATAAAAACGAAACATTGAAACTCCTTCGAGCCCACAAACCGTACTTGGCCCGCGAGTTCGGCGTCACCGCTTTGGCTCTGTTCGGCTCTGCCGCGCGCGATGTCGCGGGCGCGACCAGCGACATCGATATCCTGATTGCCTTCGATGGCCCGGCGACATCAAAGCGTTATTTCGGTGTCCAGTTCTATCTGGAAGACCTAATGCGCCGCCCTGTGGATCTGGTGACGGAAAAGGCGCTGCGTCCGGAGCTACGTCCCCATATTGAGCGGGAGGCCATCCGTGTCTAATGTGGGGCAGGGCGAGCGCGAGTGGCGTTTCTATGTTGACGACATGATCGCCTTCGCACAGAAGGTCCTGTCTTACACCAACGGATTGGATCAGTCCGGTTTCGTTGCCGATGGGCTTACCTACGACGCCACTCTGCGTAACCTGGAGCTGATCGGCGAGGCAGCTACCCGCATCCCCGACGCGGTGCGCGCCGCTCATCCCGACATCCCGTGGCGGCTGATCATCGCCACGCGCAACCGCCTGATGCACGCCTACTTGGGCATTGACGACGACACCCTTTGGAGCATCATTCAGGACGACATTCCCGCGCTGCTGGCGGCCTTGCAGAAGCTCAAGCAAGCCCACCCGTGATATGACCGCAACAAGACGGATAGCTCTCCATGGCCAGAAACAAATCGGATACCAAGAAAACCGTCGAAACCCTCAAGCACGACGGGGCTACGCGTAAAAACATCCCGACTGCCGAACATCAGTCGGTGATGCAGAAGCACGAGCAAAGCCCCGTCCGCGTCGCCTACGAGCGCGGCGCAGCCGGGCTCGACGATGCAAAAGAGCGGCGCAACCGCGACCTCGATCCGCAGCTCGTCTGGCGCGGCAAGGACGAGCAGGACTGGAGCGACCTCGTCGTCCACGCCCCGCCGCTCTATATCCAGGAGAAGGTACACCCCAAGGTGCTCATCGACGACCTGCTCAAGCAGACTCGCGAACAGCGCGCGCAAGAAGTCGGCGCGCAGATCGGCCTCTTTGGCGACTTCAGCGGCATCCCCGAGGGCGTGGACAAAACCGAGTTCTACCAGCACGACCAGAATTGGTCGAACCGCATGATCCTGGGCGACAGTCTACAGGTGATGGCCAGCCTCGCCGAGCGCGAGGGGCTGCGCGGCAAGGTGCAGTGCATCTACCTCGACCCGCCCCTACGGCATTAAATTCAACAGCAACTTCCAGTGGAGCACGACCAGCCGCGACGTGAAGGACGGCAACGCCGGTCACATCACCCGCGAGCCCGAGCAGGTGAAAGCTTTCCGCGACACCTGGCGCGACGGCATCCACAGCTACCTCACCTACCTGCGCGACCGGCTGACCGTGGCACGGGATTTACTGAAGGATTCCGGTTCGATTTTTCGTGCAGATCGGGGATGAGAATGTGCATCGTGTTCGCGCGGTGATGGATGAGGTGTTTGGGGATAAAAACCTCGTCAGCTTGATTGCATTCGTGAAAACTCAGGCGCTCGGCGCGGAATTTCTGCCCGGTGCTTACGACTACATCGTGTGGTTTGCGAAGGATAAGAAGCACACGAAGTTTCGCCCGCTGCTCACTCAGAAGAGCGAAGGCGTAGATATGGCAACGTTCGCTTGGGTAACTGAAGACAACATTTCGGCAAGGCGGATGCGCCCGGAAGATGCTGACGGGAAAACGAAACTTGAGCACCGTTTCCGAGCAGGAGACATTTCACGACAGGGCGCGTCGGAGATTGGGACATACGAGTTTGAGTTCGAAGGCGGCAAGTATTGGCCATCCGGCGGCAGGCGGTGGGCAAGCAACCCGATTGGAATGACTCGGCTCGCTCGGTCGAGTCGAATTCAACCCTTAGGCAAGGTGCTGTCCTATAGGCTGAAGTTCGCAGATTTTCCAGTGATGCCACTGGATAACGGTTGGCATGACACCTACATCGGGACATTCACAAAGAAGACCTATGTTGTGCAGACTGGAGAACTCGCGGTGCAACGATGCATCCTGATGGCTACCGACCCCGGCGACCTCGTGCTCGACCCGACCTGTGGCTCCGGAACCACTGCCTACGTCGCGGAGCAATGGGGCCGTCGCTGGATCACGATTGACACATCGCGCGTGGCGCTGGCGTTAGCCCGCGCCCGCATCATGGGCGCGCGCTATCCGTATTACCTCCTGGCCGACTCGCCAGAGGGAAAACGCAAAGAAATGGAAATCGTAGGTCGGGTTAGCGATAGCGTAACCCGACAACCCGCGCCGCAAACGTCGGGTTACGCTATCGCTAACCCGACCTACCGGAACGGCCGCGCAAGGCAACATCCGCCATGGCTTCGTCTACGAGCGCGTACCGTACATCACGCTCAAATCCATCGCCAACAACGCCGAGATTGACATCATCTGGGACAAGTGGCAGGCGACGCTAGAGCCGCTGCGTGAGCGATTAAACCAGGGGCTCGTAGGATGGGCTGAACGCAGTGAAGCCCATCAAATGCCCGCCACCGACGATGGGCTTCGCTCCCGCTCAGCCCATCCTAGCAAGACGTTCAAACCCTTCGAAGAATGGGAAATCCCCCGCGAGGCCGATGCCAAATGGCCGGAGGCAGTCAAGAAGCTATACGCCGACTGGTGGCAGACCCGCATCGCCCGCCAAAAGGAAATCGACGCCTCCATCGCCGCCAAGGCTGAGTTCGAATACCTGTACGATAAGCCCTACCAGGACAACAAGAAGGTCCGCGTGGCCGGGCCGTTCACAGTCGAAAGCCTTTCGCCGCACCGCGTCCTGGGCGTGGACGAGAACGACGAACTGATCGACCCGAATGATCAGCGCGTAGCTGAGCCGGGCGCGGACTACGGCGCGAAGCAGTCTTTCCCTCAGATGATCCTCGAGAACCTCAAAACTGCTGGCGTCCAGCAGGCACAAAAAGACGACAAAATCACCTTCACCGCGCTCAAGCCCTGGCCCGGCGATCTCATTTGCGCTGAAGGCCGGTATATCGAAACGCGCCCCTCACCCCAACCCTCTCCCCAAAGGGGCGAGGGGGCCAACGCTGAGCCCTCTCCCTCCGGGCTCTCCGAGAGAGGGGAGGGTGAGGGTAGCGGCAAAGAAAAACGCGCCGCCATACTTATCGGCCCCGAGTTCGGCACTGTTACCCGCCCCGATCTGGTCGCTGCTGCCCGAGAGGCCGGTGACGCCGATTTCGACGTGCTCATCGCCTGCGCCTTTAATTACGAGGCACACGCCACCGAGTTCACAAAACTCGGCCGCATCCTCGTGCTCAAGGCGCGCATGAACGCCGATCTCCAAATGGCCGAGGACCTCAAGAACACCGGCAAAGGCAACCTGTTTGTCATCTTCGGAGAACCGGACATCAAGATCCTCGACGCCGAAGACGGCAAAATTCGCGTCAAGGTTAATGGTGTGGACGTGTTCCACCCCCAGACCGGCGAAGTCCGCAGCGACGGCCCCGAAGGTATCGCCTGCTGGTTCATCGACACCGACTACAACGAAGAGAGCTTCTTTCGTCCGCCACGCCTACTTCCTCGGCGCCAACGATCCCTACAGCGCGCTGAAGACCACCCTCAAAGCCGAGATCAACGAAGAAGCCTGGGCGACCCTCAACAGCGAGACTTCGCGCGCTTTCCCCAAACCAAAGTCAGGTCGTATTGCCGTAAAAGTCATCAACCATCTCGGCGACGAAGTCATGAAGGTATTCAAGGTGACTTGAACCGGGAAATGGAGAACGCAGTAATGGCGACTCATAATCTTGAAGAGCTGTAGACCCGTGACTGACATAGACAGTGCGAAGCTGCTGCTGGAGTCGCTGTATGAGCGACACATCGGTCTGACACCTCCATTGGGGGGCGCATTCTTGGAGACTGCATCGGTCTGTCTGAGCCGACATCATTTCTCGCCGGTGGAGATCCAGATTGCATGCAATGGTCGCAGAAGCGCTCGGCTCGTCGAGTTTCAAAGGCCGGACGTTCGCGTGTTAAATGCTTGGGCTAACAACATCGACACAACGGAGAGCGGTGCGTACGGTGTGTGCTTGGCTGCAGTCGAAGTTGAAGAACAGCTGGTTGCAGTCCGGCGTGCCGAGACTCTCACGGGTGCAGATTGGTACGTCGCGCCGATTGGTACGGAACCAGACGATCTGGAAAGTTGCTTCCGATTGGAAGTCTCGGGTCTTGATGCCGGTGGTCGGGCAGAAGTGGCGGCGCGTTTGCGGCAGAAGGTCGAGCAAACAAGGAGAGGTGCAAGCAACCTGCCCGCCATCGCTTCGGTCGTAGGATTTAAGGAGAAATCCGTTGCGATTCAGAAAGTGGGCGACGGCGGATGACTTGGGCCCAACTCCACGCGGATAGCGAGCGGCTTGCAATAGAAGCTCAATTGGCCGCGCGGGCTCGCGATATGGCGCGGGCAATCGACCTGTACAAACGTGCGGGCGATCTCGAACGGCAAGCACTTGACCAACTTGATGTCTCGAAGACGAGAACCAGGGGCATCACAGCCGTCAGTGCCGTGGCCCTTTGGTTCAAGGCTGGTGAGTACGCTCTTGCAGAGCAGCTTGCGCATTCAATGCTCGCCGATCCGCATATCCCCGACTTTGCGCGAGAGGATCTGAGGAGTCTTGTTCAAGGGATCTGGACAGAGAGCTCCAAGCAGAAAGCGGGGGTTGCATTCGTTCCTGGCCAGGTCCTGGTCTCGGTCAAGGGCGGCGAGGTCGTTACTGGCGGGGCACCACTTGACCTGATCGTCGACAACGTGCAAACGATTCAGGCGATGTTCTACAGGACGATTGAATACGTGAACGGCGTTTCTCATCGCCGGGTCGGTCGGCCGACGAAAGAGTTACAAGAGTCCTGCCGACCTTGGTTGTTCCAGTCAGCTCCCGGTAGCTATCAGTTCTCAGTCGCAATCCAAAAGCCTGCTCAACCCGATTTCTTCAAGCCGGCCATTGAGCCCGAACGGATCGCGCAGCATTTTCTAGAAATAGTCAGCGCCTCGTCGGGTGAGGGCACCTCGGTACTTGAGAAGCTAGTACCGGACGAGAATTACCGCAGCACATTTTTAAAGCTCACACGCAATCTCGCGCCGACCGGAAAGACCTTCGATCGAATTGAATTCCGCGGGTCTGGCGAAACACGACCTGTTGCGCTTGGCGTCGAATCTCGTGTCAACATCAATCAGCAGTTGCGCAAGAAGCCCCCTTTTCCAACAACAGTAGGTGAAGTGCTCGAGGAATTTCGTGGAACCTTGCGGGCGGTGCATTTAGACAAAGATTGGCTAGAGGTCGTCGTGGACAGCGTGTCCGTGCACGTCGAAGGACTTCAGGACACCGTTGATGACGTGATCGGCCCCATGGTAAATCGGGCTGTAATCGTACGAGCCGTTCGGGTATCGATAAAGATGCTCAAATTCGTAGACATTGAGCTTTCCGACTGATGGCGTAAAACGCTCACTCCGTTTATCACCGCGACCTTAAAGGACCAAAGGCCTCGATTTGCGAAGGACTTCCGCATCGCCGACACCTCCACCGACAGTCCCGCACGGCTCACCGGCGACTACCATAAAGCCGTCAAGACGACCGCCTTTGACGTGCAACTGAATCCGGCCAATCCGGAGATGAGATTCCACAAGCTCGACAAGGCGAAGGACAAGAATTTCTGGCTGGTGCTGGTCACAGCGACATTCGGCTAATGTTTGCCATGGGTGGCGGAGAAGTTCGGCATCCGTAGTCAACGGGCCGAGCACGAACTTTTCATTTGGCCGACTATAACCTTTCAATTAGCCGCGCCGTGGGGCAACACTTGGCCGTGATGCCGAATGCTACGCTCTACACGTGCTTCGTACACATACCGGGTTGCCGCCCCAGGGCGAAGCAAGACAAGGTTTTCCTAGCTCGCGCCCACCGGCGTTCAATCTGCATCCGGGCAGCTCCACCGGCTCTGGCAAACGATGACGAGAGAGCCGCTCGAGATCGAGAGGGCCTGAGAGAACTGATCGCATGGCTTTCATACGCCGGAGCCGCCACATGATCGCAGCGCGGGTTCCGGACGGACGTGGCCCATGGCTAGGCGTGCAGCCGCTCGAAGTCCAGCCCATTGAAGCGCTCGAAGTCGCGATCGAACGACGCCAACGTCGCACCATGTTCGATCGCCAGCGCGGCTAGATGCGCATCGGTGGTGAGGTTGCCGGCGGAGCCTGCGGCGATCAACAGGCGGCCCAGCAGTTGCTCATGGCGATCTGTGGGTGAAGCACGCGCGCGCCGGGCTCGGACAACCACACATTGAGGAAACGCAGGGCGGTTTCAATCGACATCGGTTCGGACAAAATGCCTCGCCGCGTTCCCACGCGCACAAAACCCAGCAATACGACCCAGGCACAGCCCACGCCGCCCGGGTTCTCGAATGCGGCCTCCAGCCTGGCGCTAGCCGCGGGCTATCGACGTTGGCGGCGTAAAGCAGTACGTTGACGTCCGGCAGCTTCATCGGCCTTGGCGCATCTTGGCGATGATGGCTTCGTCCTCGAATTCCGCGGCCAGGGCAAGCGCTTTGGTTAAATCCACAAGCGGTTTCCCCATGTGGACCTTCCAGTTGCATAAATTCTGGGGGTAAGCGGCGGGAAATGGCGTCGGACATAGGGTTTAGTGAGTTTTTTGCTTTTCGCTGGATATCACCGTGG
>Ga0208612_1000698_pt1 | contig 14139 bp, 18 predicted proteins | sample AntDryMetagUQ889_FD_188089 | JGI IMG/M metagenome (GOLD analysis project Ga0208612, IMG submission 188089) | Polar desert microbial communities from Antarctic Dry Valleys - UQ889 (SPAdes) | ecosystem: Environmental > Terrestrial > Soil > Desert | place: Antarctic Dry Valleys | collected 2008-12-31 | reverse complement strand
GTACGCCGGCTGTTCACCGTCGAGCCATGCAAGCACCGCCCACGAATCGAGGCAGACGGTCACTCGGGCTCGCGTGCGCGGTCGACCAGCAACCGGTCGGCCATGCCGCTACCGGCAAAGCGGCCGCCGGGGCCGGTCTGCGCAGGGCGAGCGGCAAGCAGAATCCGCTTCCCGTCGAGCTCGAACTCGACCTCGCTACCCGGCCGCAATCCCGCACGCTCCCTCATCTCCTTGGGGATCACCACCTGGCCCTTGGCTCCTACCCGGTGAGTCATACCGGCTAAGTATAACCGTCATGGGCCAGTGTGGCTGGTTAGGCCTGGGCGAGCGGATGGGCCAGCTCCGGGATCTCGAGCGTAGCGTTGCCCGTTCCCGCGGGTGAACGATGGCGCTGGGGTTTCGGCAACCAATTGCCACCGATCACCGAGCTCTCCCGACCATGGTGGTCAGGACGTTCATGTTCCTGGTCGGCGTGGGGGTGCCGATCCTGCGAACCCGTGCACCGCCCAAGTGGCTCGGAGTGGTGGCGCTCCTGCTCGCGGTCACCGCGGTCACGTCCAGGTCGTCATCAGGTTTCGCAGTGGATCTCGCTCGCGACTCTGTTGCCGGGTACGGTCCGACGTCGTGGACGCCCAGCGCTCAGCCCTGATGGTCATCGACATGCTCAACCCCTACGAGCATGAGGACGCGGACCAGCTCACGCCGAGCGTCGAGCGCTCGGTGGGCAACATCCGCGACCTGATCGCCCGCGCCCACGGCGAGGGCGTGAAGGTCATCTACGTCAACGACAACTACGGGCATTGGACCTCGTCACGTGAGGAGCTGGTCGAAGCGGCGTGCCATGGAGCGCGGCCCGACCTCGTCGAGCCGATCCGCCCCGACGACGAGACGGCCTTCGTGATCAAGGCGCGCCACAGCATCTTCTACTCCACCCCGCTCGACTACCTGCTCGGTCAGGAGGGCATCGACCATCTGGTGCTCGCCGGCCAGGTGACCGAGCAGTGCATCCTCTACAGCGCTCTGGACGCCTACGTACGCCATCACCGCGTGACGATCCCGCGCGACGCCGTGGCCCACATCGACGACGGCCTCGCCGAGGCAGCCCTGGCCCTGATGGAGCGCAACATGGCCGCCGAGATCTCGCCCGCGGCGAAGTGCACGATGGTCTCCGGGCAGGTCCCCGCCGAGCGGTAGGGAGACCTTCGCCAGGGCTAAGCCGCGGCGCCCTCCAGCGGGAACGAGACGCCGGTCAGCTCCTCGGAGAGGTCCCACAGCTTGCGTGCGTCGCCGGCGTCGCTGGCCCTCCCGCTGCGCCCCACCAGCGTCGGGTGGCCCCGCTGCTCCTGGAAGCCGTCGGGCCCCACGTAGCTTCCGCCGGGCAGGCTCTGGGTGGCGGCGTAGAGCGTGGGCAGCGCTCCCATCTCGTCGCTCTGGGCCATCACCTTGTTTCCCACCGCCATGATCGCGTTCTGAACCGCGTTGCCCGTCCGGTGCTGGAGGTTGGTGGCCGCATAGCCTGGGTGGGCGGCGTAGGCGTGGACGTGGGAGCCGGCCTCGGCCAGCCGCCGCTCGAGCTCCATCGTGAACAGCAGGTTGGCCAGCTTCGACTGCCCGTAGGCGGGCCAACGCTTGTAGTTGGTGCGCTCCCAGTTCAGGTCGTGGAGGTTCATCTTCCCGATCCGGTGGGCGGCCGAGGCGAGCGTGACCACCCGGTCGGTGACGTGAGGCAGCAGCAGGTTGGTCAGGGCGAAGTGGCCGAGGTGGTTGGTGCCGATCTGCATCTCGAAGCCGTCCTTGGTGCGCGACTCGGGGACGGCCATCAGGCCGGCGTTGTTGATCAGCACGTCGATGTCGCCGTCCCAGGTCTCGGCGAACTCCCGGATCGAGGCCAGGTCGGCCAAGTCCAGCTTGCGCACCTCGGGCGGGCCGGCGATGCCCGCCGCTGCCTGGTCGCCCTTGGCCGTGTCGCGCACGGCCATCACCACCCGGGCCCCGTGGCGCGCCAGCTCGCGGGCGGTAACCAGCCCCAGGCCGCTGTTCGACCCGGTCACCACGAACGTACGGCCGTCGAGGGAGGGCAGATCGGCGGCGGTCCACTTCGAAGAGCTCATGGGGTCAATCTAGGCGCTGGGCCGCACGCTCGGTTCCGAGGCGTCGTCAGTCGTCGGCCTGCGGAGCCCGGAACACGAGTCGCTTGACCCCTTCCAGCGAGGCACCGCCCAGGCGCAAAAAGGTATTGAAGCCCTCCGAGCCCAGCTCCCCGGCGTCGAGGGCGCGCCGAAGCCCGTTGAGGGCGTCGCGGTCCTCGTCGGCCACCTGGTCGCGAGTCGCCTCGACCAGTACCAGATGGCAGGGGCGGCGGTTGGCCGACGCCATCCGCACGTAGCGCTCGCGCTCGGCGGCATCCAGGTCCTCGGCCACCAGGGCCACCGAGTCACCGGCCGTCAGGCGCTTGGCCACGGTGGCGTCGAGCAGCCGGCGCGCCTTGTCGTCGTCCTCCATGCCCCGAGCGGCCAGCAGTGATCTGACCTTGCCCAGCGAGAGCAGCGCCGACTTGTCCTCGACCACCCGCTGGGCCAGCTCCTCCCGGGCCTGGGTCGACCCGGACACGATCAGCAGGAGGCTGCCCGGCGAGTAGCGCAGGAGGGCGGAAGGTCGCAGGGCGCGGCCCCGGACGGCCACGTCGGCGGGCCGGGGCGGGGCGCCGTCGCGACGGGGACGGTCGGACGACCAGCCCCCGCGCTCGTCCTGATCGATCTTGACGCTGCGGCTGGCGGGAGGGGTCGGCATGCCCCCATGCTGACAACTCGGCGCCCAAGCGGGTGTCACCCGGCCCGGACGGCGCCGAGGAACCGCTCCAGGCGGTCGGGGTCGCGGGCCTCGGACAGCGACAGCTCGGGCGGGCGGTGCTCGGCGATCCAGGCAGACGCGATCCTCACCTCGTCCACCTCGTCTGCCGGTACCGACCGCCCCCGGGCCGGCGCCTCGGCCAGCACCGCGCGGCAGCGGGCTGACAGCTCGGTCGGATCGTCGGGAAGCGGGCCCCAGTCGGCCACCCGGCCGTGCACCATCCAGAGGGCGTCGAAGCGGTCCTTGACCGGGTGACGGGCCAGCACCAGGCGCGGCTCCGCGTGCACGGCCCGCAGGACTCCGTCCAGGCGGGAGAGCAGTGAGTCCATCCGCTCGCGCCGGCGCAGCAGGGCGGCCGCGCGCTCGTAGCGACGCTCGGCAGAGGCCGCGGCCAACCGCTGGTCGATCTCACCCAGCAGCGTGGCGGCCGCGCCGTGGGGTGTGTCGAAGAGGGCAAGCACCGCGTCCACCTGGCGCCGGTAGGCATTTGGGTCGAGGTCGCCCAGGCAGGGAGAGCAGCAGCGGCCCATCTGCCCGTAGATCGACGGGTGCTCGCGGCGGCGCATGCGCCGCCCGCAGTGACGCAGGCGGTAGAGGGAGGTGAGGTGGTCGGCCAGCTCGCCGGCGAGCTTCTTGCCCCTGACCGGGCCGATGCTCACGGCGTGGCCCGTCGCGGGCTGCGAGGACACCTCGAGCACCGGATACTCGATGTCCAGCCGGCAGAGCACGTAGGCCCAGCGGTCGGTGCGCTTGAGCGCCGTGTTGCCCGCCGGGCGCCACTGCTTGATCAGCCGGTTCTCCAGCACCAGCGCCCCCAGCTCGGAGTTGGTGGCGCGGTAGTCGACGATCTCGGCCCGTTCGGTCCAGCCGGCGGGAGCACAGAAATGGGCTCGCGCGCGCGTGCGCAGCGAGACCGACTTGCCGACGTACAGGGGCCGGCCGCGCTCGTCCCGGAAGACGTACACGCCCGGGTCGTCGGGGAGGTGCTTGAGGTCGGGCCGGTCGGCCGGCGCACGCCGAGCGGCCGCCGGCTTGGGTCCGGCCCGGCGACGGGCGGAGCGCAGGGCGCCGACGGCGTCGGCCACCGTGGCCGCGCAAGCGCACAGGCGCGGGAGCAGTGCGCACAGGATCCTGGCGCAGGTCGTGGCGTCGGGCAGGGCACGGTGCACGGCATCCACCTCGATGCCCAGCGAGTCGGCCAGGAGCGCGAGCTTGCGCTGGCGGACGAGGGGGGCGCACTTGCGCGCCAGCGCGACGGTGCACAGCACGGGAGGGTCGGGCCAGTCCAATCCGGCCCGCTCGAAGGCCTGGGCCAGGACACGGCGATCGAACGGGGCGTTGTGGGCCACGAGCACTCGCCCCCGCATGCGCTCGGCCAGCTGGACAAGCGCCTGGTCGGGGGGAGGGGCGGAGTCGACCATGGCCTGGGTGATCCCGGTGAAGCGCTCGATACCGCGCGACAGCGGGTGCTGTACCTGCACCAGCGACTCCCAGCTCCCGTGCAGCTCCCCGCCGCCGACCAGCACGGCGCCGACCTCGGTCAGCTCGCATCCATCCCCGGCGCGCCCATTGGTCTCGGTGTCCACGGCCAGGTACTCGACCGAGGCCGGCGGCTGTCGCAGCAACTCCACGGGCCGGGCATCCAAGCGCCTCCGGCGGATGGGCTGCACGCGTTGTTGCGCGCGAAGGGGGGCGAAGGCGTCCTGCTCCGGACCTAGATTGACCAGATGCCCCGCTCGGCCACCACCTTCGTCTGCTCCTCGTGCGCGCACGACTCCGCCAAGTGGCACGGCAGGTGCCCTGGATGTGGCGAGTGGAGCACGATGGTCGAGGAGGCGCGCCGTCCCCAGCCGCTCGCGCCCGGCAGGCGGGGGCCGGGAGCCCAGAGCTCGGGCGCTCCGCTGCGGCCCGTCACGCTGCGCAGCGTCCAGGCGCCGCGCATCCCCCGCTTCTCGACCGGCATCGGTGAGCTGGACCGCGTCCTGGGCGGCGGCCTGGTGCCCGGGTCGCTGGTGTTGCTCGGCGGCTCGCCGGGGATCGGCAAGTCGACCATCACCACGGGCGCCCTCGGCCACCTCGCGGGGGCGGGCCGCAAGGTCCTCTACGTCTCGGGTGAGGAGTCCGCCGCCCAGGTCCGCCTGCGCGCCGAGCGGCTCGGCAACGGTGCCCTGGAGATCCCGATAATCGCCGAGACCGATCTGGACACGGTGGTGGCCACCGTCGAGGCCGAGGCCCCGGACGTGTGCGTGATCGACTCGGTGCAGGTGCTCCACGCCGCTGCGCTCACGGGCGCCCCCGGGTCGGTGGGCCAGGTGCGCGAGGTGGCGGGCCGCCTGATGCGCTGCGCCAAGCAACGCGGCACCGCGGTGATCCTCGTCGGCCACGTGACCAAGGAGGGGTCGCTCGCCGGGCCGCGGGTGCTCGAGCACCTGGTCGACTGCGTGCTCTCCTTCGAAGGAGAGCGCGAGCGCACCTACCGCACCCTGCGGGCGCTGAAGAACCGCTTCGGATCGACCAACGAGGCCGGTGTGTTCGAGATGCGCGACGAGGGACTCGTGGAGGTGGAGGACGCCTCGGCCCGGTTCGTGGCCGAGGCCACCCGCGCACCCGGATCGGTGGTGCTGTGCGCCATGGAGGGCTCGCGCCCGCTCCTGGTCGAGGTCCAGGCGCTGGTGGCCCCCACCGAGCTGGTGCCGCCCCGGCGGATGGCCAACGGGGTGGACCGAAACCGGCTGGCGCTGGTGCTGGCCGTGCTCGCCCGCCACGCCGGCATCGCGATCGGGTCGGCCGACGTGTTCGTCTCGGTGGCCGGCGGCGTGCGCGTGGACGAGCCCGGTGCGGATCTGGCGGTGGCGCTGGCCGTGGCCTCGGCCGCGCGGGGAGTGGTGCTCGGCAGCGGCCGGGCGCCGCTGGCCGCCTTCGGCGAGCTGGGCCTGACGGGGGAGCTGCGGCACGCCGCGCACCCCGATCGGCGTCTGGCCGAGGCCAGGAAGTTCGGTCTCGGCCCGGTGCTGCACCCCGGCGAGGGGGTCTGGAATCTGCGCTCGGCGCTGCGCCAGGCTATGCCCGACTCGTCCGCCGACCGGCGCGCCGCGTGAGACACCGGGGTTGCATTCTTGCTTTCCGCATGCTAGAGCCAAATCGCGGGGCATCATCTCTGCGGGTGGCGTACAATCACTGCAGATGGCCTACGGAGGTGACGATGTAGCGGAGCTCGAGTCACGTCAGGAGCCTCGCCTCGTACGGGCCCTCGAGATGATCGCGCCCGGCACCGCCGTGCGTGAAGGCGTGGACGCGATCGTCCAGGGCCGCACCGGAGCCCTGATCTGCATAGGCGACAACGAGGAGCTGTCCTTCCTCTACTCCGGCGGCCTCAAGCTCGACACCGACTACACGCCCGCGCTCCTGTTCCAGATCGCGAAGATGGACGGGGCGATCATCCTCTCCTCCAACGGCACCAAGATCGGCTGGGCCAATGTGCAGCTGATGCCCGATCCCACGATCCTCTCGCTGGAGACGGGGACCCGCCACCGCACCGCCGAGCGCGTCTCCAAGCAGACCGACGCGCTGCTGATCTGCGTCTCGCAAGCGCGAAGCGTCGTATCGCTCTACCTGGATGGCGCCAAGTACATCCTCGAGGACATCCCCGTCGTGCTGGCCAAGGCCAACCAGGCGCTGGCCACCCTGGACAAGTACCGCACCCGCCTGGATCAGGTGACCACCCGCCTCACCGCGCTCGAGTTCGAGGGCGGCGTCACCCTGCACGACGCGCTCACGGTGCTTCAGCGGGGCGAGCTGGTGACCCGGATGGCGGTGGAGATCGAGCGCTTCATCGTTGAGCTCGGCGCCGAGGGCCGCCTGATCGAGATGCAGCTCGAGGAGACGCTGGTCGGGGTGGCCGCCGAGAAGGCCGCGCTGGTGCACGACTACCTCGTCGAGCCCAGCGAGGAAAGCTTCGCCGGCGTGCTCGACTCGCTTGCACGGCTGCCCCACCAGGACCTCCTGGACTTCGGGCGCCTGGCCGAGATGCTCGGCTATGACCGCAAGCTCAACACCCTCGACCATGCCGTCTCACCGCGGGGCCACCGGATCCTCGGTCGCATCCCGCGGCTGCCCAAGCTCGTGGTCGGCGGCATCGTGCGCGAGTTCGGTGGGCTGGACGACATCTTGGCCGCATCCGACGGAGAGCTGGAGGCCGTCGAGGCGGTCGGCGACATGCGCGCCAAGGACATTCGAGAGGGTCTCCGCAGGCTGCAGGAGATCAACCTCGTGGACCGGTATCTGCAAACCTGAACACGCAGCCGGGGGCACGACGCACCCCGGCTCTTCACTAGGAGGACGACATTTCCGAGACGGCGATTGAGCAAGAGATCGAGGATCTCGCGATCACGCGGGAGATCCCGCACATCGAGTACGAGATCGGTGACCATGTGGTCTACCCCCACCACGGGGCGGGCAAGGTCCTCAAGAAGGAGCAGAAGGAGGTCCTCGGTGAGAAGCGCCAGTACCTCACCATTCAGATCCTCCACAACGACATGACGGTGATGGTTCCCTGCGAGAACGCCGGCCGCGCAGGCCTGCGGCGCGTGATCGGCGAGGAGGCCGTCAACCGCGTCCTGGGCGTGCTGCGCGACGACGTGTCAGAGATGCCCAAGAACTGGAACCGGCGCTTCAAGCACAACCGGGAGAAGATCAAGACCGGGGACGTGTACGAGCTGGCCGAGGTGGTCCGCAACCTCGCCATCCGCGAGTCCGAGAAGGGGCTCTCCACGGGTGAGAAGCAGATGTACACCCGCTCGAAGAAGATCCTGGCCTCCGAGCTGATGTACGCGCTTGAGATGGAGGAGGACGACGCCGAGGATCATCTCGACTCGATCATCGAGGACGCCCACAGCGGCCGGGCGGCTGCAGCGGCCACGGCGTAGATGCCCAAGCCGGACGGGACGTCCATGTCCCGTCCGGAACGAGTGCCCAAGCCGGACGGGACGTCCATGTCCCGTCCGGAACGAGTGCCCAAGCCGGGCGGGACGTCCATGTCCCGTCCGGAACGAGTGCCCAAGCCGGGCGGGACGTCGGAGTCCCGCCCGGAGACGAAGGACGGTCCGGTCGTGGGAATAGTCCCCGCGGGCGGGAGCGGTGAGCGCTTGGGCGCCCGGCGGCCCAAGGCGTTCGTCGTCCTGGCGGGCCGCCCGATGCTCGATTGGAGCCTGGACGTGCTCGCCGAGGCGTGCGACCGGGTCGTGGTGGCCGTGCCCGAGGGCGACGTGGACGGCCCCGATCGCGTGGCCGGAGGCCTGTCGCGGTCGGAGTCGGTTCGCAACGCGGTGGCCGCGGCGCCCGAGGCCTCGGTGTTCGTCGTCCACGACGCTGCTCGTCCGCTGGTCACCTTGGAGCTGGTGCAGCGGTGCGTGGATGCACTGGGGGATGGGTTGCAAGGTGCGATCGCCGCGGCCCCGGTGACCGACACGATCAAGCAGGCCGAGCCCTCGGGGCGCGTGGTCGGCACGCTGCACCGTGGCTCCCTGTGGGCCGCTCAGACTCCCCAGGTCTTCCAGGCCGATAGCCTGCGCCGCGCCCTGAAGGCCGATGCCGGGACGCTCGCCGAAGCGACCGACGATGCGTCGCTGGTGGAGGCCGCCGGCGGCGGCGTGGAGGTGGTCGAGTCGCGGGTGGAGAACTTCAAGGTGACGACACCGCTGGACCTGCGCATGGCCGAAGCCGTCCTCGCAGAGCGATGCTGACCGACTACCACGTACACCTGCGCCCCGACGATCGCGAGGCCACCGCCGCGCGCTACTTCACTCCCGAGAACGTGAAGCGCTACCGCGCCGCCGCAGCCGAGCGCGGCATCGCGGAGCTCGGGGTGTCCGAGCACGTGCACCGCTTCACCGCCGGCCTGGGCGTCTGGCAGCACCCGTGGTGGAAGGCAAACGCCACCGACGACATCGACGAGTACTGCGCCTTCGTGCGCGAGACCGACCTCAAGCTGGGGATCGAGGCCGACCTGGTGCCCGGTCGCGAAGAGCAGATGGCCGCCCTGCTCGACGCCCGCGAGTGGGACTACGTGGTGGGCTCGGTCCACTTCCTGTCCGACGATGCCGTGGACATGCGCGACTCGGAATGGGACATCTGGGAGTCGCACGATCCCGACGAGGTATGGACGCGCTACTTCGAGGCGCTGGGTGACGCCGCGGCCTCGGGGCTGTTCGACATCCTGGCCCATCCCGACCTCGTCAAGGTGTGGGGTCGCGCCGCCCCCCTGCCAGAGGGCGCCCTCCGCCGCTACTACGAGCTGGCCCTCCCCGGGATCGAGCAGGCCGACCTGGCCATCGAAGTGTCCACCGCGGGACTGCGCAAGCCCGTCGGGGAGATCTATCCCGCGCCGGAGTTCCTGCGCATGTGCCTGGACCTGGGCAAGCCGGTTGCCCTGTCCAGCGACGCCCACGTTCCCGGGGATCTCGGGCACGGGTACGAGGAGGCCGTGGACCTCCTGCGCGGGCTGGGCGTGACCGAGATCGCCGTTTTCGATAACCGGCGGCGCAGGCTCGAGCCCCTGGGATGACCACGCGCACCGGCATCGGCTATGACTCGCACCGGCTGGAGGCCGGGCTCAAGCTCGTCCTCGGCGGCGTGGAGGTGCCGGGCGCGGCGTGCGGCCTGAGCGGCCACTCCGACGCCGACGTGCTCACCCACGCCGCGATCGACGCTCTGCTCGGCGCCGCCGGCATGGGGGACATCGGCCAGCACTTCCCCGATACCGAGGAGCGCTGGCGCGATGCCGATTCGATCGTGTTGCTGGAGGAGGTGGCACGAATGCTGCGCCGCGCCGGCGTCGTGCCCGTGCACGTGGACGCCAGCGTGATCGCCGAGGCCCCGAAGCTCTCTCCCCACCGGGGTGCGATGCGCGACCGGCTTGCCGCGGCGCTGGGCGTGGACGCCGCGGCGATCAGCGTCAAGTTCACCACGAACGAGGGCATGGGCTTCGTCGGTCGCGGCGAGGGAATGGCGGCGATGGCGGTGGCCACGATGGAGGATGATGGTCCGGGCGCTCGCGCCCCTGGACTCCGCCGCGCCCCCGTCGACTGATGCGCCGCATCCGCATCCACGACTCGCTCTCAGGTGAGGTCCGACCGCTGGAGCCGCGCGAGCCGGGGAAGGTGGGAATGTACGTCTGCGGACCCACCGTGTACGGGCGGGTGCACGTGGGCAACGCGCGCCCCTTCGTGGTCTTTGCCCTGCTCAAGCGCTTCCTCGAGCACGAGGGCGAGGAGGTCACGCTGGTCGAGAACGTCACCGACGTGAACGACAAGATCTACGCCGCCGCCCGAGCCGCGGGCGTGGCCAGCACGCGGCTCGCCGCCCAGATGACCGAGCACTACGTGGCCGACACCTCGCGCCTCGAGCTGGGCCGTCCCGACCACGAGCCGCGGGCGGCGGCCACCATCGAGCCGATCGTCGACCTGATCGCCGAGCTGATCGACGGCGGCCACGCCTACGAGGCCGGCGGGGACGTCTACTTCCGGGTGGACTCCTTCCCCGGGTACGGCAAGCTGTCCAACCGCCCTGCGCCGGAGATGCGCCAGGGCGAGGGCGACGATGCCGCCGAGCTCAAGCAGAGCCCACGCGACTTTGCCCTGTGGAAGGCGCACAAGGAGGGCGAGGACACCTCGTGGCCCGCGCCGTGGGGGCCGGGCCGGCCCGGCTGGCACATCGAGTGCTCCGCAATGGCCGAGGAGCTCCTGGGTACAGACTTCGAGATCCACGGGGGAGGCTCGGATCTGGTCTTTCCCCACCACGAGAACGAGATCGCCCAGACCGAGGCCGCGCGGGGCGAGCCGCTGGCCCGCATCTGGATGCACAACGGAATGGTCCGGATGGGGGAGGAGAAGATGGCGAAGTCGGTGGGCAACATCCACCTGCTGCACGCCGCCCTGGACGAGTTCGGCCGCGACGCGTTGGTGGCCTACTTCACCTCGGGCCACTACCGCCAGCCGATCGGCTACTCGGCGGACGCGCTGGCCGAGGCCGCGCGGTCGGTGGATCGGCTGCGCGAGCTGGGCCGGCGCCTGGACCCCGGCGCGGCAGCTCCCGAGGCGCTCGAGCCCTACGCCGAGCGGTTCTTCGATCACCTGGCCGACGACTTCAACACTCCCGCGGCGCGGTCCGCGCTGTTCGAGTGGGTCGCCGAGGCCAACCGGCGCCTGGACGCCGGAGGGCGGATGGGTCCGGGACGCCTGGACGAGATGCTGCACGCCCTCGGCCTGGAGAACCTGCTCGAGCCCGAGCCGGGCGAGACGCCGGACGCCGGTGCCGAGCGGCTGCTCACCGAGCGCGAGCGCGCCCGCGCCGACCGCGACTACGCGCGGGCGGACCAGCTGCGCGACGAGCTGGCCGACCGGGGCTGGGTGGTGCGCGACACGCCGGAGGGCGCAGTGCTCGTGCGCGCGACTTGATCATCTATGGCCGCAACCCGGTGCGCGAGGCGCTGAGGGGGCGGCGAGGGGTGGAGCGCGTGTGGGCCACGGAGAATGCCCGCCGCTCCGAGGACTGGCTGGGCGGCGCCCCGGCCGTCCAGGCCGCCGACGCCGCCGAGATCGAGGAGCGCGCGGGGTCGCCCGAGCACCAGGGGGTCTGCGCGCAAGTGGGCCCCTATCCCTACGCGCGCGCGGATGGGCTTCTGGAGGACGACGATGCCCTGGTCGTCGTGCTCGACGAGGTCCAGGACCCCCACAACCTCGGGGCCGTCTGCCGGGTGGCCGAGGCAGTCGGCGCAGCGGGGGTCGTGATCCCGGAGCGCCGGTCGGCGGAGGTCACCGCGGCGACGGCCAAGGCCTCGGCCGGTGCCGTCGAGCACCTGCCGGTGGCCCGGGTACGAAACGTGGCGGACTGGCTCGCCGCGGCCAAGGAGCGCGACGCCTGGGTCTACGGCGCCGCGGCGGGCCCGGATTCGGTGCCCTACGGCCAGCCGGACTACCGCGGGCGGGTGGTCGTGGCGATGGGCTCGGAGGGGAGGGGCCTGCGACCCCGCGTGGCGGCCGCGTGCGATCAGCTCGTCGCTCTGCCCCAGCGCGGGAAGGTCGAATCGCTGAACGTGAGCACGGCCGCGGCGGCGCTCTTGTACGGAATCTTGCAGTTTCGCGCCTCGCCGCTTGACAGGGGGGCGTGACTGCCAGATACTCGCGCCACATAAGGCTGGAGTGGAGGTTGAGACCAAGGGTCGACGCCCATCCACCCGGCGTGATCGCGGCGCCAGGGGAGGTAACGCGTCACTGAGCTTTCAAGGGCTCCACCAGCCAGTTCTGCATCGTCAGAGCGCTCTGGCCGGACGGAGGCCCGGAGGGAGCATCGTGGCCGGACTTACCCGTGCAGCAACCGTAAGCAACCCTATAGGCGCATCTAGGCCTCAAGCTCAGCTAGAGCTAGAAGACACTTACCTGATCGCCCTCGCCAAGCAGGGGCGCCCCGAGGCCTACAACCGGATCTTGAAGCGCTACCACGGCTTCGTCCGGCTCAAGGCCAGCTCGTACTTCTTGATCGGCGGCGACGCCGACGACCTGATCCAGGAGGGACTGGTCGGGCTGTACAAGGCTATCCGCGACTATCGCTCGGACCGCGAGTCCAGCTTCCGCAACTTCGCGGAGCTGTGCATCACCCGGCAGATCATCACCGCGGTGAAGACCTCGACCCGCAACAAGCACACGCCGCTGAACGAGTACGTCTCCTTCTCCCAGACGCCCGCGTCCTCGGCGGGCGACGGCGACCCCACCCTCGACGAGCTGCTTCCCGGCCCGACCGTCCACGATCCGGTCAATCAAGTGATCTCCACCGAGGAGCTCAAGAGCCTGGTGGCCTGCCTATCGAGCGTCCTGTCGGAGCTCGAGAGCGGGGTCTTGTCCCTGTACCTTGACGGCCACTCCTACGAGGTGATCGGCGAGCGACTGGACTGCGACACCAAGACGGTGGACAACGCGCTCCAGCGGGTGAAGCGCAAGGTGGGCTCGCACCTCGACTCCCGGGCGGTTCCGGCCTGAGCCGGCGCACTGCTGTTTAAGGGCCTACCCCCCGGGGTAACCCCGGTCTCACCCCCACCATGAAAGAGGAGGATGGAGTGAGCATCATCGGACTCATAATCACGCTGATCGTGGCCGCCCTGGTCTACATGCTGTGCCTGGCCCTGGGCCTTCCCGCGATCGTGGGAATCGTGGCCGCGATCCTGGTCCTGGTAGCCGGCATCCCGAGCGGAGGCTTCGGAATGGGAGGACGCTTCGGCGGAGGAAGCGGCAGAGGAAGGGCAGCCCGCTGACCCACGCGACCTGCTGAGCGCGAGCCGAAGCGGCAGAGGGGCGTTTCGGCTCGCTCAGCGCGTCAAGCCGGAGGTCGGACTCGAACCGACGGCCTACGCTTTACAAGAGCGTTGCTCTACCAGCTGAGCTACTCCGGCACGGCAGAGGCATCCTACGCCGTGCCCACCGCCAGCTCGATGTTCCCGTGCCCATTCGAGGACGCGGGGACCTCCGGCGGCTCGTCCACGCCCTCGGGATTCAGCCGGCGCTCGAGCTCGCCCATGACCAGGCCGAAGACCAGATGCCGCCAGGTCGCCTGGGCGAAGGCCCGGGCGTTGTCGCCCAGAGGTGTCAGCTCCCCGCGCGCGGGGTGGTAGCGGTCGACCAGCTGGCCGAGGGGCCACAGGGACAGGTGCTCGATCATCGCCGCGGTGACCGCGCGCCCCAGCAGGGGACCGGGCAGAAACGGACGCAGCTGCCCGTAGACCGCGCCGAAGGCGGCGCCGTTGCCCAGGTGCAGGGCCACTCCGGCCACCGGCCAGGACTGGCCGCGGGTGACCGCCTTGCCCAGCAGCTCGACATCGTCGTAGCCGCTGTGAAAGACGCGCTTGTCCGCGGGCTGCTGGGCGGCCCACACGGCCGCGCCAACGACACCGGCCAGCGCGCCCCTCATGCTCCGGCTGAAATCGACCATGCGCGGAGCGTAACGGCCGTCACGATCGCGGGTAGCTGGGACATGGCGCAAGCCGAGGCCGAGGAGCTCTCACTTCACCACCGGCGGATCCGCGAGCGCGGGACCAACCCGTGGGTCTACGGGCTGGCGCGCGCCTTCCTCAAGCCCTTTCTGATCCTGTACTTCCGCATGCGCAGGAGGGGCCGCGAGCACCTCCCGGCTGGGTCGGTGCTCCTGGCGGCCAACCACCGCTCCTTTTCTCGACCCTTTCGCGATCGGCTGTTGCCTACCGCGCCCGATCTACTTCGTGGCAAAGCGCGAGCTCTTCGCCCG
>Ga0208612_1000697_pt1 | contig 14148 bp, 15 predicted proteins | sample AntDryMetagUQ889_FD_188089 | JGI IMG/M metagenome (GOLD analysis project Ga0208612, IMG submission 188089) | Polar desert microbial communities from Antarctic Dry Valleys - UQ889 (SPAdes) | ecosystem: Environmental > Terrestrial > Soil > Desert | place: Antarctic Dry Valleys | collected 2008-12-31 | reverse complement strand
CCATCCTCCCCACGGCTTTGCACATCGACCTCTCTGGCGATCCCCTCGCCCACGTCGTGGCGCTCCTGCCCGCCCTGCTGCTCGCCCTGTCGATGGTCGCGTTCCTGTGTGCCGGCGCGCTGACGGCGGTTCGTCTGAGGAAGAGCCTGCGAGAGCGCACCCTCGGCGGGGGGCCCGCAGGCAGCGTCGTGATCGCCGATCGGCGGGTCTTTGTCGCTGTAACGGTGGTTGGGCGCCGTCGGCTGCTCGTCTCGGACGCCGCCCTCGCGGTGATGGACGACGAAGAGCTTACGGCCGGCCTTGCTCACGAGCTCGGCCACGTGCGACGCCTACACCGCCCGCTCATCCTCGCTGCGGCGCTGCTGGGCCAGCTCGGTCGGCTGCTGCCGGGCACCCGCGCCAGCGAGCGAGCGCTGCGCTTCAGCCTCGAGCGCGACGCAGACGAGTACGCCGTCCAGGCCAGCGGCCATCCCCTCGCCCTGGCCAGCGCGATCTGCAAGACCGCCGCCGGAGGCCGAGGTCAGCCGCCGAGCGGCGCCCTCGCCCTCGCCAGCGAGAGGAGCACGGCGGTGCGCCTCGAGCAGCTGCTCGGCGAAAGCCCGAAACGCAGCGGCGCCCCCCTCGAGTGGGGAGCGGTGATCCTCGCGAGCCTGCTGTCAGCGCTGGCCGTGGCTTGCGCAGGGACGCTGGCCGCCTGGCTCAGCCCGGGCAATTGGGCGCTCAGCGTGGCCGTCGCCTGCTCCGTATAGACCCCGAGGCCGCTCCGACGCCATGTCGTAACCTGATCTTGGATGGCCGCACGGCACGATCACTCGCACAGCCACTCCCATGGCGTAGATAAGACATCCAGCCCCCGCTGGCTGTGGATCGCGCTCGGGATCAACTTCGGCTTCATGCTTGTCGAGGTCGTCGTCGGGCTGATCGCGAACTCGGTCGCCCTGCTCTCCGACGCCGCGCACATGCTGACCGACGCAGCGGCGATCGGCTTGGCGCTGGCTGCCATCCGCCTCGCACAGCGCCCGGCGACGGGGCGCTTCACCTTCGGGCTCAAGCGATCGGAGATCCTCAGCGCCCAGCTCAACGGCGCGACGCTACTGGTGCTCGCAGGGGTGATCGGCTTCGAGGCCGTGCGCCGGGTTGGATCCCCACCCGAGGTCGACGGGCCGTTCGTGATCGCGGTCGGGCTGATCGGCGCCATGGCCAACGGGGCTGCGGCTTGGTCCCTTGCCCGAGCAAACCGCGCCAGCCTCAACGTAGAGGGCGCCTTCCTGCACAACATGGCAGACCTCTACTCGTCCCTGGCGGCCGCGGTCGCCGGCCTCGTCATCGTCCTGACCAACTTCAACGAGGCCGACGCGATCGCCGCGCTGACGGTCTGCGCCTTGATGCTCCACGGCGGCTGGGGCCTCTTGCGCGACTCCGGACGAGTGCTCCTCGAGGGAACGCCCAAGGGAATGGACGCACATGAGATCGGCGATGCGCTCGCCTCACATCCCGGTGTGGTCGAGGTTCATGACCTCCACGTATGGGAGGTCACCTCCGGTTTCCCGGCGCTGTCGGCCCACGTCATCGTCCCGGCCGGCGAGAACTGCCACGCCCGGCGCGACGAGCTCGAGCAAATGCTCGCCTGGCGCTTCCACATCGAACACTCGACCCTCCAAGTCGAGCACCAGCGCGGGCCGGAGCTGCTGCAAATCGGGACACAGCGGCCTGTCCAGCGCGAGGAAGAGCGTTCAAATGGGCCGTAGGGAGCCCGACGATCGAGCGGTGGACCTCTTTCCGCCCAGCCAGTCCGAAGCAGGTGAGCTTGGCGCAGTTGCAAGCGCGCTACTGGTTGCCGCTCGACGTAGGCGTCGAGCGTAGGCTCCAGCTGCGACCGCCGTCGTCGGAGCGTTTGATCGCGCCGTCGTGAAGCGCGACGTAGAGCTCCCCCTCCGGCCCGCTGTCGAGCGCCGCCGGCTGACCCCCGACCTTCCCCTGTGGGCGTGCCCGACCCAGGTGCTCTGAGGCGTGGACCGCGCCCTTGGCGTCGACGATCGTGACCGCGTCCGTCCACGCGAGCAGGCCCGCCGGGGCGTCGAGCGGCAGCCAGCGCCGGCCCGCGTCATCCGAAACGAAGACTGCGCGCTGACCGGATGCGACAACGCGGTCGGGATCGTCGGGATCGACAGCCAGCGAGATGAGCGTCTCCGGGACCTTGCGTGCGGACCAGCTCCTTCCACCGTCGTCGCTGACGAGAAGCCCCTGTTCGCGCGTCTCGAAGTCCGAGCCGAAGCCGTAGATCCTTCTTCCCGCGGCTTCGAGCACGTGGAAGTCCCGCTTGCCGAGGAGCGAAACCGGCTGCCAACTTTGGCCGGCGTCGCGGGACTCGATCAGGCCTAGAAACGGCGGCAGCTTCTCGCGGCCGTCGGGATGGCCTGAACCGAGAAAGCGATCAGGGCCAACGACGGTAAAGCCCATCGTGTCCTGAAACCGTCCAGCAACTCGTACGGCTTGCTTCTGGTTCGCAGCGGCGCGGAAGAGACCGGTGTGCGTGGCGACGAACAGCGCTCCGTCCTTGGGGTTGCTGCCGAGGCCATGGACATGGATTGGGCCGGGATCGTCAACCGTCGGTTGGTCGGCCGAGCCGGCCCGAGGCTCCGAGCGCGCCCCGCCACCGCCGCACGCGGTGAGAGCGACGGTCATCGCGCCAAGCAGCGCGGTCATGAGGGTCGTCTGAGCCATCCTGGGTAGCTCGTCCGACCCTAGCGCAGCAGCCCAAGTTCGACTGACGGGGGAGGGCACTACGCTATGTCGGAGTGACCCACGAGTCCCGCTGTCGCCAACGGCGTGCGCGCCGGCCGCCGCGGCGCCTTCCCGCGATCACGCGCCACCGGACGACGTCTACGAGTCGCAGGAGCATTGCGGCCCGGCGGATGAGGCAGCAATGCCCGCGCCGCTGCCCAGTGCTTAGTTGAAATCCGCCGCGGTTTGCAGGGTATGTAGCCTGTCGAAGTCATGACGTATGTGATCGCGGGCAGCTGCATCAAGGACGATTCCTGCATCGAGGTCTGCCCCGTGGACTGCATACATCCGAAGGTGGGGGCGGCCGACTTCGAGACCGCGGAGCAGCTCTACATCGACCCCCAGGTCTGCATCGACTGCGATGCCTGCGTCGAGGCTTGCCCGGTCGACGCGATCTTCGCCGACTTCGAGCTCCCGGAGAAGTACGGGTACGCGCTAGGGCTCAACGCGCACTTCTTTGCCGAGCGGAGCACCGCAGAGCGCACCGCCGCCTGATGGTCCGGGCGCGACCGCGCGTGGCGATCGTCGGTGCCGGGCCCGCCGGGGCGTTCGCCGCCGCCTGTCTGCTGCGTGCCCGCGGCGACGCCGAGATCGACCTGTTCGAGCGGCTGCCCACCCCGTGGGGGCTGCTGCGCGGCGGGGTGGCGCCCGATCACCAGGAGATCAAGCGACTGGAGGACACCTTCGACCGGCAGACGCTCCAGTGCGGCTGCCGCTTCCTCGGCAACGTGGAGGTCGGCGTCGACGTCTCGCACGCCGAGCTATTGCGCCACTACACCGCCGTGATCTACGCCACCGGGGCCCAGACCGACAAGTCGCTGGGGATCCCCGGCGAGGACCTGCCGGGAAGCTCGCCCGCCACGGACTTCGTGGCCTGGTACAACGGCCATCCGGACTACCGCGGGCTCGAGTTCGACCTCTCGACGAATCGGGCTGTGGTGATCGGCAACGGCAACGTGGCGGCGGACGTGGCGCGCATGCTCACGCTGAGCGCCCGCGAGCTGGAGCGCACAGACATCGCCGACCACGCGCTCGAGGCGCTGCGCGGAAGCCGCATCGAAGAGGTGATCGTGCTCGGCCGGCGCGGTCCCGCGCAGGCGGCGTTCACCAGCGCCGAGCTGCGCGAGCTGGGCCACCTCGACGGCGTCGACACTCGCGTCGATCCTGACGACCTCGCCCTCGACCGGATATCGCGCCGGTGGCTGGCCGAGCAGGGCACCTTCACCGCGCGCACGAACGTGGAGCTGCTGCGCGAGTTCGCAGCCAGGCCCGCGCGCCCCGAGGCGCGGCGGCGGATCGAGCTGCGCTTCCTGAGCTCCCCGGTCGAGATCCGCGGGAGCGGGAGCGTCGAAGCGGTCGACCTCCGTCGTAACGAGATCGTACGGACCGCCGACGGCGCTTTGAGGGCGCGGCCGCTGGACACCGACATGGAGACGATCGAGTGCGGCCTCGTCCTGCGCTCGGTCGGCTACCGGGCGGTGCCGCTGCCCGACGTGCCCTTCGACGAGCGCCGCTTCGTGCTCCCCAACAACCACGGGCGGGTGCACACGCCCGCTGGCGAGCCGCTGCCTGGCGTCTACGCCGTGGGCTGGATCAAGCGCGGCCCCACCGGGATCCTCGGCACCAACAAGCGCGACGCCGAGGAGACGGTGAGCTGCCTCGCGGAGGATCTGCGGGCGGGAGCGCTGCCCGAGCCACCGAACCCCGACCGCGCCCAGCTCGACGCGCTGCTTGCCGAGCGCAAGCCGGATCTGGTCACGGTCGAGGGTTGGCGCGCGATCGACGCCCACGAGCTCGAACACGGGCGCAGCGAGCTGCGCCCGCGCGTCAAGCTGGCCTCCCCCGACGAGCTGCTGGCCGCCGCCGCTGGTAGGGCCCCGAGTCCGGCACCAGCTCGTTAGCGCAGGTGCCCCGGGGTCGACGTCTGATGATCAGGTCGTCGTCGCTCATCCGGCCACGACGGCGGTTTCCGTAGCCCGCGCAGCCAGGGAGGCCGAGCCATCAGTCGCTATACTTTCTGAAGTATGCCCACAGGGACAGAGCTAATCCGCAGGGCCAAGGAGCAGATCCGCGAGGTGGACCCCAAGGAGGTCAACGGACTGGTGGCCAACCCCAACGGCGAGGTGATCGTCGACGTGCGCGAGCAGCAGGAGTTCGAGGAGTCCCACATCCCCGGCGCGGTGCATGTGCCGCGCGGGCACCTCGAGTCGCGCATCGAGGGGGCCGCGCGCGACAAGGCCGGCCGTGTCGTGCTCTACTGCGCCTCCGGCAACCGCTCGGCGCTCGCCGCGCGGACGCTCCAAGAGGAGCTCGGCTACGAGAACGTCGAGTCGATGACCGGTGGCATCACGCTCTGGAAGGACCGCGGCTACGACGTCGAGGTGCCGCGACGGCTGAGCGCCGAGCAGCGGGAGCGCTACTCGCGCCACCTGCTGATACCCGAGATCGGGATCGAGGGCCAGCTCAAGCTCCTCGACGCGAAGGTGCTGCTCCTGGGCGCGGGCGGGCTCGGCTCGCCGACCGCCCTCTACCTGGCCGCCGCGGGCGTTGGCACGCTCGGGATCGTGGACGACGACGTCGTCGACCTATCGAACCTCCAGCGCCAGATCGCCCACTCGAACGACCGCATCGGAGTCCCGAAGGTCGATTCGGCCGAGCAGTCGATCCACGAGATCAACCCCGACGTGGAGGTGGTCAAGTACCAGACGCGCCTCGATGCCTCGAACATCATGGAGATCATCGAGGGCTACGACGTGATCGTCGACGGCGTGGACAACTTCCCCACCCGCTACCTGCTCAACGACGCGACGGTGCGCCTGCGGATCCCCGTCGTCTCCGCCGCGATCCTCGGCTTCGACGGTCAGCTCTCGGTCTTCGCCCCCTACGAGGGCCCCTGCTACCGCTGCATCTACCCGGTGCCGCCGCCCGCGGAGCTGGCTCCGTCCTGTGGGGCCAACGGCGTGCTCGGCGCGCTGCCCGGCGTGATGGGCGTGCTGCAGGCGATCGAGGTCGTGAAGCTCGTGACCGGCTCGGGCGAGCCGCTGATCGGCCGCCTGCTCCTCTACGACGCGCTCGGCACCTCCTTCAGCGACATCAAGCTGCGCCGCGACCCCGAGTGCCCGATCTGCTCGCGCGAGCCGGGGGAGATCGCTGCGGAGGAGATGGGAGCCTTTCCGGACTACGAAGCCTTCTGCTCCGGCTAGAGCCAGCCCAAGCCCAGGCGGGCGCGCACCTCGCCGAAGTAGCTCATGCTGCCGCCAAGGCCAGCCGCTTGGTTGGTGGCGAGGCGCTGGTCGAAGCGACGTAGGCTTGGTTAGTTGTGGTCGGGGCCGATCGCCATCAGAACCTAGTCGGCGCCCTGCCTGGTAGGAGCTCGCGGATCGTAGACCTCGGCTGCGGTCGCGGCGAGACGCTGGTCGCACTGCGGGAAGCGCTTGGACCGGACGCGAGGCTGGTCGGCGTGGACCTCGAGCAGCCGGTCCTCACGGAACCGCTCGTGGGCGACCCCAAGGTCGAAACCGTGGTCGCCGACCTCAACCGGGTTCTGCCCTTCGCCGACGCGAGCTTCGACGCGGCGCTCTGTTCGGACACGCTTGAATGCCTGCCCCGCAAGGAAGAGTTTCTACTCGAGGTCGAGCGCGTCCTGTCGCCTGGCGGGCATCTGGCGCTCGCGCACACCGACTTCGACACGCTCGTCTTCAACTCCTCGGACATCGAGCTGACTCGCCGTCTCGTTCACGCCTTCGCCGATACGCAGGAGGCGTGGATGGACAGCACCGACGGAACGATCGGGCGCAAGCTGGCTGGCATCGGGCGCCGCTCGCCGTTCGAGCTCGTCGAGGTGCTGGCCTGGGTCGCGATAGACACGGAGCTCCAGCAGGGGGGCCGCGCTGACATCGCGGTCAAGGGCATCAGAGGGGCCGTTCGCCGCGACGGGCACCACGACCTCGCCGCGGCACTCGACAACTGGATCGCGGACCTTCATGCGCTCGCTCGGCGTGGCGAGTTCCTCTTCAGCGTCAACGACTACGCGGTCCTGCTGCGTAAGCGGGCCTAGCCAAGCCAGGGGCAGCGCCGGACGCTAGGGGCTGTCGACAAGGGCTCGGCGGCACGCCACGGTTGGTGTGCACGTCCGCGTGCCTGCGCAGTGCCGGTCGTTAGGGTGCGGATCCTCGTATGAGCACCGTCAAGATCCCACCAGTGCTGCGCTCCGCCACCGGCGGCGAGAAGGAGGTGGGCGCCGCGGGCGCCAACGTCGGCGAGGTCCTGCGCTCCCTGGCCGAGCAGCACCCCGAGACGCGCGCGCAGCTCTTCGGCGAGGACGGCTCGCTCAACCGCTACGTGAACGTCTATCTCAACGACGAGGACGTGCGCGTGCTCGACGGGCTCGACACGGCGGTCAAGGCTCAGGACACGCTCGTGATCCTGCCGGCCATGGCCGGCGGCTGACGCCGCTCAGTCCCCGGTGTCACCCCACAGCGTCGCGGTCAGCGTACGCCCCGACGCACTGTTGCGGTGCTCGCACAGGTACACGCCCTGCCATGTGCCCAACGCCGGGCTGCCCTCGCGCACGGGCAACGTGAGCGAGGGCCCCAGCAGCGAGGCCTTCACGTGGGCCGGCATGTCCTCGGGGCCCTCGGTGGTGTGGGTCCAGTAGCCCGCGCTCTCGGGGACCGCCTCCGAGAACCACGACTCGAAGTCGCGGCGTACGTCTGCGCTTGCGTTCTCGTTCAGCGTCAGCGAAGCGGATGTGTGGCGGATGAAGACGTGCAGTAGACCGACCGACAGCCGCTCGATCTCCGGCAGTGCGTCGACCACCTCCCGGGTAACCAGGTGAAAGCCGCGGGAACGCGGGTCGAGGTCGATGTCGCGCTGAATCCACATCGGGGAGAAGGCGGAGCAAACCTGGGGGGAAGGCGGAGCAAACCTATATTGACGCATGCGTGTCGGTGGCCACTGGGAGGGGCGAGCGTGGACCACGCTGGGCAGCGCGGCGAGAGGCTCTCGCATCAAGCGTCACCAGGTAGCGCGAACGGACACGGCCGTATAGAGTCCCTCGCCCGCATGATCGACCTCCTTTGACGACGCATGCGCTGGACACAGGGCACGACGCGCCGGGGGCCGGCATCGGCCTGACGGTCTTCCGCTACCTGGACCTCGTCGTGCTCGCGCTCGCCCTTCCGCTCTTCCTGCTCGCCGGGCTGCCGCTGCTCGGCTACGCCGTCTCGGCGGCCGCGTGGCTCACCCAGCGCGGCATCCAAGCGCTCGCGGCGGCGAAGGCCGAGACCACCGACGATCCGCGCACCGTGGTCGGCCTGCTGGCCGGGAGCATGCTCGGCCGCGGCTGGCTTGTGGCGGGCTCGATCCTCGCCGTCGGGCTCATCGGCGCCAACGCCGACGGCCTCGCGGCGGCGATCGTCTGCATCAGCCTCTTCACGATCTACTTCTCCGTTCAGATCGTGGTCCGCTCCTTCGATCATCCGCTACCGCCGAGCTCGCGGTGAAGACGCGCACGAAGGTCTTCCTGGGCATCGGCGGCGTCATCGCCCTCGGCATCGCGCTCGCCGCGTTCTTCCCATCCCAGGGTCGCAACTCGGAGTTCAAGCCCCAGGGGGAGTTCGAGCTGCTTCCGTGGATCCATCTGGAGGTCGGCGGGGTGGACATGAGCATCACCAAGGGCGTGCTCTACCTCGCGATCGCCTGCCTGCTGACGACGGTGACGATGGTCTACATCGCCAAGCGCATGCAGGACAAGCCAAACCGCGTGCAGACCGCGGTCGAGTGGGCCTACAACTTCGCCTCCGACCAGATCGCCGGCGCCAACCTCAAGGACCCGAAGATGATGGCCAAGTGGTTCCCGTTCATCGCGGCGCTGTTCTTCTTCATCCTGTTCTCGAACATGATCGGCTACATCCCGCTGCCGGTGAACACCGAGCACCCGCTCCACATCTTCGGGCTCGAGGTGCCGGCGCTCGCGATCTACGCGGCCACCGCCAACCTCTCGATCCCGCTCGTGCTGACCCTGCTCGTGTGGTTCTCCTACCACAGCGAGGGGGTCCGGACGCACGGGTTCCGCGCCTACCTGAAGGGCTGGGTCCCCTCGGGCGTCACGGGCGCCGCTCGCATCCCGCTCTTCGTGATCGAAGTCATCTCGCAGTTCGTGCGGATCATCTCCCTGTCGGTGCGGCTCTTCGCCAACCTGCTGGCGGGCCACCTGCTGATCCTGTTCATGGGCGGCGGGCTCGTGGTGATCCTCGGCACCGCCGCGATCGGCGCCTTCACGCTGCCCGTGGCGATCCTCTTCTTCATGTTCGAGGTTGGTCTGATCGCGGGCCTGCAGGCCTTCATCTTTGCGACCTTGACAGCCATCTATCTCGGCGAGGCGACAGCCGAGAGCCACTGAAAGGACACACATGGAAGACCTCGTCACATCAACCTTCACCTTGATCGCGCAGAGCAAGGGGCTGCAATCGATCGCGCTCGGCGTCGGCGCCGGCCTCGGCACGATCGGCCCGGGCATCGGCGTCGGATACATCTTCGGCAAGGTGATCGAGTCGGTCACCCGCCAGCCGGAGATGCGCGAGGAGATCACGAGCATCCAGTGGCTCGGCTTCGCGCTCACCGAGGCGATCGTCTTCTACGCCTTCATCTTCGGCCTGATCGCGTTCTTCCTCTAATGCCGGACGTGGCGAACACGCTGCTCCTCGCCGCGGCTGAGGAGGAAGGCGGCAGCTTCCTGGTCACGCCCGGGCTCGGGCTGATGCTGTGGACGCTGATCGCGTTCGGGATCACGTACTACCTGCTCTCCAAGCTCGCCTTCCCGAAGATCGCCGAGGCGCTGGACAAGCGCCGAAAGGCGATCGACGAGTCGATCGAGGCGGCTACGCGCGCCAAGGTCGAGGCGGACAAGCTGCTCGAGGAGTACCGCGAACGCCTCAAGGAGGCACGCGAGCAGGCGGACGACATCGTTGCCCGCTCGCGCAGGGCCGCCGACGCCTTCGCGGACCAGTCGAAGGCGGAAGCCAAGCAGACCCGCGAGGAGCTGATGGAGGCAACCCGCCGTGACATCGAGTCAGAGACCCGGAGGGCGCTCGACGAGATCCGCAAGGAGGTGGCCGACCTCACGGTGATCGCCACCGAGAAGGTCACGCGCAAGTCGCTCGACGACGACGACCACCGCCGCCTGATCGAGGACGCCCTCTCCGAGGTGGACTTTTCCGCGCTGGCGGGCGAGAAGAAGGACTAGTGCTCCCTACCGCCAGTCCTTCCACGAGGAACCACTAGATGGAGGAGATCGCCGACGTCTACTCGCGCTCGCTGTTCGAGGTCGCCTCCGACAAGGGCGACCTCGACCGGGTGCACACAGAGCTCGGCGAGTTCGCCGACGCCCTCGCGGGTGACAAGGACATGCAGGTCTTCTTCTTCAGTCCCTACTTCTCCTCGCAGGAGAAGAAGGAGGGCATCGGCCGGATGATCGACGGTGCCGACGAGAACTTCGTCCGCTTCCTCGAGCTGCTGGCCGAGCGCCACCGGATGCCCGTGGTCTTCCGGATCCGCCGCGAGTTCGACGACCTGTGGCGCAAGCAGAACAAGCTGCTGCCGGTGACGGTCACGAGCGCGGTCGAGCTCGATCCCGAGCTGGTGGAGGGGATCGGCAAGCGGATCGAGGAGCAGACCGGGCAGAGCGTAGAGCTGTCGAGCAAGGTCGACCCCGACGTGCTTGGCGGGCTCAAGCTCCAGGTGGGCAACATGGTGCTGGACGCAAGCGTGCGCAACAGGCTGGAGAAGCTTCGGAAGCAGGTCGCGAAGGCCGCTTAGCGGCCGGCGAACGGGACAAGAACTTGAGAGGTTCGGGGTAGTGCCAACCTGTCAAGAGATTCGAGAGCTCGGCATCGTGCCAAACCTCTCAAAATAGATTCGAGAGTCGGCGTCGCGCCAAATCTCTCAGGAGGCCAGAAATGCAGATCAAGCCAGACGAGATCACGAGCATCCTGAAGAGCCGGATCGAGGGCCTCGACGACGGCGGCGCCGACCTGTCCGAGGTGGGCACCGTCCTCTCCATCGCGGACGGCATCGCGCGTGTGCACGGTCTCGACAACTGCATGTCGCTCGAGATGCTGGTGCTGCCCCACGACGTGACGGGCCTCGCGCTCAACCTCGAATCCGACAACGTGGGCGCGGTGCTCTTCGGCGACTGGGCGAAGATCGAGGAGGGCGACACGGTCAAGCGCACCGGTCAGCTGCTCGAGATCCCCGTCGGCGACGCGCTGAAGGGCCGCATCGTCGACCCGCTCGGGCAGCCGCTCGACGGCAAGGGCGACATCGACACGTCCGAGACCCGGCCGGCCGAGCTCAAGGCTCCGGGAGTGGTGCAGCGCCAGGGCGTCGTGGAGCCGATGCAGACGGGCATCAAGGCGATCGACTCGATGACCGCCATCGGCCGCGGCCAGCGCGAGCTGATCATCGGCGACCGCCAGACCGGCAAGTCGCAGATCGCGCTCGACACGATCATCAACAACCGGGACTCCGAGCTCGTCTGCATCTACGTGGCCATCGGGCAGCGCATGTCGACGGTGGTTCAGGTGGCCGAGACGCTGTCCGACCACAACGCGATGGAGAACACGATCATCGTGGCGGCGCCGGCGGACGAGGCGGCGCCGATCAAGTTCATGGCCCCCTACGCGGGCTGCGCTATCGGGGAGCACTTCCTCTACAACGGCGGCCACGCGCTCACGATCTACGACGACCTGACCAAGCACGCCTACGCCTACCGGCAGATGTCGCTGCTCCTGCGCCGCCCGCCGGGTCGCGAGGCCTACCCGGGCGACGTGTTCTACCTGCACTCCCGCCTGCTCGAGCGCGCCGTCAAGCTCAACGACGATCTGGGCGGCGGCTCGCTCACCTCGCTGCCGATCATCGAGACCCAGGCCAGCGACGTCGCGGCCTACATCCCCACCAACGTGATCTCGATCACCGATGGCCAGATCTTCCTCGAGGGCGACCTGTTTCGCTCGGGCGTTCGCCCGGCGATCAACGTGGGCATCTCGGTGTCGCGGGTGGGAGGCGCCGCCCAGCCCAAGGCCATGAAGAAGGTGGCGGGCAAGCTGCGCCTCGAGCTGTCGCAGTTCCGCGAGCTGGAGGCCTTCTCGCAGTTCGGCTCCGAGCTCGATCCGGAGACCCAGGCCACGCTGGCCCGAGGCGAGCGCCTCGTGGAGCTGCTCAACCAGGACGAGCTCAAGCCCTGGAAGCCCTCGCACCAGGTGGCGGCCATCTACTCGGGCACCGGCGGCTACCTCGACCGGATCAAGGTCGAGCGCGTCCGCGAGTTCCACGAGTCGATGCTCCAGCGCCTGGACTCCGAGGAGTCCGGGCTGATGGACAAGCTCGGCGAAGGGGATTGGGATGACTCGATCGAGGAGCAGCTGGGCGACGCGATCGCCGAGGCGATCGACGACTTCGGCCCAGACTTCGACAAGGAGGGCAACCCTGTCGAGGAGGGCGAGTCCGATCGGATCATGTCGGAGGAGGAGCGCAAGAAGGAAGGCCGCACGAGCGGCGACGACTCCGACGACGGCGACAGCTCCGACGACGACGACGCGTCGGAGGAGAAAGAGGAAGAGGCGGCGGCGACCGCCTAGCTCATGGCCACGCAGAAAGACGTCAAGAACAGGATCAGTTCTGTAAAGAACATCCAGAAGATCACCCGCGCCATGGAGATGGTCGCCGCGGCGCGGCTGCGGCGGGCCGAGGAGAGGATCGAGCACCTGCGGCCGTACGCGCGCGCGATCCGGCGGATGACGCGGCGCACGGTCGAGGCCGTGGAAAAGATTCCCAGCCTGCCGCTGCTCGAGTCCCACGACGACGAGAAGCGCGTCGGGCTCCTGCTGATCACCGGCGACCGCGGTCTGGCCGGGGCATTCAACTCCCAGATCATCCGGGCCGGCACCCGTCGCGCCAGCGAACTGGAGGATGACGGCAAGGAGGTCGTCTGGTACGCCTCCGGGCGCCGCGGCGTGTCCTCGCTCACCTTCCGCGGCCTCCAGGTGGAGGGTGAGTGGCAGGGGTTCACGGACCGCCCCGCTTTCTCAGATGCCCGTGACATCGCCGGGGACATAGCCAGCCAGTACATCGACGGCAAGGTCGACCGCGTGGAGATGATCTACAACGGCTACGTGTCGCCGCTCACCCAGGACGTGACCACCGACGTGCTGCTGCCGCTCAAGGCGGTCGAGCAGCTGCTGGAGGAGGACGACGACGCGGAGGGCGAGACCGACGAGCGCGACAGCGGCCATAAGACCTTGTGGATCTACGAGCCGGACCCCGAGGAGATCCTCAAGCGCCTCGTGCCGGACTACATCGAGATATCCATCTACAGGGCGCTGCTGGAGTCGACGGCGTCCGAGCACGGAGCACGCATGACCGCGATGCGCAGCGCGCAGGAGAACGCCGGGGACATGATCGACGACCTGACGCTCGAGATGAACCGCCAGCGCCAGGCGGAGATCACCCAAGAGATCATGGAGGTGGTGGCGGGGGCCGAGGGGCTCAGCTAGCGAGCCGACACCCCTAAGGGGCACAGGCAGTCGACACCCCACAAAGGGCACAGGCAGTCGACAGAAAGAACTTCGAGAGGGAGCCGATACATGGAAGCCAGCACCGAACAGGAACAGCAGAGCACCGACGCCAACGGCTCCGGCTCCGACGAGCAGGGCACCAACGTCGGCACCGTCGAGTCGATCACCGGCGTGGTGGTCGAGGTGGCATTCGCCGAGGAGTTGCCGGAGATCTACTCCGCGCTTGAGATCACCCTGCCCGCGCCGGACAGCGATGGCGAGGACACGACGCTCACGCTCGAGGTACAGCAGCACCTGGGCGACGAGCGCGTGCGCTGCGTGGCCATGGACGCCACGGACGGCCTGGCCCGGGGCACCGAGGTGCGCGACACCGGCGGGCCGATCACCGTGCCGGTGGGCGAGGGCACCCTGGGGCGGATCTTCAACCTGCTCGGCGAGCCGATCGACGAAAAGGGCGACGTCGAATACGAGGAGCGCTGGCCGATCCATCGCCCGGCGCCGCAGGTCGAGGACCTGACGCCTACCCGCGAGCTCTTCGAGACCGGCATCAAAGTCGTGGATCTGCTGGCCCCGTACGCGCGAGGCGGCAAGGTCGGCCTGTTCGGCGGCGCCGGCGTGGGCAAGACCGTGCTGATCCAGGAGCTGATCAACAACCTCGGCAAGGAGCACGGCGGCCTGTCGGCGTTCTGCGGCGTGGGCGAGCGCTCGCGCGAAGGCAACGACCTCTGGGTCGAGATGACCGAGTCGGGCGTGATCGACAAGACCATGCTCGTGTTCGGCCAGATGAACG
>Ga0208612_1000696_pt1 | contig 14155 bp, 12 predicted proteins | sample AntDryMetagUQ889_FD_188089 | JGI IMG/M metagenome (GOLD analysis project Ga0208612, IMG submission 188089) | Polar desert microbial communities from Antarctic Dry Valleys - UQ889 (SPAdes) | ecosystem: Environmental > Terrestrial > Soil > Desert | place: Antarctic Dry Valleys | collected 2008-12-31 | reverse complement strand
GTCGAGGGCGGGCGCGAGGTGGTGGCGGCCGCACCGGTGGGGCGCATACCGGTGTGGGTGCGCTCGGGCTCTCTGGTGGTCACCTACCCGGCGGAGCACGTCCGCGAGGGCCTGGGCGACGTGCCCGAGCACGAGCGGCCGCTCGAGGCCACGCTCTGGGGCGAGCCGCGGCTGGGGAGGACCGCGGTGCGGCTGGCCGACGGGGCCCGTCTGGGGTGGTGCGCGGGGCGGTGGGAGCTGCCCCGTGGCCGGGACGTGGCGCTCGAGCAGCGCTGAGCGCAATCGATCAAGTCTGAATGAAGTCCAGCCCTGAGGCGTCGGTCGAAGGGTCGCGGCGCAACCGGTTACTAACACGCGGATAACACAAGGTTCACGTCTTACCTGGGGCGCGAGTCGAGCATGCCGGCGTCCGCTCTCGCACAAAGGCAGGGTTCTCCAGGATGACCACTCTCGATCGACGCTCGTTCCTCGGCCGCGGCGCTCTGTTGGCCGGAGGAGGCCTCTTGAGCGCGACCGCGCTCGAGCGCCTGACGGCCCGTTCGGCGCACGCCCAGTCACGGCCGAAGCGCAAGGGCGGAGCCGACGGCGAGGGCTATGGCCGCCTCCAGCGCGTCCGCGACCAGCGGGGTCGAGAGATCCTCGCCCTGCCGGCGGGCTTCAGCTACGTCACCTTCGGCGACATCGGCTCCACGATGTCGGACGGGAACCCCACGCCCCTCGCCCTCGACGGCATGGCGGCGTTCCCCGGGCCCGACGGCGCGGTCCGACTGATCCGAAACCACGAGGATCGAAACCGGCCCGGGGCGGGGAGCGTGAGGGGTGACGCCTCGAAGAGGTACGACCCTCAGGGAGGCGGAGGAACGACGACCCTCGACTACGATCCCGCAAGCCGGCAGCTCGTCCGCGACTTCATCAGCCTCAACGGCACGATCGTCAACTGCGCCGGAGGCTACGGACTGGGAACCCGAAGCTGGATCACCGCCGAGGAGACGATCGCCGGCCCCGGCAGCGCGCTTCCCGAGTTCCGGTTTCCGAAGCGTCACGGCTACTGCTTCGAGGTGCCGCTCGAGCGAGGTCCGAACTCGCTCGAGGTCGCTCAACCGATCAAGGCGATGGGGCGCTTCGCCCACGAGGCCCTGGCCACCGACCAGCGCACGGGCATCGTCTACCTGACCGAGGATGCGGGGTCCGGGCGTGGCTCGGGGTTCTATCGCTTCCTTCCCCGCGATCCGCGCAACCTGCTCGCGGGCGGCAAGCTGGAGATGCTCGCGATACGCGGGCGGCCGAGGTACGACGCCCGCGAGGATCAGAGGCCGAATCGCCGGCTTCCCGTGACCTGGGTGGAGATACCGGAGGTCGATCCGGAGTACAGGAACGAGGACGACCCACGCGGCGTCTTCCAGCAGGGGTTCCGGCGCGGGGGGACGATGTTCAACCGCCTCGAGGGGTGCTGGTACGACGAGGGGAGCGTCTTCTTCGTCTCGACGAGCGGGGGCGACGAGAAGAACGGCGACGTCAACGAGGACGGCTATCGCGAGGGCTATGGCCAGGTCTGGGAGTACCGGCCCCGCGGCAACTCGGGCGGGCAGCTGAGCCTCGTGTACGAGTCCCCCGGCGGGGAGGAGCTCGACTCCCCCGACAACCTCACCGTGACCCCACGCGGCGGGCTGGTGCTCTGCGAGGACGACGCCTCCTCCGCGGATGAGGACAGGCATCCGCTCGCGCCCGGGATCGAGAACGTGAACCGTCTGATCGGGCTCAGCCCCGAGGGGGATGCGTTCGAGCTGGCGGTCAACATCCTCAACGATTCGGAGTTCGCGGGCGCCTGCTACAGCCCGGACGGAGCCACCCTGTTCGTCAACGTGTTCGGTGAGTCTGAGACCACGCCCAACGGCAACGCAGGCATGACCTGCGCGATAACCGGTCCCTGGCAGGAGGGCCCGCTCTAGAGGCGGCCCCGACCGGGAGTTGCCGAGTGAGCCGAGTCGCAACCGTCTTCGCCGCCGCCGTAGTGCTGGCCGCCGTGACGGCCATCCCGTCCGCCCAGGCGCAGCGTGGTGACGATCGCAGGGCATCCCAGCGCCTCGTGCTGAACGTCGGTCACCGGGGCGCGTCGGGCTACGCGCCCGAGCACACTCTCCCGGCCTACGACCTCGCTCTGCGGCTCGGGGCCGACTACATCGAGCAGGATCTCCAGCAGACGAGCGACGGGACGCTGGTCGTGCTGCACGACGAGGCGCTCGACCGCACGGCGCGAGGTCCCGCCGAGAACTGCCGCGGCCCGGTCCGCACGAAGACGCTGGCACAGATCAAGACCTGCGACGTCGGCTCCTGGTTCAACGAGCGCTACCCCGAGCATGCCCGGCGCGAGTACGAAGGCCTGGAGATCCCGACCCTGCGCGAGGTCTTCCAGCGCTACCGCCGCCGGCCCAACTACTACATCGAGACCAAGAGCCCGGCCCTCGCCGATCGGATGGAGGAGCGCCTGCTGGCCCTCATGGACGAGTTCGACCTCCGTCGGCCGGCGGCCGGGCGCTGGCAGGTGCTGATCCAGTCCTTCGCGCCGGAGAGCCTGAAGAAGGTGAGCGCACTTGACCGCAGGCTGCCGCTCGTGCAGCTGTACGCCGGAGAGCGCACGAGCGCGGCGGTCCGCGCAACGCTCGAGGTGGCGCGCACCTACGCGATCGGCGTCGGGCCGTCGAAGGGCAGCGTCGATCGGGCGCTCGTCGACGCCGCGCACGAGCGGTGCCTCGTCGTCCATCCCTACACCGTCAACGAGAAGGCGGAGATGCGGTCGCTGGTAGGTCTCGGTGTGGACGGAATGTTCACCAACTTCCCCGACCGGCTCGACGAGGTGCTGGGGAGGGGCGCCGTAGGCGGCACGAGCGCGGCGGACCGGGCCGCGCGCGCGAGGAGGGCCTGCCGCGCCGGGTAGAGGGCAACCTGGCGATCACCGAGGAGCGCGGATATCCTCGCGCCGTTGATGGTGTCCCTCAGTGCCTGAGCGCCTCGCCGTCGTCGGCGGCGACGCCGCCGGCATGAGCGCCGCCGCCGTCGCCCGCCGGCGCGACCCCGACCTCGAGATCCTCGCGTTCGAGCGCGGCCCCTACACGTCCTACTCGGCGTGCGGCATCCCCTACTACCTGGCGGGCGACATCGAGAACGTGGACTCGCTGATCGCACGGAGTCCCGAGGAGTTCCGCGAGTCGGGCATCGACGTGCGCATGCTCACCGAGGTGGTGGGCATCGATCTAGACCGCCGGGTGCTCACGGTCCGCGACCTCGATGCCCGCCAGGAGTACGAGGAGGGCTTCGACCGCCTGGTCTACGCCACCGGCGCCGAGGCGATTCCTCCGCCCATCGAGGGCGCCGACGCCGTCGGCTCCGTGCTCAAGGTCGACGCCGCCGAGCGCTTCCGGGCGGAGGTATCCCACCACCCCGGCACCAACGCGGTGGTGATCGGGGCGAGCTACCTCGGACTCGAGATGGCCGAGGCGCTGGTCAAGCGGGGCCTCGACGTCGTGCTCGTCGACCAGGCCGACCAGGTGATGACCACCCTCGATCCTGACATGGCGAGTCACATCAAGCACGCCGCCGAGGGGGTCGGCATCCGGGTGCTGCTCTCCACCACCGTGGAGGAGGTGGTGACCGGCGAGGACGGGCGCCCGCAGATGGTGCGCACCGCCGAGGAGGGCGACCTCAAGGCCGACCACGTGGTGCTCTCCACCGGGGTGCGGCCGGTGGTGGGCCTGGCCGAGGAGGCCGGGCTCGAGCTGGGCGAGTCCGGCGCGGTGCGGACCGACGACCATCAGCGCTGCTCGGGCGCGGACGGGGTGTTCGCCGCCGGGGACTGCGCCGAGAGCCGCCATCGGCTGACCGGCCGCGGGGTGAACATCCAGCTCGGCACCCACGCGAACAAGCAGGGCAAGGTGGCGGGCATCAACGCGACCGGCGGCGACGTGGCCTTCCCGGGCGTGATCGGCACCGCGGTCTCACGGATCTGCAAGTACGAGGTGGCCCGCACCGGGCTCTCCGAGCGCCAGGCCGCCGAGGCGGGGATCGACGTGGTGACCGCCACCATCAAGGACCGCACGCGCGCGGGCTACTACCCCGGCGCGGGCCCGATCTGGGTGAAGCTGGTCGTGGCCCCCGACAACGCCCGCATCCTCGGCGGCCAGATCGTGGGCGAGGAGGGCGCCGCCAAGCGCATCGACGTCCTGGCCACCAGCATCTGGACGGGGATGTCGGCCAACGAGTTCGAGGATCTCGACCTCTCCTACGCGCCGCCCTTCTCGGGCGTGTACGACCCGCTGCTGCGGGCGGCGCACCAGGCGGTGAAGGCGGCCGAGAAGGCGGGTTAGGGCCCTCTCTATCGTCGGCGCGGTGAGCGTGGTCCGGGCGCGGGGGTTGGTGAAGGCCTTCGGCGGCGGTCGGGCGGCCCGGCGCGTGCTGGACGGGGCCGACCTCGACGTCGAGCTCGGCGAGGTGGTGGCCGTGCTCGGACGCTCGGGCTCGGGGAAGTCCACGCTGCTGCACGTGGTCGGCGGGCTCGACCGCGTGGAGGGCGGGCAGATCGAGGTCGCGGGCGTACGGGTCGACCGCCAGGGCGAGCGTGGGCTCACCCGGTTCCGGCGCCGCCACGTGGGCTTCGTCTTCCAGTTCTTCCACCTCGTGCCCGAGCTGACCGGCGAGGAGAACGTGCTCCTGCCCGGCCGCCTGCACGGCGACTCCAGCGCCGCAGAGCGGCGCGGACGCGAGCTGATCGACTGGCTGGGGCTCTCCGAGGTCGCGAACCGGCTGCCCCAGACCCTCTCGGGCGGGGAGCAGCAGCGCTTCGCGCTGGCCCGTGCGCTGGTCGGCGACCCGACCGTCCTGCTCGCGGACGAGCCCACGGGCAACCTCGACGCCGAGTCGGGCGCGCTCGTGCTCGGCCTCCTGCGCGACGTCGCCGACTCCGGGCGCGCGGTCCTGCTCGTCACGCACGACCCCGAGGCCGCCGCCGTGGCCGACCGCCTGGTCCATCTCGAGGACGGCCGCCTGGTGCCCGGCGCACCGGAGCCGCTGCACGCCGCCGCCGCGCGGTGAGCGCCGCCGCCCGCGCCGCGATCTCCCGTCTTCGCTCGCGGGCCGGGCGCAGCCTGCTCGCCGCCGCGGGGATCGTGGCCGCGGCGGCCATGCTCGGCACAGCGATCACCGTCTCCTACGCGTTCGGCACCGGCTTCGAGCGCAGCGCCGAGCGTGCCGACCTCCCCGACGTGATCGCCCGCTTCGAGGAGGAGCAGCTCTCCGACGTCGACCGGCGAGTGTCCGCCCTCCCCAACCTCGCCTCGCGCTCCTATCGGCTCGAGGCCAAGGGAATAGACCTCGCGGCCGCGGGTGGCGCCTCGGAGCGGGGGGCCGTGCACATCGTGCGCGCCGGGCGGCGCGGTTACGCGGTGACGGAAGGGCGCGACCTGTCCGGGCGCTCCGGAGAGGTCCTCGTGGAGCGCGGCGTGGCCGCGGAGTGGGGCGTCGAGCCCGGCGAGGAGATCTCCGTCGAGGGCCTCGGTCCCCAGCGCGTCGTCGGGATCAGCGTATCGCCGGACAACGTCGCCTTTCCACTGTCCTCGGACCCGCGAATCTACCTCGCTCACGAGGGGCTCGTCGAGAGCTATGGGCCCTATGGGGCGCCGGTGAACATGGCGCTCGTCTGGGCCAACGACCCCGCGCGGATCGACGTTACGCTCGAGCAGGCCCGCGCGGTCTCCTACGGCCTGGAGGACCTGCGCTTCCTCACCCAGGGCGGGATCCGCGGGCTTATCGATCAGGCGGCGGGGATCGTCATCGCCCTGCTCGTGGCCTTCTCGCTCGTGGCGCTCGGAAGCGCGGCGCTGATGCTGGCCGCCGCCGCCCGGGCGGAGGTCGAGCGGCGGATGAGCACGGTCGGGGTGTTGCGGGCGCTCGGATTCTCGCGCGCGGGCGTGGTCGGCGACTACGCGCTCGAGGCCACGCTGCTGGCCGCGCCCGCCGGGCTGCTCGGGCTCGGGCTCGGGGCGCTGGCCGCGCTCGGGCCGACCACCGGGGTGCTCGAGAGCCTCAACCAGATGTCCCCGGGGGTGCCGCTCGTGGGCCTGCTCGCGCTGGCGCTGGTCGGCATCGTCGCGGTGGTGGCCGGGGCCACGGCATGGCCGGCGTGGCGCGCGGCCTCGCGCCCGCCGGCGCAGGCCATGCGCGGGCCGGTGGTGGGGAGCGGCCGGTCGGCCCCGCGCCGCAGCCTCCTACCCGGCGGCGCGCTCGGCCTCGGCATGCGGCTGGTCGCGGCCCGCCGCGCCCGCCTCGCGGGCACGGTGGCCGTGCTCGGAGCGGCCACCGGCCTCGTGCTGCTCATGCTGTCCCTGGCCTCGGTCCTCGAACGGCTCCAGAGCGATCCGGGGGTGATCGGCAAGCGCTACCAGCTGACCGCGAACGGTCCGGCGTCGCTGGCGCCGGCGATCCGCGAGATCCGGGGGGTGGCCGCCGCCGCGCCGCGCTACGAGGTGGAGGCCGCGGACTCCTTCGAGCTCGGGGAGGCGATGCGACTGATCGCCTTCCCCGGCGACCACACGGTGTTCGAGGCCCAGCCGCTGGCCGAGGGTCGCCGCGTGCGCGGCGACGCCGAGGCCGAGGTGGGCGTCGGGCTCGCCGATACCCTCGGCCTGCGGCCGGGGAGCGTGCTTCCCGCCCAACTCCCATCCGGCGCGGAGGTTCGCTTCCGGGTGGTGGGGATAGTGCGCGCGCTCGAGAACGAGGGACGGGTGGCCTACGTCCGGCCGCGGCGGCTGGCGGGCGCGACCTCCGGGGCCGACCGGACGATCGCGATCCGACTCGAGCCGGGCGCGAGCCGCGCCGCGGTCACCGACGCCCTCGACGACCTCGGCGCGCTGCCGGAGCCCGCCGTGGGCGGCGCGACCACGAACAACGCCCGCTTCCTCGGCACGCTCGCCGACATGCTGCGCGCGGTGGCGGCGGTCAACGGCCTGATGTGCCTGTACGCGCTGGTGCAGGCGCTGGCGCTGACCGCCCTCGAGCGCCGCCCGGCGATAGCCGTGCTGCGGGCCGGTGGCGCCGGCCGGCGCCACCTCGCGCTGGTGTTCGGAGGGGCGGCGGCGCTGGTGGTCGCGCTCGCCGGCGCGCTCGGCCTCGTCCTCGAGCGGCTCCTGCTCGGCCCAGCCGTCACGGAGCTCGCCGCCGACTACGCCGCACTGCCGCTGAGAGCCGGCGCCGGCTCGGTCGCCGCTGTGATCGCGGGCCTCGCCGCCGTGGCCCTGGTGTCCTCCGCCTGGGTGGGACGGCGCGTCGCGCGGGAGCCGGTGGTGGCGGGGTTGAGGGCCGAGTAGTGCGACGACGACGGTCGGTGGGGACGGGCGCGGGTCCGGTGGCGGCGCGAGCACGTGCCGCCGGGGCGCTGCTCGCCGCGTTGGCCACGCTCGCGGTCGCGGGCTGCGGGGTCGGCGAGCCGCCGGTGCCCGGCTCGACCACCGAGACCACGCTCCGCGACCTCGATGGTGACGGCGCCCTCGAGCCGGGTCCCGGGCAGCCGCTCGTTCCCCGCACCGAGCTTGCGGCGGCGCGACCGACCGGCCGCACGCTGGCCGTCTTCGCCCAGCTCACGGACTCTCAGGTCGGCGACGAGGAGTCGCCCGCGCGCCTGCCCGTCCTCGACCGCCTGGGCCCGCCGCTGAACGCCGCGTTCCGTCCCCAGGAGGCCCTGACCCCGCACGTGCTCGACGCTGCCGTGCGTTCGGTGAACGCCCTCGATCCCCAGGCCGTGGTGCTCACCGGGGACCTGATCGAGAACGCGCAGGAGAACGAGATGGATCTCCTGCTGGCCGTGCTCCGCGGCGGACGGGTGGACCCCGCGAGCGGACGGCGCGCCTACGACGGACCGCAGTCCGCCGACAACGCCGATCCACTCCTCTACCGCCCCGACGTGGACGCCCCCCGCTACGCCGGGCTGCTGCGGCGTGCGCAGCGACCGTTTCGCGCCGAGGGCCTGCGCGCGCCCTGGTACCCGGTGGTGGGAAACCACGACCTGCTCGTGCAGGGCGTCGTGGCGCCCACGCCCCGGACCAACGCCGTGGCCACCGGGGACAGGGCCGTGGTGGAGATCGACGGCGACGCCGACCTACCGCGCTCCGAGCAGGCGCTCTCCCCCGAGCTGGTTGACCGGGTGCTGGCTGGCGGCGTGCCCGGTCGGAGCATCCGGGTGCCGCCCGACCCGCGTCGCCGGGAGCTCTCGGCCGCCGGGGTGATCGCCCGCCTGCGCGCGGCGAGCGGGCAGGGAGGACGGGGCCCGGGCATGGAGCACGCCTTCGACCTCGGCTCCCGCGCGCGCGGGATCGTGCTCGACGTGGCGCGCCGGGACAGCGGAACGAGCGGGCGCGTGGCGCCGGCGCAGCTTCGCTGGCTGCGACGTGAGCTGCGCCGAGCCGGACGCCGGCACGTCGTGGTCTTCTCGCACCAGCCGCTCGCCTCCTCGGAGGGCGGCGACCGCGCCCTCGCGCTGCTCGATCGCCACCCTCGAGTGGTGGCCGCGGTGTCGGGCTCGACCCACCGCAACGTCATCGAGCCACGCCGGACCCGGGCGGGCGGCTACTGGCTGGTCTCCACCTCCTCGCTGGTCGACCACCCCCAGCAGGCGCGGGCGTTCCGGCTGGTGGAGACAGCTCGCGGAGGGGTTGCTCTGGAGACGTGGATGCTCGACCACGCTGGAACGGGGGACACCCCGGCGGGCGCGTCCCGCGCGCTGGCCTTCATCGACGCCCAGGGCGGGCGCCCGCGGGGCACGGCGGGTCGGCCGGGAGACCGCAACGCGCGCCTGTTCCGGTGAGCGGGGCACCCGTATCACGCGATCGGCGGCGCTTCGGCGAGCCCGAGCTCCCGGCGCGCCAGCGCACGCGCACACCCGAGCGACTCGTAGAGCTCGGGGGCGCCGTCGCAGAGGACGCGGACCACGCAGACGCCCATGACCGGGGCGCTCGCCGATGCAAGCACGGGCCGGCCACATCCAAGCGCCTCGTGGATCTCGTCGGCGAGGGGAGCGAGGTCCACGGGAGCGGCCACGTATACGGCGCCGAGATAGGAGAAACCTCCGAACGGCTCGCCGCCGGCCTCGAGGTCGACGCCGTCGCGCACCACGGGCACTCCGCCCCTGAGAAGCACGGTCCGGCTCGAGAGCCGCTGGAACGCGAACCGCTCGCCACGCGCCACGCGCCCGGCGGCGATGGCGTCCCAGGCGAGGAGCGTGGCGCTCGCGTCGAGCTCGAAGCGCGTCTCGAGCGCGATGGACGAGCCGGCGAAGGGGATCACGTGGTGGGGGAGGTGCTCGAGCACCGCGCCGTCGGCCACGCGGAGGACCGTCTGCCGGCACGCGGGGGAGCCGCGGTAGGCCTGCGTGGCTCCTTGGTCGAGGATGGTGGCGCGCGCATCCGCGGCCAGCTCCATCCCTACGTCGAGCCGGTCGCCGCCGAGCACTCCCCCCGCCGGGTGGGTCGTCACGATCACGGCGGTGCCCGAGGAGTCCGGATAGCTCGCGCGGACCGAACCGAGCGGAGAATGGAAGCGTCGCTCGGCGATCACCGTCCGCGACCCGCGGGGACGAAGCCGGAGGCGAAGAAGGCCCTCGCGTAGCGGAGGCGCGGTGACTAGGCGTCCCCATCGCGGTGGAGCGCGCCGCCGCGGGCCTGGCCCTCTCCGCGTGCGTGGCGGTGCTCGACCTGCGGTCGCGCCTCGGATACGGCGGGCTCCCAGCGACGGTGCCGGGCGGCCCTCTCCACCCATGACTCCACCTCCTCCATGCCGTCTCCGCGGGCGACGGAGGCCATGACGACTGGGGCGCGGCCGCGGAGCCGCCGCGCGTCGCCCTCCATGACGGCCAGGTCCGCCCCGACCATGGGGGCCAGGTCAACCTTGTTGACGACGAGCAGCTCCGATCGCGTGACCCCGGGGCCTCCCTTTCGTGGCACCTTGTCTCCGCCGGCCACGTCCACCACGTAGATCGATGCCTCGACCAGCTCGGGGCTGAATGAGGCGGCGAGATTGTCGCCGCCGCTCTCGACGAAGACGAGCTCGAGGGGCCCTTCCCTGCGCTCGAGCTCCTCGATGGCCAGGGCATTCATCGACACGTCGTCGCGGATCGCGGTGTGGGGGCAGCCGCCCGTCTCCACCCCGACGATGCGCTGCGCCGGGAGCACTCCGGCCGTGGTCAGGAACTCAGCGTCCTCCCGGGTGTAGATGTCGTTCGTCACCACGCCGATCTCGAGGCGGTCCGCCATGCGACGGCACAGCTCGGCGACGAGCGCGGTCTTGCCGGAGCCCACGGGTCCTCCGATGCCGAGCCGCAGAGCGCTCACGATGCGAACAGCCTCCCGTCGAGGCGCTCGTGAGCCATCGACGCGATCTCCAGCTCGGGCGCGAAGGCGAAGACGCCGAGGGGATCGATGTCCCGACTGCGCTCCACCGCTGCCGCGATCGTGCACCGCAGCTCCCTCAGCACGCCCTGGGCAGCGCCCTGTCCGAGCGGTATGAGCTTCTGGCCCGCGGCCACGAACCCGGCGAGAACCGAGAAGGCGAGCCCGTGGAGAGCGGCGTCGAGCGAGACCCCCATCGCCCGCAGCGAGCTCCCCCAGGCCACAGGATGGCTGCCCGGGGCCCTTTCCCCTCGCACGGACTCCTCGTAGGCGTCGAGCAGGGGGTCGCTGACGCCTATCGCCCGGGCGGCGACGATCATCCGCCGCCCCATCGCGACGCTCGCCTCCCGGCTCTCGCGGGCCGAGCGCGTGGCCGCCACCGCGTGGTCGGCCGCCACCAGCGACTCGAGCTCGTCGGCGCCGTGGGCGGCGCGAGCCGCCGGGAGGTCCGAGGTGGCCAGGCCGCCGAGCAAGCGCTCGCCGGTTCGGGACAGGTCGGCGGCCGAGGCGAGCGCGCCCTCGGCAGCCAGCGACTCAAGTCCGAGCGAGTGGGAGAAGGACCCGATCGGAAACGCGCTGTCGGCCACCTGGAGGAGGTCGAGGAGCTCCGTGGACCCGAGGCGCACCGCACTCCTCAGAACAGGAAGTACCGCTGCGCGAGCGGCAGCTCCTCGGCGGGCTCGGAGCCGATGGCCTGCCCGTCGACCGTGACCACGTAGGTCTCGGGATCCACCTCGATGTCGGGCAGGGCATCGTTCAGCACCATGTCGCGCTTGCCGAGTGCGCGCGTGCCACCGACTCCCGCCAGGCGCTTGCCGAGGCACAGTCGCTCGGCGAGCCCCGGCTCGGCGAGGGACTGCTGGGAGACGAAGGTCACGCAGGTGTCGCGACGGGCCTCTCCGAAGGCTCCCCACATCGGGCGTGAGAGCACGGGCTCGGGGGTGGGGATCGATCCGTTGGGGTCGCCCATCTGGCTCCAGGCGATCAGTCCCCCCTTTACGACGAGGCGTGGCTTGACCCCGAAGAAGCCGGGCTCCCACAGGCAGAGGTCGGCGAGCTTGCCCGCCTCCACCGAGCCCACCTCGTCGGAGAGGCCGTGCGCGACGGCCGGGTTCCGGGTCACCTTGGCCACGTAGCGCTTGACCCGGTTGTTGTCGGAGCGCTCGGAGTCCCCGGGGAGCGGCCCGCGCTGGCGCTTCATGGAGTGCGCGGTCTGCCACGTGCGCGTCCACACCTCGCCCACGCGACCCATCGCCTGCGAGTCCGAGGAGATCATGCTGAGGGCGCCGAGGTCGTGCAGCACGTCCTCCGCCCCGATCGTCTCGCCGCGGATGCGGCTCTCCGCGAAGGCCACGTCCTCGGGCACCTCACGCGAGAGGTGATGCACGACCATGAGCATGTCGAGGTGCTCGTCCAGGGTGTTGCGCGTGTAGGGGCGGGTGGGATTGGTCGAGCTCGGCAGCACGTTCGGCTCGCCGCACAGGCGGATCACGTCCGGCGCGTGCCCCCCTCCGGCGCCCTCCGTGTGGTAGGTGTGGATCGTCCTGCCCTCGAAGGCGGCCACGGTGTCCTCGAGGTAGCCCGACTCGTTGAGGGTGTCGGTGTGGATCGCCACCTGCACGTCGAGCTCGTCGGCCACCGAGAGGCAGGTGCGGATGGCCTGGGGCGTGGCGCCCCAGTCCTCGTGGACCTTGAGGCCGGCCGCCCCGGCGGCCACCTGCTCGCGGAGCGGCTCCGGCCGCGAGCAGTTGCCCTTGGCGAGGAGGGCGAAGTTCAGCGGGAGGGCGTCCACGGCCTGGAGCATGCGGTGGATGTGCCATTCCCCGGGGGTCGCGGTCGTGGCGTTCGTCCCGGTGGCCGGCCCCGTGCCGCCACCCACCATGGTGGTGATGCCCGACGCGATCGCCTCCGCCGCCTGCTGGGGCGCGATGTAGTGCACGTGGGCGTCGATCCCCCCGGCCGTCAGGATCATCCCCTCACCGGCGATGACCTCGGTCGAAGCGCCGATCTCGATCGTCACGCCGTCCATGACGTCGCCGTTGCCGGCCTTCCCGAGACCCTCTATCCGGCCGTCGCGCACCCCCACGTCGGCCTTGACGATCCCCCAGTGATCGAGCACCAGCGCGTTGGTGATGACGAGGTCCACCGCGCCCTCGGCGCGCGTGCGCGTGCCCTGTGCCATGCCCTCGCGGATGGACTTGCCGCCGCCGAAGACCGCCTCGTCCCCGGCGAGGGTGAGATCGTCCTCGACCTCGATCACCAGGGCTGTGTCCGCCAGTCGCACGCGGTCGCCGACGGCCGGGCCGAACATCGCGGCGCGGCGGCGGCGATCGAGCCCGCTCACCGCTGCGGTCCTCCGTGGCCGGACTCGTGCCCCTGCGCACGGCGCATGGCCGCCTCGCGCACCGCCGGCTCGTCGAGGGCGCCCTCGACGAGACCGTTCATGCCGCGCACCACCCGGCGACCGGCCAGGGGCACGAGGTGTACGTCGCGCTCGTCTCCGGGCTCGAATCGCACCGCCGACCCCGCGGGGACCGACAGGCGCATCCCGTAGGCGACCGGGCGCTCGAAGCGCAGCGCAGCGTTGACCTCGAAGAAGTGGAAGTGGCTGCCGACCTGGATCGGACGGTCGCCGACATTGGCCACGCGGACGCTCTCGACGGGACGGTCGGGCCCGCGCGGGAGCTCATCGTCCGCGCATATGACCTCGCCCGGACGCAGGCTCACCGAGTCCGAGTCCGCGGAGCCAGCCCGGCGATCACGCCGCGACCCCACTCAGGAGATCGGGTCGTGAACGGTCACGAGCTTGGTGCCGTCCGGGAACGTGGCCTCCACCGCCACCTCGGTGACGAGCTCGGGCACGCCGTCCATCACATCGTCGGCGCCGAGCACGGTCGCGCCCATGCTCATGAGCTCGGCCACGCTCCGGCCGTCGCGCGCCCCCTCCATGATCTCGGCGGAGATCAGGGCAACCGCCTCGGGATGGTTCAGCCGGAGGCCGCGCTCCCGCCGCCGGCGCGCCACCTCGGCCGCGGTGAACACCAAGAGCTTCTCCTGCTCGCGTGGCGAGAGTCGCACCGTCTTCCCTTTCGCGGCCTCGGGTACTCGTGCCGGCGGCCGGCTTCATCGACGCGCGACCTTAGCCGTGCTCCGCCGGCTGGGTGCTGGACGCCGGGCCGAGGTTCGCAGCGCTGATTTTGGACGGTTGTCGAAGGAGCCCGCCGCCGGGCTTGGATGAAGTGTCGGTGGAGCCGGTGCGGCACGAGCCGGCGACCCGAGGAAAGGCAGATCATGGCGGCGAGCGCCACCACCGAGCCGGTCCACCCGAAGACCCGCACGTTCGGGAAGTGGGTGGACAACGCGATGCTCGAGGACTACTCGCTGCGCTACGCGCCGAGGTCCTTCCGTACCTGGAGCTCGTTCGTGGTGGCCTCGGCGGCGCTCGGGGGCATCGCCTACCTCGTCGACTTCGCGATCGGCGCGTCGATCGCGGTCACCGCCGGGTTCACCAACGCGATCCTCGCGATCCTGCTCGCCGCGGTCACGATCTTCATCACCGGCATACCCATCGCCTACTACTCGGCCAAGTACCACATCGACATGGACCTGCTGACCCGCGGCGCGGGATTCGGCTACCTCGGGTCGACGCTCACCTCGCTGATCTACGCGAGCTTCACATTCATCTTCTTCGCGCTCGAGGGAGCGGTGATGGGGCAGGCGCTCACCCT
>Ga0208612_1000694_pt1 | contig 14169 bp, 16 predicted proteins | sample AntDryMetagUQ889_FD_188089 | JGI IMG/M metagenome (GOLD analysis project Ga0208612, IMG submission 188089) | Polar desert microbial communities from Antarctic Dry Valleys - UQ889 (SPAdes) | ecosystem: Environmental > Terrestrial > Soil > Desert | place: Antarctic Dry Valleys | collected 2008-12-31 | reverse complement strand
GTGCCGAAGAACCTCTACGACGCGCGCGATCTCTTCGCCGGGTCCGAGCTGGCTCGCGAGGCATTCGGCCAGGAGGTCGTTGACCACTATCTGAACCACGCCCAGGTTGAGCTCGACGCATTCGAAGCGGCGGTGACCGATTGGGAGAAGTACCGCGGCTTCGAGAGGCTCTAGAGAGCGTGAGTCCGAGGCCAGTGCTGGGGATCTGCGCGGCGCTCGAGAGCGCCGGGTGGGCCGCGTGGACCAAGACGCTCGCGAACATCTCGCAGCGCACCTACTCCTTGTGCGTGGCGGACGCAGGCGCAATTCCGGTCATCCTGCCGGCCGACGAAGCGTCCGAGTCGGCGCCCGACGAGGTGCTCGACATCCTCGATGGCCTCGTTCTCTCGGGCGGCGCCGACCTCGATCCCGCCTCTTATGGAGCTGAGCCGCACGAGACCACCACCAACTTCAAGGCCGAGCGCGACCGCTTCGAGCTGGCGCTCTGCCGACGGGCGATCGAGCGTGACATGCCCGTGCTCGGCATCTGCCGGGGGATGCAGCTCTTAAACGTGGCGTGCGGCGGCACGCTTGAACAGGACCTTGATGACGCCGGCGTTCACATCGAGACGCCGGGGCAGTTCTCCTCGCATCCCGTGCGCCTCGAGCCCGGCTCGCTGGCAGCGCGCGTCATGGGGAAGGAGCGCGTCGACGTCCACTCCCATCACCACCAGGGAATCGGCCGGCTTGGAGAGGCCCTCGAAGTCACCGGTTGGGCCGACCCGGGGAACGTGGTCGAGGCAATCGAGATGCCGTCGAAGTCGTTCGTCCTGGGCCTGATCTGGCATCCCGAGGAGTACCGCAACTCGCCGGCCCTTCGAGCCCTCGCGGATGCCGCGCGCCAGGGAGTGGCCGCATGAGCCTGGCGGTGGTCGAGCCCGCGACGGCCGAGGTCATGGCCGAGGTCCCGCGCGCGGGCGCCGACGAGGTCGATGCCGCCGTGGCTGCCGCGAAAGCCGCGTTCCCGGAGTGGCGCGCCGTCGCACCCGCCGACCGCGCAGCGCTCATGCGGCGCTTCGCCGACCAGATCGAGGGGGAGACCGAGGACATCGCACGACTCGAAGCCCGCAATGCCGGCAAGCCGATCTCGGACGCTCGTGGCGAGATCGGAATGGTGGTCGAGTGCTTCCGCTACTACGCGGCGGCGCCGGAGCGCCTGATGGGCCGAACGATCCCGGTCGCGGGCGGCATCGACATGACCTTCTGCGAGCCGATGGGAGTCGTCGGCCTGATCGTCCCTTGGAACTTCCCGCTCGTCATCACCTCGTGGAAGACGGCGCCGGCGCTTGCTGCGGGCAACACCATCGTCTTAAAGCCTGCCGAGCTGACGCCGCTCTCCGCGCTCGAGCTAGAGCGGATCGCGCTCGATGCAGGCCTGCCCGAGGGGGTCTTCAACGTGGTCGTCGGGCCCGGCTCGGTCTGCGGCAAGCGCCTGGTCGAGCATCCAGACGTCGCCAAGATCGCCTTCACCGGCTCGACTGAGGTCGGGCGCGGGATCGCCGCGGGCGCCGCCGGCACGATCAAGCGCGTGACGCTGGAGTTGGGCGGCAAGTCCGCGAACGTCGTCTTCGCCGACGCGGACATCGAGGCGGCCGGCCGTTCCGCGCCCGCGGGCGTGTTCGGCAACGCCGGTCAAGACTGCTGCTCGCGCTCACGCATCCTGGTCGAGCGATCGGCGATGGACGAGTTCTTGGAAGTGATGGAAACAGCGGTCGGGGAGATGCGGGTTGGCGACCCGCTTTCTGAAGAAACCCAGATGGGCCCGCTGATCTCCGAAGACCAGCGGGAGACCGTGGGCTCTTACGTCTCCGAGGGCGACGTCGCCTTCCGCGGGTCGGCGCCCGAGGGCGGCGGCTTTTGGTTTCCGCCCACCGTCATGGCGCCGATGACGAACGACGACCGCGCCGCGCGCGAGGAGATCTTCGGGCCTGTGGCGTGCGTGATCCCGTTCGAGGGCGAGGAGGAGGCGATCCGGCTGGCAAACGACACGATCTATGGGCTTTCGGGCTCGATCTGGACCCGCGACGGCGCCAGGGCGCTCCGGGTCGCGCGGGCTATCGACGCGGGGGTGCTTTCGATCAACTCGCACTCTTCGGTCAGGGTCTCGACGCCCTTCGGCGGCTTCAAGCAGTCCGGCGTGGGGCGTGAGCTCGGCCCCGACGCGCTCGATGCGTACACGGATGTGAAGAACGTCTACTACGCGACGGATGCACCCGATGAGCAGCTTTAGCTGTGGCACGCGCCGGTGGGAGTGCCAGTGAGGCGGCTCGAGGGCAAGGTCTGCGTAATCACCGGCGCTGCGAGCGGCATCGGCGCCGAGTCCGCGCGGCGCTTCGCCGAGGAAGGGGCGCGTGTAGTTGGGGTCGACATCAGCCCGGACTCCGCTGGCGAGCTTGCGATCGAGTGCGACCTCACGATCGAAGCTGAGGTCGAGGCGCTCTACGAGCGGATCCGAGAAGAGATGGGCGGGATGGACGTCCTCTTCAACAACGCGGGGATCAACCCCGCCGCCGACACCAGCGTCACAGAAACCACGCTCGAGGCCTGGCAGCTCGTCCAAGACGTGAACGTGCGCTCGGTCTTTCTCTGCTGCAAGCACGGGATCCCGCATCTGATCGAGCGCGGGGGAGGGTCGGTCATCAACACGGCCTCGTTCGTCGCGACCATGGGAGCCGCGATCTCTCAGATCTCATACACGGCCTCGAAAGGCGCCGTGCTCTCACTCTCGCGCGAGCTCGGGGTCGAATTCGCCGACAGGGGCATCCGCGTGAACGCTCTTTGCCCGGGCCCGGTCAACACGCCCCTACTTCGCGACCTGTTCCTCAAGGACCCCGAGCGCGCTGCGAAGCGCCTGATCCACGTGCCGATGGGCCGCTTCGGCGAGGCGGAGGAGATCGCGAACGCCGCGCTCTTTCTCGCCTCGGACGAGTCGAGCTTCATTACCGCCACGACCTTCATGGCCGACGGCGGGATCTCGGGCGCCTACCTCACGCCCGGGCAGGCGTAGGGGCAGTCGCAGCGCACGACTTGCATGGGTCCGAGCGCCCGCAAATGCCGGCCCGGCGCGACTTTCTGGGCGTTCGTATGGTCAACGGGCGCTCTCGGCTACGCCGAGGAAGCGACCGCAGATGCCTCTGCCCAGCTGGTTCCACTCGCCGATCCGCTCGAGGATCTCGGCCGCCAAGGCGTCGGGGTCGATGCCCACGCGCACGGCGTCGGGGTCCACCGCGTAGTTCACGGCCCAGCTCATCGCGTCGACCTCGGTCACCTCGGCGTGGAACTGGATGCCCCAGGCCGACTCGCCGATCCGGTAGGCCTGAAGGGCGAGCGGGCTTGCGGCGAGCTCCGCCGCGCCGGGCGGGAGGGGTGAGCGGTAGGAGTGCCACTGGAACGCGTCAAAGCCGGGCTCGAGGCCGCCGATGAGCGGATCGGCGGCGCCGTCGGCCGTCACCTCGACGCCGAACCAGCCGATCTCGGGCCGTTCCGCCCGGACGGCCGGGGCGCCCGAGGCTTCGGCCAGTAGCTGCGAGCCCAGGCAGACGCCGAGGGTGGGCACCCCCGCCTCGACAAGCTGCCCCAGAATCTCCTTCTCCGTGCGAAGCCATGGGTGCTCGGCTTCCTGGTCTGAGTGCATGGCGCCGCCGAACGAGAGGACGGCGTCGTATGAGAGCGGATCTTTGGGTGGCTCGCCGTCAGCCGAGATCAGCCATTCGTCTAGGTTCCAGCCACGCTCGCGGGCCTCGAGCGCAAACACGCCGGGGCCAGCGTCGGACTGATGGGTGATTGCTAGAGCGCGCACCGGGGATCGTTGCTATGTCAACAGTTACTTAAGCAAAGGAGCGTCATGGACATCATCTTCCTTATCGGCCGCATCGCGCTTGCCAGCCTCTTCATCCTCTCCGGCACCCAGTTCCACTTCAAGCCTGAGGCTGTCGAGTACGCACGTGCCAAGGGAGCGCCGAGCCCTGAAACGATGGTTCCGGCAAGCGGCGTGGCGATGATCGCAGGTGGCGTCATGATCGCGCTCGGGATCTGGGCCGACGTCGGCGCACTGATCTTGCTTGCCGCCCTAGTGCCCGTCTCCTTCATCATGCACGCGTTCTGGAGGGAGTCTGACCCGCAGTCCCAGCAGATGGAGTTCACCAACTTCTTCAAGAACATGCAGGTGCGGGCGGCCTGATCATCCTGTTCTGGGTCTTCAACCAGGGCCAGGACCTGCCGGCGACGCTCACAGACAGCCTCTTCGACCCCTTCTCGGCACTGGGACAGCTCAGGGCGCGGTATCGACCCACGCGGCGATACCGCGCTCGAGCTGCACTAGTGGCGGTAATACGGCTTCACGTGCCGAAACCTCTGGTGGCGGAGTCCGACCGCTGTCAGATAGACGGCAGAGCCGACCAGCGCGATCAGCGAGAGCCAGTTGACGAACGTTGCGCTGAAGTCCCAGTAGGGATCCGATACCCAGGGCCACCAAGTGGGAAGGATGTGGACGCCGACGACGCCGGCCACGGTCAGGAAACCGACAACCGTGGAGACCTCGGGAGCAATCGATGAGCGCTGGATGGCTAGCCACGAGGAGGCAGCGGTGATCGCGAAGCCGGCGGCACCGACCAAGCTCGACGAGCCCGGGAGCTGGTGCGACTCCTGGGCTACCGCGTGGTCCACCGTATGGAGGACGAGCAGGCTCAGAACGAGCAGGTTCGCCTTGGTCAGGGAGGACAGCGAACTCATCGGTGAAGCCTAGGGGGCGCGGATAAATGCTTGATCACCGGCATGTGAAGAACCATGCGCGCCGGACGCGGTTTCGGATGCCTGCGCGGACGGCTTCAGCGGCCGAAAAGACGCTTGAGGCGCTCCCACATGACTGACGCGAACAAATTCGGTGCGCCGACCGGCTTCGCGGGCTGGGACGCCCGTGGCTCGTCGGGGGCAGGGGGCGTGGGCTCCTCTTTGCCGGAAGGGGCGGCGGCGGGCTCGGTCGGCTCCGGGGGGAATCGGCAGATGCCTGGGCGTGATCGATCTTTCCGGCGAGGTGACGACAGCGCATCCGCACTCGCTTGCGCTTGTGACCGCGGCAGCGAGGGTGGTCGAGGCAGAGCTCGGCCGCCGGGTCGAGCGAGAGCACGAACGCCTTCGCGCAATTTGGCAGGCCCGCCTCTCGCGCCGTCGGCTCGCGACCGCGGTCCTTTCTTGGGCCGGGACCGTGGTTCTGACCACGCCCGATCGCTGGATCGACGGCTTGATCGACGTTCCCGAAGGCGGCGGAGTGGTGAGCCTGCCCGAAGGAGGAGAGGCGATCTCAGAACCACTTCCGAGGGGCGAGGGCTTCCTCGTCTGGCGCGCAGGCTCGCCCGCCCCAGGGGCGAGTCCGACGAGCTCGCTCAAGAGGCTCAGCGTGAGGGCGCTCGGGCGCGCGCGCGGGTTTTGTTGGTGGCGCCGAGCTGTCTCGGCTTCGGCGGATTCTGGGCAAGCACCTGCCTCGTGGCGGAAACGGTCTTCACGGGCCGCTGGACGCCGACTTCCTCGCGGTGGGTGAGCTCTTGAGGGAAGGACGCGTCAAAGACACACTAGAGAGATACGCGGGGCCGCTCTTGCCCGGTTCCGTGGTCCCGGCAATCGTGGAGGCACGTGAGCGGCTCGACCTCGAGCTACGCCGGGCATGTCTGGGGGAAGGCTCCCCCGGCCTCCTCGGTGGTGGCTCGAGACGCCGTCGGGACGAAACGACATCGAGGCGAGCCGTGCGCTCGTCCGCGCGCTTTCAGACGACGATCCGGGTGCGCCCGCAGCGATCAGCCGCCTTCGTCGTATCTCGCGTGCAGCCGATCGTCACACTTGACCAGATGACCGAGTCGCTCAAAGACGCGCACGGCAGGGTTATCTCCGATCTACGCGTCTCCGTTACCGATCGATGCAACTTTCGCTGTCGCTACTGCATGCCGGCCGAAGGCATGGACTGGCTCGATCGCTCCGAGATCCTCTCGTTCGAGGAGATCGAGCGGCTCGTCCGTGTCTTCGTCGGGCTCGGGGTGGAGGACGTTCGCCTCACCGGCGGCGAGCCGCTCGCGCGTCGCGACTTCCCTGTCCTGGTTTCGATGCTGCGCCGGATCGAGGGGATCAGCGACCTTTCGGTGACGACCAACGGGTACTTGCTCGAGCGCGACGCGTCCGCACTGGTCGACGCCGGGATCAACCGGATCAACGTCTCCGTCGATTCGCTTGCCCGCGACCGCTTCCACGAGATCACCCGGCGCGATGCTCTGCCGCAGGTCCTCCGAGGCCTTGAGGCGATCGCCGCGTATGAGGAGGTGCGTCCGATCAAGGTGAACGCGGTTGCGATCCGCGACTTCACCGAGAACGAGGTCTATGCCTTTGCCGAGATGGCCCGCACCACCGATTTCCAGGTTCGCTTCATCGAGTTCATGCCGCTCGACGGGGACAGGGCGTGGGACCACTCACAGGTCCTGACCGGCGAGGAGGTGCGGGCGCTGATCCACGAGCGCTACCCGCTGGAGCCCACGAAGCGCGAGCCTCACGCCACCGCCCGCGTCCATCGCTTCGCCGACGGCAAGGGCGAGATCGGCTTCATCAACCCGGTTTCCGAGCCATTTTGCGCCGACTGCAATCGCATCCGTCTGACTGCAGACGGTGAGCTTCGGACCTGCCTCTTCTCGATGCACGAGACGAACCTGCGCGACCCGATGCGCGAAGGTGCGTCCGACGCCGAGATGGAGCAGGTCATCCGGGATGCCGTTTGGCGCAAGGAGCTCAAGCACCGGGTGAACGAGCCGGGCTTCCGCCCGCCCGCGCGCTCGATGAGCGCAATCGGCGGCTAGCACCTAAAGGGTCAGGCACCTTTAGGTTTGCCTATGCAATGCTTAGGCAGGAATGCCTAAGCCTCAGAGAGTCTCGCTCGGCGAAGCGGCCAAGATGATCGGCGTCAGCGCCGACACGCTCAGGCGCTGGGATCGCGACGGCAAGGTCAAGACGACCCGCGACCCACGTAACCGCAGGCTCGTCTCGCTGGCGGAGGTTCGCCGTCTTGGCGGGCGTCCGGAGCGACACCGCGCGGGCGACGACCTCTCAGCCCGCAACCGCTTTGCGGGCATCGTGCGATCGGTCGAGGTCGACGGCGTCATGGGCATCGTCGAGCTCGAATGCGGTCCTCATCGCGTGACCGCCGCGATCACCCGCGACGCGATCGAGGAGCTGGGCCTCGAGCCGGGGATGGAGGCGACGGCGATGGTGAAGGCGACATCGGTGATGGTGATCCGGGAAGGAGAGTCGGCGTGAGGCGGCGGATCGCGACCGACGCAGCGCTCGTGGTGGCGCTGATGGCCCAAGCTTGCGGAGGCGATGACGACGACGCCAGGGAGGAGCTGGTCGTCTCGGCAGCTTCGTCTCTGACCGAGCCGCTCGAGGCGTACGGCGAGACCACCGACGCCGATGAGAAGTTCTCGTTCGCCGGCGCGGACGAGTTGGCGGCGCAGATCCGCAGGGGTGCGCCCGTCGACGTGTTCGCGTCGGCGAACACCAGCCTTCCCGACGCTCTCTTCGACGAGGGCCTGGTCGAAAAGCCCGAGGTGTTCATCTCGAACCAGCTCGTGCTTGCGGTGCCGGCCGGCTCGGACGTCGTCGGACTGGGTGGGCTCGAGCGCGAAGACGTGGATCTGGTGATCGGCGCCGAAGGCGTGCCGGTCGGCGATTACACCCGGGAGGTGCTCGGCAAGCTGCCGGAAGACGCCTCGGACGTGATCCTCGGCCAGGTGCGCTCCGAGGAGCCGGATGTGAAGAGCATCGTCGGCAAGCTGGTCGCAGGCGCTGCCGATGCCGGCTTCGTCTACGCGTCGGACGTGGACGCGACGAACGGCGACCTCGTCGCGATCGAGCTTCCCTCAAGCCTCGAGCCCGTCGTGACCTACGGTGCTGCCGAGGTCGCCGATGCCGAGAATCCCGAAGGCGCCCAAGGGTTCATCGACAGTCTGGTGAGAGGCGAAGCGCACGAGCTCTTGCTCGAGGCGGAGTTTCTCGAGCCCGAGGGCGAGTAGCTGAAGCTCCGCTGGTTTCCGGTCGTACTTGCCGCGTCGCTCACGGTGGCGATTGTCTTTTTGACCGTCCCAGTCGCCGCGATCTTCCTCGATGCCGGTCCCGCGGACCTCATCGATGCGCTTGGCGACGAGACGTCGATCGACGCCCTCCGCCTGAGCCTCATCACCTCCGTGGTCGCGCTCGCCGTGATCATCCTGGTCGGAACCCCGGTCGCCTACCTGCTCGCGACCAAGCGGTTCCCGGGCCGTGCCATCGCGATCACGCTGATCGAACTGCCGCTGGTCTTGCCTCCAGCCGTGGCGGGCGTCGGCCTGCTGGTCGCGCTCGGACCGGAGAGCTTCCTGGGCGGCCTCGCCGTCGACGCCGGCATCGAGCTCGTCTTTCAGACCACCGGCGTCGTCGTCGCGCTCACCTTCGTCGCGAGCCCGTTCTACATCCGCCAGGCGCAGTCGGCCTTTGAGGCACTCGAGCCGAGCTGGCTGGAGGCCTCCCGGACCCTCGGCGCCTCCGAGGCGCTGACGTTTGCGCGCGTCGCGGTTCCGGCTGCGATCCCGGGCCTGGTCACCGGCGCGGCGCTGGCCTGGGGCAGGGCGCTCGGCGAGTTCGGCGCGACCCTCGTCTTCGCCGGCTCGTTCCAGGGGATTACGCAGACAGCGCCGCTCGCGATCGTCAGGCTCTTTGGCACCGACCTGAACGGTGCGCTTGCTCTGTCGGCCGTCCTGGTGGCGTTCTCGGCGGCGCTACTCGCGACGGTGAAGCTCACGGCTCGCGGAAGGGGGTACGGCCTTGTTGTCGATTGACTCCGTCTCCCAGCGCCTGAGCGACTTCGAGCTCGACCTGTCCTTAGACGTGCCGTCTGAGGGCTGCCTCGCGCTGGTCGGCCCGTCCGGTTCCGGCAAGACCTCGCTACTTCGCTGCGTGGCGGGGCTCTCGCGTCCCGAGTCGGGGCGAATCGAATGCGGGGATGAGCTGTGGTCTGATTCTGAGGGCGGCGCGTTCGTCCCGCCCGAGGAGAGGCGCTGCGGATATCTCTTCCAGGACTACGCGCTCTTCCCGCACCTGAACGCCTGGAGAAACGTCGCCTATGGGCTTCGAGGCCCGTCGGGTGAGCGGCGCGCGCGGGCTCTCGACTTCCTCGATCGCTTCGGCTTGGCCGATCGCGCCGAGGCAAAGCCCAGGACCCTCTCGGGCGGTGAGCGCCAGCGCGTCGCTCTTGCCCGCGCGCTCGCGGTCGAGCCGTCCGCACTCCTTTTGGACGAGCCACTGTCAGCCCTCGACGCCTCGACCCGCGGACGCGCCGCGCGCGAGCTCACCGCCACGATCGCGGCTGCGGGTGTGCCGACCCTGCTGGTCACGCACGACTACACCGAAGCGGCGACCCTTGCAGACGAGATTGGTGTCATCGCAGACGGGCGCATCGTTCAGCGCGGGACCGCGGGCGATCTGGCGGCCGCTCCAGGCTCGGCATTCGTCGCGGATCTGGTCGGCTCCGTAGTCTTGACCGGACGCGCGGGAACACCAGGCGATTCCGGGACTCCGGTCGAGCTGGGCGGGGGGCGCACGGTTTGGACGACGAATTCGTGCGAGCCCGGCGAGGTCGCCCTGAGCGTCCATCCCTGGGAGATCCTGCTCGAGCCTGCGGGTTCCGAGGCTGCCGGCTCCGCCCGAAACCGGGTTCCGGCACGGGTCGTCTCCCTGACCCGGCTCGGCAACCGGGTGCGGGTGGGACTCGACGCGGGCCAGCCCGTAGCGGCCGAGGTCACGCCCCAGGCGGTTGACGAGCTCGGGCTCTCGCCGGGGCAGGAGGTCCTGGCCGTCTGGAAGGCTTCAGCGACAAGGGTGGTCGAGAACTAGGAGGAAGACTTGAAGGCACAGGAGTGGCTGGAGGCCTACGCCGCCGAGATCGGCGCGGAGGCTCCGGATGAGGAGACGATCGGCGAGCTCCTCGAGCTCGCAGCGACTGCGGCCCATGCGTCCGAGCGGATCGCCGCCCCGATCGCATGTTTCATGGCTGGCCGAGACGGGCGAGCGCCGGCCGAGCTGCGCGCGGCGGCGGACCGCGTTGTCGAGGCGGGCTGAGCGTGCGCATCGCGGAGATCTGGCGCTACTCGGTCAAGTCGCTCCGGGGTGAGCGCCTCGATCAGGTGGACGTGCTCGCCGACGGCCTCCGCGGCGACCGCGCGACGCAGGTGGTCGACCACAAGGGAAAGCGGCTCACCGGGCGGACCGCCAAGCGTCTCCTCGGCCTCCAGTCGGGGCTCGACGAGCGTGGCGAGCCGACCATCGACGGCTATGAGTGGCAAAGCGATGAAGCGCTGAGCCTGATCCGTGACGCCGCCGGCCCGGGGACGGAGCTCACGCCGCTGGGGCGCCACTTCGATGACCGCTCGATCCTGGTCACAACCGACGGCGCGATCGCCGCGCTGGGGGTCGACGGGCGCCGACTGCGGCCGAACATCGTGATCGAGGGAGTCGATGGGCTCGCCGAGACCGGCTGGGTTGGTCGCCGGCTTCGCCTGGGCGGGGTGGAGCTCGACGTGGTGGACCAGTGCGTCCGCTGCGTAATGACCACGATCGACCCGGACTCGCTCGATCTGGACCCGGATGTGCTGCGCACGATCAACGAGGAGTTCGGTACCCGCATGGGCGTCCTGTGCGAGGTCGTGACCGCTGGCGAGCTTCGCATGGGTGACGCTGTGAAAGTGCTGTCGGGATAGGGTGCGCCTATGGCTGACGAGGAACGCCCCGCTGACGACGAGTCCAAGGATCCGGATGAGAGGGCCGACGATGCGGAAGCGCCCGCGACCGAGCAGGACGCAACGCAGCCGGGCGATTGGGAATCAAAGCCCGCCGACGAAGAGGATCTTCGCCACGACGACTCGTCAGAGCCGTTGGCTGAGCCGCTCGGCGATGACGCCGACGACGACCTGGCCGAGCAGGAGGCAGGCGATATCACCGCCGGAGACGAGGGATTCGATCGGCCTGACTCGCCCGAGAGCGAGGAGATCAGTGACACAGGGCAGAGGCTGGAAGACCACGCGGAGCCGCTCCTCCAAGGGTCGGAGGTAAAGACGCCCATCGGCGGTGTCCCGACCCTCTCGATCGCCGGCATCGTGGTGTTCATCGCGATCTTCCTCGTTGCCTTCTTTGTCTTCTGGGCGCTACTCGGCGGTATCGGGATCCTGATCGGAATCATCGTCGGTGCCGCTCTTGGCCTCGGCGCCATGAAGCTCCTCGCAGACCGCGCTCGATAAGGACCGCGGCCCGTGGCGACCGAGGAGAAGGTCACCTATTGTCGCGTCTGCGAGCCGCTTTGCGGCATGGTCGCGACGGTTGAAGACGGCAAGCTCGTAAAGCTTCGGCCCGACGTCGACAATCCGCTATCGAAAGGATTTGCCTGCCCCAAGGGCGTCGCGATGACCGAGGTCGTGAACGATCCCGACCGCGTCCTCCACCCGCTCCGCCGCCGCGAGGACGGGGAATTCGAGCGGGTTTCCTGGGACGAGGCGCTCGACGACATCGGCGCTCGTCTGAAGGCGATCGTCTCAGAGCACGGCGGCTCTTCCGTCGGCTGGTACATGGGAAACCCGGCGGCGTTTTCGTACTCGCACCCGATCTGGGCAAAGGGTTTCGTCGACGGGCTCGGCTCGCCCCACTTCTACACCGCCTCTTCCCAGGACGTCTCGAACCGGTTCGCGGCGAGCGCGTTCCTCTATGGCTCGCCCTACATCGTCCCGATCCCGGACCTCGCCAGGACCGAATTCCTCCTGATCGTCGGCGCCAACCCGCTCGTCTCGCACGGCAGCGTGATGAGCGCCCCGCGCATCAAGGACCAGCTCCACGGCATCGTCGAGCGGGACGGCCGAGTCGTCGTTGTCGATCCGCGCCGCTCGGAGACCGCGCGGGCCTTCGAGCACGTTTCGCTCCACCCAGACTCAGACGCGTTCCTCTTGCTCTCGATGCTGGAGGCGATCTTTAAGGACGGCCTCGAGGACTCCGAGGCGATCGCGCGCCAGTCGCGCGGAGTCCAAGCGCTTCGAGAGCTCGCGATGGCCCATCCGGCCGAAGGGACCGAAGCGCGAACAGGCGTGAGCGCGGTCGAGGTGAGGCGCCTGGCGCGCGACCTGGCCCGGGCCGGAAGCGCCGCCGTCTACGGGCGTACCGGCTCGTGCCTTGGGCGTAACGGAACGCTCGTCGCGTATCTCCTCGATGCGCTCAACCTCGTCACTGGGAACCTCGATCGCGAGGGCGGAGCGGTCTTCGGCGACCCGCCGGTCGACTTCGAGGGCATCGCCGATCTGATCGGCGTCGCCACCTACGCAAAGGTGCGCTCGCGAGTGGGCGATTTGCCCGAGGTGCTCGGCAGCCTGCCCGCGTCGGTGATGGCAAAGGAGATGACGACCGAGGGCGAGGGGCGCATCCGGGCGTTCTTCGTCTCGGCCGGGAACCCGGTGCTCTCAGTGCCGAACGGCGACGAACTGGTCGCGGCGATGGAGGGTCTTGAGCTGAGCGTGGCGCTTGACTTCTACGTCTCCGACACTTCGCGCCACTGCGACTACGTCCTGCCTGCGACGACGATGTACGAGCGCGAGGATTTCCCGCTGCCGTTCCTCAGCCTGTTCACGACGCCGTTCATTCAGATGACCGAGCCGGTGGTCGAGCCCGCTGGCGAGGCTCGCCAGGAGTGGCAGGTGATCGAGGAGATCGCGGCGCGAGTGGGCGTCGTTCCGTCGAGCGCCTGGGCCGCGCGGCTTGCCGGCAAGGCCGGGATCAAGCTCTCGCCCGAGCGTTTGGTGGACCTGATCGTGCGCGTCGGCCGAAGGGGCGACCTCTTCGGCCTGAGGCGCGGCGGCCTGAGCGTGAAGAAGCTGAAGGAGAACCCGCACGGGATCGTTCTAGGCGACGGGTTGGCGGGCGGAGTCCTTTTAAAGAAGCTTCGCCATCGCGACAAGAAGGTGCGCCTCGACTCGCCCGAGGTGCTTGCCGACGCTCGCGCTATGGCAGCCCGTAACGGACACGATCCCAGCTATCCGCTTCGCCTCATCGGCCTCCGCGAGCTCCGCTCGCATAACTCGTGGATGCACAACGCCCCGCTTCTGATGCGCGGCGAGCGCGTCCATGCCGCGCGGATCCATCCGGCCGACGCGGAGGAGGCTGGGGTGGAGGACGGGGAGCCCTGCCGCATCTCTTCGGCCCACGGCGCGATCGAGCTGGCAGCCAAGGTGACCGACGAGGTGAAGGAGGGCACCATCGCGATCCCTCACGGCTGGGGCCATACCGGCGGCTGGCGCCTTGCGGCGTCGGCGGGAGGCGCGAACGTGAACGAGCTCGCCTCCTCGGACCCTTCCGACCTCGAGCGCTTGGCCGGGATGGCTCACCTAAACGGCATCCCGATCCGCCTCGGGCCGGTGAGCGTGGGCGAAGCTACCTCAGCGCACCCTGTCGGCGCCGGCGTAGACGTTCACTGATCCCTCGCGAGCAAAGCCGCACAGGGTGATGCCGCGCTCGGCGGCCAGGTCGATCGCCAGCGAGCTGGGAGCGCCGACGCCGACCAGGATCGGTGTGCCGGCGACGGCGGCCTTTTGGACGAGCTCGAACGACAGGCGGCCGGACACGCACAGGATGCGCTCGTGGAGGGGCAGCTCGCCGGCGACCAGGCAGCTTCCGACCACCTTGTCGAGGGCGTTGTGGCGACCGACATCCTCACGAACCCGGATGAGCTCACCGTCCGCCTCGAAGAGGCCAGTCGCGTGAAGGCCGCCCGTCAGGTCAAACGTCGGTTGGCGGAGGCGCTCCGGCAGGGATGCGATAAGCGAGCGTTCAACCACGAGACCGCCGGGGATCGGCGCGCTCAGCACCTCCACCTGTTCGATCGCGCCCTTGCCGCAGACGCCGCATGAGGATGTGGTGTAGAAGCTCCGCGCCCCCGGGTCGCGCAGCAGCGGCCCCTCGATCTCGACTACGTTGCCGGCGAGACCTTCGCTTAGGCCGGCGTTGCGCGGGCCGTCGATCAAGCCCTCCCCGTAGAGGAACCCGAGCGCAAGCTCCTCGTCGTGGCCCGGCGTGCGCATCGTGACTGCGAGC
>Ga0208612_1000693_pt1 | contig 14174 bp, 17 predicted proteins | sample AntDryMetagUQ889_FD_188089 | JGI IMG/M metagenome (GOLD analysis project Ga0208612, IMG submission 188089) | Polar desert microbial communities from Antarctic Dry Valleys - UQ889 (SPAdes) | ecosystem: Environmental > Terrestrial > Soil > Desert | place: Antarctic Dry Valleys | collected 2008-12-31 | reverse complement strand
AACGATCGCCGATGGACTCGCGGTGCGCGTCGCAATCCCGCTGGCGGTCGAGCGCCTGGCGACGGCGGTCGACCTGATGCTGCGCGTCTCGGAGCGCTCGATCGCGGAGGCTCTCGTCGCCTGCCATGACGCCGGCGTCGCGGTCGAGCCTTCTGCCGCGGCCGCCCTCGCGGCGGCTCGAGACAGCCCGGACAATACGGGCGGGGGCCGAATCGTCCTCGTCATGACCGGGCGGAACGTCGACCACGCGGTGGTCGTCCGCGCGCGGAGCAATGTCGACTCGTTCTAATAGGCGGCGGGTTTCTCCATCGCGGGCTCGAGCCCGTGCTGGATGATCGCCTCGTTCTTCCGCTTCGCTGCGCCAGCCTGGTTGGTCGCTCTTGGACGTCTTGACGGCAACGAGACGCCAAGGGCGAACACGACCAGCTGGAGAGCCCACACGACGACAAGAGCCTTGAGGAACCAGAACACGATCGACCAGAGCACATTCGGTGCGTGCCCACTTCCGCCGAGCTGAAAAGCCGTCGGCGGGTTCTCTTACGAAACCCGAACACCTGACCTCGTTGATGAGTAACCGTGGTTACGGTATTACTATGGCGTGGACGGGCGATTCCGCTCGCTCTTCGGCGGCATAGAGACTTTTTGAAGTTCTGGAGCGCGGCGTCTCTCAGCCTCGCCGGAGACGCGGTCACGACGCTCGCACTGCCACTGATCGCGATTGGGGTGCTCGAGGCGACGCCGTTCCAGATCGGGCTCCTCGGCGGAGCGCAGTTCGTGCCCTGCCTGCTCATCGGCCTCCCGGCCGGCGCACTCGTCGATCGACTCAGGCGCCAGCGGTGGCTGCTCCTTTCGAAGGACATCGTTCGCGCGCGCTTTGCCTGCTCTCCGTGCCACTCGCCTACGCCCTCGACGCTCTGTCCTTCTCGCAGCTCTATGCGGTCGCATTCGTGAACGGCGTTCTGACCGTCCTCTTCGACGTCGCCGCGAATGCCTACCTGCCGAGGCTGATCTCACGCCATGAGCTCGTCGACGGCAACTCGAAGCTCGAGCTGAGCCGCTCCGGAGCACAGATCGTCGGGCCGGGCCTTGCCGGCCTCTTGATCGAGCTGGCGAGTGCTCCTTTCGCGCTCGTCGCTGATGCGTTCACCTTTCTCGCGTCGGGCGCGCTCCTTGCATCGATCCGCCACAAGAGCCCTGCTCCGATTGTCACCGGAAGCAGGCGACGCGTCGCCGACCTGCCCCGTGAGATCGTCGAGGGCACACGCTTCGTCGTTCGCCACCCGCACCTGCGCGCGATCGCCCTGACGACGACGACCGCGAACTTCTTCCGCAGCGGATTGCTCGCGGTCTTGCTCGTGTACCTCGTGCCGAGGCTGGCGCATCGGCAGGGGCGATCGGAATCGCCTTCGCGCTCGGCAACATCGGCTTCGTGGTCGCGGCACTCGTGGCGCCGACGGCAGCGCGGCGCTACGGCCTCGGAAGAACGATGCGAGTGGCCGTCTCCCTCTTCGGTCCCGCGGCTCTGCTCGTCGCCCTTGCTCCGACTCGTCTCGCCATTCCCGCCACCGCGTGCATGATCCTCGTCGACGGCTTCGGCATCGGGCTCCACGGCGTGAACCAAGTGAGCCTCCGTCAAGCGGTCACGCCGGAGCGGCTTCGCGGCCGCATGACGGCGACGCTCCGGTTTCTGAACTTCGGAACGATGCCGCTCGGAACGATCCTCGGGGGAACATTGGCGAGTCTGATCGGGCTCCGTCCGGCGATCTGGATCGGCGCCCTCGGGCTCTTCCTGGCGGCGATCCCGTACTCCGTCTCTGCGACGGGGCGGCTCGCCGAGCTCCCGGTCAGCGCCGACAACTCGCTGTCATCTGCACCGTCGATTGTGAGTCGAAGCACAAGGGTCTGACCTGGACATGGCCGGAGAGGACGCTTCGAGGTGTGTCAACTTCGTGCCGAGTTATCCCCAACCATCAGGCGGTGACGCCCCGGCGGAAGGATTCGTACAGACCCTCGAAGAGCGGCCAGGTCGCTGCCAGCACCTCGTCGTCGTCGTAGACGAGCGAGAGACCCCGAACGAGGGCGTCTAGCCCAGGCGCCTCGATCGCCTCGAAGCGCTCGTCCCCGAGATCAGCCTCATGCACCACGCGCGCGATGGCGGCAAGCGACTCATCCTGGAGCTCGTAGCGCCTAAGGAACGTCTCGAAGCTGCAGTCGCCGTCGTGATGTGTCAGGTCGACGCCGCGAATGTCGAACCGGTCGCGTCGGGAGGAATGTCGTCAGGGTCATCGACGAAGACGAACGTCGCCTCAGGATCGATGAAGCTGCGGATGAGCCACGCGCAGGCAGCGCGATCCACGTGGCAGTGACGCCTCGTCGCCCACCTCATCGAACCTGCTCGACGAGCACAGCGAGCTCGGATACCACGCGCTCGGCTTGGCGGCGTTCCGGCGGAGGGAAGAAGTCGCGCGAGTTGATCCGGTCGAGTGTGCGCCGCAGGCGTGCCGCTGTCCGGCGCCGCCGATTGGCGTCCCCTAGCTGAGCCGCCTGCGCGGCCTCGATCACGGCTTGGTAGTCGGCCGCCACAGCCTCCTTCATCCGCGTCGCCAGAGCGCGGTGCTGTGCCGCGGTCGTGGGCTCGGAGATCCAGACCGTTGCCTCACCTTCGGCGTCCTCGATGTGCTGAGCAACCCATTCGAGCTGCTCGCGCGTTCGTGCGTCGAGCGGCAGCGCGACGAGTCCGTCTCCGAGTTGCACCGCGCCGAGCTGGCGCAGCCGGCGCCAGACGGCGATCCGCGGCGTCGACGGCTCGCGAGGGAGTCGATAGGCGAGGAGAACCCAGAGCGGCTTGTCGACCACTCGGTCATGATAGACGTGACCGTGGTTACAGCCATCGCCGAGGAGGAACCATGAAGTGGGTCACGCGCGAAAGGCCGAAGACCGATCGGATCGCCTGCCCCTGGCTGATTAGGAACTTCATCGACGCAGAGGCGGAATTCCTCTACGTCCCCGCGAGCGAAGTGCTCGAGGTCGCAGAGCGTGAGGGCGCGCGCTCCTACGACGCTCCGGGCGCTCGCTACACGCACCGCGACGGTCTCTGCTCGTTCGAGGTGCTCATCGAGGAGCACGGGCTCGACGAACCGGCGCTCGCGCTCCTCGCCCGCATCGTGCACGGGGCCGACGTCGCCGAGGACCGCGATGTGACCCCTGAGTCGCGCGGGCTGCTCGCGGTCGCCGAGGGGTTCTCTCTGCTCGAACTCGGCGACCACCGCCAGCTCGAACTCTCGCTCCCCGTCTACGACGCGCTCTACGCATGGTGTAAGACCGAGGCAGCCGCCTGACCACCGACGCTCGCCGCATCGTCTGGGCGCAAGCGGCACGAGCGGTCGCCTACGGGCTCGGTTCGGTGCTGATCGGCGTCACGCTCGCGGAACGCGGACTCTCGGGCGCCGAGGTGGGCATCGTGCTGACCGCGCTCCTGGCAGGGACGGCGCTCGTCTCCGTCCTGGTAGGGCGCTACGCGGACCGCCTGGGTCGCCGCGCCTCCTACCGCCTCCTGTTCGTCGCGATGGCTGTCGGCGGAACGGTCTTCGCGCTGACCGATTGGTTGCCGGCGCTGATCCTCGCTGCGCTCACCGGAACCGTGTCCACCGACGTGGTCGAATCGGGGCCGTTCACGTCACTCGAGCAGGCGATGCTGCCGCAGGCCGCGGGAGACCGAGATTCGACTCGCATCTTCGGCATCTACAACACGATCGCGACGCTGGCCGGCTCGCTCGGCGCGTTGGTCGCACTCGTCGCCTCGTCGCCGCGCGCGCTGCTCGTCTATCCGCTCGCCGCCGGCGCCGGGCTCCTCGTCACGAGCCGCCTGTCGCAAGCGATCGAGCCCGTCGAGCTGCGCGCTGCAGAGCCGCGACCGCCGCTTCACCGTTCACGCGGAACCGTCCGGCGCCTGTCCGCGTGGTTCGCGCTCGACAGCTTCGGCGGCGGCTTTGTTCCCCAGACCTTCATCGCCTACCTGTTCGCACGGAAGTACGACGCCTCCCCGGAGACGCTCGCAGTCGTCTTCTTCGCGATCGGGATCCTGCAGGCGCTCTCCTTCCAAGGCTCCGTCTGGCTGGCGGCCCGGATCGGGCTCCTGCGCACCATGGTCTTCACGCACCTGCCCTCGAACTTCCTGCTCGCCGCGGTCGCCTTCGCGCCGAATCTTCCGAGCGCGATCGCGCTCCTCCTGGCCCGCTTCCTCCTCTCGCAGGCCGACGTCCCCGCGCGCCAGGCCTACGTCGTCGCCCTTGTCGATCCGAGCGAGCGCACGGCAGCGGCCGCGTATACCAACACAGCCCGCTACGTCACGCGGCCCTTCGCGCCACTCTTCGCTGGCGCGGTCGTGCAGGCAGGGCTCGGGGCGCCGTTCCTTCTTGCCGGAGCGCTCAAGAGCGTCTACGACATCGGCTTCTACCTGTCCTTCCGGAACGCGCCGCCGCGCGACTCCTGTTCACAGTGAGATGCCGAAGAGGCACGCGCGCTCGAGCTGGCGCCAGTCCATTGACAGTCCGGGTCGACCCCACTGCGTTGCGAGCGCGGTGCCCACGGACCAGCATCCGGCCGAAGTGAGCCTCCGCGAGACGGTCGGAAGACCCTCCGGCGCGCGCTCGTTCGTACTGCTTCTCCTGCTCGGGGCCCTGCTCGGCATCGCGCCTGGGCTCGCGAGCGCGTCCCACGAGGCGATCGGCCCGCCGGTGATAACGCCGCTCAGCCTCGCGGTCAACGACCTCGAGTTCGATCGCCACTCCGGAAAGATCTATGCATCCGTGCCGAGCCGAGCCGGTGCGCTCGGGAACCGAATCGTTCAGATCGATCCCAAGACGGGCGCTCTGGGATCGTCCATATTCGTGGGGAGCGAGCCGTTCTATCTCGCGATATCCGACGACGGCCAATACCTCTACGTCGGTCTCCACGGCGCCGCCGCCGTGCGACGCGTTCATTTGCCGTCCTTCACCGCCGGGCTCCAGTTCTCGCTCGGCTCCGATCCGAACTTCGGACCCTTCTTCGTGGACGACATCGAGGTTGTCCCGTGGGACCCCGAGACGGTGGCGGTCTCGCGGATGAAGGTCGGATTCAGCCCGCGGCACGAAGGTGTCGCGGTGTACGCAAACGGCGTCAAGCGTCCCGATGAGACAACTGATCACACGGGGAGCAACAGGATCGAGTTCGGGTCGTCTCGCAGCACGCTCGGCGTCCCCGACGCCCGGCTCTACGGCTACAACCACGAGTCGAGCGAGTTCGGATTCCGCCGGATGACCGTGAGCTCCTCGGGTGTGTCCACGCTCGACGTGACGGGCAATCTGATCTCGGGCTTCGTCGTCGACATCGCCTTCGAGGACGGAAGGGTCTATTCGACCAACGGCCGCGTGATCGATCCCGAGGCGCGCACGCTCCTGGGAACGTATCCAGTGGGCTCCGGAGGCGGCCCGGTCCTTCCGGACTCCGACCACGACAGAGTGTCGTTCATCGGCGGAGGCGAGCTGAAGATGTTCGACCTGGAGAGGTTCCTACCGCTCCCGTCGTACCCGATTCCAGGAATCTCGGGGATACCCGACAGCCTCATCGAGATCGGTGACGGCAATCTCGCGTTCCGCACGACCGCCGACCAGGTCTTCCTGGTGCGCGTCCCGACCGGAGCGATCTCGTCGCCGCCAGGCTTGCCCGACGCGACTGAGGGCGCGCGGGCGCAGCTCGAGCAGCTTCGACTGGGGGTCAAGACCCTCGCGAACAAGAACCTCGGCCAACAGTTGGATTCGAAGCTGCAAAACGCTCTGGCTGCGCTCGCCTCCGACCGTCGTCGCGCCTGCTCCGAGCTCGCCGACTTCAGCAACGCGGTTCAGGCGCAAAGAGGCCGCAGGGTTCCGGCCGCGACGGCGACGGCTTGGATCGCAGAGGTCAGCCGGATCCAGACTGACCTCGACTGCTGAGCGGACGAAGACGCTCTAGATGCTTGATCGGAAATTGGCGCGCAGCCGGGGCGGTCACGACCAAGCCGGGCGACGCACTCACTCGTCGTGCAGACTAATAAGCCTGGACGGCGAGGGAGGGTGGCGATCCGGCGCCGTGTCTTGGCCGTCCTCCGGCCCGCCGTGAATTTCCGATCAAGCATCTAGGATCCTGCAGAAGCGTCGACAGCGAGGGAGGCAGCGTGGCCGAAGAGCAAAGCGCTCGCCTGAGGAGGAAGAAGGCGTCTGGTGCGTCACCGAGGGTGAGCTCAGTCGGCAAGCGCAATCAGCGACCTATCGCGCGGACGGCATCGAGAACCTCACCTACAACAATCCCTACTCACTCGGGATCGAACGTGTCTGGTTCGACCGTCGGATCGTGTACGCGTGCGAGAGCGGTGAGATCGAGATCCAGTTCAACGAGCAACGCGTCGTAGTCGACAACAAGGTCGCGCAGGAGTACCAAATCGTCTACGCGGTCGACCTCGACGAGCGTGAGCGTCCCGCGCGACTACGAGCCGAACACGCTTCGATCGGAAGCCGATTGTCTCGACAGCGGCTATCCGATTGAGAAGAGCATCTGTCGTCGAGAACTGACCCGTGCTCTGAGCGCTGCCGTGCGCGGCGCAAGGAATAACGTGCTCACCCCTGGCGTTTAAATCAGTGTTGCGCGGTGGAGGCCAGATCGGCCTCCACGGTTTCGACATGCGCTACCGATGTCTGAGAGGAGGAACAAGAACTGAAGGGAAAACATCCTGAGCTGGTTCGTGCGAGCATACGCTGCTCCAGCTGCGGAAACGGGTTCACGACTCGCACCACCCGCAGCTCGATCGTGGTCGATGTCTGCTCGAACTGCCATCCTGCCTACACGGGCGTCGAGCGAACCGTCGATCGCGGCAGCCGCATCGAGCGCTTCGAGCGGCGGCGGACACGTAGTCTCGCAGGGGAAAGTCACACGAGAAAGGAACGGTGAACAGCTTGCTTGATACTGATCTCAAGGGATTCTTCGAAAGGGCCGAAGAGCGTGGCGTCGTCGACGAGGCGGACCTCGACACGCTCGCGTTCGAGAACGACCTCGACGACGACGAGCTCGCTGCTCTCAAGGCTGAGCTCACGACGCGCGAGGTCGAGATCGCTCCGGCCGTCGCGGACGCTGACGAAAGCACGCGTGTAGCGGATGCGCGCGAGTCCGTCGCATTCGTAACCACCGACTCGCTGACGCTGTTCATGAATGAGATCGGGCGTCACGACCTGCTCACGGCGGCGGAAGAGGTCGAGCTCGCAAAGCGCATCGAGCGGGGCGACAAGCGGGCGAAGGAGCGGATGATCAACTCCAACCTGCGCCTGGTCGTCTCGATCGCGAAGCGCTATCAGGGCCATAGCCTGCCGCTGGGCGATTTGATCCAAGAGGGAATCATCGGCCTCAATCGCGCGGCAGAGAAGTTCGACTGGCGCCGCGGCTTCAAGTTCTCCACGTACGCGACGTGGTGGATCCGCCAGGCGTGCCAGCGCGCGATCTCGAACCAGTCGCGGACGATCCGCGTGCCGGCGCACGTCCACGAGCGGCGGGTGAAGCTCGCGCGTGTGAGCCGTCAGCTCGAGGCCGCCCACGGGCGGGAGCCGACGAACGAGGATCTCGCTGCGGCCACAGGGCTCGAGCTCAAGCACGTCGAGGAAGCGCTCAGCGCGGTCGAGGCGTCGGTGTCGCTCAATCAGGCAGTCGGCGAGGATGGGGCAGGCGAGCTCGGCGATCTGTTCGCGGACCCGCTCGCGACCGATCCCGTGGAGGAAGCGGACGAGACCCACCGCCGGGAGACCGTGCGGGCGGCGCTGCGGGAGCTTCCCGACCCGGAGCGGCGGATCCTCGAGCTCCGGTTCGGCTTCGACGGAGAGCAGCAGCCGCTGGACGCGATCGGACGCGAGCTCGGGCTCACGCGCGAGCGCGTCAGGCAGCTGGAGAGCCAAGGACTCGCGCGGCTGGCCGAGGAGCTCGAGGGCGTAGTTGGCATAGCGGCCGACGAGCTCGCCGACTCCGCGTAGTAACGCGTCACGCACCGCCTCGGGAAGCGAGCGGGAAGAAAACAGCCCCGGATCCGGGGCTGTTCGCGTTTCGAGGAATGTGCGTCTGGGCACATTACAAACGTCCGATCCGGTGCTTGGCGTCGATCGAGGAGGCTGCGGTGCGGTTGCTGGCGAAGGTCACCATTCCCATGGAGAACAAAGACGACGCGCTCGAGAGCGGGGCACTCTCCGGGACAATGCGGTCCGCGATGGAGCGAATCCGGCCGGAGGCCTCGTACTTCTTCGAGGAGGACGGCAAGCGGGCGTGTCTCTTCGTCTTCAACCTGGATCTGCAGTCGTTGCTCAAGCCGCTCTTTTCGAACCTCGACGCGACCGTTCACGTCACGCCCGTGATGAACAGCGCGGAGTTCGAGCGGGGACTCGGCGATGCGCAGTTCGCGACGAGCTTCGGGAGCGCCGAGGCGGGGCCGAGACCCGCTACGGCGGCAGAGGAGCACCGTGGGATTTTGGCGGAGCCAGAGCTCCTAGCTGACATCGCTCCGGGGTCGACACGGCCGAGCAGGCCCGGTGACGGACAACCTCGCGAGGCTCGGGTCGAGCCTCGCGGAGCATGAGCTTCTGCGCTGGCGGTTCAACTACGTGATCTAGAGGCAAGGTCGCCCGACTTTCTGGCGACAAATACCGCCAGATCCGGCCGGACGTAGCTCGCTTTCACCTCAAAGCCGAGTTCCTCGAGCCACTCGACCTGCTCGGACACCGTGCTCGGCAAGTCCATCACCCAATCGATCCCGATCACCGCGTCCTCGGGTCGCTCGGCTACCACGAGATCGCCGAGCACGAAGAAGTCGCTCACGTCTCCGACCCGGCGGAAGAGATCGCGCTTCTTCGGCTCGTCGAGATGATGGACGGCGAGCACCGAGACGACAAGGTCGAACGGCCCTTCGGGCAGTTGATCTTCGAGCCGCTGCACGCGTAAGTCGGTGTCAGGCAGTCGTTCGCGCGCGCTCTCGAGCATCGCCTCACTCGCGTCGATTCCGATCCACCGCGCGCCGGAGTTCCGCGCGAGGATGCGAACCGCCGTCTCACCCGTGCCGGTTCCGAGCTCGAGGACATTTCGGCCCTGAGCCACCAACGCCACGGCCTCCTGCAGCTCGTCGTAGCCGGGAATCTCCTCGAGCATCGTCGCGAGGAAGGTGTCCGGATTCCACTCGAACTCCGACACAGACGCCGACCCTACCCTCGGCGATGAGCTTGGCTCGAGCGCTACTTGATAGCGACGACCATCGAGTCGGGGCCGATCAGGTGCTCCGCGCGCGCGGTCGTGAAGCCGGCCTCGCTCATCCAGCCCATGCAATCCGCGGCTGTGTAGTCGAAGCCGCCCTCTGTCTCGATCAGCATGTTGAGGCTCATCAGGAGTCCGAACGCGTTCTCTGAGCGGTCATCGTCGATGATGGAGTCGTAGACGACTAGCGCGCCGCCGTCTGGGAGCGCCTCGTACGCCTTACCAATGAGCATTTGCTTCTCCTCCAGGTTCCAGTCGTGGAGGATGTGGCCCATGGTGAGGACGTCGACCTTCGGCAGATTGTCAGCGAAGAAGTCGCCGGCGATGAAGCGCAGCCGCCCTTGCAGACCGTTTTGCTCGACGTACTCCTCGAACGCTGGCGCGACCTCTGGGAGGTCGTAGCCGATGCCGGTGAGATGAGGGTTCGCGAGCGCGATCTGCACTGCGAGATCTCCTTGCGCTGTCCCGACGTCTCCAAATGTCGCATGGTCTTGCCACGGGAACCGTGTTGCGATTGCGAGGTTGGCTCCGTGGCTGATCCCGGTCATCGCCGCGACGAACTGCTTCAGACGGGCCGGATCCGCGTAGATCGCCTCGAAGAACGGCGCGTCCCCCGACTTTGCCTCGTTCTGAACCTCCCCGGTTCGCAGCGCCTCCGTGAGCTGGCCCCAGAACCCGTACAGGCGGTGATTGGCCATCTCTAGGATGCCGCCGAGATAGGAGGGCTTCTGCTTGTCGAGGAAGAGATCCGCGGCTGGCGTGTTGGAGTACCTCGCGCCGCGACGCTCGAGGAACCCCAATGCGACGAGAGCGTCGAGGAAGTCCAGGGCCGAGCGCGAGTGAAGACCGAGTCGCTCGCGCAGCGCCTCGGCATCGTCGGGGTGTCTCGCGAGCTCCGTGAACACCCCCAGCTCGATGGCGCTCAAGAGCGTCTTCGACGCCCAGAAACCAAGACCAACCTGCATGATGTGGTCCGGTGTCGGTTGTTCGCTCATCCGCAGCTCCCTCGTCGATAGGCCGGCTTTCTGAGTAGCGCCGAATCCGAGGCGATCATACGAAGACCTGCCACACGGTGATCTGCGCCTAGCAGCCGCAGGGCGGCTGAGGCGATCGCTGCCTTCATAGGTCAACCTACGCCAGTACGCATGGTTCCGTCACGCTCGATCGGCTACGGTCAGCAGAGGTCAGCAGAGGTCAGCAGAGGTCAGCAGAGGTCAGCAGAGGTCAGCAGAGGTCAGCAGAGGTCAGCTGAGGTCAGCTGAGGTCAGCTGAGGTCAGCTCAGGTGGGCAAAAGTTTGGCCAAAGGTTTCGCGCCTCTCTAGAGAACACTTTCGGCCTCCAGGTTCGACCTCCGGGGAGATCCTTCTCGGAACCTCCCCACACATCGCTCGCGGGGGGAACTACTGAGTCGCGGACCTCGATCGCGTTCGAGGACATTCCTGAACACTCGCTCAGCCATGCGTGCCGCGCGAGAGGTCAGCCCCCGGATGCGCCGGCGTCCGGGAATGTCCCCTTGAGGCGAGCGTCCACCGAGGGGCGTTTCCTTTCAAGGAACTTCTTTCAGCTCGAGGGATGCAGCACGCCCTCGACTGTCTTAGACATCAAGGCACTTCGACAGGTGAAACCGTCCTGCGCATTACGCAATGGTTCTTTCCCTTGGACCGCTTATAGCTGAAGCCGGCCTGCTCGAAGAGACTGCGCGTGCCGTTGTAGAGGAACGAGCCCGACGTCCTCTTGCCCATCGTGTCCTGCGGATACGCCTCCACCACGCCACCGCCCGCTTTCGCAATCAGGTCCAGGGCACCACGAAGCGCCACGGCTGCGACGCCTTTGCGCCGGTAGTTCCTGTCGACGAAGAAGCACGTGAGACGGTAATCGGGCGCCTTCTCCGTGCGGCCGGCGTTGTACTCCTTCAGGTGGTAAATGCTCGGAAGCTCATCCGGAGAACCGTATTGGCACCAGGCCACCACGACGTCACCGTCGAAGACCAGGGCGGCGTGAGCCTTGCCTTCGCGAATCAGACGCTCCTTGTAAGCGCGGTTAGCCTCAGAGCCCTCGCCCTTCTGGGAGCACGCCGGATGGAACCAGGTACACCAGCAACCGCCCCACACGCCATTGTGCTTCTCGGCCAGGCTGACGAAGGCATCCCATGTCGCGGCACCGAGTGGATTGATCGCACACTCGCTCATGGCATCCCTCGTCTCACTGCTCAGTCAGCTGACGGATGAAAGGCAGTGTAGATCCGCCTCGGGTTCGGGCGTCCACACTCTCGGATGCGCCGGCGTTCGTGAATGTCCCCAGAGCAGGCCTGCCTAGGATCCCGTAATGCGCGCCGGAGTCAGGGGCTTCTACTCTCCGACATTCCTGACCTGCCGGACTACCCGCCCAATGATCCGGAGTGTTTCCAGCTTCAGGTGACCGCCTCTATCGGCCCGGCGGAATGAGGCGGCAAGGAGATGTTCGATTTCACGGTCTGCATCGCGAACTGACTGCAACGACATCCACCGCCGAAGAACCTCGAGTCCTGCGCGACCGGGTCACGTTCAAACGATCGCGCCGCCGAAGCCGATCTCGTTGCCATCGGCGTCCCGATAGATCGCCTTGCGCGCCTTGTCGGGATAGGTGACCAGCTCATCCGGCTCGATGCCGCGCGAGGCGATATCCGCAACGCGTGCGTAGAGGTCATCGAGGAAGATGGTATGGATCGCCCGGCCGGCGCCTTCGACGTCCTCCACGATGAACAGCCAGCGATGCTCCGCGAGCTCCCAGACCGCCTCAGTCGCATGCGCTATGAAGGAAGGCTCCGCGCCGAGGAGCCGCTCATACCACGACTTCGCGGTCTCGTAGTCGCTGACGCGGATCCCGGCGAAGAGGTCTAGGGCCATGGGACCACCGTATCTGGCCGATTCGAACTTAGACTCGCTCGCCTCCGCGGGCGTACTCTCGCTCGATTCCCGGCACCAGAAAGGAAAAAGTTGCGCAAGAGTTCGTCCCGCTCAACCTCGGCGATGACGCGCAATCAGGCGAGATCACGCTGGGCTGCGCGAGTGATCAGAAGTGTCTCGGGCGCGAGTGATCACGAGTCGGCCCAGAAAGGGTCTCTTACGAGCCATCGAGTGATGAGTACCTCTGCCGCTAGGGGCTCATCTGGTTCGTCGGAGACATCGATCCGCTTCCCGGAAGCGTGAGCGCGGGAATCGTGTCGGGAGCGGCGATGAGTAGTACGCCGAGCACGAACAGGATGGTTGCCGTCCCGTAGGTCGCGGTACGACGGGACGGAATCAACTTCTCGAATGCGATGAGCCCGGCGACGACTGCCATCCAAGCGATGCTCATCACGCCGAGCGCGAAGAGCGACGCCATCAGAGCCCAGCAGCAGCCAATACACCAAGCCCCGTGCCTTGCACCCATCTGAAGCGCACCTAAACGTCCACTGCGCCAGGCGCCGAGCAAGAAGCCGAGTGGACTACGGCATTTACCAAGGCAGACGTCCTTGAGCGGCGTAAGCTCGTAAACAGCGGCAACAACGAGGGTAGCCCCCGCGACCCAGCGGCCGGCGCGATCCCATGCGAGCAGGTCACCCGTGATACGTCCGCCAGCAGTCGCAACGGCAAAGGCAAGCACTCCGACGCTCGTCCACGCGATGAGATAGCCGCAGGTGAAAAGGAGCGGTGCGACCGGAGACCGGCTCTTCGTCATGCGCGAATAGAGCGCAGCCGTCGGCGCCACCGACGGAAACATCATCGCAGCCATCATCACGACCCACACGCCGACAAACCAGGCGAGCGTCCCGAGATCCGTCCACGGCCCACCGTCCATCCCCTGCATCTCGTCGGCCGTCCGCCACCAGCCCGCTGCGGCGAGAGCGAGGAGGAGGACGATGAGTCCGAGCCGGGTACGCGCTGCGGCAAAGGCGGGCGCGAGACCCCCAGGGCCAGAAGCTTGCTCGAGCGCCGAGGCGATCAAGCGCTCAGGCGGCCCACGAGAACTCAGGGGTCGAGAGCCCCGACTTCCCCTCGTACTTGATGCCGAAGGCGTCGATCTTTGAGCGCGTCGCCTCCGCCATCGTCAGGTTCGACGCAACCGGGTGGAACATGCCGTCGAAGCGCACCGGCTGCCCGGTCTCGACGCCGAACGGGACGATGTCCTCGACCTCGAAGTCGATGGCATCCCCGATGCGGACGCTATGGCGAACTCCGTCCTCCACCATCTCGATCGGCGCTCGCTCGACGCCGAGCACCTCGCCGACGAGCGGGGCAAGCGCCTCCATCGGGCCGCCCATCTGCCCGCCGAACACCGCGCTGAGCTTCTCCATCTGCTCGTCGGTGGCGTCCTCGTCGACGAACATGCCGAGACGCCAGTTGCCTTCGGTCATGACCTTCGGGGTGTCGATGATCACGGCGACCTTGCGCCCGCGGACGTCCGTGTCCTCGATCTCACCTTCGCGAACATGGAAGACGAGAGTGGCGCGGCAGTAGTCGTACGTCGCACCGTGGTCGAACGACAGATTGCACGGGCACATGAGATCGCAGGAACACGTCTCGAAGTAGCTGCCCTTGAGATTCCAGGACACACCGACCTCCTTCTTCGCGGAATGAGCTGAAGCGATTCTTAGCCGTTGGATGGCATGTGTCAAACCGTGCGTGTCAGGGGAGACCACCGCAGCCTGGTCGACCGTGGCTCGCCCGAGTTGGGGCATTGAGGGCTCGGTCGGGCGGAACTCCCACCCGTAAAGGCAAAAGTTGGGCAAAAGTTTGGCCCGCCGATCACCATCTAGAGAACAGAAAAGGTAAGCGTTCAGGTCCCGAGGTCAGGCCAGCATGGGGATGGGGTCGCCTCGGATCCTGGCGGTGAGGACGTCGGTGAGATAGGCGAAGAGCGAC
>Ga0208612_1000692_pt1 | contig 14192 bp, 12 predicted proteins | sample AntDryMetagUQ889_FD_188089 | JGI IMG/M metagenome (GOLD analysis project Ga0208612, IMG submission 188089) | Polar desert microbial communities from Antarctic Dry Valleys - UQ889 (SPAdes) | ecosystem: Environmental > Terrestrial > Soil > Desert | place: Antarctic Dry Valleys | collected 2008-12-31 | reverse complement strand
GCGCTGAGTACGACGAGGCGTGGGACGAGACGCTTCCCACCTTCGAGGAGCAGGTGGAGCGCGACCGGGACGTCGTGGTCGACGCGGGTGGCCTTTTCATCCTCGGTACCGAGCGTCACGAGTCGCGCCGGATCGACAATCAGTTGCGCGGCCGTTCGGGCCGCCAGGGCGATCCGGGCGAGTCGCGCTTCTACCTGTCGGCCGAGGACGACCTCGTGCGCCTCTTCGCCGGCGATCGGATCTACCGGATTCTGGACAAGATGGGCCCGGTTGGGGAGGAGGGCGAGGAGGAGCCGATCGAGGCCAAGATCCTCTCCAAGCAGATCGAGGGCGCCCAGAAGAAGGTGGAGGAGCAGAACTTCCTGATCCGCAAGCGCGTGCTCGAGTACGACGACGTGATGAACCAGCAGCGCGAGATCATCTACGAGTACCGCGACCGGATCCTCGAGGGCGACGACATGTCCGGCACCGCCCGCGAGCAGCTCGCAAACGTGGTGGAGCGGCTGGCCATCGAGCCGCCCAACGCCTATCTGGAGGGCGAGTTCCCCGAGCACTGGGACCTCCACGGGCTCTACACCCAGCTCGAGCAGATGTATCCGGTCGGGATCGACCTCGAGGATCTCGACCTCCAGAGCGTGAACCGCGAGACCCTCGTCCGGGAGCTGCGGGAGGACATCGTCGAGGCCTACGGCGACCGCGAGCAGGAGCTTGGCGCCCCCGCGATGCGGACGCTCGAGCGCTACATCCTGCTGCAGATAATCGACGAGCGCTGGCGCGAGCACCTGCACGACATGGACTACCTGCGCGAAGGCATCCATCTACGCGGGTTCGCCCAGCTAGATCCGCTCGTCTCCTACAAGAACGACGGGTTCGAGATGTTCACCGCGCTGATGAACAACATCTGGGAGGAGTTCGCCCGCTACATCTACGTCGTCGAGCTCGTCCCCGACGAGCCCAACGGCGGCCCTCCCGACCGGTCGTGGGGCTCGGCCTCCAACACCAGCTCCACCTCCTCCTTCTCGTATGCCGGCGGTACCGCCGCCGACCAGCCGAGCGCCCTGGCTGCCGCGCGCGCGGGCGGCGTGCCGGAGGAGATTCAAGGCGCGGCCGACTATGCCCAGGACGAGATCGACCTGCCGCTGCACGTCGAAACCAGGACCGTGGACGACAAGGAGCGCGTAGGGCGAAACGATCCCTGCTGGTGCGGCTCGGGCAAGAAATACAAGAAGTGTCATGGCGGATAACGCCCGCGACCTCCGCGAGCAGCTGACGCTGCTCGCGGACTTTCTTTGACCCTGTCGCGCTAGCCGAGCGCTCTTCCGCGCTCGAGCGCGAGATGGGCGCGGAGGGATTCTGGGCGGACCAGGAGCGGGCCGCGCAGGTCTCCTCCGAGCACGCACGGGTGCAGCGGCGGCTTCAGAGCTTCAGCAGGCTGGAGGCGGACGTCGCCGACCTCGAGCAGCTCGAGGAGATGGCGGCCGAGGACGACTCGATCGCCACCGAGGTGGAGGAGCAGCGGGCCTCGATCGCCGTCAGGTTCGCGGAGCTCGAGGAGGCTCGGCTCTTCGCCGGAACCTATGACGGCGGAGATGCCGTGGTGACCGTCAACGCCGGCGCGGGGGGCACCGACTCCCAGGATTGGGCCGAGATGCTGCTTCGCACGGAGATCCGTTGGGCCGAACGGCGAGGGATGAACGTGGACCTGAAGGAGGCCTCGGCGGGCGAGGAGGCGGGCATCAAGTCCGCGACGTTCCTCGCCAAGGGCGAGAACGCCTACGGGCTCTTCTCGGCCGAGAAGGGAGTGCACCGGCTTGTGCGGATCTCGCCGTTCGACTCCGCCTCGCGCCGGCACACGGCGTTCGCGGGCGTGGAGGTGGCGCCGTTCGTGGAGGGAGACGTGGACATCGAGATCGAGCCCGACGACCTTCAGATCGATACGTACCGTGCCTCGGGCGCCGGCGGCCAGCACGTGAACAAGACCGACTCCGCGGTGCGGATCACGCACAAGCCAACCGGCACGGTGGTGCAGTGTCAGAACGAACGCTCGCAGGCGGCCAACAAGGCGACGGCGATGGCGATGCTCACCTCGAAGCTGATCGAGCTCGAGGAGCAGCGCAGGCGCGACGAGATCGCCAAGGAGAAGGGGGAGGCCCAGGACGTTGGCTGGGGCTCCCAGATCCGCTCCTACGTGCTGCACCCCTACACGATGGTCAAGGACCACCGCACGAACGTCGAGGTGGGCAACGTCCAGGGCGTCCTGGACGGCGATCTCGACGAGTTCGTGCGCGCCGAGCTGCTGCGCCGAGTCGGGAATGGCGCCTCCTAGCACGGCCCCGTGACCCGATCGGCCTACAGTTACCGGAATGGCAGACAGGCCCCGGCTCCCGAGGTTACAGCGGGGACGCCCTCGCGGCGGACCCGGCGATGGACGGCTGGCAGCGCCTGAGGCTTCCACCCCGCCCTCGCCGACGGGGCCGGCCAAGCCCACCGGCAAGCCACCTCGGTGGCGGATAGACCCCGCTCCCGACGGCCGCGGGGCGCCCAAGTCCAAGCCGCCGATGATGCCCTTCAGCTGGCGGCGGTTCTTCACCGTCCTCGCCGTCCTGCTGTTTCTCAACTACGCCATCGTGGCCATCTTCGCGCCCCCGGAGGAGCGCAAGCGGATCCCCTACACGCCCACCTTCATCCAGCAGATCAGGAGCGGGAACGTGAAGGAGATCTCCTCCCGCGGCGAGACCCTGCAGGGGGATTTCCGCAAGAAGCTCAAGGACGCGGAGCACTTCGAGACCGAGGTACCGACCTTCGCCGACACCAAGCAGCTCTCGCAACTGCTGCAGGAGAAGAAGGTGACGGTGAACGCCAAGCCGCCGTCCGAGCGCTCCTTCCTGCAGACGCTCATCTTCTCGTTCGGTCCCACGATCCTGATCGTCGCTCTCTTCATCTTCCTCTTCCGCCGTGCCGCCAAGGCCGGCGGCGCCGGGGGGATGCTGGGACAGTTCGGGCGCTCGAAGGCGAAGCTGGCCGAGGCCTCCGAGCAGCGCGTGACCTTCGAGGACGTCGCCGGCATCGACGAGGCCAAGAAGGAGCTCACCGAGATCGTCGAGTTCCTGAAGGAGCCTGAGCGCTTCATGAAGCTCGGCGCGCGCATGCCACGCGGCGTGCTGCTCTCGGGGCTGCCCGGGACGGGCAAGACGCTGCTGGCAAAGGCCGTCGCGGGCGAGGCCGGCGTTCCGTTCTTCTCCGGCTCGGCATCAGAGTTCATCGAGGCGATCGTGGGCGTCGGCGCCTCGCGGGTGCGCGACCTCTTCCAGCAGGCCAAGGATGCCTCCCCCGCGATCATCTTCATCGACGAGCTCGATGCGATCGGGCGCTCGCGATCCTCGGGCGGCGGCTTCGGCGGGGGTGGACACGACGAGCGCGAGCAGACCCTCAACCAGATCCTCACGGAGATGGACGGCTTCGACACCACCGACGGCGTGGTGGTCCTGGCCGCGACGAACCGACCCGAGATCCTCGACTCCGCGCTGCTGCGCCCTGGCCGCTTCGATCGTCGGGTGGTGGTCTCGCCCCCCGACAAGGAGGGGCGGCGCAAGATCCTCGAGGTGCACACTCGTTCCCTGCCCGTGGCCGACGACGCCGATCTCGTCGCGCTCGCGGCCTCGACGGTGGGCATGGTCGGAGCCGACCTGGCCAACGTGGCCAACGAGGCCGCGCTCCTCGCGGCGCTGCGGGAAGGCACGGAGGTCCGGATGGAGGACTTCACCGGCGCCATCGAGAAGATCGTGCTCGGCGCCGCGCGCAAGGTGGTGCAGACCGAGGAGGACCGCAAGCGGATCGCCTACCACGAGGCGGGGCACGCGATCGTCGGCATGCTCACGCCGGGGGCCGACCCGGTGCGCAAGGTGTCCATCATCCCGCGCGGCCAGGCGCTCGGGGTGACGCTGTCCGCCCCCGAGCTCGACCGCTTCAACTACGACGAGCGCTACCTCCTGGGCAAGGTCAAGGTGGCCTGCGGCGGGCGGGTGGCCGAGGAGATCGTGTTCGGGGACGTGACGACGGGCGCGGAGTCGGACATCCAGCAGGTCACTCAGATCGCGCGGGGGATGGTGGCGCGGTGGGGAATGAGCGAGCAGATCGGCTTCGTAGCCGTCCAGCCGGCTGACGGCGCGGGTCCGCTCCTGCCCGGCGTATCGGAGATCTCCGAGGCCACGCAGGAGCTTGTGGATCGCGAGGTGCGCCGCATCGCCGAGCAGGCGCTGGATGACGTGCGCGGCCTGCTGGGGCGCGAGCGCTGGCGCCTCGATGCCCTCGTCGAGGCACTTCTGCGCGAGGAGACCCTCGACGAGCCGGAGGCATACGAGGCCGCGGGCATAGACCGGGCGGCCGCGCCCGCTTGAGCTAGCCCCGGGCATGGGCGAGCTGATCGACCGCGAGTTGGGCGAGGATCGCGACGGGCTTCGGGAGTTGATCGACCGCGCCATCGCAGAGGATCTCGGGGACGGCGACCTGACGTCTCGTGCCGTGATCGGCCCGGAGTCGCGGGTGCGAGGGGCGATAGTGCAGAAGGCGCCGGGCGTGCTGGCCGGAGTGGAGGTCGCGAGGGCGGTCTTCGAGCGCGTCGATCCCGAGGTGAGCTTCCAAGTGGCGGCAGCCGAGGGAGACTGGCGCGAGTGCGGGCCGGTGGCGGAGCTCGCGGGCCCGACGGCAAGCATCCTCGCCGCCGAGCGGACCGCGATCAACTTCCTCGCTCTGCTGTCGGGTGTCGCCACGCTGACCGCGCGCTACGTGGCCGCCGTCAAAGGCACCGGCGTGACGATCCTCGACACCCGCAAGACGGTTCCCGGGCTGCGTGCCCTTCAGAAGGCCGCGGTGCTCGTGGGCGGGGGCGCCTCGCACCGCGCCGGCCTGCACGACGCGGTGCTCGTGAAGGAGAACCATGTGCGCGCGGCCGGCGGCGCCGCGCAGGCGGCGCGGCTGGCCCTCGCGGGCGCCCCAGAGGGGGTGATGGTGGAGGTCGAGGTGGAGACGCTCGAAGAGCTGGACGAGGTGCTGGAAGCGGGCGTCGAGCGCGTGCTGCTCGACAACATGGCCCTCGCGGATCTCGCCTCCTCTGTAGAGCTCGCCCGCGGACGAGCTCAGCTCGAGGCATCGGGCGGGATCACGCTCGAGACGGTGCGGGCGGTGGCCGAGACGGGCGTCGACTTCATCTCCGTCGGGGCGCTCACCCACTCCGCCCGTGCGCTCGACTTGTCGCTGCTGCTGGACCCCCCTTGAGGCAGCGGTACACTTCTAGAGGCGTTCGCCTGTTCATTTGGGGCGGAGCTTCATTTCGACACCGAGAGAGGTTCGAAACATGCCGGTCCAGACCACGCCCCAGGCGGGGCAAGCGTCAGCACATCTGGAGCTGGAGAACATCCCTGCCCTGAAGCGAGAGGTTCGCGAGCTCGCCGAGCAGCGCGATGCCGTGATCCTGGCCCACAACTACCAGGTGCCGGAGATCCAGGACGTGGCTCATGTCGTGGGCGACTCGCTCGCGCTGTCGCGCCAGGCCGCCGCGGCGGGAGGGGAGGCGATCGCCTTCTGCGGCGTGCATTTCATGGCTGAGACCGCGTCGATCCTGTGTCCGGAGAAGACCGTCCTACTGCCCGACCTTCAAGCGGGCTGCTCCCTCGCGGACTCGATCACCGCGGACGAGCTGCGCGCCTGGAAGGCCGTCAATCCCGGGGCGATCGTCGTCATGTACGTGAACACGACCGCCGAGGTCAAGGCGGAGACCGATTATTGCTGCACCTCCTCGAACGCTGTCCAGGTCGTCGAGCACATCTGGCGCGAGCATGGCGAGGACACGGAGATCCTCTTCGGTCCGGACATGTTCCTGGGCGCCTACGTCGAAAAGGTCACCGGTCGCCGGATGAAGGTCTGGACCGGCGAGTGCCATGTACACGCCGGCATTCGCCCGCGCGACATCACCGCGGTCCGGGAGGCCAACCCGGGCGCCGACTTCCTGATCCACCCGGAGTGCGGCTGCTCGACATCGGTCATGGAGTACGTGGCCTCTGGAGACGTCGACGCCGAGAACACCCACATGCTCTCGACCGGCGGGATGCTCCACCACGCGCGCGAGTCGGACGCCGACACGTTCATCGTGGCCACCGAGACCGGGATGCTCTACCCGCTCGAGCAGGAGAACCCGGGTAAGCAGTTCGTCCCCGCCAACCGTGCGGCGGTGTGCCGGTACATGAAGATGATCACGCTGCCCAAGCTGCGCGACACGCTGCGCGACTTGGGTCCCGTCGTGAAGGTTCAGCCCGAGATCGCCGAGCGCGCCCGGGTGCCGATCGAGCGCATGGTGGCGATCACGCCGTAGCTATCTCACCAGTTCGATCTTGGTGATCGTGAGGACGCCGGAGCTGACGCTGCTCGTGGCCTTGTGGACGCGCGCACCAGGCACCAGGCTTGCGGCCGAGCAGGTGTCCCCTGAGCCGCCGGAGCCGTTATCGCCATCTTCGTCTCCGGGCTCCGCCGGCGGAGGCTCGACGTTGTCGTCCGGGTCGCTGCCCTCGACTCCCTCCCCGTCATCGCCCTCTCCGTCGTTGCCCTCGTCGTCCTGGGACGCCGACGCGATGGGCCCAAAGGCCTTCGCACCGACCCGTGACGCGCTCACGCGGCCGCGCTGAAAGCCCTCGGCCTCGTCCTCGGACATGCACTCGATCGACGTAGACGCGAGCACGCGGCCGGTGAGGGTTGGCCCGTTGGCGAGGTCGATGGTGAGGACGCCGCCGCTGAAGGAGGCAACGACGCCGGCCTGCTCCGCGCCGTCGCCCACGCCGTCGTCATCGGTGTCGCGGTCCTTGGGATCGTTGCCGGTGGCGTCCTCGCCGGCGTTGTCGAGGCCGTCGCGGTCGCGGTCCTCGCGGCCGTCGGAGCGGCGGTCGCGGTCGGAGTCGCGCTTGCGCGGCTTGGTACCCTCGCGGATCTCGTTGCCGTTGTCCACCCGGTCGCGATCGGGGTCCTCGTCGTCATCGAGGATGCGGTCGCGGTCGGTGTCCTTGCGGCGCGGGTTGGTCTTCGAGCGCAGCTCGCCGCGGTTCGACAGCCCGTCGCGGTCCGGATCCTTGGAGGCGCTCTTGCTACTCGTCGAGATGTGGAACTTCTTCTCCCAGCGGTCCGGAAGCCTGTCGCGATCGCGGTCGCTGGCCTGGGCCGCCGCCGGCACGAGGAGTATCACGAGCACGATCGCCGCAAGCTGTATGGGTCGCATGGTGTCCCCTTCGGCTCCGAGATGCCGCGCCTTGAGAGGTGCTCGGCAGGATGGGTCACATGGCTGGTGAGCATGCCTAGTCAAGGCTGCGATGCCCATACGGGGATGCAGCATATTGGCCTTCAACGTATGGCACCGTTTCGGTAGGGCGGTCTGCCGGCGGCGAGGGGAGGCCTCGCGGGCGGCTCGTGCGGTGAGGCCCGTGAAGGCGCCAATCAAGCGAGACGGAACTCGTAGCGACCGGAGCGATCAGTCGTCTGCCGGGCGCCGGTGCTGCACGGACTGAAACCGCGCGAAGTCGCGATCGAGGGTAACGATCTCGCAGCTGTGCTCGGCTGCAACGGCCGCGATCACCGCGTCAGGGACGAGATCGCCGAGCGCGTCGGCCTCGTCGCAGAGTGCGCGCAGGAGGTCCAGATGCCGCGGTCCCGGAGCGACCAGGAGGTGTCCCGGCTGAGCGATCATCGCCTCGATGAAGGCGAAGGCGTCCGTGCGCGGCGTGGGCACCTCGAAGATCCTGCGATTGGTCGCCAGGCGCAGGAACGATGCCCATACCAGCACCGGAACGGTGAACTGCTGGCGCCCGGCGAGCATCGAGTCGATCCAGGCACGGACGGAGCGGTGGTGAGCATGGTCCTCGCGGTGCGCGGCGAGCACCACGTTGACGTCGAGCAGGAGCACTCAGCGACGGTCGTCGAGTTCGAGCCCATCGTCGAGCGCCTCGTAGAGCGCTCGGTTCGAGCTCAGGTCGATGCCGGGCCGAGGCCCGGTCCCGCCGCGAAACGTCGGGACCGGAGGTCCCGCTGCCGGCGCCGAGTGGGGGCTGAGCTCGCGGCGCAGCGCCGCGTCGACGACCTGGCCGAGCGTCTGTCCGCGCTCGCGTGCCCGGCGCTTGGCGGCGAAAAGGAGCTCGTCGGAGATCGACACCGTGGTGCGCATGATGTTCACGCTAGCGCATCACGCGCATCCGATCTCGTCTTGGATGAGATGCTCCTGCGGGGGTGGCGGTGACGGGACCGAGGGGCTCGGAATCGACGTGTGCCACCGGTTAGCCTCACCGCCGTGGAGCTGCAGCGCCTCTATCCGCGCCCCGGCAACACCACGCCGGCTGATCTCATCTCGGGACTCGATCTCGCCTCGAGAGCGCCGACCGGACGGCCCTACCTGGTGCTCAACATGGTCGCCTCGCTCGACGGCAAGGCGGCAATGCAGGGTAGGACCCGCGGACTCGGCGGTGAGGCCGACCGCCGGCTCTTTCACCACCTGCGCACTCAGGCGGACGCCATCATGGTCGGCGCCGGCACGGTGCGGGCCGAGCGCTACGGGCGCGCCGTGAAGAGCGACGAGCTGCGGGCAAAGCGTGAGCACGAGGGGCTCGAGCCGGACCCGCTGACCGTGATCGTCAGCGGGCGCCTTGATCTCCCCGCGGACATCCCACTCCTCCAGGAGCCCGACGCGCCCGTGGCAATCGCCACAGCGGCGGAGCACGAGCTGACCGGCACCCGCGCGCGGATCGAGTACCTGCGTACCGGCGACGACCTTCCGTTGCTGCTTTCCCGGCTGCGGGATGACCGCGGCGTGCGCTCAGTGCTCTGCGAGGGCGGTCCGACGCTCAACTCCCACCTGCTGGCCGCCGGGCTCGTGGACGAGCTCTTTCTCAGCGTCTCGCCCAAGCTCGTGGGCGGCTCGGAGGCCCTCACGATCGTCGCGGGAAGGACGCTGCTGGAGCCGGCCGGGGCCGAGCTGCTGTGGCTGCTCGAGGGCGAGGGCGATCTCTTCTCGCGCTGGCGGATCGCGCGCTCCTGAGAAGTGCAGCTTCCCTTGCACCGCTAGGCCCAAGCGCGCCAATCCGCTATCAACCCTTGCGCATGGCATCGACCCGCACGCGACACGCTCCCACGCGCGCAGCCAGGCCTGCGCCGGCTCGCGGCACCCCGGTGGTGGACCTGCGCGGAGTGTCCAAGGTCTACGACAGCGGCACCGTCGGCCTCGACCGCGCCACGCTCAGCATCGGCCGCGGCGAGTTCGTGTTCCTGGTGGGCCCCACGGGCTGTGGCAAGTCCACCTGCATCCGCCTTCTGATGAAGGAGCTCGAGGCGTCGGCCGGCGAGATCCTGATCGCCGGGAAGAAGCTCAACGACATGTCCCGCCAAAGGGTTCCCTCCCTGCGGCGCAACATCGGCGTGGTCTTCCAGGACTACAAGCTGCTGCCCAACCGCACGGTCTACGACAACGTGGCCTACTCGCTGGAGGTGATCGGCGAGAGCCGCCAGGACATCCGCCGCAAGGTGCCGGACATCCTGCGCCTCGTTGGCCTCTCCACGAAGCTGCACAACTTCCCCGACGAGCTCTCGGGAGGCGAGCAGCAGCGTGTGTCGGTGGCGCGCGCGTTCGTGAACCACCCCCCGCTCCTCCTGGCCGACGAGCCCACGGGCAACCTCGACCCGGAGACCTCCATCGGGATCATGCAGCTGATCTACAGGATCAACCGCACGGGCACCACCGTCGTCGTGGCCACGCACGACAGCGAGATGGTGGACAAGATGCGCCGGCGCGTAATCGAGCTGCGCGAGGGCCGCATCATCCGTGACGAGCTCTCGGGTCTCTACCGGCCGGACGAGTCGACCACCGAGTTCGCCGTCCGCCTGCGCGGCGAGATGGGCGTGGGCCCCGAGGGCCACCCGAACTAGATGCGCGCGGGGTTCTTTCTCAAGGAGGCGATGCGCGGGCTCTCGCGCAACTCGGCGCCGGCGCTCGCCGCGCTCCTCACCGTGATGCTCACCGCGCTCGTTTTGGGCGTCTTCATCCCGATCGTGCAGGCGACGACCGGCACCGCCAACGAGGTGCGAAACCGCGTGGTCGTCGACGTCTACGTAAAGAACGACGCGACCGCGGGCGAGCGCAAGGAGCTGCGCGCCGCGCTCGATGGGACGTCGAACGTGAAGACGGTCGACTTCATCTCGAAGGCCGAGGGTCTCGAGCAGGCGCGCAAGAAGAATCCCCGCGCCTTCAAGGACGGGGCCGAGCTGCTCGGCGAGAACCCGTTGCCCGACACCTTTCGAGTGACTCCGGAGGACCCGGGGAAGGTCAATCTGATCGTCGACCGCCTGGCGCCGAAGGAGGCCGACGGCGTGCGCGTGCCCTCGCTCGCCGGAATCGACGAGGTGCGCAACAAGGAGGAGGACACCGAGAAGATCCTCTCGGCGACGGGTCTCGTGAAGATCCTGACGGCCGGCCTGGCCGCGTTGCTCGTGTTCGCGTCGGTCGCGCTGATCGCCAACACCCTGCGCCTCTCGATCTTCGCCCGCAGGCGCGAGGTGGAGGTGATGAAGCTGGTGGGAGCCACGAACTGGTTCATCCGCTGGCCGTTCGTAATCGAGGGGATCTTCGTCGGGTTCATGGGCGGGGTGCTGGCCGTGCTGCTGCTCACGATCGCCAAGGAGACCTTCATCGACCCGCTCGCGGACCGCTTCGCCCTGCTGGCAGCGCCCGAAACGATCCACTTCCCACTGCTCATCGTCGTGCTGCTGCTCGCGTGCATCGCCGTCTCCGCGGCGGGCAGCGCCCTCACCCTGCGCCGCTTCCTGCGCGTCTAGATCCGCGACGCGCAGCGAGAGCGGACCATCGTCGCGGCTGTAGGTGGCGCAAACGCGCGGAGGCTCCAGGGGGCGCGAGCCCCCCGGTGACTACTACCCTTCTGCGTCGCTCGTGAACTCGCTGGGCAAAGTCTCGATCGCGCTCTGGTGCGCGCTCTTCCTACTGGTGGGCGGCATCTGGCTGGGCGGACATCCGGAGACCCTGCCCGAGCCGTTGCGCGATTCGCTCGTGGACGACGATCGCGCCCTGCGCGCAGAGGTCGTCGATCTGATCAAGGACGACTTCTACAAGCCCGTGAAGGAGTCGGAGATCGACGACAACTCGCTCAAGGGCATCGTCAACGGGCTGGACGACCGCTTCTCCCACTACCTGACCCCGAAGGAGCGCAAGCAGTTCGACGATTCGCTGCGGGGATCCTTCGAAGGCGTGGGGATGGGGGTGGACCAGGATCGGCGCGGGCTGCGGGTGCTGAACGTGTTCGACAGGTCACCCGCCAAGCAAAAGGGCGTTCACAAGGGCGACTTCATCACCAAGGTGAACGGCAGGTCCATCGCCGGACAGTCGAGCGACGTGGCCACCGCTCGCATCAAGGGCCCTGCCGGCACCGCCGTAACGCTCGAGCTGGTGGATCCCGACACGCTCAAGCCGCGGACGCTGCGCCTGCGCCGCGAGCGCATCGCGGTGCCGATCGTGGACGGAAAGATCAGGAACGTGTCCGGCAGGAAGGTCGGCGTCGTCGAGCTGGCCACCTTCAGCGACGGCGCGCACGGGCTGCTGCGCCGCGAGATCGACGGGCTCCTCGACAAGGGCGCCCAGGGCCTGGTGCTCGATCTGCGCGGCAACGGTGGCGGGCTCCTGCGCGAGGCGGTGCTCGTCTCCTCCATTTTCATCGAGGACGGCCTGGTGACCTTCACGAAGGGCCGGACCAAGCCGCGGCGCGAGTTCGAGACGCAGGGCGATGCGATCTCCGCGAGGATTCCGGTGGTGGTGCTCGTGGATCGCGGCAGCGCCTCCGCGTCCGAGATCGTGACCGGCGCGCTGCGAGATCGCAAGCGGGCCACGGTCGTGGGCCAGCGTACTTTTGGCAAGGGGGTCTTTCAGGACGTGCAGCGTCTCTCGAACGGCGGCCTGCTGGACCTGACCGTGGGCGAGTACTTCCTGCCGAGCGGGGAGAACATCGGCAAGAAGGGCGTCAGGCCGACCGTGAAGGCCGTGGACAACCCCAAGACCGACCGCGACGAGGCGCTTCCGACAGCGCTTCGCACTCTCGCCGAGAAGGCCGCCGGCCGGTGAGCGCGCGGGCGCGCGGGCGCCCCGTGCTGCTCGACTTTCCAATTGTTGCGGTGCTCGGCAAGCGTGGCCGCTTCCTCGTGGCCGAGCCGCTCTTCGGACCGCGGGGAGCGCGCGTGTCGGTTGACTCTCCTGGGGCCTCCGAGGGTGACCTGGTGCTGGTCGGCGCGGGCAAGCGCGGGGCCAGGATCCTGCGCCGCCTGGGCAAGCCCTGGGTGGCGCGCGACGTGCTCGAGGGCCTCATGCTCGACCGCGGGCTGCGCCGCGGGTTCCCGCGCGCCGTGGAGAGCGAGGCGGCCGAGGGGCCTTCCCAGGGCAGCTCGCGCGTGGACCTGCGCGAGCTCGCCACGTTCACGATCGACCCGCACGACGCCAAGGACTTCGATGACGCCATCTCGGCCGAGCGGCGCGACGGCGGCGGCGTGCGCCTATGGGTTCACATCGCCGACGTCTCGGCCCATGTCCGGCCCGGTGGGGCGCTCGACAGGGAGGCGTCCAGGCGGGGCACGAGCGTTTACGTGCCGGGCGCCGTTGAGCCGATGCTTCCCGAGCAGCTCTCAAACGGCGTCTGCTCGCTGCGGGCGGGAGAGGACAGGCCGGCGGTCACGGTCGAGATGGACATCGCCGGCACGGACGTCCGGCGCGTGCAGTTCCACCGCTCCCTGATCCGCTCGGATGCGCGGCTGACCTACGAGGAGGTGGACCAGGTCTTCGGGGGAAGCTTGCCCTCCGCCGACCCTTGGGGAGAGCCGTTGGCGGCGGCCCGCGAGGTGGCGCGCCGTCTCAAGGAGCGGCGCGAGCAACGCGGCGCGCTCGAGGTCAGCTCGCTCGAGCCGGCATTCGACTTCGACCCAGCGGGCCACGTGGGCGGCGTTCGCTACGAGGAGGGAACGGAGTCGCACACGCTCATCGAAGAGCTGATGATCCTCGCCAACGAGCAGGTGGCGGGCTACCTGGCAGATCGCAAGCTGCCGGCCCTCTACCGCGTGCACGAGAAGCCCGACCCGCCAAAGGTCGAGTCCATGGTTGCCCAGCTGGCCTCGCTCGACATCCCGACGCCCCCGCTGCCTCCACGCATGAGCCCGCAGCAGGCGGCGGACGTGGCCGCGGAGTGCTCGCGCCTCGCGGCCGAGGAGGCGCGGCGCAGCGGCCGCGGCCGGACGGCGTTCGGCTCCCTCGTGCTGCGCTCGCTCAAGCAGGCCTACTACTCGCCCAAGAACCTCGGGCACGCGGGCCTCGCCTCGGCCCGCTACTGCCACTTCACCTCGCCGATCCGACGCTACCCGGACCTGATCGTCCATCGCGCGTTGCTCACCGCCCTGGGTCTCGACGCCGCCGCCCCGCGCGCGGGCGAGCTCGAGGAGGCCGGGATCGAGACCAGCGCACGCGAGCGCGAGGCGATGAAGATCGAGCGTTCCGCCGACGACGTGTGCCTGGCCTTTTTGCTCGAGCGCTTCATGACCGAGGCCGGGGGAGGGGAGCCGCCCTCCTTCGAGGGGGAGATCGTGGGCGCCGTAGCCAAGGGCGTGTTCGTCCGCTTCGGTGAGCAGGGGTTCGAGGGCTTCCTTCCCGCCCGGGCGCTGCGCGACTGGTACGAGCTGAACGAGGAGGGCACAGCCCTCGTGGGCCGGGACTCCGGCCGTGCCCTTCGGATCGGCGATCCGATCGCGGTGATCGTGGATCGCGTAGACCCTCCGCGCGGCCGCGTGGACCTGCAGCCAGGCGTGTAGCGCGGCCGCCCTCGCGTAGGCTCAGTCGACGATGGCGAAGAAGGGTGCAAAGAGAAAGGCCGCGGCCGGCGATGTGGCCACCAACCGCCAGGCCTCCTACCGCTACAGCCTGCTCGAGCGATTCGAGTGCGGGATGGCGCTCCAGGGCTCGGAGGTCAAGTCGATCCGCAACGGCGGGGTGCAGATCAAGGACGCCTACGCCACGCTGACGGGCGAGGAGCTGTGGCTGCACAACATGCACATCGCCCCGTACGAGCCGGCCTCACGCGCCAACCACGAGCCCGAGCGTCCACGCAAGCTGCTGCTGCACCGGC
>Ga0208612_1000691_pt1 | contig 14195 bp, 13 predicted proteins | sample AntDryMetagUQ889_FD_188089 | JGI IMG/M metagenome (GOLD analysis project Ga0208612, IMG submission 188089) | Polar desert microbial communities from Antarctic Dry Valleys - UQ889 (SPAdes) | ecosystem: Environmental > Terrestrial > Soil > Desert | place: Antarctic Dry Valleys | collected 2008-12-31 | reverse complement strand
CTCCTGTTCGAGGACATCCACTGGGCAGAGGCGAGCCTGCTAGACCTCCTCGAGACGCTCGCCGCACGCGTCCGCGACGTACCCGTGCTGTTCCTCGCGCTCGCCAGGCCGGAGCTCCTGAACGAGCGCCCGGGATGGGCGGGCGGCCTTCCCGCCTATACGGCGCTCCCTCTCGATCGGCTCACCGGCGACGACGCGCGGGAGCTCGCGACGTTGCTGCTCGCCCGGCTCCAGGCCCCGGAAGAGCCGGCTGCTACGGTCGCCGAGACCGCGGAGGGCAATCCTCTCTTCATCGAGGAGCTGGCGGCGTCGTTGGCGGAGAAGTCGACGGCCGGGGCACAGGAGCTTCCGACGAGCATTCGCGCGATCGTCGCCGCGCGTCTGGACGGGCTGCCCGCGGACGAGCGAAGCGTCCTCGTCGACGCCTCCGTCGTCGGACGGGTCTTCTGGCGAGGAGCGCTTTCGCGCATTTCCCCGTATGAGGGGCTTTCCGCCCTTCTCGGATCCCTCGAGGAGCGAGACCTCATCCGCCGGGAGGCCGTCTCCCGGATCCGCGGAGACCAGCAGTTCGCGTTCAAGCACGCGCTGATTCGGGAGGTCGCCTACCAGAGGCTTCCGCGCGCCGCGCGCCGCGACCGGCATACCGCTGTCGCGGAGTTCCTCGAGGAAATGACCGGAGAGATGGGTCAGTCCGAGGAAGCACTCGCTCATCACTGGCGAGAAGCGGGCGACACCGAGCGTGCCGTCGTCCACCTCATGGCAGCCGCTGACCTAGCAGGTCGCAGTTGGGCGAAAAAACACGCCCTGGCGCTATACGCGGAGGCGCTGGAGCTCGTCCCGGAAAACGACGACGCACGCCGCCGCACGATCAAGCTGCGCCAGGCAGTGACGATTCAGGCTCTTTTCCACTCCCCCGACGCGGAACGGCTCCGCCGAGGCGAACGAACCTAGCGTGGGTCTTCGGTGAGCGGAAAGTCGTCAGGAGTCACGTCGCCCGCGATCTCGTAGATCGTCTCCACGAAGTGATCCCCGAGTTGCTTCGAGTGCTCCCGGACCATCTCCTCGTCGGGCGCCGCGTACACGCAGAACGACTTCGGCGTGCCTGTGCTGTCCAGAACGACATGGCTGTGCTCCCACACGATCTCCGGGAAGCAGTAGTGCCCTATGGCCTTGGAGCGCGTGGCGACCGTTGGGAGCGTGTCCATGTCGACCGTGTAGGTCCTCTCGACCAGGTATCTCGGCATGGCCTGATGCTACCTCGTCGGAGCTGAAAGCTATGCGGACTCTTCGGCGAGCTCGTCGAGCTCGTCGTCCACGCCCTCGGCGCTCGTCAGGAGCGTCGGCTTGAGACCCTTCGAGATGGTCTCTTTCGTGATCACGCACTTGGTCACGTCGGTCCGCGACGGAAGCTCGAACATGACGTCGAGGAGCGCGAGCTCGATGATCGAGCGCAACCCGCGCGCCCCCGTCTCGCGCGCGAGCGCGTGGTCCGCGATCTGCACGAGCGCGTCGTCGGTGAAGACGAGCTCGATCGAGTCGTAGCCGAAGAAGCGCTGGTACTGCTTCGTGAGCGCGTTCCTCGGCTCGGTGAGGATCTCGACGAGATCCTCCTTCGTCAGCTGGTGGACGGCCGAGATGACCGGAAGCCGTCCGACGAACTCGGGGATGAGGCCGAAGGCCATCAGGTCCTCCGGCATGACCTGCGTCAGAAGCTCGGCGCTTTCCTCCGAGTTCCGCGAGCGGATGTCGGCGCCGAACCCGACCGTGTTCTTCCCGATGCGGCGTTCGACGATCTTGTCCAGGCCCGCGAACGCTCCCCCGCAGATGAAGAGGATGTTCGTCGTGTCGATCGAGAGGAACTCCTGGTGCGGGTGCTTGCGCCCGCCCTGCGGCGGCACCGAGGCGACCGTGCCCTCGAGGATCTTGAGCAGCGCCTGTTGGACACCCTCGCCCGACACGTCGCGCGTGATCGACGGGTTGTCCGCCTTGCGCGCGATCTTGTCCACCTCGTCGATGTAGATGATCCCGGTCTCGGCCTTCTTGATATCGAAGTCGGCGGCCTGGATCAGCTTCAGGAGGATGTTCTCGACGTCCTCCCCGACGTAGCCGGCCTCGGTCAGCGCGGTCGCGTCCGCGATCGCGAAGGGGACGTTCAGGATGCGCGCGAGGGTCTGCGCGAGGAGCGTCTTGCCGCAGCCCGTCGGGCCGAGCAGGAGGATGTTCGACTTCGCGAGCTCGACCTCCGCGTCCTCGAGCCCCATGCGCACCCGCTTGTAGTGGTTGTAGACCGCGACGGCGAGCGTGCGCTTGGACTCCTCCTGGGAGACGACGTAGTCGTTCAGGACGGAGTAGATGTCGAGCGGCTTCGGGAGATTGTCGAGGTCGAGCTGGGTCGGCGCGGTGAGCTCCTCGTCGATGATCTCGTTGCAGAGATCGATGCACTCATCGCAGATGTAGACGCCAGGTCCAGCGATCAGCTTCTTGACCTGTCGCTGGCTCTTGCCGCAAAAACTGCACAGGAGCTGCTCGTTGCCCTCACTCGCCCTAGCCATCCCGTATCTCCTTTTACTCCGATTTCCTGGTTCGCGCTAGGGGTCTGGGCTAGTGATGCTCGATGACGCGGTCGATGACTCCGTACTCCTTGGCCTCTTGGGCGGTCATATAGAAGTCGCGGTCCATGTCCTTCGAGACCTTCTCGATGTCCTGACCCGTGTCCCTCGACATGATCTCCTCCATTAGCCGCTTGAGGCTGATTACCTCCCGGGCCTGGATCTCGATCTCGGTCGGCTGGCCGGAAAACCCGGCCGAGCCCTGGTGGATGAGGATCTTCGAGTGCGGCAGTGCGCTCCGCTTCCCGGGCGTGCCGCCGGCCAGGATCGTCGCACCCATCGACATCGCCATGCCGACGCAGGTCGTCTGTACCTCGCACTTGATGTACCGCATCGTGTCGTAGATCGCGAGCCCCGCATACACGATTCCGCCGGGCGAGTTGATGTACATCGAGATGTCCTTGTCCGGGTCCTCCGACTCGAGATGGAGGAGCTGGGCGACGACGAGGTTCGCGATCTGGTCGTCGATCGGCGTGCCCAGAAAAATGATCCGCTCGTTGAGCAGACGCGAGTAGATGTCGAACGAGCGCTCGCCACGCGAAGTCTGCTCGATGACCATCGGAATCAACGGACTCATTGAGGCTCCTTGCTGCCGGGGATCCACAACTTCGTCTCACCCTCGGGCTTTTCCTTGTCGGGGGTCCACAGCTTGTCTCTCGCCTCGGCGAGGTCGGGCGCGATCGGAGTGACGTCCGCGGCCAGACGATCGAGCGCGGCGCGGAGTCGCAGATCCTCGCGAATCGACTCCTGCTGCCCGTGCGCCCAGACATCCTCGACGAGAGCATCGCCGTCCTCACCTGCTTGCTCGGCCTCTTCCCTCAGGTACGTCTTGACCTCGTCGTCCGAGACCTCGATGCCCGCGCGCTCGGCCAGCGCCTCCAGCGCAAGCTCACGGGCGATGGAGACCGCCGCCTCGAGCACGAACTGACGCTGGATCTCCTGCGGGTTTGCGCCACTCGCGGCGATGTAGGCCTCGAGAGAGACGCCACGACGCTCGAGCGAGCGGACGAATCCGGTCAGCAGATCGGTGGCGCGCGACGTAACGAGTGCAGGCGCCGGTTGCACCTTCGCGTCCTCCACGAGCGCGTCGACCGCGGATACGCGGTAGGCGGCGTCGATCTCCTCGTCGAGCTGAGCGCGCAACGTGCCCTCGATGCTCTTGCGCAGCTCGTCCAGCGTGTCGAACTCGCTCGCCGCGCGCGCGAGCTCGTCGTCCAGGGGCGGCAGGATCTTCTCCTGCACCTCGCGGACGGTGACCTCCACCGTTCCGCTCGTGCCGTCGCCGCGCTCGAAGGAGACGTCCTTCCTGTCGCCGGCGGACGCTCCCACGAGCGCCGCTTCGAGCTCACCCGTAAGCCGTCCCGCGCCGAGCTCGACGACCGTGTCGCGCTGTGCTTCGCCGGCCGGATCGACGAGATCGACGACGAGCGTGTCGCCCTCCCGGGCGGGACGGCCGTTCGCGGGTGCGAGCTCGGCGACCGACTCCTGCAGTGCCACGAGCTCCGCGTCGATCGCCTCGGAAGGCACCTCTGCCTCCATGCGTGGCACCTGTAGTTGCGTCCAGTCACCGATCTCGGGGAGCGCCTGCACCTCGACGGTCGCGGCGAAGCTCCAGCCGTCGTCGGCGGTGCCGGGGAGCTCGAACTCGTACTCGGGCTCGGCAACGGGACGTACTCGGTTGCGAGCGGCTGCGCTCCTGAACCAGCCGCCGATGTGACTGTCCACCGCCTCGCGATAGATCCGGTCCTTGCCGAGGCGGGAGACGAGAACCTGCTGTGGGATCTTCCCCGAGCGGAAGCCCGGGATCTTCACGCTCTCGGCGAGGTCGGAGAGCGCGTGCTCGACCGCGTGCTTGACCTGGTCGGGAGAGACCTCGACGGTCAGGCGGACGCGGTTCTCGCCGAGCTCTTGCACCTGGGTGGACACGGGGCCATTCAACCAGCCTGGGCTAGGGTCAGGCGGGATGGAGCGATACGACGTGGTCGTCGTCGGGGTCGGCGGGATGGGAAGCGCTGCGCTCTATCACCTCGCCCGTCGCGGGAAGCGCGTGCTCGGCCTGGAGCGTTTCGACATCCCGCACGAACTCGGCTCTTCGCACGGGATCACGCGGATCATCCGGCTCGGGTACTTCGAGCACCCCGCCTATGTGCCGTTGCTGCGGCGCGCGTACGAGCTCTGGCGCGAGCTCGAGGCGGAGGCAGGGGAGCAGCTCCTGCACGTGACCGGAACCCTGGAGGCGGGCGAGAAGATCTACGAGGGCTCGCTCCGCTCCTGCCGGGAGCACGCCCTCCCGCACGAGGAGCTCGACGGCGTCGAAGCTGCGCGACGCTTTCCTGGCTATCGGCTCCCGCCCGGCCTCCCGGCGCTCTTCCAGCCCGACGGCGGGTTCCTCCTCCCCGAGCGCTGCATCGTCGCGCACGTCTCGGGCGCGCTCGCCCACGGCGCCGTCGTGCGAGCCCGGGAGCGTGTGCACGAGTGGGTCGTCGGGAAGAACGGCGTGCGTGTCGCCACCGAAGCCGGCGTCGTGGAGGCCGACCGCCTCGTTCTCACGGCGGGGGCCTTCTCACAGGAGGTCGCACGCCTGCCCGCGGGCTCGGTCGTAGCTGCACGTCAGGCCCTGGCGTGGTTCCAGCCGACGCGGCCCGAGCTCTTTACGCCTGACCGCTTTCCGGTCTTCAACCTCGAGCTCGACGGGGATCACTTCTACGGCCTCCCGGTCTTCGGGATTCCCGGGTTCAAGCTCGGTCGCTACGACTACCAGGGCGAGCGAGGCGATCCCGACACGATCTCGCACGAGCCGACGCCCGAGGACGAAGTACCCCTCCGGAGGTTCGCCGAGCGCTACTTCCCGGACGGTGCGGGGCCGACGCTGACGCTCAAGACCTGTCTCTTCGAGCTTTCCCCGGACGAGCACTTTTTGATCGATCGCCATCCGGAGAGCGAGTGGGCCGTCGTCGGCGCCGGCTTCTCCGGGCACGGATTCAAGTTCTGCTCGGTCGTCGGCGAGATCCTGGCCGACCTCGCACTCGACGGCGCGACAAGGCACGACATCGAGTTCCTGCGCTTCGCACGCTTCGGCTAGCCGCGTCGTGATCGAATGCGATCGACTTCACACCCCGACGATTCGTGTCTCGGGCTCCACATGAAGGGGTCTTGTGCTCTTGGCGCGATCGAAATCCGCGCTCGCGGATTTCGATCTTGCGCACAATGCGGGCGGGAGGACTCGAACCTCCAAGGACCGAAGTCCAACGGGACCTAAACCCGCCGCGTCTGCCAGTTCCGCCACGCCCGCGGGGTCCCCAAGTGTAGGGGCCGGGCATGCTCGGCCCTACGCCGCGAAGACCGGGCGTCTCCTACCTTCCGACGAGCAGCCCGACGGTCTCGCGCATCGTCTCGGCCACGAGGCCGAGCAGCACCACGATTGTCAGCACGGCGGCGGCGCCAAGCACCTCCCCCGTCGCCGACAGCACGAGCAACGCCGTAAAGCTGCCGAGGACGAGGAAGGCGGTCGAGAGGGGCCGGCGGGTATACGTGCCGAGCCCGAGCCCGACGAGAAACGCGGCGCCGAACACCACGATTCCGAGTGTCATGCGGGGAGGGTAGGTCCCGCATCGGACGGACCGGACGAGCCCGGAGAGGACAGCGCGCCGGTGGAGCGATCGGCACGAACTTGTGACCGCTCGCAGTGTCCGTTGCGGACGTGTCCCGGGGTCAGACCTTGGCTCCCACCGCCTCGACGTTGGCTCCCACCGCCTCGACGCTGTGAGTCGTAGGGAGCCCAGGCTCAAGCGTCACCGTCTGGCGGCCGATTTCCCTAGACGAGATGTCGTATCGCAGGTGGACCATCCTCACGCGGGTGGCGTCGATTGCCGGGCTGGCGACCTTCGCGCTCGCCATCGTCCTCGCGAGTCCTGGGGGTCAGGTCGAGTCCTTCTTCAATACGTGGTTCTACGTCTGCCTGATGGTGCTCGCATGCGTCGTCGTCGGCTCGCGGGCGCTGCTGGTGCCACGCGAGCGCCCGGCGTGGACCGCATTCACGGCGGCCCTCGTGAGCTGGACGTTTGCCGAGATCTGGTGGGTCAGCGCGCATCCCCGAGTCGTATCCCTCGGTGGCCGACGTCGGCTACCTCGGGTTCTATCCGCTCGTCTACATCGGGATCGTCGCGTTGGTTCGTACCCGCGCCCGGTCGATCGGCGGGACACTGTGGCTCGACGGCCTTACGGCTTCGCTCGCCGCGGCCACGCTCGCGGCCGCCGTGCTCGTCGAAGTTGTCCTGCACTCGACCGAGGGGTCCACGTCGACGGTGGTCACCAACCTGGCATATCCCCTCGGGGATCTGCTCCTGCTCTCGGCGGTCTTCGGGGTCTTCTCGCTCGCCCGCTGGAGGCCGGGACGGCGTTGGCTGCTGCTAGGGCTGGGCGTCCTCGCCACTGCCCTTGCCGACGCGATCTACCTCTTTCAGAGCGCGGCCGACACGTACGTCGAGGGATCATGGCTCGACATCCTCTGGCCGGTGTCGCTGCTCCTGATCGCCTCGTCGGCCTGGGCGGTCGACCGGAGCCGAGCCGACGTCGAGGGCAAGACGCTCTTCGCCGTCCCTTCTGCCTGCGCCGTGCTCGTCATCGGCGTCCTGGTCTACGACCACTTCGACCAGGTCAACCTGCTTGCCGTCGGTCTCGCGACCGCGACGCTGCTCGCGGTCGTCGTGCGGCTCGTGATGACGTTCCGCGAGAATCGCCGGCTGTTCGAGCTCACGCGGCACGAGTCCGTCACGGACTCGTTGACCGGTCTCGGCAATCGTCGAAAGCTCCTGTCCGATCTCGAACGCCTCTTCGCCGAGCCCGAGGTCGAGCCCACCCTGCTGATGATCTTCGACCTCGACGGGTTCAAGGGGTACAACGACGCTTTCGGCCACCCGGCAGGAGACGCCCTGCTGGCCCGTCTCGGCTCGAAGCTCGCCGCGGTGCCGACCGCAGCGCGAGGCGCATACCGGCTTGGCGGCGACGAGTTCTGCCTCGTCGTGCCGGTTGCAGACGGTCAGGCCGAGCAGGTCATCGACCAGGGGTGCGCCGCCCTCTCGGAACGTGGGGTCGGCTTCGAGATCGGCAGCTCGTTCGGCGCCGTCCTGCTTCCCGAGGAGGCGAGCGACCCGAGCAACGCGCTGCATCTGGCTGACGAGCGGCTGTACGCCCAGAAGCACTCGAGGCGGATGGAGACGGATCGCACGATGGACGCGCTGCTCGAGGCGCTCTCGCTTCGCGAGCCCGATCTCCCGATGCATCTGGACAGCGTGGGATCGCTGGCGGTCGAGACGGGCCTCAAGCTCGGGCTGCGCAGGGAGGAGCTCGACGAGCTCGTGCGCGCCGCACAGCTCCACGACCTCGGCAAGCTCGCCGTCCCGGACGAGATCCTGCACAAAGCGGGCCCGCTCGACGAGCGCGAGTGGGCGTTCGTACGCCAGCACCCACTCGTCGGCGAGCGCATCCTCCGCGCCTCTCCCGCTTTCCGGAACGTCGCGACCATCGTGCGCTCGACCCACGAGCGCTGGGACGGCGCCGGGTACCCGGACGGCTTCACCGGACACGAGATCCCGGTCGCCTCCCGGATCATCTCCGTCTGCGACGCCTTCACGGCGATGACGTCCGCCCGCCCGTACCGCGCAGCGCTCTCGACGGACGATGCGCTGGCCGAGCTGGAGCGCGTCGCCGGAACCCAGTTCGACCCGGCGGTGGTCTCGGTGCTCGCCGCGCACGTGCGCGACGGCCTCGGCGCAGCGCACGCCGCCGAGCGCTCCGCGTAGCAACCGAGCGCGCTACCGTGCCTGAGACCGGCCCCGTAGCTCAGTGGATAGAGCGACAGACTTCGAATCTGTGTGCGGAGGTTCGACTCCTCCCGGGGCCATCACCTGCAACCGATGCAAGCCCGGCGGGAGACGAGACGCTGCTCGCCGAGCAGCGCCCTGTTTGATATTCGCGCCGGCCCAGGTACGGTGAGAGGCACGGAGGGAAGCAAGTACCTGGGGGAGAGATGACTGGGGAGAGACTGACCGCGACCGCGGGCCGGGTCGCCAAGCCTGGATCGAACTTGGGTATCGCAGCCGCGTTGATCGGCGACGCTTTTCTCGCTCATGCCTGTGCCGGGTACGGCGTTTCCGCCCGAGTCTCGGCAATCCTGTGACGCGCCGAGACGCGACAGGTTACGACGTCCGATCGGGGGGCCGCGTTGTTTCGCACCAGGAGGCGAGCACTGCCCAGGAGGCGGTTCTCCACTACGTACGCTCGCTGGGATCTCGGGACGACGAGATCAGGAGACTCGGGCCCGACGCCGTTGCGTGGCGGGGTGCCATCTTCACCGCTGCCCCGCCCACTGCCGAACCGTCAAGCGATTCTGTGGCCTGACTTCGGTCGAGCGACCGACGCGCGTTGAGAGGGCTTGACGGAACGGGCCTCGCCGGAGCAGCGCCGCTGGTCGTCGAGGCAAGGACGCAGGGAGTGCCGATAGTTGTGACTATCGGCGCGACCGAGGGCGCAGCATTCGGGACGAGCAGCGCGGCCCTGCGGCTCAGACGACGTTTCGCCAAGCCCTCCTAGTTACAGGCGATCCCGTCTCCGTCCGGGTCGAGGCCGTGCGGGTCGGAGCCGACGATCCTCACCTCGCCGCTAATTCCGAGATCGCGAAGATCGTCACAGCTCAAATTGGGAGGCGGTGAGGGAATACACGCTCCCGCGTAGCTCGGATCGCACATCGCTACCGGTGGCCGGAATTCGGGCGATTCGGGAGCTCGTTCGAACAGATGCCCGATCTTCCCACTGAAAAAGACCATTCCCACGATCAGGACGACGGCGATGCTCGCGACGATGAGCGCGTACTCCACGGTGCCCTGACCCTGCTCAGGAGTCGAGGCTTCGTCGAGCTCGGTTCGACCGAATGACACGACCTGGTCGTCTCCATGTGAAGAATCGGCGGCTGCCACTGTGCCATCCTTACCGATTCCCGTACGAAATTTCCCCGAAACGTCTCTGACCCGGGAAGAGTGACTCGTCGCTGACAGTGTCGCGCCCGGTGTAGCCGAAGTGCCACGAGGGGAGGTCGCTGCCGGCTTCCTTGTGACGGGCTGGCCGCCAGGTGCCTCCCCCTGGGCACCAACAACTGCGGTGACTGGGTACCACACGGGAAGTTGCTCGAAACCCGTTGTCACTGGTAGCCCGGACGCGTTTCACTACGCGCATCGACGGGCATGCACAACTTTCGAATGCGTGAGCTCGCCACTCTCATCGTGATCTTTCTGGCGCTCACCGTGATCTTCGCAGTCTCCGTTTCGTTCATGGCCGGCGTTCTCACCGCCTCGTAGTCTCGAGCGTGTCTCGCAGCCGACTCGGGCGAACTTGACGACGTGGAATCTGTTACCGCGTTCGACTCTTCCTGGGCCAGCCGAGCTCTCAGCCGCGCCAGGCTGACCGCCCGAAAATGCGAGTGGCCGCGTAACCGAGAGTGCGCCGCCAGGCCGAGACGCCTTCGGCTTTCATGATCTCGCGAAACATCCGGTCGGCCTCGGCCCTCGTATAGGTGCGCGGCGGGGTCACCGAGCCCGTAGGTGGGTTGCCTCCGTAGCGGTAGAGGAAGTCGTGGAGGAGAGGCGCGGCGATCGAGAGCTCGAACGGCGCGATGAGCGACCAGAAGACGCGCGGCACGGAGGAGAGGTCGAACTCGAAGCCGGCGGGCACGGTGATTGTCGTGTCGCCGTCACGATGCTCGTACGCCTGCTCCAGCCGCCACCGACCGTCGCCGAGATACGTCACCAGCGGCGCGGGAAGGCGCGACTCGGGGACGACGACCGGGTCGTGGTCGAGCCGGTAGACCCAGTCCTGCATGCCTCGGATCATTGCGAACGCATGCCAATCCGACGTGCCCCCTTCGCCCGTATCTACCCTTTCAGGAGGTGGTCAACGGACGAAAAGGGGGACTCCAGATGGCCCGGACTCTTGCACTCCTACTGACGATCTCAGCGATGCTTGCCGCGTCGGCGCTCGCCGCCACGAGCGCGGCCTTCCTGAACAGGATCGACCTTCCGGACGGCTTCCAACCCGAGGGGATCGCAATCGCAGGTCAAAGCTTCTTCACCGGATCGCTGGCGAACGGAGCGATCTACAGCGGAAGCCTGCGCACGGGCAACGGCTCGCTGCTCGTGCAGCCTCAGGCGGGTCGGGTCGCGGTGGGGATGAAGGCAGATCGCAGCCGGCTCTTCGTCGCCGGCGGCAACACTGGCATGGCGTTCGTCTACAGCACGCGGACGGGCCAGAACATCGCGTCGTACCAGCTCTCCGGCGGTGGCAGCTTCATCAACGATGTCGTGGTCACGAAGAGCGCCGCCTGGTTCACTGATTCGCTCAAGCCCGTCCTGTATCGCGTGCCACTCGGACCGGGCGGACGGCCGGGTGCGCAATCAGGCATGACGACCGTCGAGTTGACAGGCGACTACCAGCACGGGTCCGGCTTCAACGTCAACGGGATCGACGCGACTCCGAACGGAAAGACGCTCGTCATCGTCCAGTCGAGCACTGGACGGCTCTTCACCGTGACGCCTGCGGGCCTTACGAAGGCGATCGTCCTCGCCGCCGGCGAGAGCGTGCCGAACGGCGACGGCATCCTGCTCGACGGCAAGACGCTGTACGTGGTCCAGAACAGGCTCAACCTGGTGGTGGCGAAGATCGGCCTCGCACCCGACCTGCGTACCGGACGCGTCATACGCCGAATCTCGAATCCTGGGTTCGACGTCCCGACGACGGCCGCAGAGCATGGGAGCCGCCTCTATCTCGTCAACGCTCGTTTCGGCACGACGCCGACACCGACAACCGACTACTGGATCACGCAGATCAGGAAGTAGCGCGTCTCACAAGCGGTGATCCCGCCGACCGCGATTGCGAGAAAGAGTTCGCGGGTACTGCAGCAGAGGTGACGGGGAAGCTTCTTCGCGTGTACGTGCAAGACCACCATGCAGCGGCCGCAGCCGGCGTGAACCTCGCGCGCCGACTGGCGCGAGAGAATGTGTCGACGCCGTTCGCCGACGAGCTCACCCGTCTAGCGGACGAGATCGCCGATGATCGAGCGAAGCTCGGCGCTGTTCTGCGCGCCCTGGACGTGGAGCCGAGCCGTCTCAAGATCGGCCTTGCCCGAACGGCCGAGCGGGCCTCTCGCCTGAAGTTGAACGGGCGCCTGCTCGGCTACTCGCCGCTCAGCAGGGTGATCGAGCTCGAGACGCTGGGCGCCGGGATCCTCGCGAAGCGCGGCCTGTGGAACGCGCTCGCTCAGGCGAGCGACGGTCGACGGTCGGGATTGGATTTCGGCGAGTTGATCAGTCGCGCGGACGCACAACTCGCCGTTGTCGAGCAGCTGCGAGGGCGAGCGGCGGCCATCGCGTTCTCGTCCACGGCGGACTGAGGTCCGTCGTCATTCGATGCGGTCCTTGTAGCGTCGCGCGGCTCGACTCTCGCGCGCCCGTTGCCGCCAGCGCTGCTTCGCCTCCCGCTGCAGCCGCTTGCTCGAGCGAATCTCGATCGCACGCAGCTCGCGCTGGAGCTTGCAGTAGCTCTGGTAGCGCGCGGGATCGAGCGCACCAGCGGCGAGTGCCTCCTGCACCGCGCAGCCCGGCTCCGTGTCGTGGCCGCAGTCGTTGAAGCGACACTGCGCCTGAAGCTCGGCGATGTCGGAGAAGGCGCTGTCGACGTCGCCCTCCCAGACCTGGAGCTCGCGCAGGCCGGGTGTGTCCACGAGCAGCGCGCCGCCGGGCAGCACCAGGAGCTGTCGGTGCCGGGTCGTGTGCCGTCCGCGCCCGTCGCGTCGCAGATCTCCCGTCGGCATCAGCCTGCGGCCCGCGAGGCGGTTCACGAGCGTCGACTTGCCCACGCCCGACGACCCCAGCAGGACGAACGTCCGCGCGGGACGAAGCAGCGTCCGAAGCTCGTCGATCCCCTCACCGGTGAGGTTGCTGACCGCGTGCACCGGGACGCCGATCGCCACGGCCTCCGCCTCGACGACCTTCTCGAGGTCGTCGCACACATCGAGCTTGGTCAGCACGAGAACGGGATCGGCGCCGCTGTCCCAGGCCGCGGTGAGGTAGCGCTCGATGCGCCGGGGATTGAAGTCGCCGTCGAGGCCGGAGACGAGGAGAACGGTGTCGACGTTCGCCGCCAGGATGTGCTCCTCGGCCTTGAGCCACGGCGTCTTGCGGGAGACTTTCGAGTGGCGCGGGAGAACCGCCTCGATGGCGGCGCCACCACCGGCTGCGTCGCACACGGCGACCCAGTCGCCGACCGCAGGCATCGAGCCCCAGAGCTCGTTGTCCCGCAATCGCCCGCGGGCGTTCGCGAGCCGCTCGTCCCGCTCGCCGCGCACGAGATACCCGCCGCGATGCTCAGCGACGATACGAGCGGGCTCGAAGCCGCGCTCTGCGTAAATTGTGAAGGCCGCCTCGAGCTCGTCGGTCCAGCCGAGAGCGGCCAGGGTTCCATCGGACAACGTGATGCTCCTTCGCTCGGATGGATGAACCAGGCCGCGGCTCGCGGCGTCCGAAGCACCAGGGGCGTTGAAGATCACATCTGCGGCCGCGAAGCGGACGCCTTCAGGGATCTCGCGCGATCGAAATCTGCGCTAGCGGATTTCGGTCTTGCGCCAAGGGGTAGACGCGAGCCGGAGGGAGATGTAACGGGTCACTTTCATGGTCTCCTCCTCTCGCTCGACGGAACCCAGGCAGAGTACGGGCGAAGGGCGATTGCGTCAACCGCTTGACCAGATCGACCCAATTCCCGTTGAATTCAGTTTCGGAGGGTGAGAATCGAGACCGCGGCCACCCATGAGCAGGAGACGAACGGCGTCCCCACCGTTCAGCTCGAAGCCGTCCGCAAGAGCTTCGGCGACAACCTCGTGCTGGACGGCATCGACCTCAGCGTCGACCTGGGCGAGGTCCTGGTCATCATCGGCCCGAGCGGCAGCGGGAAGAGCACGCTCCTCCGCTGCGTCAACCTGCTCGAGCCGATCCAGTCCGGCCGCGTCTTCTTCGAGGGCGAGGAGATCACGAAAAAGGGCGCCAACGTGTCGGCGATCCGCCAGCGGATCGGGATCGTCTTCCAGCAGTTCAACCTCTTCCCGCACCTGACCGCGATCGACAACCTGACGCTCGCCGCCCGGCGCATCCGCCGAATGCCCCGCGCCGAGGCCGAGCGGCGGGGCCGGGAGCTGCTCGCGAGCGTCGGCCTCGCCGAGAAAGCGGACCAGCATCCGCATCAGCTCTCGGGCGGCCAGCAGCAGCGGGTCGCGATCGCCCGAGCGCTGATGATGCAGCCGCACGTGATGCTCTTCGACGAGGTCACGTCCGCGCTCGACCCGGAGCTGGTCGGCGAAGTGCTCGTCGTCATCCGTAACCTTGCGCGCGAGGGCATGACCATGCTCATCGTCACGCACGAGATGCAGTTCGCACGCGAGGTCGGCGATCGCGTCATCTTCATGGACGAAGGGAAGATCGTCGAGCAGGGCAAGCCCAGCGATGTGCTCGACAACCCGAAGGAGGAGCGCACGAGACAGTTCCTGCG
>Ga0208612_1000687_pt1 | contig 14229 bp, 12 predicted proteins | sample AntDryMetagUQ889_FD_188089 | JGI IMG/M metagenome (GOLD analysis project Ga0208612, IMG submission 188089) | Polar desert microbial communities from Antarctic Dry Valleys - UQ889 (SPAdes) | ecosystem: Environmental > Terrestrial > Soil > Desert | place: Antarctic Dry Valleys | collected 2008-12-31 | reverse complement strand
CCCGCACCCGAGCCACAACTGGCGATCCTCGATGCGTACGGCCGGGTCGTGGCTCATGCCGACTTGGGCTATGAGGAGTGGAAGATCCTGATCGAGTACGAAGGTCGCCAGCACAGCGCGGCGGATCAGTTCGGCCGCGACATCGAGCGGTATTCGCGGCTGGCCGCCGATGGCTGGCTCGTGGTCCGATTCTCGGCCGCGCATCTCGCCCGGCCGCAAGTGATCCTCCAACGAGTCCGCCAAGCCCTGCTCAGCCGCGGCTGGACCCCACCACCCCGGATCTAGGGCCCATCAAAGTTGATCATCGGAAGTCGGAGGGTTGTTTGGCGAATTCGCCGGATTAACCCCCCAACTTTCCGATGATCAACTTGGGTCTCGCTAGACCGTCAGACCTCGAGCAGGACCGCGGTGCCCTGGCCGACTCCGATGCAGGCCGCGGCCACGGCCAGGCCGCCGCCGCGACGGCGCAGTTCGCGGCAGGCATCGACGATCACCCGCGGAGCCGAAGCCCCCAGCGGATGACCGAGAGCGATCGCGCCACCGTGCACGTTGACCCTTTCCGGGTCGATCGCGGGCAGGTCGTGCAACACCGACAGCACCATCGCCGCGAAGGCCTCGTTGATCTCCCACACGGCGATGTCGTCGAAGGACTTCCCGGTACGAGCCAGCAGCTTTTCGATGGCCCAGACCGGGGCGATCGAGAACTCCTGAGGATCGCGGCCCACCGTCGTCGAGGCGACGATCCGCCCGATCGGCTCCAGGCCCAGCTCGGCGCCGACCGCGGCCGGTCCCACCAGAGTCGCGATCGCCCCGTCGTTGATCGGCGAGGAGTTTCCAGCCGTCGACGGGCCATCAGCAGAGAAGGCAGGCTTGAGCGTGGCCAGCGACTCCATCGACGAGTCAGCGCGGATGTTCTCGTCCCGAGTCACATCGCCTGCTGCGCCGACGTCGATGGCCATCACGTAGTCGTCGTGCAGTCCCTTCTCCCACGCTTCGTGGGCCAGGGCATGACTGCGTACGGCATAGGCATCCATCTCCTCGCGGCCGATCCCGTACCCCTGGGCCACCGCCTCGGCACACCGGCCGAGCGGAGTCGTCCACTGCGCCGGCATCTTCGGATTGACCATCCGCCAGCCAACGGTCGTCTGGTGCAGTTCCATGCTCCGGGGGAGGCCCTCGGTGGGGCGCGGGATGACGTATGGCGCGCGGCTCATCCCTTCCATGCCACCGGCCAGCACCAGCCGCTGCTCGCCGACCGCGACGGCTCGCGCGGCCTGAATGATCGCTTCGCCACCGGACCCGCAGAGCCGGTTGAGGGTCACGCCCGGGACGGTCGTCGGCAGGCCAGCGAGCAGAGCGGCCATCCGGGCGACGTTGCGGTTCTCCTCGCCGGCCCCGTTGGTGTTCCCGAAGTAGACGTCGTCGATCTGCGCCGGATCCAGGTCCGGCAGGCGGGCCAGCAATTCTCGGATCGGCAGCGCGGCCAGGTCGTCAGTCCGTATTCCCGACAGCCCGCCCCGATAACGCCCGAACGGCGTACGGACAGCGGCGTACAAGTAGGCGTCCATGCATCCACATTAGAGCTGCCTAGCCCTGTGCCGCCCTGAGTCGAATCGAATCCGCGGAGGCGACGGCGAGGCTGTGCACGGGCGGCTCAGAGCTCGCCGACGCTGGTCATGCCGCCGTCGACGACCAGGGTCTGTCCGGTGATCCAGCTCGCGTCGTCGGAGAGCAGGAAAGCCGCCGCCGAGCCGATGTCCTCCGGGACGCCGAGTCGCCCCGCCGGATACCGGCTGGCCACCTCCTCCTCGCGACCCTCGTACAGCGCGGTCGCGAACTGGGTCTTCACCACGGCCGGGGCCAGCGCATTGACCCGGACCCGGGGGCCGAGCTCAACACCCAGATGCGTGGTCAAGTGGAACAGTGCTGCCTTGCTGGAGCCGTACACCCCGATCCCGCCGGCCGACCGCATCCCAGCCACCGACGCGACGAACAGCACCGCGCCGCCGTGTTGACCGAGCCACTGGTGGTAGGCCTCCTGGACGAACCCGAGCGCGCCCACGTAGTTGATGTCGAAGATTTTCCGAGCAGCGGCGAGGTCGGTGTCGATCACCCGCCCGTACACAGGGTTGATGCCGACGTTGCTGACCACGTAGTCGCAGCTTTCGAAGGTCTCGATTGCCGCTCGTACGGCCGCGGCCCGGTGGTCGGCGTCACCGGCATGCCCGGGTACGGCGCGGGCAACCTCGGAGCCGCCGAGGGTCTCGACTGCGACATGCAGCTCTTCGGCCTTGCGAGCGGTGATGACCACCCGATCGCCCCGGTCGACGAGCTTCCGGGCGATCGCCAAGCCGATTCCGCGGCTGCCACCGGTCACGAGGGCGGTACGAGTGGGCATGGCCGGGACTGTATCCAGCTATGGAAGTAGGGTCGTCCCATGGCCGAGGCACCAGCGTCCCTGAGCGAGTCGATCCGGATCAGCGCACCCCCGCAACGGGTCTGGGAGGTGGTCTCGGATGTGCGCCGGATGGGTGAGTGGAGTCCCGAGTGCCGCAAGATCGTCCTCTGGGGTCGGGCTCGTCGGCGCGGGGTACGGCTTGGCTCGTTGATCACGGGCTTCAACCGGAGGAAGTACGTGCTCTGGCCCACGACGTCGAAGGTGCACCTCTACGACGCAGGCCGGGCGATCGGGTGGCGGGTCTTCGAGAGTCAGGCTCGCTGGAGTTACGAACTCGCTCCGGAAGGTGACGGCACCGTGCTGACCGAAGCCCGCGCGATGCCCAACCCCGTTCCCCCCTTGCCCGCCGTCTTCGCCAGGTTCTTCCTCGGCGGCTTCTCCGGACACGATGTCGAGCTGCGCGAAGGCATGCGGACCACCTTGGAGCGGATCAAGGCCGAGGTAGAGAACTGACCAGCGGCAGTACGGCGGCCGGATCCAGGTCGATGCCCTGCATCAGCCAGCTGAACCCGCCCAGCCCCGTGGCGTCGATCAGTTCCGCGGCATCGCTGGTGCGCTGCAGGGCCGCCGCATACCCCCCAGGGTCTGCTGCATAAGCCGGTCGTCGGCCGGTCACACCCAGGGCCCGCAATGCCGTCCGCTGGTCGGTGAGCAGGGTCCGTACGACGCGCCCGTGCGCGGCCCCCGCGCCCGCACCGGCTGCGAGCACCGAGTCGATCGCCACGTGCGCGGTCACGTCGCAGCTCCCGTCCGGGATCGGTGTGGTCTCGCGCCCGGCTCGGAATCCGGTCAGGGTTCCGTACGGCGGGCGCTGCCCGGCTACGTGCGTGTAGTCGATTGCCACGGCCACCCCCCGGACCAGGCGCGAGACCGCCTCGGACCAGGCTTCGTCCCGACGTAGCCCGAGTTCCCGCCGCGGCCCGGACGGCCACCATCGCGCCAGCCAGGCCGCCTCCTGCGCTGAGGGCGGGGGACCCGGCAGTTCGGCGCCGGTGTCGTCGACGACCAGTACTGCGGCTCCGGCCACGCCGTCCTCAACCACGTCGATAGGCACGTTGTCCAGCCATTCGTTGGCGATCAGGAGTCCGGTCATCTCCGGGACGGTCGCGCGCCAGATCACCCGCGGCGGGAGCGTCGCCGGGGCCCTGCGGCGCTCGACCACGATCGGCCGCACCCGTCCCCGCACGTCCGTCCTGAGCAGACCGAGCACGGACTCCAGCAGAGCTGCGGACCCGGCCCCCACGTCGACCAGGTCGAACTGAGCCGGTCGCCCCAACGCGGCATCCACCCGGTCCAACAACTGCGCCACCGCCCCGGCGAAGATCTCGCGCACGGACGGCGACGCCGACGTCCGGAAGTGCCCACTCGCCCCGGGGCCGGTCACGTACAAGCCCGCCGCGCCGTACAGCGCGCGATCCATCGCCACGGACCACATGACGGGATCAGCACCGGTAGCGCCTGCTGCCACCCGCACATGCTGGCACGCGTCAAGGTGACGAATGCCACCCTCAGAAACCGATCCGCGCGCCTACCCTTTGCGTTGTAACAAGTGCGTGAATGGCCGATGACGTCTGGTACCCGCCCGCCGGGACTGGAACGGAAAGGACGCGCTCACCCATGACGCTGCATACGCTCGCCCCACTCAGGGTCGGTGTCGTCGGTGCCGGTCGGGTAGGTGCCGTTCTCGGCGCCGCGCTAGCCCGCTCCGGTCATCGTGTCGTCGCCGCAACCGCCGTGTCGAGCGCATCGAGGGATCGCGCCGCGCGGCTGTTGCCCGGTGCCGCCCTGTTGCCTGCCGATGAGGTCATCGCCGGCGTCGACCTCGTCCTGTTGGCCGTCCCTGACGACACGTTGGCCGCGCTCGTCCGAGGCCTGGCGGAGTCCGGCACATTCCAGCCCGGGCAGATCGTGGTGCACACCTCCGGCGCGCACGGCCTCGCTGTCCTGCAGCCCGCGGCCGACCGCGGTGCTCTGCCCCTAGCCCTGCATCCGGTCATGACCCTTGCCGGCCGCCCCGAGGATGTGCACCGACTGGCCGGGGTGCCCTTCGGGGTCACGGCGAACGAGGAGCACCGGGCGGTCGCCGAGACCCTCGTCCTGGAGATGGGCGGCGAGCCCGTCTGGGTCGCGGAATCCGCTCGCACGCTCTACCACGCCGCTCTCGTCGTCGGCTCCAACCATCTGGTCACGCTGGTGGCCGAGGCGCGGGACCTGCTCCGTACAGCGGGCGTCGAGGATCCTGCCCGGCTGCTCGCGCCCTTGTTGAGTGCAGCCTTGGACAACTCGCTGCGGTACGGCGACAGCGCGCTGACCGGGCCGGTTTCGCGCGGCGACGTCGGAACCGTTCGCCGGCACCTGCGCACCCTGGTCGAGCAGGCGCCGGGCAGCGTGGCCAGCTATGTTGCGATGGCCCGGCGTACGACACAGCGCGCCTTGGCCGCAGGCCGGCTCAAGCGACATGAGGCGGTCCCACTGCTGGACCTGCTCGCCGATCGCCCACCGTCGAGCGGTGCCAGCGACCCGGCAACCGATCCGGCCACCGGCCCGGCGGCGACTCACGTGGCCTCCTGATGACCACCGCCGGCCTGCACGTTCCTGCCCCGGCGGGAGTCGCCTCGGCTGAACCAGCCGTCCTCATCGGTGGGCTCGGGCGCCGCCGTCTGCAGCCGATCGCGGCGCAGGTCGTCCGTACCCGAGCCGAACTCGAGACTGCCCGACAGGCGTTGACCGGACGCGTCGTCCTGGTTCCGACGATGGGTGCCTTGCATGCGGGTCATCGGGCGCTGATCCGCGCGGCGCACCGGCTCGGCGATCACGTCGTCGTCTCGATCTTTGTGAACCCGACCCAGTTCGGTCCCGCCGAAGACCTCGACCGTTATCCGCGCACGCCCGAGGCCGATCTCGAGATGTGCGCTGATGAGGACGTGGCGATCGTCTTTGTCCCCGACGCGGAACAGATGTACGGCGCGGGACTCGGCATCCGGGTCGAGGGTGGTGAACTCGCCGGCCGGTTGGAAGGTGCGGTACGACCTGGCCACTTCGCCGGGGTGCTGACCGTTGTGGCCAAGCTCTTCGGCATGGTCGATCCCGACGCGGCGATCTTCGGCGAGAAGGACTACCAGCAACTCGTCCTCATCCGCGCCATGAGCAGGGAGCTGGCGCTGGGCGTCGAGGTCTACGGCCTGCCGACCGCACGGGAGACCGACGGACTGGCCCTGTCCAGCCGAAACGCCTACTTGGACGGGCACCAGCGGACCGTGGCCCAAGCGCTGTCCCGGGCACTGACCGCCGGGGTCGCCGCAGCCGGACACGGCCGGGAGCGCGTCGTGGCCGAGGCGCAGGAGATCCTCGACGCCGAGCCGGAGCTGCATCTCGACTATTTGGCGCTGACCGACCCGGAGCTCGGCCCTGCCCCGGTGACGGGCCCGGCCCGGTTGCTCGTCGCCGCCCGGCTGGGGACGACTCGGCTGATCGACAACCTCCCACTCGTACTGGAAGCGGAATAGCCATGCTGCGCACCATGCTGAAGTCCAAGATCCACCGGGCGACGGTGACGCACGCCGATCTGCACTACGTGGGGTCGGTGACCGTCGACGAGGATCTGCTCGATGCCGCGGACCTGCTGCCCGGCGAGCAGGTAGCGATCGTCGACATCACGAACGGCGCCCGCTTGGAGACCTACGTCATTCCGGGCCAGCGGGGCAGCGGCGTCCTCGGGATCAACGGCGCCGCCGCGCACCTGGTGCACCCGGGGGACCTGGTCATCCTCATCAGCTACGGACTGATGGACGAGACCGAGGCCAAGAGCAATCTTCCGCGGGTCGTGCACGTCGACGGGCACAACCGCGTCATCTCGGTGGATCACGACCCGGCGGCCCCGCCGGCGGGTGCTACCACCCTGCTTCGGTCACCTAACCTGGCGAGATGACCCACCGCGCGACACAGAGCGCAGGCCAGCGGGAGTGAGCGCAGGCCATCCCGGCCTCGGACTTCCCCGCCGACTGAATGCCGTCGGTCCTGGTTGGTCACGGCAGGCCGACGTGTGCGTCGTCGGGTCCGGGATTGCCGGCCTGCGGACCGCCTTGCATGCGCGGGCGTACGGGCTGTCGGTCATCCTGGTCACGAAGGTCAATATCGACGACGGCTCCACGCGCTGGGCCCAGGGCGGGATCGCCGCAGTACTCGACCCGAGCGATACCCCGGCTGCGCACGCTGCGGACACCCACGCTGCCGGGGTTGGGCTCTGCGATCCCGCGGCTGTCGACATGCTGGTCACCGAGGGTCCGGGCCGGCTGTACGAACTGATGGCGCTGGGTGCCGCCTTCGACCGAACGCCTGACGGTCGGCTCGCCTTGACCCGTGAAGGCGGGCACCTGGCCCGCCGGATCGCACACGCCGGGGGCGACGCGACGGGAGCCGAGGTGCAGCGCGCCCTGCACGCGGCGATCCTCGGCGACCGCGGCATCGACATGATCGAGCACGCGATGGTGCTGGATCTGCTGCTCGGCGCCGGCGGCCAAGCGGCCGGGGTGTCCTTGCACGTCCTCGGCGAGGGCAGCGTCGACGGCATAGGTGCCGTGCTGGCCCGTGCGGTCGTGCTCGCCACCGGTGGCATGGGCCAGATCTACGCCTCGACCACGAACCCTTCCGTGTCCACCGGAGACGGCGTGGCCCTGGGGCTGCGCGCAGGGGCCGTCGCCGCGGACTTGGAATTCGTGCAGTTCCACCCGACGTCGCTCTATCTCGGCCCGCAGGCAACCGGTCAGCAGCCGCTGATCAGCGAAGCCATGCGTGGCGAGGGCGCATTCCTCGTCGACGGTGCAGGGGAACGGTTCATGACCGGTGTCCACCCACTCGCGGACCTGGCGCCGCGCGATGTGGTCGCCAAGGCCATCACTCGCGTGATGCTGGCCGAGGGCAGCGATCACGTCCGCCTGGACGCTCGGGCGATCGACGATGTGCAGCGCAGATTTCCGATCATCACCGCCTCGTGTCTGGCCGCCGGCATCGATCCGCAGAACGAACTCATCCCAGTCCGTCCCGCCGCGCACTACGCCTCCGGCGGCCTGCGTACCGACATCTGGGGGCGTACGTCGGTGCCCGGCTTGTTCGCCAGCGGGGAAGTCGCATGTACAGGCGTGCACGGTGCCAACCGACTGGCGTCCAACTCCCTACTCGAGGGTTTGGTCTTCGCCGCGCGAATCGGCACCGTCCTGGGCGCCGACCTTGCACCCCAGGCGGATCCGTTGCCAGGGCTTGCACCGCACGGCGCCGTCGACCCGTCCATTCGCGGGGAGCTCACCGCCGCCATGTCCACGCACGTTGCCGCACTGCGATCCGGTGCCGGGCTGGCAGCGGCAGGACGCACCCTGCGCGACCTGACCGCCCGCGGCGCCCGCGAGCCGGGCCCCGCGGCGTGGGAATCCACTGACCTCCTCACCGTGGCCAGCGCGTTGACGGCCGCCGCCACCTTGCGCACCGAGACGCGCGGCTGCCATTGGCGAGAGGATCACCCCGAGCCCGACGACTCGTGGTTGGGCCGGATCGAGGTCACCTTGGATACCGACGGAGTGCTGCGTACGGACTTCCGCCCCCTGCGGGCCACCGGCTCGACGCCGACGTACAACGGGGTGTCGGTATGACAGCCGAGCCCGGCTTCGGCGGTACCGGCCTGGATCCCACCTGGGTGCACGACCTCGTATCGCGGGCACTGGCCGAGGATCTGGGTGCCCCAGCGGGTGGACCGTACGCGGGGCGTGACGTCACAAGCGAGGCCACCATCCGCGCTGATCAGGTGGACACCGCAGATCTCATCGCGCGGGCTCCGGGTGTTGTGGCGGGACTACCGGTAGCTCTCGCGGTCTTCCTCACGTGTTGCCCGGAGGCGGACATCAGAATGGTGCACGGGGACGGGCAGCTCGTGCAGCGAGGCGACGTTCTCGCGACGCTTACCGCCGCCACTCAGGGGCTCCTGGCCGCCGAGCGAACCGCACTCAATCTGCTCAACCGGACGAGTGGGATCGCCACTTTGACCCATGCCTGGGTCACGGCCGTGGCCGGCACCGGCGTGCGCATCCTGGACACGCGAAAGACCACGCCCGGGTTGCGGATGCTGGAGAAATACGCGGTACGTGTCGGGGGCGGGCAGAACAAACGGATGGGTTTGCACGACGTCGCGATGATCAAGGACAACCACGTCCTCGCCGCCGGTGGCGTCGTGGCCGCCATCTCCCGCGTACGCCAATTCTTTCCGGACATCCCGCTGGAAGTGGAAGTGACCTCGGTCGAGATGGCCCGAGATGCCGTGCATGCCGGAGCGACGTTCCTGATGTGCGACAACTTGGCGCCGGATTCGCTGCGCGAGGTCGTGCAGGCTGTGGCGGGACGGGCCGAGCTGGAGGCGACCGGTGGGCTGACTCTCGACCTTGCCCCGGAGTACGCACAGACTGGCGTCAACTACCTATCCGTGGGCGCCTTGACCCACTCAGCGCCGATCCTGGACATCGCGCTTGATCTGCGCCGCCCTGGGTCTGCGGCACCACAAGGAGGAGGGTGATCGGCAGATGCTGCTCGCCATCGACGTCGGCAACACCCAAACGGTCCTGGGCCTGTTCGACGGAGCCGACATCGTGGACTCCTGGCGGGTGAGTACGGATCCGCGAGCTACTGCCGACGAGCTGGCTCTGACCATCCACGGCGTGCTCGACGAGAAGGTGGTCACCGGGGTGGTCGCGTGCTCCACCGTGCCGCCAGTGCGCCGGGAGATCGCGCAGCTGTTGAAGCGGCACTTCACCCATGTCCCGACGGTCGTGATCGGTCCGGGCGTGAAGACCGGGGTGCCCCTGCACGTCGACAACCCGCACGAGGTGGGGGCCGACCGGGTGGTCAACAGCCTCGCGGCGTACGAGCGCTACGGCGGACCAGCCATCGTCGTCGACTTCGGCACCTCGACCAGCCTCGATGTGGTGGGGCCCGGCGGGGAGTTCCTGGGTGGCGCCCTGGCACCTGGGATCGAGATCAGCGTCGATGCCCTGACCGAGCGGGCCGCCCAACTGCGCATGGTCGAGCTGATCGCGCCGCCCCGCGCCATCGGCAAGAACACCGTCACCGCTGTCCAGTCCGGCGTGGTCTTCGGGTTCGCCGGCCTGGTCGACGGCCTGGTTGCCAGGATCATCGACGAACTGGCGCAGTCCTGTCCAACCCGTCCGCGGGTGATCGGCACCGGTGGCCTGGCCCCGTTGGTGATCGCGGTGTCGAAGACCATCCAGGAACACGACCCGGACCTCACTTTGCACGGGCTGCGCCTTGCATTCGAGCGGAATTGAAGGGGACGGATCCGCGCGACGTGGTCGACTGCATGATCGCGTCTGTGGCATGGCGTACCGGAGCGGCGCTGCTCGCGCAGGACGCAGATCTCGCTCGGGTCGCGCAGGTGATCGGATTCGACGTGGACGAGCCGCCACTAGGCTTCTCTGGTGACTGACGGCCACAACGGCGCAAACGACAGAAACGGCGAAAGCGCCCCCGACGAAGCTCCGGAGCAGATACGGGTCCGTCGCAAGAAGCTGGACCGACTCCGCGCCGAGGGAGTCGAGGTCTACCCAGTCAGCGTCGAGCGAACCCAGACCTTGCGCGAAGTCCGAGCCCAGCACCCAGACCTGGAACCGAACGCACACACCGGCACCGTCGTCGGGATCACCGGGCGGGTCATCTTTGCGCGCAACACGGGCAAACTCTGCTTCGCGACTCTGCGCGAGGGCGGCGTGGAACTACAGGTGATGTTGTCGGCGGACCGAGTGGGGACGGATGCGCTCGCGGCCTGGAAGCGTGATGTCGACCTCGGCGACCTGATCCTTGTCACCGGTGAGGTTGGTACGTCGCGACGTGGCGAACTCTCGGTATTCGCTGACCGTTGGAGTTTCACTGCAAAGGCGCTGCGGCCGATGCCCGTGGCCCATCGACCGATGAGCGAGGAGCTACAGGTACGTCGCCGCTACGTCGATCTCATCGTGCGCGAGCGGGCCAGGGGAATGGCCCGCGACCGGGCTACCGTGCTGCGCACCCTGCGGTCGACTCTGGACGGGGCGGGTTTCCTCGAGATCGAGACCCCCATGCTGCAGGTCGTACCGGGTGGTGCGACTGCCCGTCCGTTCGTCACCCACTCGAATGCGCTGGATCTCGACCTCTATCTGCGGATTGCCCCGGAGTTGTATCTCAAGCGGGCCATCGTGGGGGATCTTGAGCGGGTTTATGAGCTGAATCGGAACTTCCGCAACGAAGGCATGGACGCCACGCACAGTCCGGAGTTCGCGATGTTGGAGTTCTATCAGTCCTACGCCGACTACCGTGACGTCGCGGACTTGACGACACGGCTCATTCAAGCTTGTGCGCAGGCCTTGTACGGCAAGTTGATCATTACTCGGGAGAACGGGGAATCGCTGGACCTGTCGGGTGACTGGCCCTGGCGCGACTTCTACGAGTTAGTTTCCGAGGCAGTAGGGGAAAAGGTTGAATCCGCGACCGCTCTCGACAGGATGGCCGAACTGGCCGCGCGCCATGAGATTGAAATCGACACTAGTTGGGGAATCGGGCGCATTGCCGAGGAACTGTTCGACGAACTCGTCGCCGACAGTTTGATCGGGCCGCTCTACGTGGCCGACTTTCCGGTGGAGACTTCCCCTTTGACGCGGGCGCACCGCACCAAGCCAGGGGTTGCCGAGAAGTGGGATCTCTACATCGGCGGGATCGAGCGGGGCACCGGTTACTCGGAACTCAGCGATCCAGTCGAGCAGCGGGCGCGGTTCAGCGCGCAGGCCGCGCTCGGCGCCGCCGGGGACGAGGAGGCGATGGTGATGGACGAGGACTTCCTCGAAGCATTGGAGTACGCCATGCCTCCGACCGGCGGAGTGGGTTTGGGTATTGATCGTTTGCTTACTGTGCTGACGGAGGCAACCACGCTGCGTGACACTATTCTCTTCCCGTTGGTGCGGCCGCTGAGTTCGCCCTGATAACCATCCCGTCACAATTGCGTCACGCAGACCCCAATGCGAATTCTTCCTCGCTGATGTGCTTTACTGAGCACGCCCGAGACCCCGGTATTCGATCTTTCAGGAGCAACAACGTGGCGCGTAAAGTCCAAGTCATTCTCACCGACGACATCGATGGCGATACTGCCGATGAGACCGTAGCGTTTGCCCTTGACGGCACCTCGTACGAAATCGATCTCTCGGCAAAGAACTCCAAGGCTTTGCGCGAAGCTATTGCGGTGTATGTCGGACACGCACGAAGAGTGACAAAAGGTCGACGTTCTGCGACTTCCGGATCCGGGCGGGCCGGCACCACCGACCGGGCCCAGACGCAGGCGATTCGTGACTGGGCGCGGCGCAATGGTCACAAGGTGAGCGACCGGGGCCGTATCCCCTCCACAGTGATCGAGGCGTTCAACTCCGCGCACTAGTTCTTGAGCTGCCGTCCATGCGCAGACGCAGACAGCGCCAGTCGAAATCCTGGCGGGAATACTGAGCGCACGCCGTTCGCCCTGAGCGCAACCCGCACGCGGAACGGTCGATCGGCTCTCACGCGTTGGACCCAGCAGACCCCGACTACAGTGGAGACGACCGAAGCTGGTCCGCTCCGCGAATGTCGGGTGACCGAGCAGCTAGGTCAAGGGAGCGGTGATGTTCGAACGATTTACCGATCGTGCGCGTCGGGTAGTCGTGCTGGCCCAAGAAGAGGCCCGCATGCTCAACCACAACTACATCGGCACCGAGCACATCCTGCTCGGGCTCATCCACGAAGGCGAAGGCGTCGCGGCCAAGGCGCTCGAGTCGCTGGGCATCTCCCTGGAGGCGGTGCGCTCCCAGGTCGAGGAGATCATCGGCCAGGGTCAGCAGGCACCCAGCGGGCACATCCCGTTCACTCCGCGCGCCAAGAAGGTCCTCGAGCTGTCGCTGCGCGAGGCGCTGCAGCTCGGCCACAACTACATCGGCACCGAGCACATCCTGCTCGGCCTCATCCGTGAGGGTGAGGGCGTCGCTGCCCAGGTCCTGGGCAAGCTCGGTGCTGACCTCAACCGCGTCCGCCAGCAGGTCATCCAGCTGCTGTCTGGCTACCAGGGCAAGGAGCCGGCCACGGCTGGCGGCCCGGCCGAGGGTGGCCCGTCGACCTCGCTCGTGCTCGACCAGTTCGGCCGCAACCTGACTCAGGCCGCCCGGGAGAACAAGCTCGACCCGGTCATCGGCCGCGAGAAGGAGATCGAGCGCCTGATGCAGGTGCTCTCCCGCCGTACCAAGAACAATCCCGTTCTGATCGGCGAGCCGGGCGTCGGCAAGACCGCCGTCGTGGAGGGCCTTGCCCAGCGGATCACCCGCGGCGAGGTCCCGGAGACGCTCAAGGACAAGCAGCTCTACACCCTTGACCTCGGCGCGTTGGTGGCCGGAAGCCGCTACCGCGGTGACTTCGAGGAGCGGCTCAAGAAGGTCCTCAAGGAGATCCAGACCCGCGGCGACATCGTGCTGTTCATCGACGAGATCCACACCCTCGTCGGTGCCGGTGCCGCCGAGGGCGCGATCGATGCGGCCTCCATCCTCAAGCCCAAGCTGGCCCGAGGTGAGCTGCAGACGATCGGGGCGACCACGCTCGACGAGTACCGCAAGTACCTCGAGAAGGACGCTGCCCTGGAGCGGCGCTTCCAGCCGATCCAGGTCGGCGAGCCGACTCTGAGTCACACGATCGAGATCCTCAAGGGTCTGCGCGACCGGTACGAGGCACACCACCGGATCACGATTACCGACGCTGCCCTGGTGGCTGCCGCGACCATGGCCGACCGCTACATCTCCGACCGCTTCCTGCCGGACAAGGCGATCGACTTGATCGACGAAGCGGGTGCCCGGATGCGGATCCAGCGGATGACCGCACCACCGGACCTGCGCGAGTTCGACGAGAAGATCGCCAACGTCCGTCGTGAGAAGGAGTCCGCGATCGACGCGCAGGACTTCGAGAAGGCCGCCTCACTGCGCGACAACGAGAAGACCCTGCTGGGCGAAAAGGCCGAGCGCGAGAAGCAGTGGAAGGCCGGCGACATGGACGTCGTCAGCGAGGTCGACGACGAGCAGATCGCCGAGGTGCTGGCCAACTGGACCGGCATCCCCGTGTTCAAGCTCACCGAGGAGGAGACCACCCGTCTCCTGCGGATGGAAGACGAGCTGCACAAGCGGATCATCGGTCAGGAAGAGGCCATCAGGGCGGTCAGCCAGGCCATCCGCCGTACCCGTGCAGGTCTCAAGGATCCGCGCCGTCCCGGTGGCTCGTTCATCTTCGCCGGCCCATCCGGTGTGGGTAAGACCGAGCTGGCCAAGGCGCTTGCCGAATTCCTCTTCGGCGACCAGGACTCGCTCATCCAGATCGACATGGGTGAGTTCCACGATCGGTTCACCGTGTCGCGGCTGGTCGGTGCTCCTCCCGGTTATGTCGGGTACGACGAGGGTGGCCAGCTGACCGAGAAGGTCCGCCGCAAGCCCTTCTCCGTGGTGCTCTTCGACGAGATCGAGAAGGCCCACCAAGATGTCTTCAACACGTTGCTGCAGGTGCTGGAGGACGGCCGCTTGACCGACGGTCAGGGTCGGATCGTGGATTTCAAGAACACCGTCCTGATCATGACCACCAACCTCGGTACTCGCGACATCTCCAAAGCCGTGGGGCTGGGCTTCCAGACCGGTCACGACAGCGCGTCCAACTACGACCGGATGAAGCTCAAGGTCAACGACGAGCTC
>Ga0208612_1000686_pt1 | contig 14240 bp, 11 predicted proteins | sample AntDryMetagUQ889_FD_188089 | JGI IMG/M metagenome (GOLD analysis project Ga0208612, IMG submission 188089) | Polar desert microbial communities from Antarctic Dry Valleys - UQ889 (SPAdes) | ecosystem: Environmental > Terrestrial > Soil > Desert | place: Antarctic Dry Valleys | collected 2008-12-31 | reverse complement strand
GGCCCGGACTGGACTCGAGCATCATCTCTTCGACCGCCTCTTCTTCCTCGCCGATCGCGCAGCGCTCGTGCAGCGGCTCGAACCGGCAGACGACCAGGTCGCCTACGTTCGTCAGCTCGATCAGCTGAAGGCGGATCCCGCCAGCGATATCGAGGACTGGAGAAGCCTCGGCAAGCGCCGGTACGAGCTCGTCCGGGCCAGCCCGGCGTTCGAGAATGAGCCGACGCATCGGATGTCGTACCTCAATCTCCTGCTCAAGGAATTCGACCCCTTCCTCGGCAAGACGCGACTCCAGGAGCGCCTCACGCGCCGCTTCACCGCGATCAAGGAAATGGAGCGATACGCGAAGGAGAATGAGGAGTTCCGACAGGACTACTTCACGTCGGCTCGTCTTCGGCGAAATCTTGAAGTGGCAGATCTGGCGACCGAGCACGAGCGGATGCAGATCGACGTGCACCTCGACTTCCTCAGCGCGTTCGTTCATGGCTCGCCGGCAAGCTATGACGCGATCTACGGCGGCCGGAAGCAGCCGGCATCCTCGCCGCCCTACGACCACTACTGCTCGGAGCTGGCGCTGCTGTATGTGATCCGCATCGCCGGCGAGGAGCTGCTCCACTTCGAGCGAGCTCTGTCGCGACCACCAGCGACTCAGATCCGGGACTGGACGACCACCGCTCGCGACATTGAGCTGGCTGATCAGGCATCAGCGCACTTCTGGTTCCTTGGCCGCAGCCGACCTCACCATTACGATCGCGTGCGCTCCGTCGAGGACGCGATGTTCGAGGCCGCTGGCGAGCCCGCAGACATCCTCAAGGTCCCGCGGATCGACCCGGCATCTCTGGAGCTCGAACAGATCCACTACGAGGATCCGCTCAAGCGCGTCATCGACATGCACTCGGCGTATCAGGAGATGACGACGGGGACGTGGTACCAGTCGCCGTGGCGACGAGACGACGCGCGGTTTCGGTAGACATCGGCGGGCCATCAGTCGCTCGACTAGCTCTGCAACTAACGGAGTCGGGCCGTCTCCGCAGAAAAGGCCTGACTCAGGTTCACGATACGAACTCAAGCGCACTCAACAGGCCGGGTGAGAGTGGGTTCGACTCCCTCCCTGTGAAATGACCAGCTGACTTCGACTCAGGTCGCCTCCAACAGTCGAGGTCTAGCGCGGAATATCTGGTTGCCGGAGTCGGGTGAACCGCCTGACGTCCTAACTCACAGTCAGGTTGACTTCGCATCGCCCACGATCCCCATCGACCCCCCCCCCCGGAGCAGGACGTTCGGACATTGCGCGCCCCGCTGCGGTAGTGCAACCATGCCGCGACTCAACGACCCGCGGGGGATGATGTGCCGCCCAAGAACAAGAACGTCGAGCAGAGGAAGCAGACGCAGCAGAAGCTCGAACTCATGGAGCTGTACTGGGCTGCGTGGACGTCAATCCTCGCCCAGTCGAAGAGCCCGTGGTTCTGCACTCGCCGGCTCTGGCTCGTGGATACCATGGCGGGTAGCGGCCTCCACGAAAGCGCGAGCGACCCGGACGGGGCTCGGCCCGGGACGCCGATGCAAGCCGTGTTCGCGGCTCAGGACGCCCAGCGGCGCTTCCCCAGCGTAGTGGTCAAGGTCAGGGCGAGCGACATCAACAAGGTATACGCGACTCGCCTCGAAGGGCTGCTCGATCCCTACGGCGGCGACCCGCCCGATCTCGTCGATGTCCGCGTCGAGCCGAGGGACTGGGTCGAGACGGTGCCCACGATCCTGGCCGAGATCGCCGATGGGTCCGACCACCGCTTCGAGAACCCACGAGGCCATGCCGACCACCAGCACCGCAGCCTATGGTTCATCGACCCGTACGGCTGGCAGCCAATAGACCGGAAGATCATCGAGACACTACCCGTCGGCGCCGAGGTGATCGTGAACTTCGACCTGACCTCCATCACCCGCCATGCGGGACGGAGCGATCCCGAACTCCGAGACCGCCTCGACGGTCTCTTCGACGGGGATGCGTGGACACGCGTGCCAGGTGAGGGCCAGGCCTACCGTGAGCGCCTGGCGCAGTTGTGGACGGATTCATTCCGTAGCCACTTCAAGTTCCGCGAGCCGCACCCGCTCCGACCAAGTGGCGGCCAGGACCGCTTCATGGTCCATCTCGCAAACAACGAAAAGGCAGCCACTGAGTTCAAGAAGCACGTCAGCACATCGCTTCGCCGCGGGACAGTCATCGCCGGCGCGTCCCTGGATCACACCAAGAAGGACATTGCCGCGAAGGCGCTCTGGGAGCGCTTTAAGGGCCGCACCCTCACCACCGACGAGATGTACAGCGTCGACGGCAGCTTCACGCGCGGGCAGTTGCGAACGATTTGCCACGCGGCCAACATCGACCGATATGGCCGCTGGAACGCATCAACCAAGGCCATGGAGTGGTTCGAGGAGCGCGGCCCGCTTCCTAATCTCGGTCTCTAGCCCGTCACGGAGGCCACCTTTGCGGCGGTCTCGGGAAACTGGTCCCAGGTCCGCCCGGCCAAGGTGCGGCCGCCTGACTTCGGCGTCCGACCGCCCCACTGCTTGAAGAAGAACGCCACGCCAGTGGCCACCGCGCGGTCGCGCAGGTCGGCAACCCACTCCTCGCGGATCGGCCGATGATCGGAGCCGGACTCGCCGCCGACGATGAGCCAGTCGATGTCGGTCAAGTCGAGTGACGGCAGCGGGGCCAGTAACGGCTCCGCGCTGATGAACCTGACGGCGGCCGGGGTCGCCCGGAGGTGATCCGCTCGCCCGACCCACCGGTCGTTCTCGATCGACGTGCCGAGCCACACGTTTGGCAGGATGCCGTGCTCTGCGACGCGGCGTGTGACGATTTCCGGCATCCTCTCGGGGCGCTTGGTCAGGATCTGGAACTGGTGGTGCGGCGCCTTCGCCATCGTCTCCCAGACGCGGGCGATCACGTGGTCCGGCACAAGCTCGTGGAACAGGTCGCTCATCGAATCGACGAAAATTCGCTTCGGCTCGCGCCACTTGAGGGGCATGTCGAACCGGGCGGGGTGGATCGTCACGTTCTCCTCAGCGTTCGCTGGGGTCCACGGCTTCGTCGACCGGCCGAACCGGAGGCTAAGTGTCTCTGCGTAACAGTTGGCACAACCTGGGCTGACCTTCGAGCAGCCGGTAGTCGGGTTCCAAGTCGCGTCGGTCCACTCGATCGCGCTCTTGTCACTCATGGCGGGTGTCCTCAGGTACCTGCGGTAATCGCCGTGGGCTAGGCCCGCCGAGCGGGTCGTTGTACGCGTCGATGGCGACAGCTCGGCTGTCGCGGCCGGCGCATCGATCCCTCACGCTGCCGAGGATACGCGACACCCGTCGGCCGATAAGTGTCAGGCGTGTTCAGCGCGGCCCGTCCTCGTCTTTCGCCGATGAGCATCCACTGGCTCTTCCCATCGCGCGGGTAGCAGGGGATAGGGGCTCCTTGACGTCGCGAGCGCCTGATACGCAGTCAGGACCACGAGCGTCGTGGTGTGGGCTGGCGTGCGCCTGTTCGCAGCCCAGAACCTGGACGGCGTCCGTGGCCAGGCGCCCGACGGGCCGCATGAGATCAGGCGCTGACGGCGCTGACGGCGCTGACGGCTCGAACTCGCGGCGGCGCGCGCGGTGGGGCGGCCCTCATGCTCCTCCAGATGTCAAATGTGCTTTGACCGCAGGGGAGCTAGAAGCATTCGGGGACTTGACGAGAGGGGTTGAGTGGCGTAGCGTGGGGTCCGTGGTAGTACTTTGGTACTCCACAGGACGCCTAGATCCGCCAGCCGAAATGGGCACTTGGGCTCGCGGGGAGCAGGTAGTGCAACCGACCTTCCGTCACGGAGTGTGTCGGTTGTGAGCAGTTTCCGCAGAAGAGGGCACCTTCTGATGGCAAAAGAAACCGTCAAGGGCTGGTAGCCCAAGGGAGATCAGCATGCGAGCGCATCTCATGCGTACAGGCGCGCTGATGTCGACCCTCGTCACGCTTGTTGCGCTTGCCCTTGCGGGCGGTGCAGGAGTTCGAGGCTGGTAGGGACTGCGTGGTAGACTCGCGCCCGCCACGAACTCGTGACGGCGCCGAATGAACACCAACGTCAGTCGCCTAATCGTCATAACCGTAGCCGCCGCAATCCTCGTGATTGCGGCGGCTACGTTCCTGTTCCCGATTCGATCCGACATCGGCGGCTCGGCCGGAATCGTCTTCTGGACAGCCGCGACGCTCATTACCAGCGCGATGCCGGTGAAGCTTCCCCGCGGAACGACGGTATCCGTAGCTGGTGCCCCGATTCTGGCGGCAATGATTCTGGGCGGCCCGTTGGCCGGGGCGATTGTGGCGTTTGTCGGCACGACAGAGAAGCGGGAGATCGGGGGCGCAGTCCCCTGGTACGGCTCTCTCTACAATCACTTTGCCCTCGCCGCGTCCGCCTGCCTGGGAGGCGTGACCTTTGAGCTGCTGCGCGCCGGGGACGACAGCCTGGCGCGCGCGTTCCTCGCCGCCATTGCCGCGAGCGTCGTCTTCTTCGGCATAAGTTCGTCCACCGCGATCGCAGCGGTTGCCGCCAGGACAGGCGTGCCGATGCGGACGGTCTGGGCGCAGGACCTCCGGGGAGTGGCAGTGAATCTCCTGGGCCTGGCGCCGCTGGCGTGGCTGATGGCGGTCGTGTTCCAGTTGCCGGACGGGGTGGGCTGGTGGGCGACGCCGCTGTTCATCGTGCCGCTGTTCACCACCAGGCTGGCGTACGCGCGCTACGTGGAGACGCGGGAGCTGTTCGAGCAGACCATCCTGGCGCTGTCGAAGGCGGTGGACGCACGCGACGTCTACACCCGAAACCACTCGAGCCGGGTCAGCGGCATCGCCGAGGCCATGTGCGAGGTGATGAAGCTGCCCGACGGCGAGATCGAGAAGATCAAGTGGGCGGGGCTGCTCCACGATGTGGGCAAGATCGGCATCCGGGACAACATCCTGCTCAAGGAGGGGCCGCTGGATCGCGAGGAGCGGCTGCTCATGAACCAGCACCCCACCATCGGCGCGGAGATCGTGGCGCCGGCGAGCCAGCTCTCCGACGAGGCGCCGCTCATCAAGGCGCACCACGAGTGGTTCAACGGCTCGGGCTACCCCGACGGCATCGAGGCGCTGCACATCCCGCTGGGCGCACGCATCCTCACCATCGCCGATGCCTACGAAGCCATGACCAGCTCCCGCCCGTACCGCAAGCAGCCGCTGACCCACGAGCAGGCCATCGAGCAGCTCGAGACGTTCTCCGGCGTCCAGTTCGACCCGGACATCGTCCCGATCCTGGTGGGACTGGACCGCAGCATCCTGGACCGGCCGCCGGACCGGCCCGACGAGCTGCCGACCATGCTCCAGCAGCCGGATCCGCGGTCCCTCTCCCCCCGCGGGCGAGACGAGGTCGCCGCCGAGGTCGAGGTCGAGGTCGAGCGCGAGGCCGAGCGCGACGAGGCGGCGCGCAAGGCGAGGCCGGCGCTGGCCTCGGACGATGTTTCTTAGCACCATTACCCTCGCGCTGATCGTCGGCGCACTCCTCGGCGGGCGCTTCCCACGCCTCGCGGACCTCACCTTCAAGTGGCCCATCCTGCTCATCGTGGCGCTGGGGCTGCGGCTGGCCACCGGCCTCATCGCCGAGATCAATCCGCCCATCGCGTTCCCGGTGGGTTGGACGTACATCGCCGCCTACGGCCTGATCGTGGTCTGGCTGTGGTTCAACTGGCGCGTGCCGGGGCTCCAGATCGCGGCGGTTGGCATCGGCGCCAACCTGTTCGCCGTCCTCGCCAACGGCGGACAGATGCCCATCTGGGCGGCTGCCTTCGCATCGGCGGGATTCACCGAGGCGCAGCTGGCCAACGACACCTTCCACACCCTCCTGCGAGCCGATACGATCGCCGAGTTCGTGGCCCGCGGCGGCCTGCTGGGCGACGTGGTGCCGCTGCCCATCCCCATCATCCGCGACGTGGTCAGCCTGGGCGACCTGCTGCTGGCGCTGGGGATCTTCTGGGCAATCGTCTACACCATGACCCGCTCCGACGCGCCGACCCGCTCCGCGGTGGCGCTGGGCGGCAACACCATGCTGCTGCCCGCGGTGGCAGCGCCGGGAATGCCCATCGGCGGTGGCGTGCCGTTCGCGGGGGGTGGCCGCATCCCGGCCGAGATGACCGCGGACGAGGCACAGGCGCGTGGGATCCGCCGCCAGTCGCCCTACCTGCGCCTGGCGCGCAACCGGAGCTTCGCGCTGCTGTGGACCGGGCAGCTGGTCAGCCTCTTCGGCGAGCGGCTGCACCAGGTTGCGCTCGCCTTCATCGTATTCCGCGCGACCGGGTCCGCGGTGGAGGTGGGGCTCACCGTCGCCGCCACGGCCGTGCCGAACATCCTGCTGGGACCGCTGGCAGGCACCTTCGTGGACCGATGGGACCGCCGCTGGACCATGATCGGCTGCGACGTCGTCCGCGCGGGGCTGGTGCTGGCGGTGCCGTTCGTGATCGTCATCGACGTGCGGCTGGTGTACGTCATGGCCTTCCTGATCGCCACGGTGACGCTGCTCTTCCGCCCGGCCAAGGCAGCGGTCATCCCGCAGATCGTCAAGGATCGCGACCTCGTCACGGCGAACTCCGCCAGCAGCGTGGCCGATGGCGCCGCGGACCTCGTGGGGCTGCCGCTGGCCGGAGTCCTCATCGTCACGCTGGGCTCGCTGGAGCTGGCGTTCGTGATCGACGCGACAACCTACCTCGTCAGCGCCGTCCTGCTGCTGGGCGTCAGCGTGCCGAAGGACCCCTCCCTGGGCGCCTCCGCCCCGGGCCTGCGGGCCGTGTGGCGGGAGATGGCCGAGGGCTGGCACTTCCTCACCCACCAGCGGGAGCTCTTCACCAACACCGTCCTGTCATCGGTCGCGCAGCTGGCGGTGGGCGCCGAGATCGTGGCCACGGTGCCGTACGCGGTGCTCGTGCTCCAGACCGGCAGCTGGGACCCGATGGAGGTCTACGCCTGGATGCTCGGCGCCGTCGCGCTGGGAAGCCTTGTCGGGGGACTGGCCGTGGGCAGCATCGGCGATCGCATCCGCAAGGGGCCGATGGTGATCGCGGGCTTCATCGGCATGGGCCTCTCGCTGGCCGCCGCGGGCCTGGTGACCCATCCGCTGGCGGCCATCGGCCTCTTCTTCGTGGTCGGTCTCACGAACATGCTGTTCATCATCCCGACCATCACCATGTTCCAGCAGCGCACGCCGGGCCGGCTCATGGGCCGCGTCGTCTCCAGCCGCCAGGCACTGGTCTTCGGCGCCATCGCCGCCTCGATGGCGGTCTCGGGCGTCCTCTCCGATGCGATCGGGGCCGGCACCGTGCTCGTGGTATTCGGCGGCATCTGCGCCGCGGCCGGCGTCATCGGCATCTTCCTCCCGTCAATGCGCAACGCGCGCTGAGGAAAGCGCATCTGCTAGCCTTCGGCGCCGATGGGACTCGTGCTCGACCTGGCGGTCGTCGCCGTGACGCTGGTCGTCATCGGCTCATTGGCGCTCCTGGCCTGGACGCTGGCGGTCGGCGCCACGAGGGCCACGGCGCACGGGCGTGGACGGGTAGCCGCCATGCGGACCGCCATCGCGGACGCGGAGGCGAGTCTCGGGTCCGGCCCTGACTCGCATGGAGGCGCAACGACCGAATGACGAAGGCCGATCCGACTCGTGCTCCCGGCTACCGTGGGTCGCTGCCGACCCGAGAGGATCGGCTGGGGCGGCCTTGGATCCTGGCCGTCATCGGCGCATTCGTGCTGATCCTCGTCCTTTCGGTCCTCGGCGTGCCGTCGCGGTTCATCCCGGACCCGACGCCCATCCCGATTCCCAGCACGCTGCCCCTGGAGTCGATCGAGCCATCGGGGTCCGTGGAGGCATCGGCCTCCGCGGAGGCGTCCGCATCGGTGCAGCCCTCGCCGACAGGCCAGTAGCAGGATCCGCTGTCGCACATTCCTGGGTGACTGACCCTGGTGACTCGATCCCCGGTAAGCGCGGTTGTACGGAATGCGGACGACTTCTATACTGAAGCACGCGCCTCTCCGACCGAGCGAGAGAGGCGGCCGCAACCGAGCCCCGCGGAGGAACCATTGGCCGAAGCCCAACGGTCGGTGCTCGTCGTTGACGACGACGCCGACATTCGCAGCCTGCTGAGCGACCTCCTCACCGAGGAGGGGTACGCCGCGCGCACCGCCGGGACGGGCGGCGAGGCGATCACGGCCGTCGCCAAGAACCTGCCCGACCTGGTGATGATGGACGTGCAGCTGCCCGACCAGGACGGGATCGGCGTGCTCAAGACGCTCAAGCGCGACCACGGCGAGCTCGAGGTGATCGTGATGACCGCCTTCGGCGGGTCGTCCACCGCCATCAAGGCCATGGAGCAGGGCGCCTACGACTACGTCACCAAGCCGTTCGAGATCGAGGACCTTCTGGCCACCCTGCGCCGCGTCTTCGAGCACGCGGACATGTCCTCGGAGGTCTCCGCGCTGCGACTGGAGATCGGCAAGAGTGCCGCCGAACGCGAGCGGATCGTGGGCTCCTCGAAGCCGATGATGGAGGTCTACAAGCTCATCGGCAAGGTCGCATCGGCCGATGCAACCGTGCTCATCACCGGCGAATCCGGCACCGGCAAGGAGCTCGTCGCCGAGGCGCTGCACAAGGCCAGCAAGCGCAACCCGCACCCGATGATCAAGGTCAGCTGCGCAGCGCTGCCGGAGTCGCTGCTGGAGACAGAGCTGTTCGGCCACGAGAAGGGATCGTTCACCGGGGCCATGGCCATGCGCAAGGGCCGCTTCGAGATGGCCAACAAGGGCACCATCTTCCTCGACGAGATCGGCGAGATGACGTTCGGGACGCAAACCAAGCTGCTGCGCATCCTCCAGGAGCGGGAGTTCGAGCGCATCGGCTCCAACACGCCGATCAAGATCGACATTCGCGTCATCACCGCCACGAACCGCAACCTCTCCGAGGAGGTCGAGAACGGCAAGTTCCGCGAGGACCTCTACTACCGGCTCAACGTCATCCACATCCACATGCCTCCCCTGCGCGAGCGCAAGGAGGACATCCCGCTGCTGATCGAGCACTTCCTCACGAAGTACCGATACGCCGCCGGCGCCATGCCGACCACCATCACGAACGAGGCGCTCAAGAAGCTCAGCGCGTACAACTGGCCGGGCAACGTGCGCGAGCTGGAGAACGCCATCGAGCGCGCCGTGGTCCTGTCGCGGGGCAACCCGATCACCGTCGCCCACCTGCCGTTCAACGACAAGCGCGAGGCGCGCGACCGCGCGCGCCTGGTGGAGCGCCGCTCGCGGCTCGAGGACGACGAGGTGAAGCTCGACGAGCGGCGCGAGGAGCTTGACCACGACGAGGCCCTCACCGATGCCGAGGATGCCATCACCGTCGCTTCGGGCAACGGGAGTGGCGCCGGAGCCGCTGGGTCGGCCGGATCGGCCGGGAATGGCGAGGCGGCCGGCGGCCCCTTCAAGGAACGCGTCGCGGCATTGGAACGGCAGCTCATCAAGGAGGCCCTCGAGCGGGCGGGCGGCAACCGCACCAAGGCAGCGGACGAGCTCGGGATCTATCGGCGCCTGCTCTACGCCAAGATCCGCGAGTACGGCCTCGGAGAATAGGCCCCGCCGGGGGGCGGTGGTATCCTTCTTGCCCTTCCTGAACGGCACAACGCACACACACGCACGAGGATCCTGAGGCCATGTTCAGCCGCGTGCGGATCGCGATCCGCTTCTTCTTCGTCGGCCTGGCGGTTGGCGTGCTCCTGGCTCCGCGCAGCGGCGAGGAGACGCGCCGCATCGTCCGCGACAAGGCGGACCGCCTGCTCAACGACGTCCTGGACGCCGCCACGCTCGGCACGTACGAGTCCGGTGCCGGCGCGACCGACAACGGTGGCGACGAGGCCGAGGCCGGCGCCGCGCCGCGCAAGCCTCGCAGCACGACCGCCTCCCGCGCTCGACAGGCGACGGGCGCCGGCGCCTGAGGCGCCCGGTGCGGCTTCACCTGCACTGACTGATGCGCTGGCCGCGCCTCCTGCGGCCGCGCGCGAACAGCCCGTCACGGGCCACTGAGCACCGCGCAGAGCGCGAGCGGATGGTTGCCCGACAGATCGAGGCGCGCGGCATCTCCGATCCGGAGCTCCTGAGCGCGTTCCGCACGGTCGAGCGCCACGCCTTCGTCGAAGGGCCCGAGCCGTACGGCGACCATGCCCTGCCGGTCGGCATCGGCCAGACCATCTCGCAGCCCTACGTCGTGGCGGTCATGACCGATCTCGCGCGGCCACGGGGCGGCTGGGCGGATGCATCGGTGCTGGAGGTCGGAACGGGATCGGGCTACCAGGCGGCGCTGCTCGCCGAGATGGGCGCGCGGGTGACGAGCATCGAGCGTCATGACGAGCTGGCCCGGGGGGCTCGCGAGCGGTTGCGAAGCGCCGGATACGACGGCGCCGTCGAGGTCGTCGTGGGGGACGGGACGCTGGGATGGGCGGCGCGCGCGCCATATCGGTCCATCATCGTCACCGCCGCGGGGCCATCGATACCGGCGCCTCTGCCGGCGCAGCTATCGCCGGATGGGGGCCGGCTGGTGATGCCGGTGGGCTCGCGCACGCACCAGCTCCTGACGGTGGTCGAGCGTGCCGGGGACAGTTACACGACGACGGAGCTCGAGGCGGTCGTGTTCGTGCCGCTCATCGGGGAGCACGGCTTCGCGCCCGAATCCGACGAGGGCCGGGCCTAGGCTGGCATAGTGCCTGCACCCAGGGGAAGGGTCGGGCCATTGCCCGCCGCCGCGAGGGAGGTAGATCGCGACCATGACCTACGACGATCGACGAAACGACCCGGCCCACCCGCCGGGCGACCACGACCACGACCACGGCCCCGACGAGGGCCACGGTGACGAGACGCGCGTTGTCGAGCGCGAGACCTACGTCGAGCGGGAGCGGCCGCCGGTGAACGCCGGCTACGTCCCGCCCGTGCAGCCCGTGCAGCCCGCCGGGAGCCAGGTCAACGTGAATGACGGAACGCGCACCGCCTACGTCGAGCCCAGCCGCGGCCCGCTCTACTGGGCACGCCGCATCCTGACGCTCCTGTTCACCATCCTGGCGGTGCTCCTCGCGCTGCGCCTCATCCTGCTGCTCCTGGTCGCCAACCAGGAGAACCAGATCGTGAACTTCGTGTTCGACGTGACGGAGCCGTTCGTCGCACCGTTCCGCGGGATGTTCAGCTTCGACCAGGTGACGCCGGGTGGCGGCAGCGTCTTCGACATCGCGGCCGTGGTCGCGTTCATCGGCTGGCTGCTCATCTACCTGCTGCTGATGGCGATCCTGAGCCTGGCGGACCGCGACCGGACCGCCTAGACGGGGGGCACCTCGAGCGCGGCGCGTCCGCCGGGTGGCCCGGCGGACTTTCCCTCCGGCCGGGCCGTGCCGGGAAAGCCCGCGCGGACGAGCTCCTCGTCGTAGACGGCCTCGACGCGGCGCACCTGTGCGTCGATGCTGAAACGCTCGGCGACGGTGCGGTGGCCCGCGTCGCCGAGATGCCGCCGCAGGACCGGATCGGCGAGCAGGCGGGTCACGGCTGCGGCCAGCGCCTGGGGGTCTCCGGGCGGCACGAGCAGGCCATCGACGCCGTCGGTGATCACCTCCGGGATGCCGCCCACCGCCGATGCGACGACCGGGCGCCGACGCGCCATCGCCTCGAGCAGCGAGATGCCCTGCGCCTCGCGCAGCGACGGCAGCACCGCGACGTCGAGGTCCGCGGTCACGGCCGCGACGTCATCTCGGCGCCCGGTGAAGACCACGCGATCGCGAGCCGGAGCGGGCAGCGCGGCGGCCCGTTCACGAAGCTCGCCCGCCAGCGATCCGTCGCCCACGATCACCAGCCATGCCACAGGTGACGCGGCGACGATGCGGGGCATCGCCTCCACGAGGTACCGGTGGCCCTTCTCGCGCTCGAGCCGCGCGACCACGCCGATCAGCAGCCCGTCGGAGGGCATGCCGATCTCTCTGCGCAGGCCGCAGGGCGCGACGGCGGTCGCGAATCGATCGAGGTCCACGCCGCTGGGAATGACGCTGTAACGGGTATCGCGGCCCTCCGCGCGGACCTTGGCCACGATGCTCGACGACGGGATGATGAGGCGGTCCATGTGCTTCGTCAGGAGCGCCAACGAGGCGATGTCGTCCTTCGAGCGCACGCGGCTGGAGTGCACCGTGGCCATGATCACGGGGGTGCCGGCGGCCACGGACGCCCGCGTCCCGAGTATCTCCGCACGAAACATGTGGGAATGGACGAGGTCGATCTCGTTGCGGCGCAGGTAGGCCGCCAGCTCCCGAACGGCCGCCTCGTCGCCGGCCTCGTCGATGACGTCCACCGTCACGCCCAGACGCCGCAGCCGCTGCACTGCGCTGCCGGCGCTGAGCGACACGGCGCGCACGTCGTACCGCGCCCGATCCAGCCTCAGCAGCAGCCCGGTGTAGCTCTCCTGGGCACCGCCGTTGCCGCCGGTCGCCAACAGCTGGAGGACGCGGGGGCGCGGATGGCTGCGGGACCGATAGATGCGCCGATGACGAACGTACGCGGCGCCACCGATGGCGGCCTCGTGCTCCGGCGCGTCCTCGTGCGGCGAAGTTGGTTGGGAGATCGGTCGCGGTGCCCTGGGAGACATGCCCGCCCATGCTACGAAGTTTGGGCTGAGCGAGCCGAGGGAGGGCCGACTCACCAATGTTCCTACGCACACATGGCCCTCTCAACGTATTGGACTTCACCAGACATGCGCAGACTGACATCTCTCCCACCGGACATCGGAGAGAGACCACATGCTGCTGCTCGCCTCATGAACCCCGCGCCGGAAGCCTCGTCATCTAGGCAGTAGGCAATGAGGGCCGGCCCGGCACACAGGAGCCGCGGCTGACCGCCGTGGGCGAGCCAACGGGCCAGGCGCCTGCTCATCGCGGGAGCGCTGCTCGGGCTGATGGTCGTGAACGGGTTCCTGGTGGCGGCGTGGCTGCTCGTGCCGACGCGGTCTACGGGGCTACCGCGGCAGCTCGGCCGCCTCAACAGCGTTCCTGGCCATGGCGCTCCTCGTGCCGCGCCCGATCATGCTGTCGCTCGCCGAGTGGATCCTGTGGCGCCGCCCCGAGTGGCGGGTGCCGTTCGTGGTGGTCGTACTCGTGCACGTCGGCCTCGTGGTGCTGACGGGCTGGCACGCGGAGTGGCTCGAACGGCTGCTCACGTCGGGCCAGGACGTCGGCGATATCTTCAACCTCGCGCCCTCGCGTTCATCGGCTCGCTCTGGATACCGCTGGGCGTCGCGGCGGCAGCCCTGCTGTTCACCAGGCGCATCGGTTGGGCGTCGATCGTCATCTCGCCGTCCATCCTGCCGCCATACCTGCTCATGCTCGCCATAGACTGGCGGGCCAGGAAGCCCGAGCAGCGGAGGTCGACATAGACCGCGCGATCCAGGTCCGAGCGGGACGCCTGGCGCTGGCCGTCGTGGGCCTGTATCTCGTCCTCGTCGGCGGCACGGACCTCGGCACCCTCCACCCCGAGCTGCGGGCCATCAACGGGCTGGTCGCCGGCGGCGTGATAGCCGCCGCCATCGCGCGGACCTGGCCACGACCCGACCGGGTCTCGGGGGCCGCCGTGCTCGCGGTCATCGGCTTCACCGCCTCCGCCCTGCTCTCCCCGCTTCCGCGGTACGCGCTCGACGCGGCGATCTCGGGCGTCGGGTATGCCGCCGCATTTCTCCTGCTGCGCGGCGCTCTGGCCGATAGCGCCACGTATGTCTGGGCCCGACAGCTGCTTGCCGTCGTGGCCGTGGCGTTCATCGCGACCTATACCGTGCTATGGATGTCGGTATGGCTCTCGTGGCTGAGTGCCACCGGCTTCACGGTACTGCCGCCGCTGACGCTGCCGCTGCCCACGGTCTTCATCCGACACGCGCACGTCGTCGCCTTTACCGCCGCGCTCCTGCTCCCCGCGGTATGGGGGCTTCCGCGCTCGCGCCTCGGCGACGTCGTTCGGGCCGCGGCCACCGTCGCCACGCTCTTACTGGTGCTCGCCAGCGGCTCCCGAACGGTGCTCCTCGCCGTCGTCGTGGCGGCCGCCGCGGCGTACGGATTTCGCTGGCGCTCAAGAATTCGTGTGACGCGGTCCGCCCTCGTCGGCGTCGCGGCGGCCGGGGTGCTCGTGCTCGTCGCAATCGTCCTGGCGG
>Ga0208612_1000685_pt1 | contig 14243 bp, 11 predicted proteins | sample AntDryMetagUQ889_FD_188089 | JGI IMG/M metagenome (GOLD analysis project Ga0208612, IMG submission 188089) | Polar desert microbial communities from Antarctic Dry Valleys - UQ889 (SPAdes) | ecosystem: Environmental > Terrestrial > Soil > Desert | place: Antarctic Dry Valleys | collected 2008-12-31 | reverse complement strand
GCGCACGCTGCTGCGCCGCCCCGCCCCGCCCCGCGCCCCGCGCCCCGCGCCGCCCGCGGCCGTGATCCCCACCCCGTCCCACGCTCGCGCCGAGGTGCAGCCTCGGGGGCTGGTCGCGATGGTCGCGCCGCGGCTCGCTGCCGGACTGGGCGCCGGCGTGCTCGTGTTTGCCGCTCTGGAGGGTCTGGGCCCCGCACCGCCGGTCTCCTCGGCGGCGGGCGCCGCGGCGGCGGCCGTGCTGGTGGCGCTGCTGCCGAGGATCGGGTGGCTGGTCGGCGCCGTAGGGATCTGCGCCTGGCTGGCGTCGCCCGAGGCCGACCGCGCGGGAACCGCGTTGGTGCTGGCGGTCGCCCTGGCTCCCGTGCCCCTGCTCCTCCCGCGAGGCGGTCTGCTGTGGTCGGTGCCCGGCCTGGCGCCTCTCCTGGGCGCGGTGGCGCTCGCACCGATGTTCGTGGGGATCGCCGCGCTGGCATCTACCGGCTGGCGCCGGCTCGGGCTTGGCGTGGCCGGCTTCCTCTGGCTGGCGGCGGCGGAGGTGACGACGGGCCACGACCTGCTCTTCGGGGTGGCTGAGGGCACACTGGAGCGAGGAGATTGGGAGACCTCGGCGGGGGCCGCGGCGGGCGACGCCGTCCTGCCCCTTCTGAGCTCACCCGCGCTCGCGCCCGCTGCGGTCTGGGCCGGGTTCGCCGTGGTTCTCGGCCTCGCGGTGCGCGGGCGATGGACGGCGCTCGATCTGCTGCTCGGGGCAGCCTGGGTGGTGGGCCTCGTGGTCGCGCATGGCGCGCTCGGCGATCTGCTGGCGGCCACGACCGAGCTCGAGCAGGCGCGGGGAGCGGTGGCGGGGGCGGCGCTCGGGGGGCTCGTGGCCGTGACCGCGGCCGCGATCGCCCCGCCCCTGAAGGATTCGGCGCGGAAGCCGAATCCTTCGCACCCCGTCAGCTCGAAGACCGCACTACCCTGAGCCACCCATGAGCGTCTTGCGAAACCTGGAGGCCAAGCTCGGAGGCTTCGTCGAGGGCGCGTTCAGCCGCGCCTTCAAGTCCCGGGTCGAGCCCGTCGAGCTGGCGCGCAAGCTCGCGAAGGAGATGGAGGACTCGAAGATGGTCTCGGTGTCGCGCACCTACGTGCCCAACTACTACCGGGTCTTTCTGTCCCCTCAGGACCGGGAGCAGTTCGCGAGCTACGAGCCGGCACTGCGCAAGGAGCTGTCGGACTATCTGCTCGAGCACGCCCGGGCGCAACGGCTGGCGCTCACGAGCCGGCCGGCGATCGAGTTCATGACCGACGACCGCCTCGGGCTCGGCGAGTTCGGAATCCAGGCGCAGCTGCTCGACGCCGACGACGAATCCGAGGAGCGCCCGGCGGCTCCGTCCCAGGGTGACTTCGGCCACACCATGGTCTACTCGCCCGACCGCGCGGCGCGCAAGCTCGATCCCCAGCCGGGGGCGCCCTCGCGGGCGGTGCTCGCCGGTGCCGGACGGCGCACGGTTCTCAGCGGCGACCGCATGGTGCTCGGGCGCAGCCGCGACTGCGATATCACCGTCGACGACGCCAACGTGTCGCGCGAGCACGCCGAGCTGCGCACCGCCGGGGGCGCCTGGCGGATCGTCGACCTGGGGTCGACGAACGGCGTGAAGGTCAACCGGCGCCGGATCGACCAAGCCGAGCTCAAGCATGGTGACCGGATCACCCTCGGGGTGACCGACCTGGACTTCGAGCTCGAGTAGGAGCGACCAGTGGACGATCCACTCGCGGTTGTGCTCAAGTTCGGCTTCCTGGCCGTGCTGTACCTGTTCCTGCTGTGGGTCTCGCGCAGCGCCCTACGCGATCTGCGCCGCGGCGCAGATGGTGGCGCGATTGCGGACGCAGAGTCCGTGGAGGCGCCGGGCGGTCGCAGCCGGCGCGAGGAGCCTCAGGACGGCGGCTTCATGGGGTCGGTCGAGCCGCGGCTGGTGGTGATCGCGGCGCTCGGCCACGAACCCGGCACGACGTTTGACATCTCCGGCGGGGCCCTGATGGGCCGGGCCGACTCCGCTGAGATCCAGATCGACGATCCGTTCGCGTCCTCCGCGCACGCGCGGATCTTCCTCAGCGACGACTTCATGCACGTCGAGGACATGGGGTCGACCAACGGCACGTACCACAACGGCCGCCAGCTGCGCGGCGCCGAGCGCCTCAAGGTGGCGGACGTGATCCGGATCGGCGACAGCGAGTACCGATACGAGGAGTAGGGATGGCTCTGCGGGTCGTCGAGCAGGAAGGTCTCTCCGACGTGGGTCGTCAGCGGGAGGCGAACGAGGACAGCTACGTGCTGGCCGACCCGGTGTTCGTCGTGGCCGACGGGATGGGTGGCGCTCAGGCGGGCGAGGTGGCATCGCGGACCGCTGCCGAGGTGTTTCAGGAGACCCACGACGGAGGCGGCACCCCGGAGGAGCAGCTCAGCCGGCTGACCCGCGAGGCCAATCGCCGGATACACGACCTCTCCCGGCGCGACGCCACGCGGCGCGGAATGGGAACGACGCTGACCGCGGCAATGCTCACCGAGGGCGGGGTGAGCGTCGGCCACGTGGGCGACAGCCGCGCCTATCTGCTGCGCGAGGGCGCGCTCACCCAGCTGACGCACGATCACTCCCTGGTCGCCGAGCTGCAGCGCAGCGGCCAACTCACGGCCGAGGCTGCCGAGCACCATCCTCAGAAGTCGATCATCACCCGCGCGCTGGGTCCGGAATCCGACGTGGACGTCGACGCCCACACCCACGCCGCGCGCGACGGCGACGTGTACCTGCTCTGCTCGGACGGTCTGACCGGGATGATCTCCGACGACGAGGTGGAGGCCATCCTGCGCGGCGCGCAGACCCTGCGTGAGGCCGCCGAGACGCTCGTGCGCGCGGCCAACCAGAGCGGCGGCAGGGACAACATCACCGTGGTCCTCTTCCGCGTGGCCGACGACGGCGGCGCGCCACCCGAGCAGGACGCGCTATCCGGCGGCGAGACCATCCACCAGGGACTCACCACCGACGACGTGCAGGCGGCGCTGGCAGAGCAGGAGCGCGCGGCAAGGCGCGCGCCGGCGGGAGGGGCCTCCAACGTCCGCCCGCCCGCGAGCGCGGCGCGCACTGGGGACGGTTCCGGAAGGCGCCGGCGTGGAGGCGTGTTTCGCGCGGTGAAGGTCCTCGCGGCGCTCGCCGTGGTGGCGGTGATCGGCGCCGGCTTGTATCTCGGCTCGCGCCAGGTGCGCTTCCTCGGTACCGACGACTTCGGCTTGGTCACCCTCTACCGCGGCCTTCCCTACGAGCTGCCGCTGGGAATCGAGCTCTACACCGAGGAGTACACGAGCAGCGTGCCGGTCCAGACCATCGCGGAGCGCCGGCGCGAGCGGCTGATGGACCACGAGTGGCGCAGCCGCGAGGACGCCGCCGACCTGGTGCGACAGCTCGAGCGCGGCACTCTCGACGACGGCGGGGCCGATCGTTGAGCGCTCGCACCCGCGAGCTGGTGGGTCTGATCCCCGTTTCGCTGTTGGTTAGCGCGGGCTTCGCCGCGGTGCTGCTGACCCGTACCGAGGACGTGAGGGTCGCAACGGCGACCTACGGGCTCGTGTTCCTCGGGCTGTGCGTGTTCGCTCACCTCTTCATCCGTGCGCGGCTGCCCGATGCCGATCCCTATCTCTTCCCTCTCGCGGCGCTGCTGGCGGCCTTCGGGCTGGTGGTGATCTATCGTATCGACGCGGAGCTGGCGCGCGAGCAGGCTCAGTGGTTCGTGATCGGTCTGCTCTTCTTCTGCGCGACGATCGTCTTCCTGCGCGACCACCACGTGCTCGAGCGCTACCGCTACACGATCGCGGCGGCCGGGATCGCGCTGCTGGTGATGCCGCGACTGCCGGGCATCGGTTCTCAGGTCAACGGCGCCTTTCTGGCGGTCAAGGTGGGTCCGATCAACTTCCAGCCGGCCGAGTTCGCCAAGATCGCGATCATCGTGTTCCTGGCGAGCTACCTGCGAGACACGGGAGACGTGCTTGTGCGCGCTCGCCTGCGGCCGCTTTCCTACCTCCACCAGGCGGGGCTGTTCGTGCTGCCGGCCCTTGCCGTCCTGTTGATCGCGCTCGCGCTCGGTCTCGGAACGGCGGTCACCGTCCTGCTCGTGGTGTTCGCTGTCTCCATGGCCGCCGTGATGCGGGAGCGCCCTTCGCTGAAGCACTTCGGGCCGCTGCTGCTCGTCTGGGGCGTCGCGATGTTCATGCTGCTGTTCATCCGCGACCTGGGCAGCTCGCTGATGTTCTTCGGCGGCTTCCTGGCCCTCCTGTACGTGGCCACCGCGCGACTTTCCCTCGTGGGGGTGGGGGCCACCATGTTCCTCGGTGGCGCGACCTACTTCGCAAGCACGGTTGGCCACGTGCAGAAGCGGATCGAGGTGTGGCAGGACCCGTTCGACCGCGAGCTCTACGACGCGGTCGGCGGCAGCTACCAGATCGCCCAGTCACTCTTCGCCCAGGCCGACGGCGGACTGTTCGGCCAGGGGTTCGGCCAGGCGCTGCTCCAGCTTCCGAGCGGGCAGAGCATCCTGCCCGCCGCCGACACCGATCTGATCTACGCAGTGATCGCCGACGAGCTCGGGCTGTTCGGCGCCGCCGGGCTGATCCTTGCCTACCTGCTGTTCGCCAGCCGCGGCTTCAAGACCGCGCTGGTGGCCGGCGACGGCTTCTCCAAGCTGCTGGCCACGGGCCTGACGGCCGTGTTCGCCCTGCAGGTGTTCGTGATCGTCGGCGGCGTGACCAAGGTGATCCCTCTCACCGGCGTGACGCTGCCCTTCGTTTCCTATGGCGGCAGCTCGATAGTGGCCAACATGGTGCTGCTGGCGCTGCTGCTGATCGTGTCCGACCACGCCCGCAAGGACCGCGCGCGCATGGGGCAGGGAGGGCTCGTATGAGGGACGCTCCTCCCTGGGGCATGCGCCGGTGAACCGCCAGATCGTCCAGCTGTTCGGCCTGTCGATGATCCTGTTCGCGGCACTGGTGGGCTTCACGTCGCGCTGGACGGTGTTCGAGGCCGAGGACCTCAAGGACCAGGCCCTGAACCGCCGGTCGCTCATCGAGGCACAGCAGATCCCGCGCGGATTGATCCGCGCGGCGGACGGCACCGTGCTGGCGCGCAGCGTGCCGCGCGGCTCCGGTCAGCGGCGAATCTTCGAGCGCACCTATCCCGAGGGCAACCAGTTCGCGCACGCGGTGGGCTACTCGTTCCTGAGTCGCGGCAGTGCGGGTATCGAGCGCTTTCGCAACGACGAGCTGACGGGCGAGGAGGACGAGTTCAGCTCGATCTTCTCCGAGCTGCAGTCCAAGCAGGCCGAGGGCAGCGACGTGACCACCACGCTGGACATGAATGCGCAGCGCACGGCGCTGGATGCGCTGGGGGGCCGCCAGGGGGCGATCGTGGCAATCGAGCCCTCAACCGGCCGGGTGCGGGCGATGGCGTCATCTCCGGACTTCGACCCCAACGAGGTTCCCGACGGCGATCGCTTCAGGCAGCTGAACAGCGACGAGGAGGCACGTCCGGTGGTCAACCGTACGACCCAGGCCAACTTTCAGCCCGGGTCGACCTTCAAGGTCGTGACCGCGGCGGCCGCGCTCGACAGCGGCAAGTTCACTCCTGATTCGATCGTCGACGGCAGCTCGGGGCAGCTCGTGAGTGGCGTGCCGCTGGCCAACTTCGGGGGCCAGGACTTCGGCTCCATCACGCTCACCGACGCCCTAACCAACTCGGTCAACACCGTCTGGGCACAGGTCGGCGAGCAGGTCGGGCGCAAGACGCTCGTGGAGTACATGAGCCGCTTCGGGTTCAACTCAGACCCGCCGCTCGACTACCCCGAGGACCAGATGAACGCGAGCGGCATCCGCAACGCAGAAGGGCGCTTGGTCGACGGCGACGACGGCTTCGACGCGGGGCGCGTGGCGATCGGCCAGGGCGGCGCCGAAGGCCAGATCCAGGTCACGCCGCTGCAGATGGCGATGGTCGCGTCCGCGGTGGGCAACGGCGGCAAGCTGATGCGCCCCCAGCTCACCGAGAAGGTGGTCGCGCCGGACGGCCGGGTGGAGCAGCGATTCGAGCCCCAGGAGCAGAGCCGGGTGATGTCGGCCGAGTCGGCCGGCGCGCTGGCACAGATGATGAGCCGCGTGGTCGAGGAGGGCACAGGCACCGCCGCCGCCCTCTCGGGCGTCCCCGTGGCGGGCAAGACGGGGACCGCCGAGGTGGCCGGCGCCCAGCTCAACCAGCTCTGGTTCATCGGCTTCGCGCCGGTGGAGAACCCCCAGGTGGCGGTGGCGGTCACCCTCGAGGACCAGCCGCTCGGCACGCAGGGCGGGCAGGTGGCGGCGCCGCTGGCGGCGCAGGTCATGGAGACGCTGCTGCGATGACCGACGTCGCGCAGAACACGACCGTCGATGGGCGCTACCGCATCCTGGGACGGATCGGGTCGGGCGGGATGGCCGACGTCTACCTGGCCGAGGACAGCCACCTGGGGCGCGAGGTGGCGCTCAAGGTGCTGCATCGCCGTTTCGCGCAGGACGCCGAGTTCGTGGAGCGCTTCCGGCGAGAGGCCCGCGCGGCCGCCGGGCTTCAGCACCCCAACGTGGTCGGCGTCTACGACCGCGGCGACCACGAGGGCACCTACTACATCGCGATGGAGCACCTGAGCGGGCGCACGCTCAAGGACATCGTGACCCAAGACGCCCCGCTCGATCAGAGCCGGACGATCGACCTGGGGGTGAGCATTCTCGTTGCGGCGGCGTTCGCACACCGCCACGGCGTGATCCACCGGGACTTCAAGCCCCACAACGTGATCGTGGACGAAGAGGGGGTGCCCAAGGTCACCGACTTCGGGATCGCCCGTGCCGGCGCGTCCGAGATGACCGAGACCGGATCGATCATGGGCACGGCCCAGTACCTCTCGCCCGAGCAGGCGCAGGGCCACTCGGTGACCGCGGCGTCGGACATCTACTCCATCGGGGTCATGCTCTACGAGCTGCTCACCGGCCGGCTGCCCTTCGTGGGAGACAGCGCCGTGTCGATCGCCGTGAAGCACCTGTCCGAGCCCCCGCCCCCGATGTCCGGCGAGGGCCTGGCGATCGAGCCCAACCTGGAGGCCGTCGTGATGGGCGCGCTGGCCAAGGACCCGGCGGCCCGGTGGGCGAGCGCGGACGACTTTGCCGCGGCTCTGAAGGCGTGCCGGCCCTACGTGGAGGCCCAGGCCGCCGGAGCCACCGGGCCGGACCACACCGCGGCGTTCGCGGCGGTCCCCGCGGTGGCGACTGAGGGTCCGGTGGTGCTGGCCGAGGACCCCGAGCCCGACGAGGAGCGCCGGCGCCGGTGGCCCATGGTCATCCTCGGGTTGCTGGTCCTGGCGCTGATCGGGCTGATGGCCTTCGCCTTCACGCGACCGGAGGAGGTCGACGTGCCGCGGGTGGTGGGCCAGCAGCTCACCGATGCCCGCGAGCGGCTCGACCGCGCCGGGTTCGAACAGGTGGAGGTCGAGCGTCAGCGGAGCCTGGCGCCCCTGGATCGGGTCCTTAGCCAGGATCCCGACCCCGGGGAGCCGGCGCCGAAGGGCGAGCAGGTCAAGCTGGTCGTGTCCGGCGGGCCGGGCAAGGTCCGGGTGCCAGACGTGAGCAACCTGCCGGAGGAGCGGGCGCGCAAGAACCTCAACAAGGCGGGCCTGGACGTGGACACCGATCTCGAGCCCTCGAACACGGTCAAGGAGGGCTTCGCGATCCGCACGTCGCCCGGGGCCGCAACCGAGGTGGACCGCGACAGCCGGGTGCGCCTGTTCGTGAGCTCGGGCCCGGACCAGGTCTCCGTCCCCGATGTCGTCGGCTTGACCCGTGAGGCCGCCGAGACGCGCATCACCCGCGAGGGCCTGGATGTGCGCGTGGAGATGGAGGAGTCCAGCGAGACCGAGAACGAGGTGATCGCGCAATCCCCGGGCGCGGGAGCGAGCCTCGAGCGCGGCGACGAGGTGACGATCACGGTGGCCTTGGCCCTGGAGCAGGTCAGCGTGCCCGACGTGACCGGGCTCACCCGGGCCGAGGCCCTGCGGACGCTGCAGGCTGCGGGCCTCCAGGGGGCGGTGAGCGAGCAGGCTGTGGACACCCGCGACGAGGACGGCGTGGTGATCGAGCAGCGTCCGGGCAACGGCGCCGAAGTGGACGGGGGCAGTACGGTGACGCTGATCGTGGGGCGCTTCAAGTCCCCTGAGGACCCCGTCGAACCCGACCCCGTGCAGCCAGAGCCTCCCCCTGCTCCCGGCGAGCCGTGAGGGTGGCAGTGCTCGCCGGCGGGCGTTCCGGCGAGCACGAGGTGTCGCTGGCCTCCGCGAACGCGGTTCTCTCCGGGCTCGAGCAGGCGGGCCACGAGACGGTCTCGGTAACGATCTCCCGCGACGGGCGCTGGAGGTCTGAAGGATCACCGGTGGTCCTGGATCCTGGCGAGGGGCTGCTCGACTGCGATGTCGCCTTTCCCGTGCTGCATGGGCCCTACGGGGAGGACGGCACGGTGCAGGGACTGCTGGAGGCGCTTGACATCCCCTACGTGGGGGCGGGGGTCCTGACCTCCGCGCTGTGCATGGACAAGGTCCTGTTCAAGGATCTGATGGCCGCGGCCGGGCTGGCGCAGGTTCGCTACGCGGGCGTCCGCGAGGGCGACGGCGAGGCGCGCCTGTCCGAGCTGGGCCTGCCCGTTTTCGTCAAGCCGGCGCGAATGGGCTCATCGGTCGGCATCTCGAAGGTCTCCGTGGCGGCCGACCTGCCCGGCGCGCTCTCCGCCGCCTTCGAGCACGATCCGCTGGTGATCGTGGAGGCCATGTCACACGGCATGGAGGTGGAGTGCTCGGTGGTGGGCGACGCCGACCCCGAGGCCTCGGTGCCGGGCGAGATCATGCTCCAGGCTGAGTGGTATGACTACGAGGCCAAGTACGAGCAGGGCGGAATGCAGCTGATCGTGCCGGCGCGCCTGCCCGAGGCGGTCCGCGAAGAGGTGCGCTCGCTGGCGGTGGACATCTTCCGCCGAGTGGGCTGCGCGGGGATGGCGCGCTGCGACTTCTTCGTTGAGGACCCCGACGGTCAGGCCCGGGTGCTCGTCAACGAGCTGAACACGATCCCGGGGTTCACCGAGACAAGCGTCTACGCACGGCTGTTCGAGGAGAGCGGCGTGTCCTACCCGGAGCTGCTCGACCGCCTGCTGGCCGTCGCCCTCGAGCGCCACGAGCGCGAGGCGCGCTACCGGTAAGCCTCCCCGGCGGCTTTGCCGGGGACCCTCCCGTAAGGGTCTGTCACTTATTCCGCGACGAACCCACGAGGGCTCGCTAGCGAAGCAGCGCTAGCTCCTGGACCTCCGCTTTGTCCTGCTCGCCGAGGTCCGTGATCCACAGCAGGTAGTAGCGGAACTTCTGGGTGCCGGCGTCCAGGTCGATCCGCTGCGTCTCCGAGACCTCGGTGTCGCGGCTCACCTTCTCCCAGCCCGAGATGTCCTCGGGGACCTCGTTGGCCGCGTACACCGAGCTGGTGAAGCCCGGCGTCGGGGTGGTCAGGTCCAGGCGCCGCGCGGATATCGGCGAGCCCGCATCCACGTAGAGCCCGACGCCATCCTTGCCGATGCTCTGGAAGTCGGTCTCGTAGCTCTCGGTATCCCAGTTGGTGGTGCGGTTGCCGTCGATCGCGTTCTGCGTCGCCTCCGAGGACTCGTTCTCGTCACCCTGGGGGTCGTAGTCGTCAGCGGCGCTGGTGGGCAGCGAAACCGGCGTGAGCCCATCGGAGCGGGGAGCCGCGGGAGTGCCGGCGCCCTTCTCGGTGCGGGTGGCGAGGTAGGCCACCGCGCCGCCGGCGAGCAGCAGCACGGCGAGCACCGTGAGCAGCCAGCGGCGGGGGTTGCGCAGCCGGGCGGGCGCGAAGTCGGCGGTCTCGCCGGGGAGGTCGCGCAGGACGGTCGTGGCTTCCCCGGTCGATTCGCCAGAGCGGGCGACCTCGATCGCCAGGACCTCCTCGAGGTCGTGCACCACGTCGTCGGCCGTGGCGTAGCGGTTGGCGGTCTCCTTGGCCGTCGCGTGCTCCAGGACCGCGGCCAGCGAGGCCGACACCTCGGGGCGGCGGCGCTGCACGTCGGGCATCGGCTCCCTCACGTGCTTCATCGCCACCGCCACCTGGCTGTCGGCCTTGAAGGGCACCTCGCCGGTGAGCATCTCGAAGAGAACGGTGCCGAGCGAGTAGACGTCGGACTGCTCGGTCACCTCCTTGCCGAGGGCCTGCTCGGGGGCGACGTAGTCGGTGGTGCCGAGTACCCGGCCGGTAGCAGTCAGGCCGTGGGCCTCCAGCGATCGGGCGATGCCGAAGTCGGTGACCTTGGCGCGGCCGTCCATGTCGATCAGCACGTTCTGGGGCTTCACGTCGCGGTGCACGAGGCGCTCGGCATGCGCGCAGGAGAGCGCACGGCCGATCTCGATCGCGTAGGCCACGGCTTCGGCCACCGGCAGGCGCGCCATTCGCTTGATGCGCTCTTTGAGCGTCTCGCCCTCCACGTACTCGAGCACGATGTAGGGGGTGCCGTCGTCCTCGCCGAAGTCGATCACGGTGACCACGTGCGGGTGCGAGAGCCGCGCGACGGCCCGGGCCTCGCGCCGGAAGCGCTCGAGCTGGTCCGGATCCTCCGAGATGTCGCGGTGCATGAGCTTGATCGCCACCCAGCGCTCGAGCGTGGGGTCGAAGGCGCGGTAGACGGTCGACATGCCGCCGGAGCCGATCTTCTCCTCCAGGCGGAAGCGGTCGTTCAGGGAGGTGCCGATCATCTGCCTGCGTATTGTGGGGCTTTCCATGGCCATTCGCGTCCGCTGCATCACCGATCCGGCCTGCGTCTGGTCCTGGGCCAGCGAGCCAGGGTTGCGTGCGCTGATGGTGGAGTTCGGCGAAGACCTTGATTGGACCTTTGTAATGGGCGGGCTCGCGCGCGAATTTCCGCCCGAGGGCCTGGGACAGCACTGGATGGACGCCGCCGCCGAGAGCGGCATGCCCACCGATCCCCGGGTGTGGCGGGAGGGGCCGATGAAGTCGAGCTATCCCGCCTGCATGGCGGTGAAGGCCGCCGCCCAGCAGGCCCCCGACGGCGGCTATCGCTACCTGCGGGCGCTGCGCGAGGGCATCTTCTGCTTCGGAAGCAAGCTGGACGCGAGCGAGGCGCTGGTGGGCGAGGCGCGCGGTGCCGGGCTCGACGTGGAGCGCTTCAGGATCGACCTGGCGTCGAACGCGACCGTGGAGGCCTTCGGCGCCGATCTCGAGGAGGCGCGCGACGTGCCGGACGTGGTTCGCCGGGCCGATCAGGTGAGCTGCTCGGGCGCCGTGGGCGAGGAGCGCGTCACGTTCCCGACGGTGCGCTTCGAGGGCGAGGGCGGCGAGGTGGGCTGGGTGTGCGGCTTTCGGCCCGTCGATTCGTATCGCGTCGCGGTGCTCGGCGTGGGCGGGCGGCCCGCGGACGGGCCCCGGCCCGGTGTACTGGATGCTCTGCGGCGCTTCGGGCGGATGGCGGCGCCCGAGGTGGCAGCGGTATGCGACATCCCGCCGCTGAAGGCCGAGGCCGAGCTGGCGGCGCTGGCCCTGGAGTGGCGGGTGCGCCCTGTGGCGGTGCTGGCCGGGCGGCTGTGGGAGACGGCCGAACGGTGAGGACGAGGATCGCGGACCTGCTGACAGCGCCGCGGGCATGTCGACCGCTGTCCTCGAGGTCAAGGGCGGTCTGGGGGGCGACGCCGGCTACCGGGTCGGAGAGGTGTCCGGGACGGTCGGCCTTTGGGGCGGGACGCCGTTGCCGCTTTCGTGCGTGAACGATTCGACCCTGTTGCGTCCGCCTGCCTTGGCGGCGTAGAGCGCTCGGTCGGCGTTGCGGGTCAGGGTGGTGATGTCCGCGCCGTCGTCGGGCATTGCGGCCACACCGATGCTCGCGGTGATCGCGCGTTCCACCCCTACGATCTTGAGCTTCGCGACGGCTTCGCGGATCTTCTCGGCGGCGCCTTTGGCGCCGGCGCGGTCGACGTCGGCCAGCAGGATCATGAACTCCTCGCCGCCCCAGCGCCCGACGATGTCGCTTTCGCTGACGGTCGCCTGGAGCGCCGCCCCGACGGCCGCGAGCACCTCGTCGCCCTTGCCGTGTCCGTAGTTGTCGTTGATCTGTTTGAAGTGGTCGAGGTCGAGGATCGCGACGCCGAGGCTGGTTGAGGTCCGCGAAGCATGGGCGAACATGCGCTTGGCGTGTCCCTGCAGCGCGCGGTTATTGGGCAGGCCGGTGAGAACGTCGGTCGCCGCGCGCAGCTCGGCGATCGCGAGGTTACGCAAATTGGCCAAGACGGGCGCGGCCTGTACGACCGAGTTCCTGATCCGGTCGCGATGTTCGCCCGCTAGGGGATCGACGTGCTCGACGTGCTCGACGTGCTCGACGTGCTCGACGTGCTCGACGTGCTCGACGTGCTCGACGAGCACCGAGCCGATCACCTCTCCGCTGACAAGGAGCTGAGCCTCAGCCCTGAAGGACGAAGCCGGATCTTGCGCGACCCTCCAGCCCCTGTGCGGGCAGCTCCACCAGCCCCGCGCGGTCGGTCACCGAGCCGATCACCGCGGCGCCCGGATGCCGGACGGAGAGCCGGGCAACGGCGTCGTCTGCGTGCCCCGGCGCGACGACGCAGCAGAAGCCGCAGCCCATGTTGAAGATCTCGTAGAGTTCCGCAGGGCCGGCGCCCGCCCGGTCGGCGATCAGGTCGAAGATCGGCGGCACGGGCAGGGGGGTTTCAATCCGGTAGCCAAAGGGCGCTTCTAAGCGCAGCAGGTTGAGCAGGCCCTCGCCCGTGATGTGGGCGAGCCCCCGGACCTCGACGGGGCAGGACAGCAGTTCGCGCACCGCCCGCACGTAGATCACGGTGGGCTCCAGCAGCGCTTGGCCCACGGTCGTTCCGCCGAGCTCGGCCGGGGTCTCCCCGAGGTCGGTGAGCGCTCTCCGAGCGAGCGTGTAGCCGTTGGAGTGCACGCCGCTCGAGGGCAGTCCGATCACGGCGTCGCCGGGCTCGACCGCCTTGCCGGTCACCAGCGCGTCGAGCTGGACCAGCCCGACGCACATGCCCACTAGGTCGATGCCGCTCGGCGAGGGATGGCCGCGGATCAGCTCCGGCACGACGGCCAGCTCGCCGCCCGGGATCTCGACCCCTGCGTCCTCGGCCCCCGCCTTGAGACCGCGGGCGATCGCGGCGAGCACCTCCTCGTCCGCCTCCTCGACGGCGATGTAGTCGAGTACCGCGATCGGGTCCGCCCCGACGCAGATCACGTCGTTCACGTTCATGGCGATGCAGTCGATGCCGACGGTGTCGAAGCGCCCAAGCCCCTCGGCCACGATCAGCTTGGTGCCCACGCCGTCGGTCGAGAGGGCGAGCCCGGTACCCCCGGCCAGCCGCATCACGTTGGCGTAGTGGCCTGAGCTGAGCAGGGTGCGCCGCTCACGCCCGGTGTCGATCGTGCGCAGCACGTCGACGAGAGCCTCGACGCCGCTTCCGGCCCGGTGGGTGTCCACGCCCGCGCGCGCGTAGGCAGAGTCGCCGCTCACGCGGCCATTCAACCGCACGCTGTCAAGGGGAGCACCGCCCCCTTGCAACCCCGGAGCCCCGGCCAAAGGGGGCGCCGTCGCCCCTCACCCCCCCGAACCCCCGGTCAATGGGGGGCAGCGCCCCCGTCGCCGACCCCCCGGCGCTTGAGCCCGAGCAGCACCACGTCGTCGCTCAGGCCACCGGCCCACTCGCGCACGTCGTGGTGGACGAGTCGCACGAGCTCCTGCACATCGCCCGCTCGTCCCGCGGCCGCTCGCACGATGCCCTGGAGGCGCTCGTTGCCCAGCAGCTCGCTGCCGCGGCGGGCCTCCACCAGACCGTCGGTGAACCCGAGCACCAGGTCACCCGGCGCGAGTGCCAGCTCGTGGGTCTCGTACTCCGGCGAGGGGGAGATCCCGAGGGGGAGCCCCGCGCTGTGAGCTTCGGTGAGCTCGCCTCCGGCACGCAGGACCAACGGCCGCAGGTGCCCGGCGTTGGCGTAGCGCAGGAGGCCCTCGGCGTCGAGGAGCCCGAACGAGGCCGTGATGAAGGTGTCGCCGGGCAGGCGGGTGGCCAGCATCGTGCCTGCCTGCGCGAGCGTCTTAGGGCCTATCCCGGTTGGGTGGCCGCCACGGTCGCGGGGC
>Ga0208612_1000684_pt1 | contig 14255 bp, 11 predicted proteins | sample AntDryMetagUQ889_FD_188089 | JGI IMG/M metagenome (GOLD analysis project Ga0208612, IMG submission 188089) | Polar desert microbial communities from Antarctic Dry Valleys - UQ889 (SPAdes) | ecosystem: Environmental > Terrestrial > Soil > Desert | place: Antarctic Dry Valleys | collected 2008-12-31 | reverse complement strand
TCGGGTTCGTGATCGGCGGAGCGTTCTCGGCCGCGGCGGGCTTCATCGGCATGAACGTGTCCGTACGCGCCAACGCGCGCGTGGCCGAGACCGCCCGCGGTGGCGTCGGGCCGGCGCTCGAGGTGGCCTTCAAGGGCGGCGCGGTGACGGGCCTGCTCGTGGCGGGTCTCGCGCTGCTGGGCGTGGCCGGCTACTTCGGCGTGCTCCTGCTCGCGGGCGTGAGCGAGAAGGAGTCTGTCGACGCGCTCGTGGGCCTCGGCTTCGGCGGCTCGCTGATCTCGGTCTTCGCGAGGCTCGGCGGCGGGATCTTCACCAAGGCCGCCGACGTGGGCGCCGACATCGTCGGCAAGATCGAGGCAGGCATCCCCGAGGACGATCCCCGCAATCCCGCCGTGATCGCCGACAACGTGGGCGACAACGTGGGCGACTGCGCCGGCATGGCGGCCGACCTGTTCGAGACCTACGCCGTCACCGCCGTGGCCGTGATGCTGCTCGGCGTGCTCACCTTCAACGAGCTCGGCGAGGTGTCGGTGTACCCGCTGGTGATCGGCGGGGTGTCGATCATCGCCTCGATCATCGGCACCTTCGCGGTCAAGAGCAGCTCGGGCAACGTCGAGCGGGCGCTGTACCAGGGCCTGATCGTCTCGGGCGTGATCGCCGCCCTCGCGTTCCTGCCGATCACCCTGTGGCTGATGGACGACATCTCCTTCAACGAGGGCGCGTCCAGCCTCATCACCGGCGGCGCCGCGGTCGCCAGCGGGTTCGACTTCTGGCTTTGCACGCTGATCGGCATCGGCATCACCGCCGGGCTCTTCGTGATCACCGACTACTACACGTCCACGCGTTTCTCGCCTGTGAAGAGCACCGCCAGAGCGTCCCAGACGGGCCACGCCACGAACATCATCCAGGGCCTCGCCCAGGGCTTCCAATCCACGGCCGCGCCGGCGATCCTGCTCGCCATCGGCATCCTGGCGGCGAACGAGCTGGCCGGCATCTACGGCATCGGCGTGGCCGTGATGGCGCAGCTCTCGCTGACCGGTCTGATCGTGGCCCTCGACGCCTTCGGGCCGATCACCGACAACGCCGGCGGCATCGCTGAGATGGCGGACATGCCCCAGGAGGTGCGCGACGTCACCGATCCACTCGACGCGGTGGGAAACACCACCAAGGCCGTGACCAAGGGGTATGCGATCGGCTCGGCCGTGCTCGCGGCGCTCGTCCTCTTCGCCGCCTTCGTCGAGGAGCTGCGCGAGGAAGCCGTGAAGGAGGGTGTGAACGCGGCGATCACGTTCGACATCTCCCAGCCCGAGGTGTTGATCGGCCTGCTCGTCGGGGGCATGATGGTGTTCCTCTTCGTGGCGCTCTCGATCGAGTCGGTCGGTCGCGCGGGCGGACTCGTGGTGGAGGAGGTGCGCCGCCAGTTCAAGGAGAAGCCGGGCATCATGGATCGCTCCGAGAAGCCCGACTACGCGCGCTGTGTGTCGATCGTGACCGCCGCCGCCCAGAAGGAGATGATCGCGCCGGCGCTGATCCCGATCGTCGTGACGGTGGTGGTCGGGCTGCTCTCCTACCAGGCCCTCGGTGGGCTGCTGATCGGCGTGATCATCGTGGGCTTCTTCACCGCCGTCTCCATGACCGCCGGCGGCGGCGCGTGGGACAACGCCAAGAAGCTGATCGAGGACGGCGACTACGGAGGCAAGGGCTCAGAGGCCCACGAGGCTTCGATCACCGGCGACACCGTCGGCGATCCCTACAAGGACACCGCCGGACCTGCGATCAATCCGATGATCAAGGTGGCGAACATCGTCGCGCTGCTGATCATTCCGTTCCTGGTCTGAGCCTGGACCCACCCATTCCCTGACGATGGCTGAGCGCCGACCCAAGGGGGCAGGCCTCGAACGGGTGCTCGGCACCGGCGCGCTGTTCTCGACCGCCTACGGCAACGTCGGCAGCTCGATCTACTACGCGCTCGGGCTGGTAGCGGTGTTCGCCCTCGGCATGACGCCGGTGGTCTTCCTGATCGCCGGGGTGATCTTCATGTGCACGGCCGCCACTTACACCGAGGGGACGACGATGTACCCGGAGGCGGGCGGCTCCTCCTCGTTCGCCCGGCGCGCCTTCAACGAGTTCTGGTCCTTCCTCGCGGCCTGGGGCCAGATGCTGAACTACATCATCACGGTCGCCATCTCGGCCTTCTTCGTGCCGCACTACCTCGGCGTCTTCTGGGAGCCGCTCGGGGAGTCGCCCGCCGACATCGTCGCCGGGATCGCCGTGGTGGCGGTCCTAGCCGCTCTCAACGTCGTGGGGGTGAAGGAGTCGGCGGGGCTCAACGTCTTCCTCGCGCTGGCCGACTTCCTCACCCAGGTCATCCTCGTGGTGGTCGGGATCGTGCTCGTGCTCTCGCCCGAGACGCTCGTGGACAACGTCGACTTCGGCACCTATCCGACGCTCGGCGACTTTCTGATCGCGATCCCGGTGGGCATGGTCGCCTACACGGGCATCGAGACGATCTCGAACATGGCCGAGGAGGCCCGCGACTACGGCAAGACCATCCCCCGCGGCATGGGCGCCGTGGTCGTGGCGGTGGTGGCGATCTACGCATTCCTGCCCTCGGTCGCGCTGTCGGCGATGCCCGTCGAGGACGGGACGACGTTGCTAGCGCTCTCCGAGGAGCAGGGCGGGTTCGCGGGCGATCCGATCCTCGGCGTGGTGGAGAACCTCGAGCTGGGCGCCCTGCAGGGGGCGGCCGAGGTCTACGTCGGGGTGCTCGCGGCGACGATCCTCTTCATCGCAACGAACGCGGGGCTGATCGGCGTTTCGCGGCTCACCTACTCGATGGGCCAGTACCGCCAGCTGCCCGAGCGCCTGCGCCAGCTGCACCCCAAGTACCGCACCCCGGCCGTCGCGATCCTCGTCTTTGGCAGCGTCGCCTGCCTGACCATCCTGCCCGGGCAGGCCGACTTCCTCGGCACGATCTACGCGTTCGGGGCGATGCTCTCGTTCACGATCGCCCACGCCGCGGTGGTCACCCTGCGGATCAAGCGCCCCGACGCGGAGCGGCCGTGGCGCGGGCCGGGGTCGATCGGGGTGCGCGGATACTCACTGCCCCTCTATGGCCTGGTCGGCGGCCTCGGCACGGGGATTGCGTTCGTGGTCGTGAACGTCCTCAACATGGTGACCCTGATCGCGGGCACGATCTGGCTCGCGATCGGCAGCGCCGCCTACGTCATCTACCGGCGCAACCAGGGGCTCAGCCTCACCCAGACGACCAAGGTGGTGGTGCCCAAGCCGATCGTCGAGCACGAGGTGGAGTACGAGTCGGTGCTCGTGGCCTTCGAGGACGGCGCCTACTCCGCCGAGGCGATCTCGACGGCATGGAAGCTAGCCGCCCGCCGCCGCCGCGGGATCCACGTGCTCGTAACCATCACCGTGCCGGCCAACGCCCCGATCGACGCCGCTATGCCCGAGGCCGAGGGCAAGGCCCAGGAGGCGATCGACTCGGCGCAGGTACGGGGCGGGCGCCGGGTGACCGGGCACTGGGAGAAGGTCCGTTCAGGGGAGGCCGGCCGGCGCATCGTAGGTGAGGCGCGGGAGATTCACGCCGCCGCGGTGGTGATGACCCTGCCGCCCCGGCGCACCGGTTCCTCGATCTTCGGCCGCACGCTCGAGTACGTGCTCGCCGAGCGCCCGTGCAGGGTGATCATCGACTCCGCCAAGCGCAGCGAGCCGGCGGCCGCCGGCGTGTGACCTTTGCCGCCTGACCAGCGGGACTGTGTCCTTGCCCGGCAGCCCCGAGCTCGCCGTTGCAGTCGCAACGTTCCTGGCGCGCCCCAACTAGGATCGGCGCCGTGGGCCGGGCCTACATCGCCTCGTCGCGGGCACTGAGCGGGCTGCTCTGCCTACTCGGGGTGGTGATGGCGGTGAGCGCGCTCGCCAGGGGGGGCGGCCCGCTCGCGCTCGGCGTCGTGCTCGGAGTGCTCTTCGCCGGGCTCGGGCTGGGGCGGCTGCTACTCGCCCGCGGCACCCGCGCCGGGGGGGAGTAGTGAGGCCGGGGCGGACAGGCGGAGGCGGTGCGCCCGCACGCTCTGAGGAGCCCAGGCGCGGACGGGAAGGCGAGGCGCGGATCGCTCGGGGCCTCGGGGAGCCGGCGCTCTTCGCCATCGCCCTGAGCGCCGTCGGCTCGTCGATCTACTTCGGCCTCGGTGTGGTGGCGGGCGATGCGCTCGGATTGACCCCGGTCGCCTACCTCGCGGCGGGGGCCTTCTTCGTGGCGACGATGCTCACCTATGTGGAGGGCAACTCGCTGCACCCAGAGCGGGGGGGTGCCTCGGTGTTCGCGCGCTACGCCTTCGACGAGTTCTGGAGCTTCGTGGCCGGCTGGGCGATCCTGCTCGACTACCTGATCGTGATGGCGATCGGCGCGTTCGCCGTCTCGCATTACCTGACCCCCTTCTGGGGGGGTGCCGGGGAGGGAGGGCTCGAGCTGCTGATCGCGGCTGCAACGATCGCCTACGTGGCCTGGGCCAACGTGCGCGGGCTCTCCGCCCAGCGATACAGCTTCATGCTGCGGCTCGGGCTGCTCAGCTTGGCCCTGCTCGCGCTGATCACGGTGGTCGGCCTGGTGCAGCTCTTCGACCTCGCGCTGATCACCGACTCCGTCGACCTCGGTACGAGCCCCGCGATCGACGACTTCATCTTCGCCGCGGTCATCGCAGGGGTAGCGTGCACCAGCATCGAAGCGGCCTCGGGCCTGGCGGGCGACCTGGGCGCGGGGCGGCGGGGGCTGCGGCGCGTGGTCACCGTGTCGGGGGCGACGGCGCTCTTCCTCTACGCCGGCATCTCAGTGGTGGCGTTGATGGCCCAGCCGGTCGAGGGTGGAGTCACGAGCCTCGGCGCAGCGTTCGTCGAGGCGCCGATGCTCGGCGTCGTGTCCGCCTTCGAGCCGGAGTGGCTCTCCCGAGCGCTGCGCTACGCGGTCGGGGGCCTCGGCGCGCTGGTGCTCGTCCAGGCGATGAACGGTCAGATGCTCGGCATCGGGCGCCTTGCCTACTCGCTTGGGCGCAACCGGCAGATCCCCAGCGTGATCTCGCGGCTCGGCAGCGAGCGCTCGACCCCATACGTGGCGATCGCCATCGCCGCCCTGCTCGCGTTCGGGCTCTCGCTGTCGGGGGACATCGTATTCCTGGCCGGGATCTTCGCCTTCGGGGCGACGGTCGCGTTCACTCTCGCGCACCTTTCGGTGATCGTCCTGCGCTTCCGCGAGGCCGAGCGTCCGCGCGGGTTCCGGGTCCCGCTCAGCGTCCCCGTCGGCCGCGGCTCGATCCCACTTCCGGCCGCCTTCGGCGCCCTGCTCGGGGCGGTCGGGTGGATCAGCGTGCTCGTGCTCCACGAGGGCGCGCGGATAGCCGGCGCTGCCTGGATGGCGTTCGGCCTGCTGCTCTTCGTCCTCTACAGGCGCGGGCAGGACAAGTCGCTCACCCAGCGCTTCACGATTCCCGAGGAGGCATTGAAGGAGGTCAAGGACCTCGAGTACGGGAGCATCCTCGTGCCCGTCTTCGGCTCGTCGCTGGATGACGACATCGTCGGCACCGCCGGCCGGCTCGCCGCGGAGGAGGCCGAGGAGGGAGAGGGCGGCGCCGTGCTGGAGGTCCTGTACGTGTTCGAAGTGCCGATGTCCCTGCCGATCGACGCGCGCGTGCCCGAGGACAGGATCGAGGCGGCGCGTGCCGCGCTGGCCAGGGCCAGGGACGTCGGGGAGGAGTACGACGGCGTCGAGGTGGCGACCGCGATGGTCCGTGGGCGGGCGGCGGGATCGGCGATCGTCGGAGAGGCGAAGCGCCGCGGGGTCGAGGCGATCGTGCTCGCAGCCGAGGAGCCGAGCCGCATCCGCGGCGGCGCGATCCTGGGCGGGGGCGGACTCGCGCGCGAGCGCTTCGCGGGGGAGATCACCCGCTACGTGATCGAGAAGGCGCCCTGCAAGGTGATCCTCACAGCGCCTCCCGCCGGCCGGGCCCCCGCCCCGCCTCCCCCCAGCGGCCTGCCAGGTGCCGACGGAGATGGCGCCGAGTCTCGTGCCTGAGCGGCTCGCCGGACCTCGTGCCTTGCGGCCCGGCTTGCGCACGCACCGGTATTCTGCGAGGGGTGTTCGTCTTGATCGTCGGCTCGGGACGCGTGGGTTCCGCAATCGCCAAGTCCATGCTCGCGGAGGGACACGAGGTCTCGGTGCTCGACGAGAACCCGGAGGCGATCGCGCTCCTCGACCGCGGGCAAGACCGGAGCTGGGAGGACTCGGGTGGCTCCTACACAGTTGGCACGGCGCTCGAGATCGACGCCCTGCAGGCCGCGGGCATAGCGGACGCCGACGCCTTCGTTGCCTCCACCGATGGCGACAACACGAACCTCGTCATCGCCCAGATCGCCCAGAAGCGCTTCCACATCGAGCGCGTGGTGGTGAGGGTGCTCGATCCCGGTCGGGCCAAGTGGTACGCAAAGCAGGGCCTGCAGACGGTCTGCCCAACGCAGACGGCGATCGAGCTGCTGGAGGCAGCCGTGCGCGGGCAGGTCCGCTTCGGGGAAGCCGCGGGCTAGTGGCTTCTCCGGCTGTGGCCCCTGCGGCTGGGACCGCTCCGGCTGTGGCCTCTGCGGCTGTGACCGCCGAGCACGGCCGTCACCCCGTCCACCCGCCCCGGGGGAATCGCCGATCATGTACGTCCTGATCGTGGGCGCCGGCAAGGTCGGCTGGAACCTCGCGCGCGAGCTGCGCGAGAAGGGCAACGAGGTGATCGTGATCGAGGCGAGCCGCCGCCGCTACGAGGTGGTCGAGGAGGAGCTCGAGCACTCCATCCAGTACGGGGACGGCACCGAGCTGTGGGTGCTCGAGCGCGCCGGGATCGAGCGCGCCGAGCTCGTCATCGCCGTGACCGGCGACGACGAGGACAACATCCTCATCTGCCAGATGGCGCGCGAGAAGTACGGCGTCGACCGTGTCGTCGCCCGCTGCAACAACCCGCGCAACCTCCAGCACTTCGAGCTACTCGGCATCAACCCGGCCGTCTCCGCCACCGATCTGATCCTGCGGCTGATCGAGCACGAGGTGCCGAAGTACGGCCTGGTCCACTTGCTCGACCTGAGGCAGGAGCGACTCGAGATCATCGAGATGGAGGTGGCCCGCGGCGCGGCCGCGGACGGCACTGCCGTCAGGGACCTCGCTCTGCCAGACGGCTCGCTGGTGATCTCGATCCTGCGCAACGGGGGTGGCTTCGTGCCCACCGGCGACTCGTTGGTGCAGGCGGGCGACGAGGTGCTGCTGGTGCTCGACATCGGCATCGAGGAGTCGGTCACAGACCGTTTCAGCCGGGCCATCACCGCCGCGGACGGCGATCCCCGGTAGTGCTTCCTGCTTAGTGGCCGTGCGCAAAGTCGAGCACCTGCTGATCGGCGGCGGCATCGCGGCCGCGAGCTGCGCGAAGACGCTGCGCGAGGAGGCGGCCGATGGCTCGATCGTGGTCGTGGGCCGGGAGCCGGACCCTCCCTACCACCGGCCGCCGCTCTCGAAGGGCTACCTGCGCGGCGACAGCTCCAAGGAGGACGCACTGGTCGAGCCGGACGGATGGTGGGAGGAGCACGACGTCGAGCTCCTCACCCGCACGAGCGCGATGAAGCTGGACCCAGCTGAGCGCGTGGCGAGGCTCTCCACCAAGGGGGAGGTGCGCTTTGGCTCGGCGCTCCTCGCCACGGGCGCCAACGTGCGCCGCCTGCGCGCCGAGGGGTCCGACCTCGAGGGGATCCACTACCTGCGCGCCTTCGCCAACTCCGACGCGATCCGCGAGGACGCCGCGCAGGCCGAGCGCGTGGTACTGATCGGCGGCAGCTACATCGGCTGCGAGGTGGCGGCCTCGCTGGTCGCGGGCCTAGACCGGCGCTGCACGCTCCTGATGCAGGAGGAGGTGGCCCTCGAGCGCAGCTTCGGCCGCGAGGTCGGCCGCTTCTTCCAGGGGCTGCTCAGCGAGCGCGGGGTCCAGGTGCACGGCCGCGACGAGCTCGAGCGCTTCGAGGGCTCCGACGGCCGCGTGGGCAAGGTGTACACCAAGGGCGGCTTGGCGCTCGAGTGCGACTGCGTCGTGATCGGCGCAGGGGTCACGCCCGACGTGCTGCTGGCCAGCGGCGCGGGCCTCGAGCTCGGGAAGAGCGGCGGCCTCAAGTGCTCATCGCGGCTCGAGACCTCCGTTCCCGGCGTCTACGCCGCCGGCGATGTGTGCGAGTACGACAGCGTCGTGCACGGCCACTCGCTGCGGGTCGAGCACTGGGACGTGGCCATCGAGCACGGGAGGACGGCCGCCCTCAACATGCTCGGTCGCGACGTCGCCCACGAGACCGTCCCCTACTTCTTCTCGGACCTCGCCGACTGGGCCTCGATCGAGTACGTCGGCCCCGGCTCGGGGCAGCCGGTCGTGCGCGGCTCGCTCGAGGATGGCGAGTTCACGGTCTTCTACCTGGACGGGGGGCGGGTGACGGCCGCCCTGACGGTCGGCCGGCCGGACGACTTGGAGCACGCGCGGCGGTGGATCAGGGAGGGTGGCGGCGCCGAGCCGGCAGAGCTGGCCGACACCGACACGGATCTGGCGCTGCTCTAGTCATGGCAGCTGGCGCATAGGAGCGTGGGGCTCTCCAGCCCGTACAGGGTCGAGCGTACGCGCTCTGCGCACGCCGCGGCCGCCCCAGTTGTCCGTTTGGCCATGACAGTTTCCGCAGAGGAGCATCAGGTTCTCCAGCCGGTTGTCGTCACCATCGCCGTTGATGGTGCAGCTCCAGCCCGAGTGGCCTGCCCAGCCACTCGCTCAGGCCGCAGGTCTCGCAGTGCTCTGCCTTGAGTCCTTCCTTGATGAGGCGGGCCTTGATGTGGCCCCGATTCCGCCGCCGACCCCGCACCAAGAGCTCGTCGATAGGGGTGGCGTGCGGGAGCGGGATGATCTCGCCACGGGCCACCCCGTTCACAATCGTCTCGCGGCAGAACCCGAAGCGGAGAATGCACTGGATCATCGATAGGCCCTCTCATCGATTGCCCGTTGCACATCGGGCCACGCGTACCGCCGGGCAAAGCGCGCATCGGCCCGGATTCCAAGCTTTCGGCAGTGATAGGCAACGGTTGACTTCGAAAGCCCCAACTCCTTGACAATGGCCGCCTGTGAAGCACCACGAGCCAAGAGCTTCTCAACCCTGTCTCTGGTCTCGTGGGAGAGCTGACGCTCGGACCGTGGCCGCACGTTGATGTCGCCCCGCATGGCCGCCTTGTCCCACGCTCCGTATGAGCAGCCGAAGCGCTCTCGGCAGTCGCCGATCGTATGTCCAGCGTCGTAGTACTTCTGGATCTCGACCCAGTCGAAGTTCGAGCTGCGTTTCCTCGCATCCGGGAAGCCCAGTGAGCGTGCGTATCTCATCACCGTGGAAGGGTCGACGCCGAGCTCTTCGGCGATGGCTCGTCGTGACCAGCCGGACTTCAGGAGGTTCCGAACTCGCTCTTGCATGGGAACGTATGTTCCCATGCGTGCCGGATGGACAGCCGCTATCGTCTTGAGGCGGACAGCCTTGCCCGGTCGTCTAGCTGGAAGGACACGCGGCTCTGGCCCGCGGAACGGTGGTTCGAATCCATCCCGGGCAGTTCGAATCCACTACCCCGACGAAGACGGTTTCCTGGTGCGACTCGATCGCCGGTCGGAACCGGAACCTCGACTTCCCACCATGCCGTCCTGCTGGTCATGCTCAACAGGCCTCGCCAGCGGGCTCCCGCGCCGGGTGATCGGGCCGGTGGAGTCGGCAGGATGGGCCGAGGAGTCCCCACGATCATGACCGCGGGGCCTATATCACGGGCGCACGCTTCTGCTCAGAGTTGAAGCGGGAGCGTGGCGAGTGTCAGCGGAGACGACCGCTTTGTGGCCGAAGCGGTGGCGCGGGGTTGTCTCGAGCGCCGCCGCGACCGACTGGTCGCGTCCCCTCCGCCCTCTGGACGGGTCAGCGTCCAGAGGGCGTCAGGTGGTCGCGGAGCCACGCCGCCATCTCGCTATCGCTCCAGGCGCCCGAGGCGATTGCCAGGACTGCGCGCTCTGCGTCATCGACGGTCGGCGGCGGGTTCCAGGCCCAGCCGTTGATGTCGACGAAGAGCCGCAGCGCTACCCATGCGCGCGCTTGTTGCCGTCCGGCAGGGGATGGTTCTTGGCGAGGCGGACAACCAGCACAGCTGCCTTGTCCACGAACTCGGGATAGAACTCCGTGTCGCCGAACCCAGCTGCTGGGGCGTGCACACCGAGTCGGCGAGGTCCAGCCTGGCCACCTTCACGACGGTGTCGACGTCGAGGGCGGTGACCTCGGCGGCGATCGACAGGTATTCCGACAGGTCGACGTAGTCGACGCTCACTTGGCGAGCCGCTCGAGCAGCTCGCGATCCTCATCGATGATGCGACGCAGCCGAGCGTTGAACGCGGGATCGCGCCGTCGGCGCTCCACTGCCTCCGTGAGCGCCAGCTTGACGGTCTCATTCAAGCTCTTGCCCTCGGCGCGCGCAAGCGCCTCCGTGTCCGCTGCGAGCCCTTCATCGAGGCGTACCGTCAGATTCTTTGCCATAGCATCATAGTATCATGGCACCACCACGACGGGTTCCGGTGGTTATTGTGCGCCTCCAGAAATCGTTGTCCTCGCGACTCTAGCCGGAGCCTGGCCTTGGGCCGCGTGATCGCGTCGTGGCCCTGACGCTCGACACGCTCTCGCTTCCGGCGTCCAAGCAGGAGCGTGCGCCCGTGACATGGGCCCCGGGGTCCTGATCGTGGGGCCCCTCGGGCGATCATGCCGACTCCACCGGCCCCGATCACCCGGCGCGGGAGCCCGCTGGCGAAACCTGATCGGTAGAACCAGCAGGACGGCATAGTGCGCCCATGCCTATCCGGTTGAGTCCGTCGCCTGCGATCTCAGGCCCTGCGGGAGCCCGGGAGGCATTTCAGTCGCGTTCGGGCCGCGCGGGGCGAGAGTGCGCCTCTGCGGGCGCAGAGCGTCGCCGTCGTGCGAAGAAGGCATGCCTGTTCCCCCGAAGCGAACCGGATATGCATGGGTGGGGCTTATTGCTTACGCCGACGTCGGAATAATCCTCAAGCCACGTCCGACGATGCGCGCCTGATGCCACCATCGGTGCGGAGTACCCTTGCGCCCGTGCACTTCCGGCGCCCACAGCAGGCTGTCGTGACGCTCGGCGTGCTCTTGTCCCTCGTCGCCTGCGGCGAGGACAGCGAGCGCAGCGACGATGCGACCGATGGCGCCGAGACCAGTAGCACCGGTGAGGGAAAGGAGCCCGGGGCCCCCACGGGCAAGGTCGTCTCGAAGGTCGAGGTCGAGGAGATCGAGTACCGGCTGGTCCCGCCGAATCCAGAGGTCGAGGAAGCCGGCGTGGTCGAGTTCGAGGTGACCAATTCCGGCAAGATCGGCCACGCCTTGGAGGTCGAGGGCCCGGAGGGCGAGGTCGAGACCGAGGAGATCGAGCCGGGTGGCAAGGCAACGCTGAAGGCCGACCTCGGCAAGCCCGGACGCTACATCTGGTACTGCCCGATCGGCGACCACCAGAAGCGCGGGATGAAGGGCGAGATCATCGTGGCCGGAGGCGGCCTGAGGTAGCGCTCGCGGTCTGACCGGGACGCTCGCGGGGTGATGGGGGACGCTCGCGTTAATCGGGACGCACGCGTGGACGGGCAGCCACGCCTTGTCGGGCGCTCCCGCGCGTCAGGCCGCCGCTCGCTCGCTCCAGTCGCGGTAGAGCCGCGCGTAGGCTCCGCCCGCCTCGAGCAGCTCTTCGTGAGTGCCCTGCTCGGCGATCCGCCCGGCCTCCAGCACGACGATCCGCCCGGCGTCGCGGATCGTCGAGAGCCGGTGAGCGATGACGATCGCCGTCCTCCCGGCCAGCAGCCGGCGCAGGCCGTGCTCGATGCGTGCCTCGGTGTGCACGTCCAGGTTGGCGGTGGCCTCGTCGAGGATCAGCACGCGCGGGTTCGCCGTCGCCGCGCGGGCGAAGGCCACGAGCTGGCGCTGTCCAGTCGACAGCTGCCCGCCGCGCTCGCCAACCTCGGTGGAGTAGCCCTCGGGCAGGCGCGCGACGAAATCGTGGGCGCCGACCGCCCTGGCTGCGGCCTCGACCTCCTCGTCACCCGCGTCGGGCCGCCCGAAGGCGATGTTGTCGCGGATCGTCCCGGAGAAGAGGTAGCCCTCCTGCGGCACGATGCCGAGCTGTGAGCGCAGCGAGTGCGCGGTCACCGCGCGCAGGTCGTGCCCGTCGATGAGCACCCGACCCCGCACCGGGTCGTGGAAGCGCGCCACGAGCTTTGCGAGCGTCGACTTGCCGGCGCCGGTCGCGCCCACGAGCGCCACCGTCTGGCCGGGCGGGACGGTGAGCGAGACGTCGCTCAGCGCCATCGCCTCGCCCCCGTAGGAGAAGTCCACCCCCTCGAGGCGGATCTCGCCCCGGATCGGCGGCAGCCGGACGGCGTCCTCGGCGTCGCGCAGGTCGGGCTGCTCGTCGAGCAGATCGAAGATCTTGTCGAGCGCAGCCATCGCCGACTGATAGGTGGTGTAGAGGTGGGAGAGCTGCTGGATCGGGTCGAAGAAGAGCTGCAGGTAGAAGACGAACGAGACGAGCACGCCGATCTCGAGCGCCCCGTCCACCACCTGCCTGCCGCCGTAGAGGAGGATCGCCGCGGTGCCGACCGCCGAGAGCAGCTCGATCGACGGGAAGTAGGCGGTGTTGAGGTAGACGGTGCGCATGTTTGCCGCCCGGTGCTCGTCGTTGAGCTGTGAGAAGCGGCTCGCGTGCCGCGGCTCCTGGCCGAAGGCGCGCACGATCCGGACGCCGGAGATGGTTTCCTGCAGGTATGCGGTCACGGCCGCGATCCGCTCCCGTGTGGCCCGGTAGGCGCCGGTCGAGCCGATCCTGAAGGCGGCGCTGCCGAGCGCCAGGACGGGGAAGACGGCGAAGGTCACGAGCGCCAGCTCCGGGTCGAGGAAGACCAGGATGACCGCCGTTCCGATCAGCGTCAGCGAGGCCGAGAAGAGCGTCACGATGCCGTCGCTCACCAGCTGGTCGAGCGCCTGCACGTCGTTGGTCATGCGCGAGATCAGGACCCCCGCCTTGTTGCGCGAGTAGAAGCCGATCGACAGCGTCTGCAGGTGGCTGAAGATTCGCGAGCGCAGATCCTGCAGCGCCCGCTGTCCGACCCAGCTCACCAGGTAGGTCTGGACGTGGGTGGCGCCCCAGTTGAGGCCCGCGGCGGCGAGGAAGGCCACGAGCACGACGGTCAGCGCGCCGGCGTCTCCGGCGCGAATGCCCTCGTCGATCGCCCGGCCGGCGAGGTAGGGCGGGGCGAGCGCGGCGGCGGTGGCCACCAAGAGGGCGAAGAGCATCAGTGCCACCCGCCCGCGGTAGGGCTTCAGGAGCAGCAGCACCTTGCCGAGCTTCCTGGTGCGGCCACGCTCGCCGCGCAGCAGCGTCCAGAGCCCGCCGGCCTGCGCTCCAAGCGCCCGTAGTCCCGTCCCGGCCCTCACAACCCCGCCAGCTCGCGCGAGGGGCCCACCGCCGCGGGGTGGGCATCCGGTGGCTTGCAGGTCAGCGAAGCCTCGCCGGCAGTTCCCTGCCCGGCGATCTCGCGGTAGGAGTCGGAGCGCGCGAGCAGCTCCTCGTGCGTGCCGCGCGCCACCGCCCGTCCGCCCTCGAGCACGACGATCTCATCCGCCAGGGCGATCGTCGAGCGGCGGTGGGCGATGATGAAGGTGGTTCGTCCCTCCATGACCGCACGCAGGGCCTCCTGGATCCGGGCCTCGGTTGTCGCGTCGATGCTCGAGGTCGCGTCGTCGAGGATCAGGATGCGGGGCTCGGCCAGCAGCGCGCGGGCGATCGCGACCCGCTGGCGCTGGCCGCCCGAGAGCGTCAGGCCGCGCTCGCCGACCACGGTGTCATAGCGGTCGGGGAGGGACTCGACGAAGTCCTCGAGCCCCGCGCGGCGGGCCGCGCGGGCGACCTCCGCGTCGCTCGCCTCGGCCCGGGAGTAGGCGATGTTCTCGCCGAGCGTCGCCGAGAAGAGGAAGGCGTCGTCAGAGACCACGGCGATCTGGCGGCGAAGGGAGGCCGGATCGACCTCGCGCACGTCGACCCCGTCGACTAGCACAGCCCCCTCCTGGACGTCGTAGAGACGCGGGATCAGCGACACCAGCGTCGTCTTCCCGCCTCC
>Ga0208612_1000683_pt1 | contig 14261 bp, 10 predicted proteins | sample AntDryMetagUQ889_FD_188089 | JGI IMG/M metagenome (GOLD analysis project Ga0208612, IMG submission 188089) | Polar desert microbial communities from Antarctic Dry Valleys - UQ889 (SPAdes) | ecosystem: Environmental > Terrestrial > Soil > Desert | place: Antarctic Dry Valleys | collected 2008-12-31 | reverse complement strand
CGACTGGTTCGTCTGTGCGCTGCCGGTCGAGCGGGCGCGGAGGCTGTGGAGTCGCGCGATCCTGGCCCACGACCCTCGGCTTCGCCGCACGCGCAGGCTGATCACCGACTGGATGAACGGGATCCAGCTCTACCTGCGCGAGCCCACCCCGATCGTTCACGGCCACGTCTTCTATCTCGACTCGCCGTGGGCGCTCTCCTCGATCAGCCAGGCGCAGTTCTGGCGCGAGCGCGACTTCGCCGGCCGCTACGGCGACGGCTCCCTCCACGAGTGCATCTCGATCGACATCGGCGATTTCAACACGCCGGGGATCATCTACGGAAAGCCCGCGCGGGAGCTCGGACGACGCCAGATCAAGCGCGAGGTGGTGAGCCAGATACGGGCGCATCTCAACGACGCCGGGCGCGATGGCCTCCGCCGGCGCGCGGTGGAGTCGTGGTTCCTCGACCCGGGGCTCGTTCTCCGCCACGGCCGGGTCGTGCGCAACGAGGACCCGCTGCTGATCAACACGCCAGGCTCGCTGCCCGACCGACCCGGCGCCGAGACCGCGATCCCGAATCTCTTCCTCGCCTCCGACTACGTGCGGGTGAACGTCGACGTTGCCTGCATGGAGGGTGCCAACGAGGCCGCGCGCCGCGCGGTCAACGCGCTGCTCGACGAGGGCGGCTCGCGAGCCGAGCCCTGCGCCGTCCACGAGTTCTACCGCCCCCCCGAGTTCGAGGCGATGCGACGGGCCGACGAGGAGCTCTACCGCCGCGGGCTCCCGAACGCGCTCGACCACGAGCGCTGAGCAGCTAGTCGGGTGGTGGCGGCCGCCGGTGGCGCTTGGTCTCCGAGCGCCGGCGTTTCGACTCGAGCCGGCGCTCGCGCGAGCCCCGGCTCGCCTTGGTCGCGCGCCGGTGCTTGCGCGGCCGCAGCGCCTCGGCGATCCGCTCGCGCAGCCTGGCGCTCGCGGTCTCTCGGTTTCGCGCCTGGCTGCGGGCGTCCTGGGCGATCGCGGTGACCCGCGGGCCGAAACGCGCACGCAGGCGCTGCTTCTGCTCGTCGCTGAGCGTCGCCGAGGCGTCGATCTCGAAGACCGCCTCGATCCGCGAGGCGGTCACGTTCGCGTGCTGGCCACCCGGCCCGGACGAGCGGCTGGCCCGCAGCTCGATCTCGGAGTCGGGGATCTCGACGATCAGTAGCGGTACTGGTCTGACTTGTACGGACCCTCGAGCGGCACGCCGATGTAGGCGGCCTGCTCGGGACTGAGCTCGGTGAGGCTGACGCCGAGGGCGTCGAGGTGCAGCCGCGCCACCTTCTCGTCGAGGTGCTTGGGCAGGACGTAGACCTGCTTTGAGTACTCGTCATTCTTCGAGTAGAGCTCGATCTGGGCGATCGTCTGGTTGGTGAACGAGTTCGACATCACGAACGAGGGGTGGCCGGTCGCGTTGCCGAGGTTCAACAGCCGCCCCTCCGAGAGCAGGATGATCGAGTGGCCGTCGGGGAAGACCCACTCGTCGACCTGAGGCTTGATGGTGATGCGCTCGACGCCGGGGAAGCGCTCGAGCCCGGCGATCTCGATCTCGTTGTCGAAGTGCCCGATGTTGCCGACGATCGCCTGATGCTTCATCCGCGACATCTGCTCCGCCGAGATCACATCCTTGTTGCCGGTCGCCGTGATGAAGATGTCGGCGCTCTCGATCACCTGCTCGAGGGTGCGCACCTCGTACCCCTCCATCGCTGCCTGCAGCGCGCAGATCGGATCGATCTCGGTGACGATCACGCGGGCGCCCTGGCCGCGCAGCGACTCGGCGCAGCCCTTGCCGACGTCTCCGTAGCCGCAGATCACCGCAACCTTGCCGCCGATCATCACGTCGGTGCCGCGGTTGATCCCGTCGATCAGCGAGTGACGGCAGCCGTAGAGGTTGTCGAACTTCGACTTGGTCACCGAGTCGTTGACGTTGATCGCCGGGAACAGCAGGGTCCCGGCCTCGGCGAACTGGTAGAGCCGCAGCACGCCGGTGGTCGTCTCCTCGGTGACGCCGAGGATCTCGCCGGCAATCCGCGTCCAGCGCTGCGGGTCGGCCTCGAGTGAGCGCGTCAGCGTCTCCAGGATGATCCGGTGCTCGTCCGACTCCGCGGTCGAGGGATCGGGCACGGCTCCGGCCTTCTCGTACTCGACTCCCTTGTGGACGAGCAGGGTGGCGTCGCCGCCGTCGTCGAGGACCATGTTGGGGCCCCCGTGGTCGCCCCAGGCGAGCGCCTGCTCGCAGCACCACCAGTACTCCTCCAGGGTCTCGCCCTTCCAGGCGAAGACGGGGACGCCGGCGGCGGCGATCGCGGCGGCGGCATGGTCCTGGGTCGAGAAGATGTTGCAGGAGGCCCAGCGGACCTCGGCGCCGAGCGCCGTCAGCGTCTCGATCAGCACCGCCGTCTGCACCGTCATATGCAGTGATCCGGTGATCCGCGCCCCGGCCAGCGGCTGCTGATCGGCGAACTCCTCGCGGGTCCGCATCAGGCCCGGCATCTCGTGCTCGGCCAGGCTGACCTCCTTGCGGCCGAACTCGGCGAGGCCGATGTCGGCGACCTTGTAGTCCTGCGTGGTGACGGTGCTCATTGTCCTCCTGGAAGTCTTGTCTGGTGCATCAACCTTAGAGCCCGGATCACTAGCCTGCCCCCGGATGGCGGCGATCCGATGAGGGCGATGGTGATGGCGGCGGGACTCGGCACCCGGCTGCGACCGCTCACCTACGAGGTCCCGAAGCCGATGGTCCCGGTCGCCAACCGGCCGGTGATGGAGCACATCCTGCGAATGCTGCCGGGACACGGGCTCGAGCAGGTGATCTCCAACCTGCACTGGTTCCCGGAGACGATCCGCAACCGCTTCGGCGACGGCTCCGAGCTCGGGATCGAGCTCACCTACTCCGATGAGGAGGAACTGCTCGACACCGCCGGCGGGGTCTGGAACGTGCGCGACTTCCTCACCGAGGAGGGCTCCTTCATCGTGATGGCCGGCGACGCGCTCACCGACGTCGACCTGACCGCGCTGATCGACGCCCACGCCGCCCATGACGGGGTCGCGACGATGACCGTGAAGAAGGTCGCCAACGTCAGCGAGTTCGGCGTCGTGCTGACCGACTCGGAGGGCAGGGTCTCGGGATTTCAGGAGAAGCCCGATCCGGCCGAGGCGCTCTCCGATCTCGCCAACTGCATGATCTACGCCTTTCGGCCCGAGATCTTCGACTACTTCCCCGAGGACCCGCACGTTGACTGGGCCAAACAGATCTTCCCCCTGCTGCTCGAGCAGGACGTCCCCTTTCACGTCCACGAGACCGAGCGCTACTGGAACGACGTCGGATCGCTGCCGGAGTACCTGCAGGGCAACATCGACGCGGTCACCGGAACCGTCGCCGTCGATTGCGCCGGGGAGCTCGTCGACGCCGACGCCGGCGGCGCGCTGGGCGACGGGGTCGAGGTCAGCGGTCGCGTGCTCGTCGGCGAGGGCGCCGAGGTGGGGGAGGGCGCCCGGATCGACGGCCCCGTGGTCCTTGGCCCCGGCTCCAGGGTCGGCGCCGGTGCCAGGGTGAAGGAGTCGGTGCTGCTGGCTCGCGGCGAGGTGCCGGCGAACGGGCTGCTGGCGGGATCGATCGCGGGTCGGCGAGGCGCGCTTGGCTGAGCCGGCGCCTTTGGTCGAGCTGCTGTGGTGGCGCGGGTGCCCCTCCTGGGAGCGGGCCGGCGAGATCGTGCGCGAGCAGATGGAGCATCAGGGGCTCGGCGGCGATGCCCTGTCTCTGCGCGAGATCCGCGACGATCGCGAGGCCGAGGCTGCCGGCTTCCCGGGCTCCCCGACGATCCTGGTCGATGGTCACGACATCCAGGACCCCGGCGAGGCCTCGGGGCTCACCTGTCGCGTCTACCGGCTGCGCGACGGGCGGATCTCGGCGCTTCCCGATCCGGCCGACATCGCCGACGCGCTGGCGGCGGCCTCGGCCTCGAGCGAGAGCCGAGGATGAGCGCCGCCGAACCGGGATGGCTGGGCCAGACCGCGCCCCCACTGCGGCTCGAGGACACAGGTGGCGAACTCCGGACGCTGCCCGCCGAACCGGCCGAAGCGGCGGCGACCGTCGTCGTCTGGACCTGCAACCACTGCCCCTATGCGCTCGCCTGGCACCAGCGGATCGTCGACGCGGCCGACGACTACGCCGGCCGCGGCGTGCGTTTTCTGGCCGTCAACTCCAACGACGCCCTGCGCTACCCGGCCGATTCCCCCGAGGCGATGCGTGAGCGGGTCGAGCGCGAGGGCTGGCGCTTTCCGTATCTCTGGGATGCCGACCAAGAGGCCGCCCGGGCTTGGGGCGCGCGGGTGACCCCACACCTGTTCCTGCTCGACGCCGAGCATCGCCTGCGCTACGAGGGCGCCCCGGATGCCGACCACCAGGATCCCGCGCTGGGCGCCGAGTGGCTGCGGGCGGCGCTCGACGCGATCCTCGCCGGCGACGATCCCCCCGCGAGCACCGAACCGGTCGGATGCTCGATCAAGTGGAAGCCCTGAGCGGCGCCTTCGCGAGATGACCGTGCGGCGCCGCCTCATCCGCGTCCCGGCGTCCTCGGCGAACCTCGGACCGGGCTTCGATGTGCTGGCCGCGGCGCTCTCGCTCGAGCTCGAGCTCGAGGTCGTGGAGACGGGGGAGTTCTCGGTCGATGCCGGCGAGGGCCTGCCCGCCGACCGGTCCAACCTCTGCGTGCGCGCCTTCGAGCGCCTGCACGCGGCCGAAGGCCTGCGCTTCCAGCTGCGCTCCTCGATCCCGGTGGGCCGCGGGCTGGGGTCGAGCGCCGCCGCGATCGTCGCCGGGCTCGTCGCCGCCGACCACATGTTCGAGCTCGGGCTGAACGCCGAGCAGATCTACGCGCACGCGGCCGAGCTCGAGGGCCATCCGGACAACGTCGCCGCGGCGCTCTACGGCGGCTTCGTTCTCTGCCCGCGCCCCGCGGGCGAGGGCCAGGCGCCACCCACCCCGGTCCGCCTCGACCCGCCCCAGGGCGTCGAGGCGGTGCTCGTGATCCCGCACGAGACCGTGCCCACGGACGAGGCGCGGGCCGCGATGCCGGCAACGGTCGAGCTCTCCGCAGCGATCGCCAACGTCGCCGCCGCCAGTCAGCTGGTGCTCGGGATCGAGCGCTCGGACCTCGGGCTGATCGCCCGCGGCCTCGAAGACCGCCTGCACCAGCCGGCGCGCGCCTCGCTCTACCGGCGCTCGATCGATCTGATCGCACGGGCGCCCGAGCTCGGGGCGATCGGGGCGACGATCTCGGGGGCGGGTCCGGCGGTGATGCTCTGGTGCTACTGGCAGGACACCGGCAAGGTGGTCGAGGCCGCCACCGCCGCAGCCGCCGGCTGGGCCGACGTCCGCCGCGTGCCCTTCACCCCGCTCGGCGCCGACGTCGCCGAGCTCTGAGGCTAGGCGCGGGCAGGAGCGAGCTCGGCTGAGAGCTCGTCGAGGCGGCCGAGCAGCTCGGGCTTACCCAGTCGCCGCAGCAGTTCGCCCGCCAGCGAGAGGTAGTCGGCGCCGCGGTCGGGGCGGTAGTCGAGGATCGGGATCGCCTGCTCGGCCGACTCGGCGTAGGCGATCGACTGGCGGATCACGGTCCGGCAGACGGCGTCGCCGAAGCGCTCCTGCAGGGCCTCGAGCGTCTGCCTGGCGTGCTTGGTGCGCATGTTGGCGATGTTGAGGACGATGCCCAGCAGCTCGAGCTCGGGATTGAGCGAATCGCGGGCCAGGTCGAGCACCGAGAGCGCCTGCTCCACGCCCTGCAGCGAGAAGTACTGGGCCTCGGTCGAGACGATCGCGCGGTCGGCGGCGACCAGGGCGTTGACGGTGAGCAGCCCCAGGGTCGGCGGGCAGTCGATCAGGATCATCTCCTTTTCGCGCTTGAGCTCGCGAAGCGCGTTGCGCAGGGTGAGCTCGCGGCCGATCTTGCCGGCGAGCATCAGCTCAGCCTCGGAGAGCCTCAGGTTCGCCGGGATCACATGCCCATGGACGGCGTCGGCCGCCCGCGCTTGCCCCTGGAGCACGTCGGCGAGCGTCGGCTGCGCGTCGGCGTCGGTGTCGAAGTAGTCGGAGAGGTTGCCCTGGGGGTCGGAGTCGACCGCGAGAACGTCGAGGCCGAGTCGGCTGAAGACGTCGGCGAGCGTGCGCGTCAGGGTCGTCTTCCCGGTCCCGCCCTTCTGCGAGAGCACCGCGATCGTGGTCGCCATCGGACGGACTATATGCGCGAGTCGGTGGAGCTCCCCTACTCGCCCTGGACTCGCACAACCGCACCGTCTCCGCCCGTAGCGACCCAGACGCCGCCCTCGCCGACCGAGACGCCGGTTGGCCCCCTTCCGACCTCTGCGGCACCTCCCACGAGACGGCGCTCCTCGGGATCGATGCGGACGACGGTGCCGGGACTGTCGGCCTCCAGGGGGTCGCCGCCGCTCTGCGCAACCCAGACGAAGCCCTCGCCGGCGGCCAACCGCACCGGGAGCCCGGGCCGTTCGAGCCGAACGAACGCGCCCTCCACCTCCGACGAGTCGGGATCGATGCGAACGATGTCGATGAGGTCTCCGCGCAGTGCGTCGCTGCCGGCGATCCAGACGCCGTCCTCGCCGTAGGTGAGCGCGAAGATCTGACCTTCCGCAGCCTCGATCGGCTCCGCGGCCTCACCCGTTTCGGCGTCGATGCGCGTGACCGTGCCGCTCATCTGCGCGCTGCTCGCGACCCAGACGGCTCCTGCGCCAACCGCGATGTCGGTGGGCTGTGGCCCGACCGCTATCGGATCGCCCAGTTGGCGTGCGGTGGCCTCGTCGAACCGGGTTACGGTGCCGGCGCTCGCGCTCGTGACCCAGGCGGATCCCTCGCCGACGGCAATGCCTGCCGCGCCGGGGACCTGTGTGGACGCCGGGGTCGTAGCGAGCGTGCGGGCGTCAACCCGTAGGACGGCGCCGCCCGCGCTCGCGACCCAGACCGCGTCCTCGCCCACGGCTATCGCTATGGGTGCCGGATTCACCGACACGCGCTCGACCTGACCCGAGACGGGGTCTACGCGCAGCACCTGGCCGCGCAGGTTGTCGGCTACCCAGACGCTTCCAAGGCCCGCGACCACCGCGCTCGGGCTGCCGCCCAGCTCCACCGGGCGGTCGACCTTCGGGGCCGGACCGGGGGTCGGGGGCGGCCCGGGCTGCGACTCGGCCTGCTCGCCGCCGCAGCCGGCGAGCGCCAGGGCGGCGGCCAGGGCGAGTATCGACGCAAACTTGACCATGGTCCCTTGACCTTCTCGACGCAAGCGGATTCAGATCAGTCCAGGGGCTGGATGATCCATCCGCCAGCGCCGCCAGTAGTCAGGGTCACCAGTAGTCAGGGTCAGATAGAGCGTTTCGGCAGGGGTCGGAACGGCAAGCCAACCGAAGGAGAAGCTCCGTTGAAGAAGCTTTCGATCTTGGCCGCACTACTCGCTTTGGCGATTGCGGTCTCCCTCAGTGCCGGTTCGAGTCACCGCGAGGCCCCGAATATCTCGCTCGACCCCGCAGCCGACAACACCGATACCTACGCGTTCACGGCGGCGGATGCCCCCGACGCGCTCACCGTCGTTGCGAACTGGATTCCCGGTCAGGTGGCGGCCAACGGGCCGAACTTCTTCAGGTTCGACGATCGGGCGGCCTACTACATCAACATCGACAACACCGGAGACGGTGAGGCCGACATCAGGTACCGCTACACCTTCAAGACCAAGGTCAACGGAAGCGGCTACCAGCATTCGGTCCCGGAGGTCACCTCGCTGACCGATCCCGACCTCAAGCAGCGGGAGTTCTACAGCGTCGTCCGCGAGACCTACAAGAACGGCAAGCTGCGCTCGTCGAAGCGGATCGCGCGTCGCCTTCAGGCTGCGCCCAGCAACGTCGGTTCGAAGACGATGCCCGACTACTCGACCCTGGCGAACGAGGCAATCAACACCGTGAAGGGCGATACCAAGGTCTTCGTCGGCCAGCGCGACGAGGCGTTCTTCATCGACCTCGGAGGTACCTTCGACTCGATCAACCTACGCCTGCCGCCTGGCAACGTGGGCGGTGGCAAGGACGACTTCTCGGGCCAGAACACCAACTCCATCGTGATGCAGATTCCCGAGCGGCTGGTGACCAAGAACAAGCAGGCGGTTTCCTCGCCGGACGCGAAGAACGCGGTGGTAGGTGTCTGGGCCTCGACCGAAAGGCGCAGCCTCGAGGTCACCAACGCCGACTTCAACAAGAAGCGGGCACCGAGCAAGGAGAAGTCACGCGGCGGCGACTCCGACTTCGTCCAGGTCTCTCGTCTCGCCGTCCCGCTGGTCAACGAGCTGTTTCCACCGGTGACCAAGAAGGATCTGTTCAACCGCACCGAGCCCTCCACGGACGCGAAGCTGTTCGGCAAGTTCGTGCTCCAGCCCGAGTTGGCACGGTTCCTCAACGAGCAGTTCCCGGGGATCGTGAACGCGGAAGAGGAGAACCGCACCGACCTCGTCCAGGCGCTGCTCCAGGGCATTCCCGATCTCAACCAGCACAAGGGGGTCAAGGGACCGCCCGCGGTCGACACGCTGAAGCTGAATCTCGGCACGCCTCCCGCCTCGCCGGGGACCGAGAACCGCTTCGGCGTCATCGGCGGCGACATGGCCGGCTTCCCGAACGGCCGCCGCCTCGGTGACGACATCGTCGACATCGAGCTCCAGGTGGTCGCCGGGTTCCTGACCGGCAACAAGGTGCCGCTGGGCGACGGCGTCGATCAGAACGACAAGCCGTTCCTGTCCACGTTCCCGTATATGGCGGAGCCCACCGGTGGCTTCGAGTCCAACCCCAGCGACCGCACCGAGCCAGTCCATGAACCGGTTCCCGCCGGGGGAACTGCATCGTCGCAGGCCCCGCGGGTCCCGTAGCTCCGAAACAACCGAGTCCAGGGAGAGGAGGGCGTGAACGTGTCCTCCTCTCCCCGCCCACGGCTCGCACCGATCCTCGATGACATCGCATCGCTTCAACAGGCTGGCACTGACGCTCGGCGCCCCGCTGCTCGTCTTCGCGGTGGTCCTGGGCGTGTTGAGCTTTGCCAACCGCGCTTCTGACCGCTTCGCCGACGGGGCTACGGGGGGGCTGCCAGGCGTGCCCGCCGGCGTCGCGGTCCCGGGCGACACCGCCGCTGCGGTCGCCAACCTCGAGGACGCCGTCCGGGATGATCCGGCGAGTGCCGATTTCCAGGCGGCGCTGGGCGACGCCCTCTACCAGCTCTCGCGGGAGACCGGCGAAGCCGCCCTGATCGAACGCTCCCAGCAGGCCTTCGATTCCGCGATCGCCCTCGACCCCGAGCACGTGACCGCGACCATCGGCCAGGGGACGCTGGCGCTCGCGCGGCACCGGTTTCGCCGCGGGCTCGAGTACGGCCTGACGGCTCGGCGCCTGGCGCCCGATCTGGTGCGCCCTTACACCGTGCTCATCGACGCCCGGATCGAGCTCGGCCAGTATCGGGCGGCCGCCCAGACGATCGATCGCCTGCTGGCCCTGAAACCCACGCTGGCGGCCTACTCGCGCGCCTCGTATTACCGCCAGCTCAACGGTGATCTGGACGGCGCCGTGAAGGCGATGAACTTCGCCGTCTCCGCGAGCGGCGGCAGCGGCGAGGGGGCTGCCTACGTGCAGTCGCTGCTGGGCGAGCTCAACATCGACCGAGGCCGCTACGGCCAGGCTCGCGACGCCTTCGAGGCTGTGCTGGCCGTCGATCCGGGTTACCTGCCCGCTCGCGAGGGCATCGCCCACCTCGACGCCACCTCCGGTCGCGTCGACCGCGCGCTGCGCAGCTATCGCGCGATCGTCGCCGAGCAGCCGATCGCCGCCTACGCGCTGGCGATGGCTGACGTCGAGAGCGTCGCCGGCAAGGACGCCGCGGCGCAGCGCCACGTCGATCTCGCCGCCCGGGAGATCGAGCGTCTGCGCGCCAGCGGCGTCAACGCTGACGCCGGGTTCGTTCTCTTCGAGGCGAACTACGGCAAACCGGAGCAGGCGGTGGAGCTCGGGCGGCAGACGTGGCAGGAGGCGCCGAGCGTCGACTCGGCCAACGCCTATGCCTGGGCGCTGCACCAGGCGGGGCGTGACCGGGCGGCCAGCCGGTTCTCCGAGCGCTCCCTGCGCCTTGGTTCGGCCGACCCCGCGTTCCTCTTCGACGCCGGGATCATCGCTCGCGCCGCCGGTCGGACCGCCCAGGCGCGCAGGTACCTCGAACGCGTGGTCGAGCAGAGTCCGCGCTTCAGCCCGGTATCGGGCCCTAAAGCCGAGCGCCTGCTCGCCCGACTGCGCTAGCGCCCAGGGAGCCGAGCAACCAAGGGATCGGCCGCGGCCCTGTACTCTCCGGCCAGCTCTGCCCGTCGCGCGCCCGCTCGAAGAAGGTGCGGAACCCGGGAGGTTCAGTTGAAGCGCACCCTTGCAACCCGCGCCGCGGGCACCGACGCCGCACCCGTACGCCGGTACTCGCCGCACCTGCCCTGGCGCCCGCTGGTTTCGCCGCCCTCGGTCGAAGACCACGACGCCTGCGCGATCTACGCCTCGGTCCGCAAGGACGCCACCCCGAGCCCCGAGCCGGTTGCGCTGGCGCTGCGCAGCCTCCAGATGATGCTGCACCGGGCCGGCAACGTCGACGGCGAGGGTGATGGCTGTGGCCTGCTGGTCGACATCCCGCGGGCGATCTGGGCGGAGGAGCTGCGTGCGGCCGGCCACGACCCGGCGCTCGCCCACGATCGCGCCTTCGCCGTCGCCCATGTCTTCGTCGAGCGCCGCAACACCGAGCTCGATCGTGTCCGCAACGAGGCCCGCGAGCTGCTCGGCGGTGGCGGCTTCACGATCCTCGCCGAACGCTTGGGCGCGGTGGAGCCGCAGGCCCTGGGCCCGACCGCGCGCGAGGAGGAGCCGCACTTCTGGCAGCTCGCTGGCCTCCTCGCCAGCCCCGATTCGGCCGACCGCGACCTGCATGCTCTCTCCAGGGGGCTCGAGGCGGAGCTCGGCTTCCACGTGCCGTCGTTCTCGGCGACCACCTGCGTCTACAAGGTGATGGGGGCGCCGACCGTGCTCGGCGCCTACTTCCCCGACCTGCGCGACCCGCGCTTCGAGACCGTCGGCTGCTTCGGCCACAACCGCTACTCGACCAACACCTGGCCCTCGTTTCGACGCGTCCAGCCGTTCTCGATCCTCGGCCACAACGGCGAGATCAACACGATCGAGCAGCTGCGCCAGGAGGCCCGCATGCTCGCTGTCCAGGTCCCGGCCGGGGGCTCGGACTCGGAGGACCTCAACCGCACGATCGATCACCTGATCCGGGTCGAGGGCCTCTCGCTGGCGGAGTCGATGGAGATGGTGCTGCCACCAGTCGTCAACGAGATCCGCACGCTGCCGCGCGAGCTGCACTCCTTCTACATGTACCTGCGCGAGGCGATGGGCCCGTTCGCCCAGGGCCCGGTGGCGCTGATATCGCGCCACGGCTCCGAGTGCGTGTTCTCCGCCGACGCCCTCGGGCTGCGGCCGCTGTGGCGCCTGGAGACGCCCGGCGACTACATCTTCAGCTCCGAGCCCGGGGTGGTCGCGCTCGAGCAGATGCTGAGCGAGCCGCTGCCGCTTGCGCCCGGCGAGAAGGCGCTGGTCACGATCGACTCCGAGAGCCGCCGCGCGCGCCTGTGGTCGCACGCCGAGATGCAGCGCGAGGTCGCACGGCGCTGGCTCGAGCGCACCGGGGCCGAGGCGCCGGCTGCCTACGACCGCGCCCTGACCACCGGCGGTCCGCTCGAGGGCACCGACATCCCCGGATACACGGCTGCCGGCCCGGCGGAACCGGTCAAGGTCGCCGACCGCGTGCTCGCCGGCTTCGGCTGGCAACGCGACGACGTCAAGCTCTGCCAGCAGATGGCGTCGAACGGGGCCGAGCCGATCGGCTCACTCGGTTACGACGGGCCGCTGGCGGCGCTCAGCCCGGAGCGCCAGAACCTTGCCGACTACTTCAAGGAAACCGTCGCCGTGGTCACCAACCCGGCGATCGACCGCGAGCGCGAGATGGAGCACTTCTCGACCCGGGCGGTGTTCGGCCGTCGTCCCTCGCTGCACGATCCGGCCGCCGATACCCGCACGGTCGAAACCTCGTTCCCGGTGATCCTCGGCGGCCATCACGAGATGGCCCCGCTGTCGGATTCGACCTATCGCGAGATCGCCCGCGACCACCAGACCTGGCTGATGGAGGATCTCCGGGAGCACTTCGGCGACCGCGCCGCGGCGCTCGACATCGCCCTGGACGGGTCCGAGACCACGGCGGGGGCGATCGAGCGCGTTGAGCAGGAGGCCGTGGAGCTGGTGCGCGACGGGGCGGAGCTGCTGGTGCTCACCGATCGTGCGGTCTACGACGGTGGGCGCCGTTACCTCGATCCCCACCTGGCGACCTCGGCCGTCGACCAGGCGCTGAAGCGGTTCGCGGTCGATGCCGAGGCCACGAACCTGCGCCGTCGCTGCTCGATCGTGCTGCGTTCGGCCGCGATCCGCAACGTCCACGACGTCGTCGTCGCACTCGGGCTCGGCGCCAACGGGGTCAACCCCTACGTGCTCTTGGAGGTCGTCTGCGTCGACGACTACGCCCAGGACGTGAGCAACGTCTGCGCGGCGCTCTCGAAGGGGATCGAGAAGGTGATCTCCACGATCGGCATTCACGAGGTCCGTGGTTACGCCCGTCAGTTCTCCTCGATCGGGATCAAGCCCGAGCTCGCGGAGATCTTCCAGACCCAGGCCTTCGCCGCCTCGGCGAAGGGCGGCGTCGGCTTCTCCGAGCTCGACCTCGACTCCGATCAGCGCCAGGGCATCCTCGGCGACGGAGATGGCCCGGCGAAGCCGGCGAAGACGTTTCGCTTCTACCCCAAGGTCTACAAGGCCGCGGTCGCCGCAGCCAATGGCAGCAGCAGCTACGAGGACTACTCGGCGAAGGTCCGTGAGCTCGAGCTGCAGACCCCGATCTCGATGCGCCACATCGTCGCTCTCCGCTCCGATCGCGAGGCGATCAGCCCGGCGGGTGTGGATACCGGCATTGGCCATCACGACTACCCGCTGGTGATCTCCTCGATGAGCTTCGGCTCGCAGTCCGAGCCCGCCTTTCGCGCCTACGCCGAGGCGGCCAAGCAGATCAACGTCCTCTGCATCAACGGCGAGGGCGGCGAGATCCGCGACATGTACGGCCGCTATCGCAAGTGGCGTGGCCAGCAGGTCGCCTCCGGGCGCTTCGGCGTCTCCGCCGAGATGCTCAACGCCTCCTATCTCGCGGAGATCAAGATCGGTCAGGGCGCCAAGCCCGGCGAGGGCGGCCACCTGCCCGGCAAGAAGGTCTCCGAGAAGGTCGCCGCGGCCCGCAACGCCGCTCCCGGCACCGACCTGATCTCACCCTCCAACAACCACGACCTCTACTCGATCGAGGACCTCGCCGAGCTGATCGACGAGCTGAAGACGGTCAATCCGGACCTGCGGGTCTCGGTCAAGGTCCCGGTGGTCCCGAACATCGGCACGATCGGGCTCGGGATCGCCAAGGCCGGGGCCGACATCATCACCCTCTCGGGCTTCGAGGGCGGGACCGGCGCCGCGCGCCAGCACGCCCTGCGCCACGTCGGCCTGCCCTCCGACATCGGCACCCGCCTCGTGCACCGGGCGCTGATGGAGGCCGGGATCCGCAACCGGGTCGAGATCTGGGCCGACGGTGGCTACCGCCACGCCCACGACGTGATCAAGCTGATCTGCATGGGCGCCAACCGGATCGGCTTCGGCACCCTGGCGATGGTCTCGCTCGGTTGCACGATCTGCCGCGGCTGCCAGCTCGACACCTGCCATGTCGGCATCGCCACCCAGATCGAGACGACCGAGGAGGCGACCCTGCATGGGTTGAAGAAGTTCACTCCCCAGGAGATCGGCAGCGCCGCCGACAACTGCGCCCGCTTCTTCTCCTCGATGGGCGAAGAGGTCCGCCGGCTGACCGCCGAGCTCGGCTACGAGCGCACCCAGGATTTGGTCGGTCGCTACGACCTGCTCGAACAGGTCGCCCATCAGGGTGAGCTCGACCTGACCCAGCTGATCAGCCCACTCGACGAGTACCTCGAGCTCGCCCCGGTCGACCTGCCGGTCGCCGAGGAGTCGCCGGTCGAGGAGCGCGCCGAGGCCGGGCTGGTGCAGGCGCGGCCGATCCGGATGCAGCCGAAGCGGGCCTCGGCGGCGC